>Ga0307408_100000044_pt1 | contig 169498 bp, 145 predicted proteins | sample 322Cmetagenome_FD_202116 | JGI IMG/M metagenome (GOLD analysis project Ga0307408, IMG submission 202116) | Maize rhizosphere microbial communities from greenhouse at UC Davis, California, United States - 322HYB-C-3 | ecosystem: Host-associated > Plants > Roots > Rhizosphere > Soil | place...
AGGGCGCAAGTTTTGTGTGGCGATATTCACTCACATAAAAGCCCGCGGCAAAAGCGATGACTGTCAGTGCCAGCGAGGGAGCAAAACGCATAAGTTAACACCGGGCCTTCATTAAAATCAGGGATTCAATTGCGCGCGAATGGAGTCCGCAAGCGCTTCCGGTTTGGTGATAGGGGCAAAACGTTTGATCGCCTTGCCATCGCGGCCAATTAAAAATTTGGTGAAGTTCCATTTGATCGCATTGCCCAACATACCTGGCGCTGCATCGGTGAGCCATTGAAACAGTGGATGGGCTTCGCTGCCATTTACATCCACCTTGGCAAACATTGGAAAGGTAACACCGTAATTGAGTTGACAGGTCTGGGCTATCTCAGCGGCATCGCCCGGCTCCTGCCCGCCAAACTGATTGCAGGGGAAACCGAGAATCACCAATCCCTGATCTTTATAGGTTTGGTACAACTTTTCCAAACCGGCGTACTGGGGGGTAAAGCCGCACTGGCTGGCGGTATTCACCACCAACACGACTTTACCTTGGTAGTCAGCCATGGGCATAGGCTGACCAGTGAGGGATTCGGCGGAGAAAGAATAGAAGGGGCTCATAAGTAATCCTCGTGAGGTAATGAACCCAGACTGCACGCGCGCCGCTATTTAATCAAGCGCGACTTAATACTCCGCCGCCGGTTTATCCAGGGCTTTTATCTGGATATTGCGATAAAAAGTCTCGGCCCCTTCGGATTGGATTTGCAACTTGCCGCGCGCCAGCGGGACGTATTTACCATCGACCTTGTGACGGGAATTAAAGCCGCGGAATACTTCATGACCGTTCACTTTATGGATTAGTGTCTCACCATCGGCAATCACCTCCATGGTGTCCCACTCACCGCTGGGTTTTTCATAGAGGCCAAGCTTCAATACACGCGCGGCGATATCTTTGCGCAGCGGTGCTTTGGGGTCATAGGCGTAGAATTTCCAATCGCCAATGTTGGTGTCGGTGGCGTGCACGTCAATAATCACCCCGTCCAGGCTGTGGTAATCGCCGCTATCGCCCTCTTGCACCTGAAACTCGTGGCTGCGCAACCAGTGACTGCTCTGGGCGCCTTCCGGCCCTACGGCAAAATACAGCAGGCCGCTATCGCGCGGGGCATCCAAGCGTGGCGACCATTTCTTCTCGCCCCACCTCACATCAAACTTCAAATGAAAAGCGCCGAACTCTTCCAGCGAGGTCAAACCACCCCACTCTTCACCCGATACCCGCAACAGGCCATCTACCACGCTAAACACTTTTTTGGGGTCGTTGTTAATACCGCGCGGGGTGTGTTTGGAAACCAGGTTATAGGCATTGGTTTCAGGCTGAAAACTCACATAAGGCTGCCAGCCGGTGAGATCCTTACCGTTAAACAGTGAGCGCCATTCGGCCGCTTGCACACTGCTCGTCACCAGCGCAGTCGCCAGACCTGCCCATGCCAAAAGGGATAATTTCATTGTGATTCCTCGTTGTCGCCGTTTGTTGTTATAGCCCTGCAGGGAATAGCAGAGCAGCGGCAGACTAGTACCTGAGTTGCCCTGAGTCCATATAGGCAAATGGACAATTACAGTCTTTTACCCTGTTACTCGCACCGGTGATCCCCCCTGCACACGGCGGCGTATGTAATGGCAAGACCGCTTGTACGGCGGAGACAACTCATTCACGAAAGGCTCAACTCCATGCGCGCCCCTTGGAAATTGCTGTTTTTATCAGGCCTGATACTTATGCTCTCCTCATGTTCTACCTCCAGTGTCGACGACTACACCCAAAACACTCCGCAGCTTGATCCGCGCGTTTTTTTTAACGGTTCGCTGAGCGCTCACGGTGTACTCAAGGATCGCAGCGGCAAGGTCACGCGCTATTTCAATGCAACAATCAATGCCTACTGGAAAAACGGCGTGGGTACACTGGAGGAGCGGTTTGTATTTGATGACGGCGAAGTGCAGTTTCGCAACTGGACACTCACACCCAACGGCGACGGTTACAACGCTACCGCAGGTGATGTGATTGGCACCGGCAAAGCCAAGGTGAGCGGCAATGTGATGCAATTGGATTATGTACTGGAAATCGCCTACAAGGGTTCGCCGCTGCAACTGCGGGTAGAGGACTGGATGTGGCAAGTGGACAACAAGGTGCTGCTCAACGAATCCACCCTGCGCAAATGGGGTTTCAAAGTGGGCAGCATCCAGCTAGTGATAGTCAGAAACGAATAGTATTGAGCTGATACACCTTATCGCGCATGTGCTCCGCATTTTCACTATCGCCCAAGGCATCATAAATAGTGACCGCCAAACGATAAAAACGAATTTCGTCTTTCTCTTTTTTTATGGCGCTTTTAATTAACTGCAATGCCTTGGCATAGTCTTGTTGCTCGCTCGCCTCCAGCGCACGGCGATAAATGTAATAGGGGTTGGCGTTGCGATGTTTGCGCACCCGCTCTTGATAATACTGGTGCTGCGCCAGATTGCCCGTGTCCTTATACAGGCCGGCAAGGTTATGCATGATGGTGTAATCACGCGGGTTTACCTTTAACCCGTGCAAATAAATCGCCTCGGCTTCCGCCATAAAACCCTGGCGGCGATAAAAACTGCCAAAGTTACTCCAGATATAACTCGGCTCGTCGCTCATCAATAAGGCTTTGCGCAAATACAGAAATCCCGCGCGGACATCGCCCTCTGCCGCCAACTCCATGCCGCGGTTGGAATAAAACTGTGCTGCCACCAGATCCTTGCCAATCACTTTTTGTTTGTAGTGCGCACGAAAGCGACGCATCTCCAAATCCACCACTATGTCGCTCACATCCGCCGTGTTCACCGCCCTGATCCAGGTGCGCGGCGTACTGGGCATAAACACCTTGGCATTTACATGCCGCATAAATAGATAGGCATCCCCCTCGCGCATATCCCAGGTGGGCGGCAATATCACTTCATTAACCTCTGCTTTCAGCCCTAGATGGCGCGCCATGGCCACATAAAGCAAGGTATAACTTAAACAGTTGGCCTGGCGCTTTTCAAAAGCATCGATGCCGGTATTGGTGGTGTAAGCCGAATAAGTAATACCGCGCCCGCCCAATTGCACCGATGTCATTAGTGCACGATGCAATGCCTCGGCTTTTTTATCGGCCGCACTAATACCCGCGACGGTGCTGGTGGCAAAGTTTTCCATCTCCGGCGTCAATTCAAATAGCTCGTGGTCAGGTAAATCTGCAGCCGTATAAGGGCGCCCGAGAATCAACTCTCCCGAGAGCGCCTTGGCAATTGGGCCCTGCTCGGCCAAAAATGGAACTTTTTGCACCACCGAGGAACAGCCCCAGAGGCCAATACAGAGATAAACCAGCAAAAACCGCCACAACTTCATCGTTATTTATCCTTATCATGGGTTCTATCTGTACTCCAGTATAGACGCTGCCCAGCGCGAGCGCTGACACCTAACCATCGCTAGCCCATTGACTTAAAACACTTTTTAAAATGACTTCGCCCTCCCCGCTCACCCGATTCGGGTTTGCTGTTTCCCCTGCTGCGCCGCACTAGTGCGATTTTGCGCCAATAAAGTGCGGCACACCAACAACCAAGCACCAGCCAACAACCATCAAATCGTGCATTCACGGCACCAAAAAAAAGCAGTGCATTTTTTTGTGTTCCGCGCGCGTGCAAAAGCGAAAAAAACACGAATCAAAATCCAATTTAATGCGCCATAAAAATGCATTACTGGAATTGGCACAGTGTTTGAATAGAGCTAATTACCAAACGTTTTTTTGATTAGCAGTACTTGCACAGCAACAACCAGATTTTCCCAATAATTTTTTTAGTTTTTTAGACCAATAGTCAGGAGCAAAAAAATGCATGCAGTCTCACGTTTTCTAAAACCGTTGAAAAAAACGGCTGCTGTTCTTGCAGCAACTATTTCGCTTATCAGCGCGGCACAAGCAGCAACTGGCCCAGCGGAAAAAACCGATTTGAAATTTGGATTTATTAAACTCACCGACATGGCTGACCTCGCGGTTGCCTATGAAAATGGTTATTTCGACGATGAAGGTTTAACCGTTGAGTTGGAAGCGCAAGCGAATTGGAAAGTAGTACTCGACCGGGTAATTTCCGGTGAGCTGGATGGCTCTCATATGCTGCTGGCACAACCTGTTGCCGCCAATATTGGTTACGGCACGCAAGCGGATTTGGTGTTTCCATTCACCATGACGCAGAACACCTACGCCATTACAGTTTCCAATGAAATTTGGAAAAAAATGAAAAAAAATGTACCCGTGGGTGCCGATGGAAAACCAGTTCATCCTATTAGCGCCAGCACCCTAAAACCTGTTGTGGATGAAATGAAAGACGCAGGTAAATCCATCCAAATGGGCGTGGTATTTCCAGTGTCCACTCACAACATGGGCTTGCGCTACTGGCTTGCCGCCGGCGGAATTAACCCCGGTTTATATGCACCGCACAAAGGCGACACCACCGGACAAATTGATGCCGATATTTTGTTGTCAGTAACCCCGCCACCACAAATGCCGGCCACGATGGAAGCGGGCACAATTCAAGGTTATTCCGTGGGTGAACCTTGGAACCAACAAGCCGTATTTCGCGGTATTGGTGTGCCGGTAATGGCCGTGCACAACAAAATTGGCGATAAAGTATTTGGTATGAAAAAAGAATTTCTGGAAAAAAATCCTAACACCAGTATTCGCGTAGTGAAGGCAATGATTCGCGCCGCCAAATGGCTCGATGAAAACAACAACGCCAATCGCTCTGCTGGTGCAAAAATGATTTCCGCTGCTCACTATGTAGGTGCCGATTATAAAGTTATCGCCAACTCCATGACCGGGGTGTTTGAGTACGAGCGCAAAGACGTGCGCCCAACACCGGACTTCAACGTATTTTTCCGCTACAACGCCTCTTATCCACATGTATCAGATGCAGTGTGGTACCTGACTCAAATGCGTCGCTGGGGTCAAATTCCTGAAGCCAAACCCGACAGCTGGTATATGGAAATGGCAAAAAAATCTGTTGCTCCGGAAATTTATCAACAAGCCGCAGCTGACTTGATTGAAGAAGGAAAAATGGCGGCTAGCGATTTCCCTGATTTCAAAACCTTTACCGGTATTCGCACCCCCGATGAAACTGTATGGATTGACGGCGTGCAATTTGATGCAACAAAACCCAACGACTACCTGACCAAGTTTCCTATTGGTTTGAAAGGTGATGAAAAAATTTAATTGCCTGTGCGGGTCACTGACCCGCCGCATTTAATACCGACAGGATTCAATAATTCACTGCAACACCAACGATTTAATTTTTTGGCAACCGCTGTAGTGCACCCGCTGATACTGATTCAGCGGGCTGCCCGAGGAAACGATCATGAGCAATAAATTAGCCACCCTGAAACTTGAACAATTTAAAGCGATTAAATGGCGCGAGGTATTGATTGGCATTTTAATGCCCTTGGTCGGAGTACTTTTTTTTATGATGTTGTGGCACGGTGTAGCGCCCAATATAAAAACCTCGCTGGGTGATTTCCCCCAACCCAAACAAGTCTACGAGCAATGGGGCAACCTGGTGGATGAATATCAGGCAGAACAGGAACGCGCAGCTGTATTTTACGAGCGTCAGGAAAAGCGCAATGCCGAACTTTTGGCCAAAGACCCTAACGCCACTCTTGATGTGCGCGAATTTAATGGCCGCCCAACTTTTTTTGACAAAATCTACACCAGTTTATTTACCGTACTCTCCGGGTTTTTGGTGGCCTCACTCATCGCCATCCCGGTGGGAATCCTGATTGGCTTGAGCCAACCGCTATACAGCGCAATCAATCCATTGATCCAATTATTCAAACCCGTATCACCACTCGCCTGGCTGCCACTGGTCACCATTGTGGTCAGCGCGGTGTACGTTTCCGATTCACCAATGTTTTCCAAGTCCTACATTATTTCGCTGTTAACGGTGAGCCTCTGTTCACTCTGGCCCACCATGATTAATACCGCTGTTGGCGTTGCCGGTGTCAGTAAAGATTTGGTGAACGTCAGCCGCGTACTGCGTTTGGGATGGTTTACTCACGTAGCAAAAATTGTATTGCCTTCCGCCATTCCGATGATGTTCACCGGCCTGCGCATCTCTCTCGGAATCGCTTGGATGGTATTAATCGCTGCCGAAATGCTGTCGCAAAATCCGGGGCTGGGCAAATTTGTGTGGGATGAATTCCAAAACGGTTCATCTGATTCACTCAGCCGTATCTGCCTCGCCATTTTGGTGATCGGGATTATCGGTTTCTTGCTCGACCGCACCATTTTGATGATTCAAACCTATGTGAATTGGGACAAAAGTGCCGTAGTCCGCTAATTCGCCTTGTGTTGATTAGTACGGCATACGAATTGCTTTATTCACATTGATAAACACTTTTATTGTTAGCAAAAGATTACTGAGGAAGTCACCATGAGCCAGGTTCACTTGGAATTAACCAAAGTCGGCATAGAATTTCCAACGCCCAAGGGTCCATTTTGTGCACTGCAAAATGTGGATTTAAAAATCAAAAAAGGCGAATTTGTCTCGTTGATTGGTCACTCAGGCTGCGGTAAATCGACGGTATTAAATATTGTTGCCGGGCTTTACCAGGCCACTACTGGCGGCGTGGTATTAAATGGTCGCGAAGTGAACGAGCCAGGCCCGGAGCGCGCGGTTGTATTCCAAAACCATTCACTACTGCCCTGGTTAACAGCCTATGAAAATGTGGAGCTGGGCGTTAAGCGTGTATTTAAAGGTAAAAAAACCAAAGCAGAAATGCGCGCATGGATTGAACACAACCTCGAATTAGTGCACATGAGCCACGCACTGCACAAACGCCCCGACGAACTTTCCGGTGGTATGAAACAGCGTGTGGGGATTGCGCGCGCGTTGGCGATGGAGCCACAAGTATTATTGATGGATGAACCCTTTGGTGCGCTGGATGCACTCACCCGCGCACACCTGCAGGACTCGTTAATGGAAATTCAAAACGAGCTGGGCAATACCGTAATTATGATTACCCACGATGTGGACGAAGCGGTGCTGCTCTCTGATCGTATTGTGATGATGACCAACGGCCCTGCCGCCACTGTGGGCGAAATTCTGGATGTGCATTTACCGCGCCCACGCAATCGCTTGGAATTGGCGGACAACGTGGAATACAACGGTTATCGCTCGGCGGTATTGCGCTTCCTTTACGAGAAGCAACGCAAAGTGGAGCCTATCAGTGCAAAGCGCGCGGAGAAGCTCGCCGATAAAGAAGCTGCCGTCCCCACCAAAAGCGTTGCCTGAGCCACAATTAACACGTCAACCAAATCTTCACCTAAACCCGGCATTTAACGCGCTGCCAACAGCGCGTTAAAAAGTAAAAACCAGGGACGGTTTATGCTAGGCTGCGCGCACGGTAACGCGGAGACCTTAGCGTGTTTAATGATAATAAGTTAAGACAAGATACCCACGCCTTCATCAGTATTCTGGTAGTTAATAGCGACAATAGCGCACTGGATGCAATTCTTACCTGTCTGGAAGATGCAAATTATCAGACAATCCATGCGGTAGACTCCGCACAAAAAGCCCTGCGCCTGTTGCGTCACCAACACATTGATCTATTAATCGCCGATGTCGAAACCCCGGATTTAGATGGTTGGCGCTTATCGCGTTTAGTGCGCAGCGGCATTTTACACTGCCGCGCCGACCTGCCCATTATCATCACCGCCAACACCTGGTGCGAACGTATTGCAGAAGTCACCGCACGCGAATACGGCATCAATGAACTTATTCCTCTGGATCACCTGCACCGTTTAGCGCCTGCGATTGCACAGCTCAGCGACGCTATGCCGCAGAACACACGCAAACCCCGCCTGTTGGTCATTGAAGATGAGCCCGATACCGCCGACCTGATTAAACGGGTGCTGGCCACCAATTTTGAAATTGAAATAGCCGATCAAGGTGATACTGGTCTTCATGCCTGGCGCGAGCGCCGCCACGATCTGGTGCTGTTGGATGTGATGCTGCCCAAATTGTCCGGGCGCGATATTTTGATCGATATTCAAGCTACTGATCCCAATCAGCCAGTAGTGATTATGACTGCGCACACCACTATCGATCAGGCAGAAGAATTGATGCTGCTCGGCGCAGTGGATTTTTTACCCAAACCTTTTCGCGCCGATCACTTGCGTCGCGTGTGCGACATCGCGATTCACCGCGAGGATTTTCTCGTTAGCAACGCACAATTTGCGGCGCGGGTAAAATCACTGGAAGCGCGCGAACTGGCATTTCGTCAGCTCTATGAAAGCCATCACCAATTACTCAATGATTTGCAATCGGTGGTGATGGAACTGGATTTGGATTTTCGCATTCACTATTTAAATCACGCGTGGGAAACCCTGCTGGGTTTTGCGGTGGGCGATTGTATTGGCAAAAAACTGGATCACTTTATCGCCCCGGAAGATATCAGCCAATTTGCGCTGTTCAAAAGCAAAATCCGCAAAGCGCTGCAACAGAAAAAAACTTTCCCGGAAATTGAACTTTGTTTTAGTACCAGTCGCCACCAGCGCCTGTGGGCGCAATTAAAAATCAGCCGCTCGACAAAAGTTGCAGACCAAACCACCCTCACAGTCTGCCTGGATAATGTGACCGAGCGACGCGAATCGCAAGCGCAATTGAAATATCTGGCAATGCACGACTCGCTCACCGGTTTATACAATCGCCACTTTTTTGAAACGACCCTCGCACAACTCACCGCCGATTCCGTGCGCACCAATACCCAACACGCGCTGGTGTACATGGACCTGGATCATTTCAAAGTTATTAACGATACCTTTGGTCATCAAAAAGGCGATGAAATACTGCGCGATATGTCGCGCCTGCTCAGCCAACAAGTGCGCAGCACCGATATTTTATGCCGCTTGGGTGGCGATGAATTTGCAATTTTAATGCGTGATACCAGCAGCAGCGAAGCGCGGGAATTTGCGCTGAGCGTGCAGGCCATTGTGGCCGCATTTGGTTTCCCGTTGCAGGAACAACAAATTAACCTCGGCAGCAGTATTGGTATGAGCCTGATCGATGGCAGCACCAATAACCCGGAAGAACATTTAATGCGCGCCGATATTGCACTCTATGTCGCCAAGGGGCGCGGGCGCAATTTGATTCACTTGTACAACCCACAAGACAGCGAAAGCGATGAGTTGCGTCACTCCATCAACATGTCGCAAAAAGTGCGCAAGGCGATTGTGGAAGACCGCATGATGCTCTACTTCCAACCCATTTTTGATGTGAAAGCGAAAAAAGTTTCTTACTACGAAGCACTGGTGCGCCTGCACGATCTGGATGGAAAAGTTATCGGCCCCTGCAGTTTTATTCCCGCACTGGAAGCGTCGGGCGAAATGCATTTGCTGGATCGCTGGATTATTAAATTAGCCATTCGTCACCTGCGCGATTACCCCGCACTGAATCATATTGCGATCAACCTCTCCGCACAGGCATTTAAAGACGAACAGCTGATGGCCACCATTCTCGCCAGCCTGGATGAAACTGGTGTAGACCCGAGCCGCATCACCTTTGAATTAACCGAGAGTGCGAGTTTATTTAACCTGCACATTACCCAGCGCGTGATTGCCGAATTGCACAAATTGGGTTGCAGTTTTTCGGTGGATGATTTTGGTTCCGGCTTTAGCAGCTTTGCTTACTTGAAAGATTTGCCAGCGGATTACATTAAGTTGGATGGCTCATTTATCCAAAATCTGGATTGCGATGAAATTGATCAAACGCTGGTAAAATCAATGATTCAGGTAATTCAAACTTTGGGCAAAAAAGCGGTTGCCGAATACGTGGAAAGCCAGGCAATTTTAAATATTCTGCAAGAAATGGGTGTGGACTTTGTGCAGGGCTACCACTTGGGTGCTCCCAAACCCGCACAGGAAATTATGCTGGAGCCGCAACCTTACCCACTGCGGTTGTTTGAATCGGCAGGGGCAGCTCCACAATAAAACGCGCGCCCTTGCCCAATTCACTTTCCACCCGAATAGTGCCGCCCATTAATTCACACAACTGGCGACTAATAGACAAGCCCAAACCACTGCCCTGATATTTGCGTGTCGCGCTGGAGTCGGCTTGTTTAAAGGGATCAAAAATACTGTTTTGCTGTTCAAGTGGAATACCAATACCAGTGTCCGCCACACTGATAAATATTTCCTCCGGGCGATGAAATGCCTGCACTTCCACCTCGCCATGGGGCGCAAATTTAACGGCGTTACTCAGTAAATTAATCAGTATATGCAGCAGCTTTTCAGGGTCGGCAATGGGCAGCGTCTCGCCGTCCTCCACATCCACGCGCAGGCGAATGGCATTTTTTTCCAACAATGGCACCACCGCACTTAACGCCTCATCCACTAAGCGCGAAAGTTTTACGTGGGTTAAATCCAACTCCATACCACCGGCTTCAATTTTGGCCATGTCCAACACACCATTAATTAATTTCAGCAAGCGCTCGCCGTTATTAATCACGCGCTGTAAATCCTGCACATGGGCTTCATCTTCAACCAGTTTTAATTCTTCAATTACTAGTTCGGTATAACCGATGATCGACTGCAATGGCGTGCGCAATTCGTGGCTCATCAGCGAAAGAAACTCGCCTTTGGCTTGACTCGCGTCCTCTGCTTTTCGCTTGGCAATTGCCAACCGCTCCTGCGCCAATTGCAAATCCTCACTGCGCGCCGCGAGGCGCCGGTTATCGCGCTGTTTAATAATGTAGGCAATAAAGACGGTGATAATTAACAGCGCGCCCAATACCACCGAGCCCCACAAGTAACGCAGTGCTACTTGCTGCGAATCCACCATCTCATCCAGGCCCACTATGGCATTTTTTTGTTCAAGAATAGTGCTTTCCAGTGAGCGGGTATTTTTATTCAAATCCGCAAGGCGTTTTTCACGCGCATCAATTTCACTAAGGATTTTTTGTAAATAGGCTTGCTGCTCATCCAACTCTGCCGTGCGCGACTGCACTTCCTGCATTAATTTTTCGCGCTCGCGCAGGCTGGCGTCTATTTGCGTTTGCTGCAATTGCAATTGGTGCTTTTGCTGGGCAATCAATGCATCGCTGGCATCAATATTCTCGGCCAAATCCGCCATTTGTTGCTGCAGGTTGTGGTTAATCGCCTGTTGGTTATCAATAGAGGCGGTCAATTCTTTTAATGTCTTTTCACGATTGCGCAATTGCTTTTGCAAGGCAACCAGCGACGCCTGCCCTTCGCGATACAGACGCGCCACATCAATCTCTGTGCCGCCACTTAAAATCAATTCAGACTGTACTCCCAACCCTTGGTTGAGAATATTGGATTTGTTTACTTCAAACTTTAGGCTACGCCCTGTGCTGATTAAATTGATCATCACCAATTGCTGGTTGCTGTAATCGCGCGTCACCAACAACACCGGCTTACCATCCAATGCATCGTACACATCGGTCATGGTTTTTTTATCGGCGCTTTCCATATAAACCATTTGAAATGCTGCCAACTCCGCGGGTGTTTTCACCTGCCGGTAATTCACCGCCAACCCATGAACCTTCACTCGCTCACGCAAGCCCTGCAGCGCACTCATGAGCGCAGGGTCAGCATCGCCATAAAGCGCAATATCAAAAGAGCGCAGGGTTTTAACCTGCGGCCATTCAATATTTTTGGCAAAGTTATAAAGGTAAGAAGCAACAATTTTCTGCTCTTCCAACGGCTGCGCCCACAGGCGCGGTGCGAGCAACACAAGGCAGCTAACACAGATAACAAGCCGGAAAAGCCCAAGGAATAAACGCATAAGTTACTTCTATTTATTATGAATAGGTTTTTAAACAGCTGAATGCTGCAATGCAGAACAGATTTAGCTGAATTGATTTTCCATACAAAGCAAACACTTCACTACTTTGAGTCAAAAGTCGCTCTTAAACGCTGAACATGCTCAACACCCAATACCGAACACACTAACGCATAGGAGTGAATATGTTTTGCTGGCCACTGCGCCTGAGGAAGCTCGTCAGCGAAATAAAAATAATCCCACAAAATTGCTTCCCAGCTGTTGCACCTAATTAGCATTCCCTCGATCTGCCCCTCAAACGCCATAGGGCAGGAGCCTTGTGGCGTATCTTCAACTTCGTAGGCGTTGCCCACCCAATGAGCTGGCTCACAGTCCAGAAGAATACCGCGAAGCTGCGCAAGAAAGCCATAATCAGTCTCCTCGGTGACTCTTCCTCCCATGCTCTCAAGCAACCCTATAAATTCATCCTTCCGCTCTGCCGGAAACGTAATGTCAATATCATCATGCGGGCGAGTCACCCGCCCCAGACGGGCATCAATAGCCCAACCACCGCCAATCCATATCGGCATATCCAACTGTTCTGTCGCTGCGACTAATTCACTAATTAATTTAAGATGGAATTTATTCATAAAAATTTCTGTCGCCAATAAAGTTACAGAAGAAAAATATGCCTGTGACTGTATATCAGGGTAGAGCTTCGCAATCTGCCGCTTTATACGACATTTCCCCCACAAGATAAACCACCGTTTCTAACCGCTTCAACACTGGGACTTTTAGAAACAAAAACGCCCCGGCTTGCGGGGCGTTTTGGTGGAACATGGCTGCATGTAATTACATATAAGCTTTGGCGAACGCGGCTTTGGATTCCTGAATGTAGGCGCGGACTTTTACCGCGTGGGCTTCCCACACAGCGCGGTCTTTGTCGTTGGTGAAGGGGTTTTGATCCTTGGCGACGGAGCGGTCGAATTTGTCGTAGAAGGTGATTACCGAGGAGGCGATTTGGTTAAAGCGCTCTTTGAATACTTGTGTGCCCTCCATGGTGCTGGTGGCTTTCATCATAAATTGCACAAACTCGGTGTTGGAGCTGGAGTAATTTTGGTAGCTTTCCGCTTGCAGCATAAAATAGTTGTCGATCTCTTGCAGCGCGGCAGCGCGCACTGGTTCGTCTTTGCTCATTACGCGTTTGTAATTGTCCTGCCCGCGCCCCATGCCACCGGCAATAAGCGATTCTTTTAAATGTTTGTCCAGGTCTTTGCGGAATTTATCCACCTCGCGCTGGATGTCCAGCAGGTCTTTGTCCAGCGCGGTGACGGTATTAAGTTCTTTTTCAATTTCGCCCAAAAACACTTCGGTTTTATTGAAGGTTTCCAAACCATTTTTTTCCGCAAACTTGCGGGATTTACGATCAATGCCCGCATTCTCATAGGATGAGCGATCAAACGCGGTGGCGACAATCGTTTTAAAGGGCTCAGCAAAAGCGGCGTAGGTACCGTTGGTCATAATATTCAGCGTGGCAGTGGCGATATCGCCCAGTGGGCGCAGCATAGAATCCATGCGCGCTTTTTGAATGGGTGACGCAACAGTGCGCACATCGTTCACTACACCTTTAAAGGTTTGATAGCCGAGTGGATTGGCCATTTTGCCGCGCTCGGAAGTGGCGAGCACCAAGGTGACGCTGGAGTATATGCCGTTGGCATATTCCAAATATTGACGCTGTACATCCACTTGCGCGGCGTAATTTTTGCCGAGCGTGCGCAGTGCATCTGCTTGCACTTGATAGTTTTTGTCGTCGCGCAATTTACCTAAGACTTCGGCGATAACTTTTTCCTGATTTTTTTGCAGCGCGGTATCCAGCAGAATTTTTTCCACGCTCAAGTCGTCGACCCACAACTGGCCGTTGGTGACTTCAATATCCAACCGCAGGAATTTTTTGCCCGGATCATCAATAGAAACACGCTTGGCATAATATTCGTTGGTGTCATGATTACCGCGAATACTGCCAACGTTTACCCAACCGCTATCGCTATTTTGAGTAGTAGCTACCAGTACATTAATTTTGTATTGCGTCGCAGGCGATGAGGTTTTAAGCCACAACTCCAGCGTGCCCTGCTCGCTCAAGCTGACACGGCTGCGCACTGAAGCTTCGCCCTGCTCAATTAGCAGCGCCGCTGTGCCGGTGCGCGCATCGGTTTCCACTAAATTTGCACCGTACATGAGCGCCCATTTTTTACTGTCATTGCCCGCTTCAAAACCGTTTTTAAAAATAACCGTTTTTTGCTGTGCAGAAACACTGGTCGCGAGCAGCGCGGCGACCATCACGGCGGTGCATTGGGTAAAAGCCAACGCAGTCCACTTTGTAAAACCCAGTGCGCATTTTTTTGCAGCTGTAGTTTGCATGGTAGTTATAAAACTCCCTCAGAAAAACAATTAGTGTTCAAGTAAACCGGGAACCCGGCTCTGTAAAAAATTATCCACATAGGTTTTGCGCTCACCCAGGGTGCGAGGGTAAGCAACACGAATATCGGGCAGGCCAGTCACTGCGGGCCAAAAACTATTGGCACCCCAACCACTGCTAAATAAAGGGTTGGCGATAGGTGAATCCACCAAGCGCTGCGCGTTACTCAACTGCCAACCACGCGCAATTAATTCATCGAGCAATGCCACTACAAAATACGCCGCCAGATCATTTTCCTGTAATACCAGGGTTTGCGGTGGCGAATAACCCAGCAGGTTAAATGCCAGTGCATCTTGCTCGACCAACGTCTGTGCTAACAACTCCACATAGGCACTTTCCAGAGCCGCCATGTTGACCGGGCGATTGAGCTTAATGCGCGCTTGATACAGCTGGTTCAAATAAGCATCCACCCCGCGCCATGGGTTATAGGTAGTAAACGCCGGGCGATAACCGCGCATTTTGACAAACCCAATTAAACTGCGCTGGATTGCGCTATCGCCTTGCTCGTGTAAATACGAAAAATGCAAATGCTGCCGGTAACCGGAATAAGGCGACAGCAGGCGATTGGCTTTGAGGATGCCGACTTCATAGGCATACAGGTCACTCTTGCTGACCAAACTATGGTTGTAACCAGCATTAACCAATAAATGACCGCGATCGCTGTAAAGCTGCAGACGCGCTTTATCCTTGTTGTCGAGCGCGCGCGGTTTTATTAAAAACATCGCCTGCGACACCTCCGCCATCGCCAGGTTGCGCATTAACATTTGTGAACGCGCCATAGCATCCAGCGATGTAGAAGGTTGCAAACTATTTTCAAACACCACCACCAGCTCGCGAGCATGGGCCGCAAGGCTGGTCATTAGCAATAACAAACTGACAAGGATGCAGCGTTTAATCACAATTACTACTCGCGCGGCTTTTGGTTAAGGATGGGGACATGTACAACTGTGCAGTTAAAGATTATTGCGGTTGGATATCACCACAATCGCTCCCCAGCCAGGTGCCGTCTATCGCAACGGTTACCTTATGCGGCTGGCCATTCACGGTTTGGGTCATCATGCCGGTACCGCTGTAACGTTTGGGTGAACTAAATACTATGTCGCCCTCACTGCGCGACGGATTTTCGCCGGTGCAAACCTGAACGGATTTGAAACGGTTACTGCTAACCTGAGTCAGTGTAGAGGTGCAATCGTCACTGTCATCCATGCCCATATCACCGCTGTCGATTTGCGCCTGGGTAACGCAATTTTTTACGGTGGCGCCATCGGCAGAAACACTAACCTGATTATTCTCAAAGGACATGCCTTCTTCGCTCATTTTCATGCCCGATTGCTCCATCAACGCTTCCATTTGTTTGCGCTGTTCGGGCGGCATAGCAGCAAATTGTTTTTTCATTTCGGCCATGGCGGTTTCCATTTGCGCCGACTGCATTTGCTGCATTTGGGCGGCACCATCGCCGGTATATTGCATTTTGTTTTCCCACAGGCCGGGTGCCATATCCACCTTGACCGACTCGGCGACCGCTGGCAGTGCCAATGTCATCACTGCGCCCAGCAAAAAGGCGCGTTTCATTGAAGGTTTCATTGTTTTATTCATCACAGGTTTCATGGTTCAGTCTCCTTGGAGTGGTGAGTTCAACCTCAATAAGCCTTATAGGTCGCCGGTGCTGAATATAACATTAACTCTGCTGAATAGATGAGCGGCCAGCCAACCCTTTGCAGGTCGCTGGCCGTCGCGCTTAGGGTTGACCGATATAAAAATACACCTCCGTTTGATACCACTGGCCCAGGCGCGGCACCTGGTTTAACTCGCCCTCCGCGCCGTGGTTTGCAGGCTGGTGGAACTTGGTGCCGATAGGCGCAAAACCATGCAACAGCGAGATATTACCCTCGGGGAACGTCACTTTGGTTGTCATGGGATTCTCGCCTTCGCCGCTCGCCTGGCGCGGGGTTAACAGGCGCAGGTTGATGTTGGGGTCATTGATCACCATCACCAAAGGCAACTCCGTGGTCGCCAGCTCCGCCCAATAGACATGATCATGGAAGCCTTTGAATTCCGGATAATTCCACTCCAGCCCGGTAACCGTATCGTTATAGGCTTTCTCCCACACACCATATTCAACACCCTTGGTACGATTTTTCCACACGCGATACGGCCCCTTACCCAACCAGCGCATGGATTTCACCTGGGTTTCCGGGTAGTCAAAAGTTACCCCCAGATAATCCGCCTTGGTGCCGCCTTTCATTTGATAGGCATAGGTTAGTTTGAGCCAGCCATTGGCTTGCAAACGCCACTCTATTTTGCGCAACTCACCGTTAAAATCTGCGCTGACGACGGCATCGCCCTGATCGACATAACCGCGAATGCCGGTGAGTGTGCCCGTGCCATTGAGCAAGCGCGGGCCATTGTTAAACGACAATTTGTTAGTGCCGCGCACAAGGCGATGAAGCAAACCGCTGGCGCTATCGATCTGCACTTGTAAATCGCCATTCACCAGATTGAACTTACCTTGCTCTTGTGCAATTTCACTCGATTTATTTGCGACAACATCGGCAGCAACACTTGCAGGCAGTATTGAATCAATCACCATTTGCGGCGATGCAATCATCCACGACCAGCGATAAATTTCTGCGCCGGTTTTATCGTAGGCCGTCAAATAAAATGCATCCGCCGCTTGCCAGTTTTCCGGCAAATCCGCAGTGATAAAACCGCGTTCGCCCGGCGCAATGGCAGAGGCTTTTATTTCGCCTTCAGCCACGCTAGTCAGCGCGTTTTTATTTTGCGCTTGGTTTTGCAGGGTGCCAATTGTGCGTGGCAGCGGAAATTCCACTAACTGCCAGCGAAAGGTCAGCTCATTCAGCCCGGTAAATTCATAGCGATTTTCTACCATCAATTTTCCGTTAAAGCTGGCTGGTAAAATTTCCTGTTCCGCGAGCGGGAAATAAACTGGCGACCAAATTTCTTTGATGGCAAAAAAACTGCCTTCTTTTTGGCGATAAGGGCCGACAATACCATCGGGTGCACTATTGCCTGCCACGTCGATTTTTCCGGCGCGATCGGCGCGTACTATGCCTTCATCGGCAAAGGCCCAAATAAATCCGCCAGCGCTGAGTGGATTGGCAAGCATTTTATTCCACCAGTCATTTAACCCCGCGCCTGCACCGCCATCGTAAAGGCCATGCAAAAATTCCGTGGGCATAAAAACATCCTCACCGTCAAACAATCGGCCCGCACAACAATTCAGAGGTTCGTAATGGGCGGTATTAATGCCACCAAATAAACCCCAGGGGTGAATCAACGGTCGCGCCTGGGTATCCCACTGGGCAAAGTCATCATCCAACTCGGTATTCCAACCGCCCTCGTTACCATTGGCCCAGATAATTACCGAGGGATGATTGTGATCGCGCAGAATTAATTCTTTTACCAAGGGCGTGCCCGCTTCAGTGCTATAAGCCTCTTGCCAACCGGTGAGTTCGTTAATCACATAGAGGCCCAACTCATCAGCCACGTCTAAAAAATGCTGATCCGGTGGATAGTGCGCCACACGCACCGCGTTCATATTCATTTCTTTCAGTAAACGAGCATCAGCATAACTCAGCGTTTTGCTGGTAGTGCGCCCGGAGTCGGGCCAGAACGAATGGCGATTAGCGCCTTTCAACCGCACTTTTACTTCGTTCACATACAGACCATCGCCTTTGCGCAATTCAACACTGCGAAAACCAATCACTTGTTCAACTTGATGAATGACTTTTTTGCCAGCGCGCAATTGCACCTGCAACTGGTAGCGCTGCGGATTTTCCGCAGACCAGGGGATGATCTTTTTGATTCTATTTTCTACGCTAAGCTGTTGCGCACCCGGCGCTATTTTTGCGAAGAACTGGCCCACTTTTTTTCTTTTTTCACCGTCAATTGCACTAACCTGCGCAACAATATTATTGGCGGTGTCGGCGTTGTTTAGCCAGAGCTGCAATTGGATGTCACCAGTGTGGCGCGCATCTACTGCCAGGCGTTGAATATGCTCGCGGGGTTTTGCCTCCAGCCATACGGGGCGATAAATACCGCTAAACAACCAAAAATCGGCTTTGCGTTCAGCGCGATTCACCGACTCATCCGCTGAGAAACGGTTAACTTTTACCTCCAACAAATTTTCCTCGCCCGGCTTTAGCAAAGGGCTTACGTCATAGCTGAATTGATAAAACCCACCGCGATGCACCGGCCCGGCAAACTGGCCGTTAATTTTTACTTCCGCATCGGTCATCACACCGCCAAACACAATATTAATGTGCTGATCGCGCCAGTTTTCAGGTACTGAAAATCGCGTGCGATAAAGCCCTTCGGTATCGGGCGCTGGATTATCACCCCAATCAATAAAATAACGATAACTACCAAAACCTTGCATTTCCCAGTTGGAAGGAACGGGAATACTGCTCCAACTGCCACTGTTGCGGCCGCCATTGACTTTAAAGTCCCATGGCAAGGTGTTGTCTTTATCGGTACCACTTAAATACTGGATTTGTGTTTGCTGGGCAAAGAGCGGAACAGCCCACAATAAACCCAGTAGAATCAAACAGCGCATTAATAGATTATTCATAACCGAAACCACTCCACGTTTACCTGTAATTTTTTATATAGTCCATCTAAAAAAACAGGCGCTATCGCTAGCGCCTGTAAAGAGTTATTTAACCGCCCAGTAATAATCGCGCCCGGCTTGAGTGGGAACATCTATCACATAGCTATTTGCCAGTGACAATAATGGCATTACTTTGCCGGTATTTTTGAGCGGCGTTTTAATCTTCGCTTGGGTATAGAAGGGATTGGGATTAGCTTTAGTGCCACGTACTTTTTTAGTTTTAAAACCAGTGACGGCAGGTAACTCACTATGAGTGCGCAAGCGCAGGTTGCCGCCCAAACGTGAGTGAATTTTTAGTTCGCGGATCTGGCCGTCGGCCCAGCGCATATCCACCACAAAACCACCGCGCATTAGCAGCCCTTTTACCTCGCCTTCGGGCCAGGCTTGCGGCAGAGCCGGTAATAAATGCACTGCGCCGTCATGACTTTGCGCCAGCATTTCTGCCATGCCGGAGGTAAAACCGAAATTGCCATCAATTTGAAATGGCGGGTGCGCATCAAACATATTCGGGTAAGTACCACCACTTTCATTCACACTGCCATCGAGTGTCATGGCTGGGCTGATTTGTTCGCGCATTAATTTCAGCGCACGATCACCGTCCAATAACCGCGCCCACAAATTAATTTTCCAATTCATTGACCAACCGGTGGATGGATCTCCGCGTTGCTCCATAGTCACACGCGCCGCGCTAAACAATTCAGGCGCTGTCAGCGGTGAAATTTGATTGCTCGGATAAAGCCCATAGAGATGGGAAACATGGCGATGTTTATCCTGCGGTTCATCCCAGTCTTCCAACCATTCTTGCAACTGGTGATGTTTACCAATTTGCATAGGCGGCAGGCGCGACAGGATTTTTTTCCACACTGGAATTTGCGTTTTGTCCTGCCCCAAAATTTCAGCAGCGGCAATGGTATTGGAGAGCAAATCAAATAGCAGTTGATTGTCCATAGTCACGCCAGCAGCGATTTTAACACCGGTTGCGGTAGGTGCATTTTCCGGTGACATGGACGGCGATACTATGAGCCACTTTTTGTCTGGTGATTCAATTAAAAAATCCTCAAAAAACGTGACGGCAGATTTCATTACCGGGTAGACATCCGCCAAATAGGTTTTATCGCCACTGTACAAATATTTTTCCCAAAGGTGTTGGCTTAACCAGGCATTACTCGTAGGCCAGGAGCCCCAAGTTTTATCTATGCCGCCGGTAATGCGCCAAATATCGGTATTGTGGTGCGCCATCCAGCCCCGTGCGCCATACATTTCTTGTGCAGTTTGCTGACCGGTCTGCGCCAACTCTTTTACCATTTGAATAAACGGTTCGTTTAGTTCATTTAATTGCGTAACTTCGGATGGCCAGTAATTCATTTCCGCATTAATGTTCAGCGTGTATTTGCTATCCCATGGCGGATCCATGCGATGATTCCAAATACCTTGCAAGTTCGTTGGTTGGCCGCCGGGTTGTGAGCCGGAGATCAGCAAGTAGCGACCAAATTGAAAATACAAACTTGCCAATTCAGGATCGTGACGGCTGGCAAATAAACGAATGCGTTGATCGGTTGGCTCCTGCGCAAATTCACTCTTACCCAACTGCAACGCCACACGATCAAAATACTGTTTATAAAAATTGCTGTGTACATGCTTACGCGCGGTGTACTGATTATGGGTGAATTGGTTTTTGGCACTGGCGAGATAATTGCGCGCACGCGCCAACGCATCGCCACTGATGTCTTTATAATTGACAAAATTAGTCGCCATGGAGATTAAAATTAACGCTGAATCGGCATTATTTACCGCAATGCGATTATTGTTCTGGCTCAGGCTACCGCCGCTTGCACTTACATCCACCAGGGTTGCGAGTTTGACCTGCCCTTTAATGCCTTCGTGATCTTTGGACATGCCTTGCATTAACAAGGTGTGATTATTTTCCTGCGCGAATTGCATAGTCGCCGGGTGAGATAAATGCGCGGTAAAACTGAGTTGACCAGGCTTGCTGGCCGACAACTTCACCACTATTACCTGATCCACAAACGAACTAAAAACTTCGCGGGTATAAACCACATCGCCCACTTGATAGCGCGTGGTCGCAATAGCTTTGCCTATATGCAGATCGCGATAGTAGTGACTAAATTGTTTATGCGCCGGAAATTCCAAATGCAAATTGCCCGCGGTTTGGTAAGGCATGCCGTTGGAGCCTTGGCTGGTAATTGTTTTTTCTGCCAACGCCTCTGCAGCGAGATATTCACCCGCTGCAATTAAGCGACGAATCTCCGGTAACGATTCCAGTGCCTTGGGGTTTACATTATTGTGCGGGCCACCGGCCCAAAAGGTATTTTCATTGAGTTGTATGTTGTCGTTTGCCACACCACCATAAACCATCGCACCCAAACGGCCATTACCCAGCGGTAACGCTTCCTCCCAATGTTGGGCTGCTTGCTCATACCAGAGCGTATGAGGTGATACCGAGGGCGATGAAGTCAATTGCGATGACGCGAATGCTGGCCCACTAAAACAGAAGATAATCAGGGTGATAAAAAAACATTCCGTGCGGAACTTCATAAAATACTCCCATACAGTTGATTGTCGTATTATTTCTGGTGCCGATAATTATTTTTATTTACCAAATTTATTTATTATTTTTATTTGTTAATTTTATTTGTTAATTTTTATTTACCATTTTTTTCCACAAAAAAACGGCGCCCTGAGGCGCCGCTGTGGCAATTATTTCAATAATTTTTGCAGGTGGGGTTCAAGCGCTTCAGCCCACAGGTTGTAGCCTTTTTCATTGGGGTGCAGCAAGTCCGGCATGATGTCTTTGGGCAATACACCGTCTTTGGTTAAAAACACCGAGTTAATATCCGCAAAAAATACACGCTTGTTATCGGCGTAGTCTTTAATGATTGCATTCACGCCATTATTGATTTGACGCAAGCTGCCATCCGGATTTTCATCGCGCGGGAAAATGGCCAGCAACAATACTTTTGACTCCGGCAAACGCTGGTGCAATTCACCTAATATTTTTTTAATGCCCGCTGCGGTATAAGCAGGGTTTTCATGGCGGTGACCGGTATTATTGGTACCAATCATCATTACCACCAATTTTGGTGCCATATTTTCTACCGCACCATGCTGTAAACGCCAGAGTACGTTTTCGGTGCGGTCACCACCAAAACCAATCGCAAAGGCGTTGCGTTCGGCATAATGTTTTTGCCAAACCGGTGCGCCTTCTTTTTCCCAACCTTGGGTAATGGAATCACCGATAAACAACAAATCAACTTTTCCGCCGCTAGCGGCAATGGCTTTGGCGTCTGCCAGTTTTTGTTCATGACGCGGCAACCACCAATCAATCGACCACCATTCATTTAACATACCCGGTGTAACCGATGCGGTTTTGTAATTGGGGCATTCATACAACGCAACTTTTTTAGGGGCCTTCGCCAGCAGTTGTACATTGGCAACTGCCACCTCTCCTTTACCACCCACTTCCAAGGCAAAAGGCATGGTGGTCGCGCTAAAGTCATCCTGCTCTTGCGCGAAACAACTCAGTGGCACATACACTTTGCTCCAGCCTTTGCCGCGCAATTCGCGCGCGGCCATGGTGAAGGGTACCACGCGATCACAATTTTCCGGCTTGCATTCCATTTTGAAAGAAACGCCGCCTTTTTCTAATTCATTAATTTTTATATCCAGTGCCAGTACACCGGTTTTCATCATCGCCGCCAGATTTAACGGCTTACCCGACTCCAACGTCATACCCGCACGCCAGGAATCTTTCCAGTTAAAAATTAGTGCGTCCGCTGCTTTGTCTTTTGCACCGGCTTGCAATTGCACATCCCCCTTGGGGGTAACCGCAGTGGCGCCAGTGAATTTTTGTTGCTGCTCGGGGTTTTCAATAAATAATTGCCAACCGTTTAAGGGTTTATTTTTGTAGAGCGAAATATCGCTGGCTGCGCTAGCAGAAGTGGAAAAAATAGCGCCTGCTAATAAAAACATGCCGCTGAGTTGATGAAATTTTTTCATTATTAGCTCTCATGGTTTTTAATAAAGAGTTTATTTAGATTTTTATTTATTGAAGAAGAGAAGATCCCCCCTTGGCCCCATAGAAAAAAGAGCATGGGGGGATTTATCACTTCGCATTAACAACAACCTGCTTCTGCACACCCATACCTTCAATACCCAATTCAATCACATCGCCTGCGTTTAAATACACGGGCGGTTTTTGACCGAGACCGACGCCGGGTGGTGTGCCGGTGCTGATAACATCACCTGGCTGCAGACTCATAAATTGTGAAAGGTAGTGCACTAAAAATTGGGGGCCAAATACCATTTGGTCGGTGGAACCGTTTTGAAAGGTTTTACCATTTACGGTGAGCCACAAATTTAAATTTAGCGGGTCAGCAACTTCATCGCGTGTCACCAAATACGGGCCGATGGGGCCAAAGCTATCGCAGCCTTTGCCTTTATCCCACTGACCACCGGGACGCTCCAATTGAAAGTTGCGTTCCGAGACGTCGTTAATCACGCAGTAACCGGCGATATAATCCATCGCCTCATCCAACTCGATATAACTCGCGTGTTTACCTATGACGATGCCCAACTCCACCTCCCAATCGAGTTTGGTGGAGTTGCGCGGTTTGATCACATTGTCATTCGGGCCGGTAATCGCACTGGTTGCTTTCATAAACACCACCGGTTCCGATGGCACAGCTACACCTGACTCTGCCGCGTGGTCGGCATAGTTCAAACCGATGCAAATAAATTTACCGACGTTATTTACGCAAGGGCCAAAACGTGTGCCCTCTGGCACCAGCGGTAGGGACGACAAATCCAGCGCGGCAATTTTTTGCAGCGCGGCATCGCTAATTGTTGCGCCGTTGATATCGGCAACTACGCCAGATAAATCGCGCAGCTGGCCATTGTTATCAACTACACCCGGCTGTTCCTGGCCGGGATTCCCGTGACGAAATAGTTTCATTGTGTTAATTCCAAAAAAATTAATTACTCCAACCACCATCAATAATATTGATGGTGCCAGTGGTGAATGCCGATGCGTCGCTCGCCAAATAAAGCGCCAGCTCTGCCATTTCACGGGCAGTGCCTAAACGCCCCATGGGCTGGCGGGCGACAAAGTTTTTATAAGCTGCTTCGTAATCGCCCGTCGCGTGCAAGCGCTGTTCGAGCGATGGTGTTTGTACTGTGCCGGGGCAAATTGCATTACAGCGCACACCCTGGGTGACAAAATCGGCGGCAACCGCTTTGGTTAAACCAATTACCGCCGCTTTAGTCATGCCGTAGGCAAAACGATTGGGTGCGCCTTTAATCGAACTGGCCACTGACGACATATTGATAATAGAACCGCCGCCCCGCGCAATCATGCCCGGCAAGAACGTGCGGATCATGCGATACATGGAAGTCACGTTTAAATCGATAGAAAAATTCCAATCTTTTTCATCGCAATCCAAAATAGTGCCGCTGTGCACATAACCGGCGCAGTTGAACAAAATATCGATGCCACCGACATGTTCACTGAGCTGTTGGATGTCGTCTTTTTTTAACACATCCAAACCATAAATTTCACAGCCAACCAATTCTTTTAGCGCCGCAACATTCACATCGGTGGCGATAACGCGCGCGCCCTCGGCGGCAAATAATTCAGCGCTGGCACGACCAATACCCTGTGCAGAAGCAGTGATTAATGCAGTTTTACCTTCCAGTCTTTTCATCGTATTTGTCTCACACCATTTGTCGTACAGGCAAACAACTCGGCCCTATGGGTTCAAAGGCTTTGTAAGTCAGAATAAATTCCTGATGCCCTAAATCTTCCGACACACTGCGTTTACCCGACGCCACCGCAATAACGTTTTGCAAAATTTCTTCACCCACCTCGTCCAGTGTTGCTGCACCTTCCAAAATACGGCCGGCGTTGACATCCATATCACCTGCTAAACGACGATAGGTTTCCGGGTTGGCACACACTTTTATCACCGGTGAAATCGCAGAGCCCACGACAGAGCCGCGCCCGGTAGTGAATAAAATAACGTGGGAACCGCAGGCAATTAATTCGATAATTTCCGCGTTATCGGAAATATTCGGAAAACCAAAACGCGGCTCGCCATCGGGTACCACATCCAATAAATACAAACCGCCTGCAGGAGGAATATCGCCCGGTTTAATTAAACCGCTAATGGGTGATGAACCGGATTTTGAATAGGCGCCCATGGATTTTTCTTCCATGGTGGTTAACCCGCCATCGGCATTGCCCGGCGCAAAACTGCCAAACCCCATCACGCGATAATAGTGTTCCGCTTTAGCGACACAGGCTTCAATTTCCGCACCCAGTTCCGGTGTAATGGCGCGCTCCGCCATGATGGTTTCGCAACCGATTAATTCACCGGTCTCTTCAAAAATACAGGTGGCATTGGCCGCGACTAATGCATCGAAGCAACGGCCAACGGCAGGGTTGGCACTAATGCCGCTGGTGCCATCGGAACCGCCACAAATAGTTCCCACAATTAATTCGTGTAAGTGCATGGGCACACGTGCAACGTTTGCGGCTTCAGTTTGTAAACGTTTTACCGCTGCAATCCCCGCATCAATCGTCGCTTTGGTGCCACCTACGTCCTGAATCACCAATAATTCTGCCGGGCGGCCGCTAGCAAGAATTTCACTTAATAATTTTTCGCGATTCATACTTTCGCAACCGAGCGACACCAATAACGCGCCGCCCACATTCGGATGGGTACACACCGCACGCATCATTTCATAGGCGTATTGATTGGGATAACAACCGGGGAAGCCGATGAGATGCACATCCATATCGTTAGCGAAATTTACAATTTTGCGGGTCACGTGATGGGCGCACTCAACCAGATAAGCCACTACAATCACATTGCGAATACCCTTGCGGCCATCGCTGCGCTGCCAGGCTAAAAATTCCGGGGGCGTGGTATGGGTGATACTCATGATTCACTCCTGTCTTTGTTCTGGCGCGAGCGGGTGTGACTGGGAATGTAATCACTTTTCATATTGTGCATATGTATATGTTCACCTTTAACGGCCGCAGTAACCATTGAGCCGATGGGTGCGCCGTAGCGATACACTTTTTCAGCCTCGACCAAATTATTGCGTGCAATTTTATGGCCCACCGCTATGTCGCTTGCGGCGCGAATTTTTTCACCGTCGATAATCAGTTCATCGCCGGTGTGAATTTGTTTTACACACACCAGAATGTTGTCGTTGGGGTGTAACAAAATAACGGGGGAAAGCGAACCTACACTCTCGCCGGTTACTGATCGGTTTTGTGTCATAACACCTGGTACTCACTGCGCGTTGTTAAATCAGCATGGTTAAATCGGCATGGTTAAATCGTTTATCGCTTGTTAAATGGGTATGGGGGCTGCGGGGTGAATCAGCTCCTGCCGACGCAACTGCTGCCAATATTCAACGGGAATTGGAGTGTTCATCCAGGCATTCGCCTGCTGCACTTCGGCAGGGTTGGCAAGCCCGGCCAGCACGGAACAAATTTGCGGATGCGCCGCCGGAAATTGCAGCGCGGCGGCAGCGAGCGGCACATTGAACTCTGCACCTACCCGTTCAAGTTGCGCCACACGATCAATAATGCTTTGGGGCGCGGTTTCGTAGTTGTAATAAACCGGCTGTTTGCCCGAGGCAACGGCAGGGGCAGTAACACCTGTGGCGAGAATGCCGGAGTTAAAGGGGCCGCCCAGAATAACGGAGGCACCACGCCGCGCGCACAGCGGCAGAAAAGTCTCGCAGGCCCCCTGCTCTAATAAGGTGTAACGCCCGGCTAGTAAAAAGCCGTCGAAGTCGCCGTGGGTTAATGCTGCTTCACAAATTTGCCACTCGTTCGTACCAAGCCCGATCGCCGTCACCTGCCCTGCCGCTTTTAACTCGCACATGGCGCGGTAGCCGCCCTCCATAAACTCGCGGAAGCGTACCGGGTGATCGGCGCCGTGGGTCAGCGGGCCTAAATCGTGGGCGAGCAGAATATCTACCTGTTCCCGCCGCAAGCGTTTCAGGCTGGCAGCGAAGGAGCGCATCACACCGTCGTAGCTGTAATCGAATACCGGCTCCAGTGCAGGTGCATTGGCAAATCCATGCCTTACAGACTCTTTGGAGTTAGTTGGCACTAACAAACGCCCCACTTTGGTGGAGAGGATGATGCTTTCCGCAGCCCCTTCTCGACGCGCCAGTGCAGCCCCCAAACGGGATTCACTCAAACCAAAACCATAGTGGGGAGCGGTATCTATGTAGCCTATGCCTGAATCGAGTACAGCATCCACCGTAGCGTAGGCCTGTTCGTCGCTCTGGGGTTGATAGAGATTGCCAATAGGTGCAGCGCCAAAACCGAGGGACGAGAGACGCAAGTTGGTGTTGCCGAAACTACGCTTATCGCGGTTTTGGCTCATGTTATCTGGCAATGCCATGGTGAGATGTGCCCGTCTGATTTTTATAATTGAAATGAAAACTGCTAATAAAAAAGATCTTATCCGATACGCTAAAAAAATCACATATGGTTAAACTGACTTTTTGATAAAAAGAGTAAACAAAAAGAGAGCGATAGCGGCTATCGCTCCCCAAAATTCATTAGTGAAAACAACCTGAAGCCACCAAATTCACAGGTAAAAACGCCCGCAACCTCCTGACTGGCAAGCGGATTAACGGGCGTGGCGACTAATCCATGAGCGCTTGGGCGATTTTGTCGGCTGCTTGCATGAGGCGCTCCAGTACACGTTCGGTACTGACCGCTTGGGCTTTAATATTGATAAACGGAATAATCAATACCGCTACCGCGCCATGCACACCAATCACCGGAACGCAGAAATCGGTCACGCCATCCACAAAATCACTGCTGAGCTGGATATAACCTTGGGACACGCCCCGACGCGCCTTGGCCAAAAACCGCTCGATACGCTCCAGATCCACCGTCGCCGACAACTGTGGCAACCAGCTGGCCTGGGCATCGGGGGAGGCAAAACCGTAGAGCAAAGCACCGGAATTGGTATCGATCAAACGGCGGCGATAGCCCACACGCACCGAAAAACCCAGATCCATGGGGCTTTCCTGACGGGCGATAACCACAATCTGGTCGCCCGAGGGAACCACCAAATGACAGGACTGCCCCAGCTCGCGGCAGAGTTCTTTCATCGCGGGCAAGGCTACTTCCAGCAGGGTTTTTGCCGTGCCTTGGGAAATACCCAAGGTGAATAGTTTGTTGGTGAGCATGTAGCCATCGCGCCCATCCGTCATTTGCGCGATATAGCCGCGATACTCCAGCGCCAACACCATGCGAAACAGCTCGCTCACCGAGCGGCCCAAGTGGGTTGCCATCTGTGAAGTGGTGAGTGGGGACGGGCTGCGCGCCAGCAGCTCCAGAATATCCAGTCCCTTTTCCAGTGCTGGTGCGCGATATTTACGCTCGGCATCCTCTGCCAATTCGTGCTCCAGTTGGTCTGCCGCGTTGCTCATTGTTGTTGTCATAGCGATTTACCCATTTTTAGTTTTAGTGATTTATGGTTTTTTGTGATTTATGTTTTTAGTTGAGGCGATAAAAACGCGAGCTGGTACTGCTAAAAATGCTTTCCAACTCTTCCGGTGCGCAACCGGATAAAGCTCTGCGCACCAACGCCAACCAGCCGCTATAGCTGGCCCATTGGGGATTGGCCGCCATACCCAGTACCGGCCAATCGCTGCCCCACATCAACCGCTGCGCTCCAAACTGCGCATACAGCCAGGTGATGTAGCGGGCAAGCAGTGCAGGCTCCTGGCTAGCCCCCGCCTCGGTGGGCAAGCCAGAAACTTTGCAATACACATTTGGCAACGCCGCCAGCTTCGCCATGGCGTCACACCAATCAGGTGCCAGCTGATTACTGGCCGCAACAGGCGGTTTGGCTGCGTGGTCTATCACCAGCGGCAGTTCCGGATGGCGCCGTGCAAACTCGTACACAAAGGGCAAGTGGCGCGTATAGACCAGCGCATCCAGGGCCAGTTGGTGCTGCTTCATGGCCGCCAGCGCTGGTTCCAATTCCGGGCGCAGAATCCAGTTGTCCTCGGCGAGCGCTTGCAACATAGGCCGCAGGCTACGCAATTTGGAAGCCTGTCCCGTCGCCGATGGTTGCATTAATTGCGCAATGCGGGCCGGTGCCGTGGGCGAGGCTAAATCCACCCAGCCCACAACGGCCTTGATAAAGCCAGACCCGGTTGCCAGTTGCAGCAGGTAATCGGTATCCGCATCACAGGTTTGGGACTGCACCAGCACCGACCCCGAAACCCCTGCCGTGCGGGCAATACCCTCGAACTCGGGCAGGTGGTGGTCGCGATAAATCGCGGGCAAATCCGGCGTTGGCCAAACACAGCCATGGGCGCCCAATTGCCACAAATGATGATGGGCATCAATCACTGGCCCAGCTCCGGTTTTGCCAGGGGTTGATCGGCCACTTCCAGCCGGTCGCGCTGGCGCGCAAAAGCGGCGATCACCACAAAACAAAACAGCGGGATTATCACCGCCAGATGAATGGAGCTGAGGTCTGAGATCAACCCCATAACGGCGGTCAGTACCGCGCCGCCAATAATGGCCATCACTACCAGCGATGAACCTGCTTTTGCCAATCCTCCCAGATTTTTAACGCTCAACGCAAAAATAGTGGGGAACATAAGCGACATAAAAAAGCTGGTCGCCACCAGTGCGAGCAAGCCGCTGTAACCGGGGGCCAAAATGGCGTAGGCACAGAGCAGCACATTGGTGAGGGCGTACAGCCACATTAACCAGGCGGCGCGGCAGCGCGACATCAGCGCCGTTGCCACAAACCGGCCAATCATAAACAACACCAGCGACGCCATGAGGTAATTCGCGAGGGTTTTCTCACCGGTGCCGGGCATGGTCTCCTGCCCGTAGCGAATCAAAAAACTCCAGATGCACACCTGCGCTCCCACGTAAAAAAACTGGGCGGTCACGCCAAACATAAACTGGCCATTGCGCAACAGGGTTTTGTAGTCCGCCCAGCCACCAATGTCATCCTGGGTCCGCTGGGTGGCGATGCGCGGGAACTTAACCCACAGCACTAATAGCGCCCACACCACGACCACCACTCCCAATACCAGATAAGGTCCCTGCACTGCCTGGGCTTCGCTGCTGTAAAACTGCTCCAGTTGCAACGCGCTCATGGCGGCCAGCTCATCGGCAGTGGGTTCATGGCCGGAAAAAATAAACTCGCGGCCAATATAAATCCCCGCAATACAACCAAAGGGGTTAAATGACTGGGCAAAATTCAAGCGCCGCTCCGCCGTGGCCGGGTCGCCCATCGCCACAATTAAGGGGTTGGCGGAGGTCTCCAAAAACGCGAGGCCGCTGGCAATCACAAACAGCGCCAGCAAAAACAGGCTGTATTCGCGCAGTTCTGCCGCCGGGTAAAACATAAACGCGCCCATGCCGTACAGCAGCAAGCCAAAAACGACAGCGGCTTTGTAGCCGAAGCGCTTCATCCACAGCGCGGCGGGAATGGAAAACACAAAATAGCCGGTATAAAACGCGGATTGCACTAAACCGGCCTTAAAGTCCGAGAGGGTAAACAGCTTTTTGAAATGGGTGATGAGTATGTCGTTAAGGTTGTTCGCCATGCCCCATAAAAAAAAGAGGCTGATAATTAATACCAAAGGCAGCAGCACCTGGGCCGCTTTGGGCGTTGTATTCATCTTTGCTCCACTGGCGGCACTTGAGTGCAACCACTTATTCATTATTAGGATGGAGATGGCTCGCCGAGCCGCGTTATGACTATCACTGTGACTATGGCATTTGTTTGCTGCAAACCGGACAAGCCTGTTTACGAGCAAAACACAGTTCATATTTAAAACATACTAGCATAGAGTCAAATAAACCATAACGCTTTTTACGCGATGATATGCCTGCAGCAAAATCAATACAACCGGAACCGTGGGGAAAGGAAAATTAGCGGCAAACAGAAAGGAAAGCTGGCCCAACTCCACACCGTGAATCAGGCCAGTTAACGAGCGGAATTATTCTGTCAGGTCAGGCTCAGCAACCACCTCATCAGCAGGCGTGGGCGCTGGTTTTTTTAAGGTATTGATATCAAACCACAACTCGGCCCGATCCAGCGGTGTCTCTTTGGGCAGGGTCGGGTTGTCGATCATAAAAGCGATGCGGTCGTGCAAATTTGCCTGCTCGATCGCCGAGCGCACAATCGGATGACGGAAAAACACTTCGTTAAAACTGCCATCGGCAATCGCACGATTCAAACCCAGTTCCAAATCTGCTGCCAGCTTGGTATTGCCGTGTTTGGTAAAAAAATACAGCGGCATGCGGTAGACCAGCATGATGCGCTTCTCTACCGTCAGCGGCAGGTTTTTATTGGTCTCCAGCTCGGCCCAAGGCTCTTGCACACCACGTGGGAAGGCATCAAACCGGTCGCCATCCAGCATATAAAACAAACTGGGGTACTTGTTGGTGCGAATGACCTTGAGGCCATTGCTCTCCAAAATGCCCGAATCCGCCCAGGTAGTGCCCTGCCCAAAAGTAAACTTTTTCAGGTCATCAAAGGTTTTCACCTGATCAAAACGGGCCTGTGACTCGGGTTTGATAATAAAAATGCGGTGCCCGAGCAAGCCGCGGTACAGCGGGATACGTATCGGCAGCAACATTTCCTCCATCTCGATATTGGTTGCAGCCCAGAGTAAATCCATCCGGCCGGAGGCCACATCATCCATATTGCGTGCCTGGGTTACCGGGGTGTTATCCACCTTCAGTTCATAGCGGGTGTCCGTTTTGCTCAGCGCTAAATTCAGTATTTCCATGACATAACTGGCATTGCCGTCGGCCGCGCCATTTACGCGAATAATATTGGATTGGGCGCTGAGGGGGGCGGCCATAAACGCAGCAAGAAACAAGGGGGCAGCGATCAGCTGGCGAACAAAAAATCTAGTCATAAAAAAACCATTGCCGGGTTGAGTGGTTTGAACCTGAAAACTTAATTTATCATATTTATATTTTAATTTTAAACACTAAAAGATGGCGTAAAAAAACCAGCTTTTATGCTGGTTTTAGTGTAGACCTTATTGCGATGTTTCGCGCTTTTATACCGGCAAGCGGTGCACTGTACGACGGCGCCACCATAATCCGCCCAACAATAAGCCAAACAGTGACAGGCTGACCGGCTCACTCACCACAACTGGCGGGAGAGGGATATCCACACTCACGCCTTCAAATAAAAAGACGTTATCGTTGAAGTCACGGTCGCCACCGCCCCAGATATCCTCAAAACCTACCAGAAAACGATTGCTGCCCAGGTTCAGCACCTTGGTGTGCACTTGCCCGTCATTCCAGCCCTTGCTGTCCTGATTATTGGATGCAGCGCCGCTGAAAAAATAGTTGGTGTTGGGGTAGTGAATATTGTCCGCGTTGTAATGGAGTACCAGCGCCTGCAGGCCAAAAATCAAACTGTCACCCACCGCCAAACCGGAGATCACCCGCGATTGCCCAAGGTTATCGGGCACACAGCTATTACCCGCTTTCGCTTCGGCATATTCACAGCCGCCACGGGTTTCAAACAGTTGATTGCTGGTATTCACCGGGTTAAAAGTCCCCAGGTTATTGGTGCCACCAGTGGCGTAGATAGGGTCCCAAAACGCCGTGCGATCCAACAGATCACTGCCCTGTTGCGCCAGAAACAATACCGAGTTGCGCGCCGCACCAGTACCTAAAAACGTCACCCGCACCGATTCAGACGCCGCCGCCAAACCGGCACCGACATTGTCTTGCAAGGGCGCGTTTTTGAATTGCCCGAGAATGCTTTCATCGATATTAAAGCGACTGTCGCCATTGCCGAGGGTATAGCGGGAAAACCATTCATTGGTGCCGGGGGTCGCGCCGGGAGTGGCGATGATCTGATAATCCGCCGTCGCCCCCGACCAACCACTGCCGTTGGTACTGGCATCCTGCAGGCCGCTAATACTATAAGCCTGAGTCGCCACGCTGATCAGCGACAAGCTTGCCGCGATAAAAGCTGAATAAAGGGATGTGTTACGCATATAACTGTTCGTTAGCCTCTTGCCGTAATTTATGGTTATTGGTTTGTTTAAAAAACAACCCGCAAACTATCACGCCAAAAAATGTGAAGCCATCGAGGTTTCCATGAATACGAATGCAATCTCAGCCCCAAAACGAAGCGGCCAGATTAGTCAGATTTATTCACCGCATTTCATCAGCAATCGGCTAGGGTTATAGTCACCACCACACCCGAATCCCACAGTTCCGGAGCGTTTCCATGACCTCATTGCTCGCCCTCAGCGCCAACATTCTGATCGCCGCCATCGCCCTGCTGCATATTTATATTCTGGTGCTGGAAATGTTTCTGTGGGAAAAACCCGCCGGCCTGCGCGCCTTTCGCAACAGCCCCGAAAAAGCAGCCGCCACCCGCGTGCTGGCAGCGAACCAGGGTTTATACAACGGCTTTTTAGCGGCGGGATTAGCTTGGGGGTTGTGGCTGGGCGATGCTGGGCTACACCTTAAAATTTTCTTTTTACTCTGTATTGCCATCGCCGGTATTTACGGCGCACTGACCGCCGCGCGCAAAATTATTTTTATCCAAACTGTGCCAGCGGTAATTGCGCTGGCACTTCTGGCACTAGCGGTAGTTGTTTAACTCCGAGCTGCTTGGCGCAGGGCTTTTTGAGCCTTGCTCAGCTCGCGCTTGAACTGTTTGTTACGTTTGCGCTGTTCGGGGCTGGGCTTTGCGCAGCTATCTTTATTCGGCATATCTTCGGCGATACGAAACCCCTCCAGCGCGCCGATAAAATCGATACTCCAGGGCGAACGCTGGGTCATTGCAAAGGGCGCCCAATGCCAGGAGCCACCGCGAATCATGCGCTTGGTGCAATCGCCCGTCATACGTGCTGAGGCATCCTTCGCATCACCGGGGTAAGTTTCGTTGGCGCAATCGCGGGTAAATTCGTTGATATTGCCAATCATGTCATGCAGGCCAAAGGCATTGGGCTGGTAAATACCCACCACACTGGCATAACCGCTTTTATCATCGCAGGCCAAGACCCCCACATGGTCTTTGGATTCCAAGCCATCGTAATCGCGCTTGATCGCTGCCTCGGCCGCTTGATCAGCGGTATTGGCAAACGCACAGGCTTGTGTTGCCTCTTCACCCCAGAAGTAAGTGCTGGTTGTACCGGCACGCGCCGCATATTCCCATTCCACCTCACTCGGCAAGCGATAACTTCTACCAGTCTCTTTGCTCAACCATTCCACATAAGCTTGGGCGGCATCCCAACCGATACAAGTAACTGGTTCAAACTCACTCGCTGAATGTTTGTTTTTGGCCCAGCTGCCGGGGCGTTTGGCAAACCACTTTTGGCTGTCCATTTGCTGGCAGCTGGTGGGCGCGGGGTAATTAGTAGCGGCAATAAACTGGCCAAACTCTTTCACCGTGATTTCGTACTTACCCATGCGAAAGGGTTTGATGGGCAAGGTTGCTATTTGTGTGCCGGTACTCACCACCGTGCCATCTTTTTGGGTGGTAGTGTTGGGGTGCAGGGTGAGTTGCCCGGCGGGCACATCCACCATGATGGGCTCAATCAAACCATCGGCCGCCCACAATAAATGGCTCTGGCTGGCGATAAGTAAAACGGGCAGACGTTTAAGACAAAATCCTACAAGTGACATAAATCGAATCCTTAACCGGGAAATTAATTGCGAAAGCGCAAAGCATTCAAGCAAGCGCGTGACCATGCCGACACAGCGGCACTGCTGGCGATTTGAGCAAGGCACTCGCGCAAAATCCTATTAATTTCCTGATTTTGTCCTTTTATAGAAAAACTATAGATTTTTTAGCTGCGCCTAACACCAGCGCCTACCGCGCCCAGCGCAAAAACCGGTGTAAACTCCCGCGCACTAACTCCTACTAATAAGATGTTGTATTGCCCGTGGACTATTACTTTACTAACGCCCAATTCAATCAGTTTCAATTTAATGACCAGAGCTTATTGCTACTAAAAGATGGCCAAGCACTGGCCATTCGCAATAACGAAGCAAAACTGCTCGCGTTTTTTTTGGCCAATCCACAGCAGGTATTTAGCAAAGACGCAATTCTGGAAAATGTCTGGGCGGGTAAAGTGGTCTCGGAACAAGCCGTGTTTCAAGCGATTAGCAACTTGCGTTCAATTTTTGGCGATGGGGCGATCAAAACCTTTCCCAAAAAAGGTTATCAATGGCAAATCGATTTACAGCAGGCGCCGTCAGCTACAAGCCCAACATCTAATCCAGCATCGCCCCTAACAGCATCGACCCTAACAACAGCGGAACCAACGACGATCAGCAATGAACATCATCGTCGCCCACAATGGTGGCTCGGGCTGTGCACCGCACTGCTACTGCCGGGTTTACTCTTTACTCTGCTTCTAAATCCCTCGGCGGGAGACGACTCGGTTCCCATCCCGATCATTGTGCAGCCCTTTGTGCTCGACACTCAGCACACCGGCGCACCCGACCTTGCCCAGCAAATGCACGACGCCGTGTTTGAACAAATTAATAGTCAAGCGGCGCTGGTGGCGCATTTACCCCCCGCGCATTATTCACCCGCACAAATTGCCGCTGAACCTGCACATTATTTACACCTCTACCAGCAAACCATCGCCGCTAATCTATTAGTGAGTGGGCGCACTCGACAGCTAGGCGACCAGTTAATTCTGTCGCTGGTGATACAGGGTCAACAAAACCAGTGGAGGGGTTATTTAATGGCGAGCAATGCCACTGCTTTAGCGACTGAGTTGCACAGCCTGTTGCACAAAATTGCACCTATGAAAGTGCTCTGGGAGAGCCGCGATTTACGGTTGATCAACGCCCAACTGCAATTACTTTACAGCGAAAACCCCGGCAACCTGACCATGCTCTACCAGCTGATGAACAACTCACTCTATTTAGGCGATGTTGATCAAGCCCGCCTGCACGCCCAGGAACTGGAACAGCAAGCACTGACCACCCAGCACCTGCCCTATCAAGCACTCGCTATACGCGCCCAGGCTCTGGCGAATTTGGATCTGATCGATGCGCCCCGCTACATCGCCCTGCTGGATAAATCCCACGCTCTGGCGACAGAATTTAACGACCCGATTTTGGAGAGCCAGATACTGGAGTTCTACACCTATATTTATCACCGGCTGAAAAATTTTGATTTGATGGAGAAAAATTTACTGACGGCCCTGGCCTTGGCCGAGGCCGCACAAGCACCGGAACAGCAAGCACAGGTACTGCGACTGCTATCCATTTTTAGTTATAAATTAGACCGCGCCGACAAACGCGATGAGTATCTTGCACGCGCACACGCTATTTTGGATCAACACCAATTCCCCAGTGAAAGCTACGCACTGCTGGAAGATATTGCAGGCATGTTCACGAGTGACCAAAGCCAAAAAGAATATTTTTTCTGGCAGGCACTCAACCGCTTCAGCCCCGAGCAAGAAGCCTGGGTAAAAGAGCGCGCGCAGGAGCATTTAGTCGACCTCTATATCGAGCAACAGCGCTGGCAGGACGCCTTTGCAGTATTTGCCAAAGAAACTCACTTTTCCGGCGCCGAACTTTTTTATCAAGCCCTAATTCACTTTAACCAAAACAACTTCGCTCTGGCCCAAACCCAAGCCGAAGCTGCCTTTAAACAAGCCAATATCAGCGGCGAATACTCCGCCGCACTGGAAGCAGCAGTATTACTGGCGCAACTGCACAAACAATTTACCCAGCCGGATCTGCAAAAAACCTATATGGAATATATAAATAAAAATGCCCTACCCTCCTGGAAAAAAAGCAAAGCGAAGGTATTAGCGGAGCTGGATGTTAAACCCGAACCTAAGGGCGAATTTGGAAAACCAGAAAACAACTAATGTGTAACCAATGATATGAAGCAGGAAGATAAACGACTGAATCGTCTGATAAATTTTGATTTTATAAACATGGAGCCATTTATGAGAATAATACTAGCGTTAGCAAGCATGCTTATCTGCGCATTAGCAAGCGCAGAACCACTGCCCAAGCCATGGTATCAAACAAACCTGGAGCTGTACGAAAGTGGAGTTCTGATAACGGATGACGCACAAAAAAATAAATTCGGTTATCTAAAATCAAAAAATGAAATTTCACAACACGCAAGCAAGGGAAACATTTTACAGAATGTATCCCCGCCACAAGAATGGCTCGGGCGAAGAATTAGACTTACGGCCCTAATTAACACTAAAACACTCTATGGTTCAGCCAATATTTTCATGAGTATCGATCACGGTGATGGATATAAAACATCTGACATACAACCTTTAAACAAAACCACTGAAAACTCTGACTGGGAAAAATTTTCTATCGTGCTAGATATGCCCCAGAGCCGTAGTGCAGAAATACTTTTCGGGATCAGTTTACATGGTAAAGGAGAGATTTACTTTGATGACTTTAAGTTTGAGGAAGTTGGTTACGATATTGAAACAACAGGTGAAACTAAAGAAAGAAGCAAAAAGGGGTATCCAGCTAATTTAAATTTTGAAGGTAACCAAAAATAGTAAGCGAATGTAGTAAAAAATTAATACCCGCGCTACACAGCTTATCGCAACATACCACTTACAAACTACAGTTGAACACAACATCATAGAGGGAAACCATGATTGAGGAAATCTATATAGCGCCATCTCGGGGAGCTGATCAGTTCCAGTTGAGTATCGCTGAACTAGTGCAAGGAAAGGGAATTATAGGTGATCGAAATTTCGATAAATCTAACTGGCCCGGACAAAATATTACGTTTATAGAAATTGAGGAAATAGAAAGCTTTAATCGAGCGTTTAATAGAAGCATAAAATCCTCGTCCACGCGTAGAAATATCATTACCCGAGGCATTCGCTTAAATGAACTCGTTGGAAAGACATTTATAATAGGTGAATGTCGTTTCAGGGGTATTGAGTTATGCGAGCCATGTTCCATTTTGGGTGAGATTCTTGAAACCCCGTCCATGAAAAAACATGAAGCTATTAGAGCTTTTGTCAAAAAGGGTGGATTGAGAGCAGACGTATTATCTAGCGGCACCATCTGCGTCAATATGGAAATAACTCAAGAAGCACTATAAATGCATTAATTTAGAGCCCCCCTTAGCAAGTAGCCCGCATACCTTTAGGCTCCAACACCCCCTTACCACTTCGAGAAAACTTATCGTCATGCGACCAGAACTGAGATCCAAAATTATAGAGGTGTGCGACAAAAAGATCGCCAGTAAAGGTGATGGGGTGGGCGTTTCGTTTTATGCGTTCTTCGCCAATAAAAATGACAACCCTGAGTTGCTAATGGAAGCGGCTACCTGGTGGATTAAAACCCACAAATTAGATCACTTCGTTAAAGCGCACAAAATTAAAGAAATGGTGCAGCGCAATTTGTGAGCAAGGCTTGATAAACAACTACTGACGCAAGTGAACCAACACAAATGCCCAACTTAATGTTATTTACCGATGGCAGCGTGGATACCAAAACCCGGGTTGGTTTTGGGGCATACCTTGCGGTTGAGAATATCGATTCACCACTTTCTGATTTACTCGCCACGGTGAAGGTAAAACCGTTTGAAAATACCTCGTCCACCAGACTGGAGTTGCAAACCCTGTTGTGGGCAATGGATGAAATACTGTTAGCCAATACCGAACAAACACAGCGAGTAATGATTTATAGCGATTCACAAAACATAGTGGGTTTGCCGGCGCGACGCGCTGGTTTGGAGCAGCGGGATTATTGTGCGAACTCGGGTAAACGGCTGAATAATGCCGACCTTTACCAGCAGTTTTATGGGATGATGGATCGCTGCGCCTGCACGCTTATTAAGCTGGATGGGCATAAACCAGCGCGTGAAAAAGATACGTTAGATAAAGCATTTGCATTAGTCGATAAAACATCCCGCGCTGCCTTGCGCCACTTTAATCACCCGAGAATGGATTATGAATTTAGATAAATCAAAAAAACGTATCGCCAAAAGAGCCAAAATGGGATTTCAAGGTTACCCAAAAATATCATTAACTTACTACGGTAAAACCACCAGCCATGCCGATGAAGTGGTGATAGAGTTTGTATTAGAGGAAGGCGCCGATACTCAAGTGGAACGCTTCTCCAGCAAAATAGATGCACGTGAGGATGAAGTTATTCAATCGGCGATTGTAAAAATGATCGAGCGCTCAGAAGCGAAAACGGTGGTGCAAGTGGATGGGGTTTTGATTGTTGCCTGATTAATGCTAAACAATGGAAATATCGAAATGAATTATGTTGTTGCCGGTTTTTTACTTTTTCTGCTTACTGCTTGCTCACTGCAATCCAGCACTGCGACGAATGACACAAAAACAAACAATACCGAAACAAATATTGCAGTACTGCAAGTGGCAAATAACGTATTTGATCAATCCCAGCCAAATACCTTGGGTTTGCAAAAACCGGCGCAAATAGCACATCACTTGGTATTTAAAGCCAAAGCCGGCAGCGCGCAATATAATCACGGCGCGGTGTTGTTTGCATTTAACGGCGAATTATTTATTCAGTGGCAAAGTTCGCAGCAGGATGAAGATGCACCTGAAACCAAAATTCTGTACAGCCGTAGTAGCAACGGCAATGACTGGAGTGAGCCGCAACAATTAGTTGCGGCGCGCACTGATGCGTTGGTGACTAACGGTGGCTGGTGGCGTTATCGCGATACATTAGTGGCATTTATTAATGTGTGGCCACAGGGCTTGCAACCTAAAGCGGGTTATGTGGAATACATTACCAGCCGCGATGGTAGCCATTGGTCCAAACCAAAACCGTTGCTGGACTACGCCGGTAAACCGGTGGCAGGGGTTATTGAGCAGGATTTAAAACAATTACCTAACGGCAGAATTCTTACCGCGATTCATCATCAACCGGGTTTAATTGCCAAACCGTTTTATACGGATGATGTAACAGGGCTTAGTGGCTGGACGCAAGGCGAGATGGAAAACTTGCCACATCAACCGGGCATAAGCCGCGAGTTAGAACCCAGTTGGTTTTTAACCAAACAACTAAAACAACAGCAACCAGTGATGGTATTTAGCGACCAAGGCAGCAGCTTCACCCTGTTGGCAGCGCGCAGTAACGACAACGGAAAAACCTGGACCAAACCCACCGCCACCAACATGCCCGACTCCCGCGCCAAACAAAGCGCAGGCAACCTACCCGATGGCCGCGCTTTTTTAATTAATAACCCCAGCGGCACCAAAAACCGCGCACCTCTCACCATTACTTTAAGCAGCGACGGTCAACTGTTTGATAAAGCCTACCTGCTGCGCAGCGAATCCGAATTGCCACTCATGCTATATGCAGGAAAATACAAACGCACCGGTTACAGTTACCCCAAAAGTATTGTGTGGAATAACCGTGTATGGGTGAGTTATGCGGTCAATAAAGAAGATATTGAAGTGACTTCAATGGCGGTGGAAAATTTATAAAAGAACAATAGAAAAAGATGTCCTCGCATAGATTTCAACAACAGTCGCCCTATGGAATAGAAAAATGCTTATTCGCCCCTATGAACCGAAAGACGCTGAAAAAATCTGTGGGATTTACAACTATTACATCAGCAATACCGTGATTACGTTTGAAGAAACACCGCTGACAACTTCCACAATGGAGAGCCGGATAGCCGCGTACACCCAGGAATACCCTTGGTTGGTGTGCGAGGTCGATGGCGAGGTGGTGGGTTATGCTTACGCGACCAAATGGAAAGAGCGCGCGGCCTACAAGAACACCGTAGAGGTGACGATTTATTTGGCAAACGGTTTGGCGCGCAAAGGTTATGGGAAAGCGCTTTATGCCGCGCTGCTCGATGAGTTAAAACAATTAAATTGTCATGTTGTTCTTGGCTGTATCGCCTTACCCAATGAAAGCAGCGAACAACTACATGAATTTTTTGGCTTTAAAAAAGTCGCCCACTTTTCCGAAGTGGGCCGCAAGTTTGGCCAGTGGCTTGATGTGGGTTACTGGCAGAAAATAATTAACCAATAAAAATTACAAACCGCTAGGCAATTGCTTTGAGTGAACTGCCGATCCCCAATAACAATTCGAATTGTGACACTGGCATGGGCGCGCCAAAAAGATAGCCCTGACCTTCATCGCATTGTTCACGGCGCAGGTAATTGTATTCGGCCTGGGTTTCAATACCTTCGGCGATGACTTCCAGATCAAAATTGCGCGCCATATCTATAATTGCGCGCACCACTGAGGCGTCGCGCTTGGAGGTTAAAATTCCTCGCACAAATGATTGGTCAATTTTAATGCGCGATAGCGGGTAAGTTTTTAACAAGCTGAGGGATGCGTAACCCGTTCCAAAATCATCGATCGCAATGCCCACCCCCTGTTGATGCAAACGCTGCAAAATTTCCAGCACAATATCGTCGTTATCGAGCACGATATTTTCGGTCACTTCCAGTTCAAGCGCTTCCGCCGGCAGCCCGTGGCGCGCCAAGGTTTCCATCACCTCTGCGGCTAAATCCCCCACGCGAAATTGTGCACTGCACAGGTTGACGCCAATGCGAAATTCCGGCACGCCACTGCGACGCCAATATGCAGCTTGGGCGCAGGCTTCATCCAGAATCCATGAACCAACCGTGGCCGCCAGTGGGCCACCTTCGAGTGCAGGTAAAAATGCTGCAGGAGTTAACAAACCGCGCTCGGGGTGAAGCCAGCGAATTAAGGCTTCGGCGCCGGTGATGGTGCCATCCGCCATATTGATTTGTGGTTGATAGAACAACAGGAATTCGCCTTTATCCACCGCGCGATGCAATTCAAGCCCGTACAGCCGCCGCGCCATGGCCTCCATGCGCAGGGCGGGCACAAACAGGAATACCCGCCCGCGCCCGTTACTCTTTGCTTTAAATAATGCCAGGTCAGCATTGCCGACCAACTCCAGCGCTTCTTGCGCCTGCGTAGGTGCGAGCGCTACACCGCAACTCGCCGCTACCCGAACCTCATTGCCATCGACATTAATTGGTTGCGCAATGGCGGCAAGCACGGCATCGGCCACATGCATAGCAGTGGCGGCATCGGTCACATTCGCCAGGAGTATCGCAAATTCATCGCCGCCAATTCGCGCCACCAGATCTTCACTGCTCACCAGTTGCGATAAACGGTTGGCCACTTCGCACAAAATCGCATCGCCCAGAGTGTGACCGAGCGTATCGTTAACATCTTTAAATCCATCGAGATCAATCATCAGCACGGTAGCCGGTGCGGGGCTAATTAATATTTCCTCTACGCTGCGATAAAATTTTCCGCGATTCGCAAGCCCCGTAAGCCCATCGATATTAGCCTGCTGGCGCAAGGCTTCCTCTTCGCGCTGCTGCGCACTCAGGTCTTTGAGTACAGCTTCAAATTTCATATGGCCGCCATCGCGCCAACCAAAAAGCGCAAAGCTAAAACGAAATTCGCTGCCGTCTTTGCGCAGCCCGGTTACTTCAGTGGGAATATTAATTTGGTCGAGAGAGTAGGCATCAATCGCTTGAGTGATGAGTGCACGAAAATGGGCGCGATCGCGCTCGGGTAACAACAGGTCAAATTGCAGGGCATTTTTATCTTCCAACTTATAACCACTCACCTCTGCCGCCGCATTATTCCACTCGATAATTTGCAACTGCTCATCGAACCAAATAACCGCCGAGGACGAGCTGCCAGCATATTCATGAAATGGTGGCCGGCTTCGCTCTGTGGAGACTTCAATGCGCCGCAATTCCAAGCGATCCGCAGCCATTTTTGCCAGCTCCAACAACCGCTGCCGATCCTCCTGGGAAAAATCGCTATGGGGGCGATCATCGATCACGCAGAGCGCCCCCAATGCCAAGCCGTCGGGCGAGAGCAAGGGCACACCGGCATAAAAGCGCAGATTGGCCTGCCCGACTACCAGCGGGTTATCGTGAAAGCGCTCATCGAGAGTGGCATCGGGCACCACCATCACATCGGACTGGGTAATAGCATGGGCGCAAAAAGATACGTCGCGGCGCATATCCACGTCACCCACGCCCACACTGGCGGCGAAAAAAACGTGATCGCTGCCAATCATGTTGACGGCAGCCACCGGCATATCAAACATGCGCGATGCAATACGCACCACCGGGTCCAGGCTTTGCAGCATCTGCTCTTGATCCAACCCGTAATCAGCTAAAGCGTTTAAACGTGCAGATTCATTGGGGAATTTGGCAGGGCACTTCATCGGTACATCCTCCTACTTGGATTTTCCCTGAGCAAAGTTAAGCCCTGTCAGTATAGGAAAGGAAAAAAGTAGGAGTTCAAAATGCAAATATTGATGCCAGAAAAATGCAACAGCGGTGATTTATTGTTGTCGCTCGATAATAACTTGAAGGTCACCCGCGACTTTTAGCGCCGCTATACCATCGCCGTCGATAGCACCCAGTTTGATCAAACCCGGCGAGTCACCGAAGTCGCGGTAATAAATTGCGAGGTTGCCCCACGGGGCGTAATAGGCAATATCGCCCACTTTGGGTGTCATGGTTGATGGGGCGCCTTTGCGGCTGAGTTTTTTCGGGAGGTCGCTGATTTTTTCGGTGTTGTTGTAATCAGTGAGCGTTAAAGTCAGTGGCAGTAGCGCTACAAAATCCCGCGCTGTGTCATTGTCGAGCAGGGTTGCATTAATTACGGTTCCACCATTAATGGTGATACTAATTTTCATGGTTTCACTCCGCGCGTTCACACTGAACAACAGCGCTGTTAATAGCAGCAGGTTTGTTGTTTTCCAACTTATAAACAGTTTCATACTGCCTCCAAAAAACTTATCTGGTTTTTACATCTTGTGCGGGCGGCTTGCCGAAATAACGTGAATATTCGCGGCTGAACTGCGATGGGCTGGCGTAGCCTACCCGTAAGCTGGCGGTGGTTGCATCCATCATTTCAGACAGCATCAGACTTTTGGCTTCTTGTAAGCGCAGGGCTTTTTGGAATTGCACCGGGCTCATGGAAGTGATGGATTTAAAATGGCGATGAAAGGAGGATTCACTCATATTGACAAAGCCTGCCAGCTCTTCAATGTTCAGCAGCTCGGCATAATTTTCCCTGATCCAGGAAATTGCTTTTACAATTTTCCAGGTTTTGGATTCTGCCGCACCTATTTGTGCAACTGATGCCCCCAGCGGGCTGCAGAGTAAACGAATAAAAATTTCATCCAACACTAATTCAGACAGCAATTGCAGTTCTTTGGGCGTGCGCAATAATTCAATCAAGCGAATCGCGGCAGCAACAATATGTTGATCCGAGAGGCCTACGTGAATGCCATTGGCATCACTTGTTTTGGGCAGGCCACGCGGAAATACTTTTTGCATCAAGCCGGCAATTTTTTGTGGCGACATGTCCATCACCAAACACAAATAAGGTTCGCGCCTGCTCGCTTCCACTACGCGCGCCTCCACAGGTAATGCCATGGAATAAACCACCATGCGCGATGGATCATATTCGTAGATTTTGTCGCCCAAAATAACGCGCTTGGCTCCTTGTGCAACCAAACAAATTCCCGCCTGACTCATCACATTAATGGGTTCCGCATCCACCGCTGAACTGCGAAATACTCTGACGCCGGGAATCGGCAAATCAAAGCAGCCGTCGTGCGGTGCATAAGTCGCAATCAATTGTGCGAGCCGGGCAATTGCCTTCAGATCGGGAGTCTTGTCGGTATTCATAGGTGACCGTCTCTTGTATTTATTCAACTACAAAAAATAAAAAGTGGATTTCATGCGTGCACTGGTTGTGCATGAGCGTCTTTCTGCGTGACCTTTTTCCAGGTGACAAAAGCCATCAGGCTCGCGCTGAAAAGAATCACTGCACTCAGGCTAAAACTGCTGGCAATGCCGTAGGCATCAAATACCCAACCGCCCGTTGCAGCACCCAAGGTGATCGCTAATTGAATCACTGCCACCATTAATCCACCGCCTGCTTCCGCAGAATCAGGTAAGGTTTTACTGAGCCAGGTCCACCAGGCAACTGGAGCGGCAGTGGCGAAAAATCCCCAGAGCGCAATCAGCATAAATGTAGCCACCAAGGATGCGCCCAATAAAATTAATGCAAGCGCGGTGAGCATCATAAAAAAAGGCGTGGCAATTAAAATGCTGTATAGCCGATTTTTTAACAGCCGCCCTACCACCAAGGTTCCTATAAGCCCACAAAACCCCATGACTAATAACAGCAGCGATAATTGCCCAACATCAACACCCGTCACTATTTCCAAAAACGGGCGCAAATACGTAAACAGCGCAAATTGCCCGATAAAAAATAACAGCACCGACAACATGCCCAGCACCACTGGCCACCGGGTTAACAACATAAACACATTGTTTGCGGATTTTTGTTGCAATCGCACAGGTTGTGATGGCAGCGAAGGCACGCTGTACCACTGCCAAATAAATGCACTCAGGGCGATGGGTACAATACAAAAAAAGGCACCGCGCCAACCAATGATCCCACCGAGAAAACTGCCCAGTGGTGCGGCAATAGTCATTGCCAGCGCATTGCCCCCATTAAGAATAGCCAAGGCTTTGGGAATGGCATTTTCAGGAACAAGGCGCATAACAACCGCCGCCGACATCGACCAGAATCCGCCGATACAAATTCCCAACAGGGCGCGCCCACATAGAATTAAAAACACATTGGATGAGAGTGCAACCAGCGCCGCCGAAAGTGCGAGTAAGGCGGTAAAAAATAACAGCAGGGAACGCCGATCTGTATTGCCGATAACTGACGTTAATAACAAGCTGGTTAGCAAAGCAAAAAAGCCCGAGATGGCGATAGTCTGCCCCGCTTGCCCTTCGGTAATCGCAAGATCCGCCGCCATGGGCGTTAGCAGACTGACCGGTAAAAATTCTGCCGCGATCAATACCATCGCGCAGAGTGACATAGCCCACACTGCGCTCCATGAAGGTTTGGTTGAGTTAGTCATCACCGACCTATTGCAAATTTTCGCGGAAGAAACGGGTTAATTTTTCGAATGGAATTAACTCGACACGATCGTAAAGATCTACATGGCCAGCGCCGGGAATTTTGACCAGCTCTTTGGGTTGGCCAGCAAGTCCATAGGCCGCTTCACTGAACTCACGGGAGTGCGCTTCAGCACCGGTGATGAACAACATCGGGCGCGGTGAAATCGTATCTATGTCATTGAACGGGTAGAAGTTCATGAACTTGATATTACTGGTGAGTGTTGGGCGAGTGGTGGTTTGCGCGGACGCGCCTGCAGGTGTGAACTCACCGCGCGGTGTGCGATAAAAATCATAAAACTCGCGCTGAATGGGGTGGGTGTCTGCTGTTAATTCAAGCACGGTGCCACTGGTGTACTGCATTGCGCCGCCGGTAAATTCCACGTAACGCTGCTCGGCTGCGGCTGCAATAATCTGTTTGCGCTGCGCCAGGGTTTGTGAGTGATTTAATGCATTGCGGTTGGCCGAACCCATGTCGTACATGCTGACGGTGGCAATGGCTTTCATGCGCGGGTCTATTTTGGCGGCACTGATAACAAAACTGCCGCTGCCGCAAATACCAATTACCCCAATGCGATTGCGATCAACAAACGCGCGGGTGCCCAAAAAATCCACCGCTGCACTGAAATCTTCGGCGTAAATATCGGGCGATACTGCATTGCGCGGCTGCCCTTCACTTTCACCCCAAAATGACAAATCGAGGGACAAGGTTACAAAGCCCTGTTCCGCGAGTTTTTGCGCATACAAATTAGAACTTTGTTCTTTAACCGCGCCCATCGGGTGGCCGACAATAATCGCGGGGCTTTTGGTGTTTGGATTAGTATTTTTGGGAAGATAAAGATTCCCGGCGACGGTCATCTGGTATTGATTTTTGAAGGTCACCTTCTGCTCGGTTACCTTGTCACTTTTATAAAAATTGTTTGCACCATGGGACATATCAGCTCCTATTGCAGTAAATGAGCTGACCATTAATGCCAGCGACAGAATTAGCTTTTTCATCGGTATCTCCAAAGTCAGGAACCCAAAGAGGCTTATACCTCTTTGATTTCGTTGGCGCGGATCAACCCACAATCAGCAAACTGTATCGCTGGTTTTTGATTGAGCGCTTAACGATATTGCACGGTTAATCTATCCCTACCGAGCGCGGCAACCTTGCCTAATACCGTCAAGTTATTGCTTCATACTTGCTATCGTAAAAAATCAGGCCGTTTTGGTTTCACTGAGTGCGCGATATTGAAAGTCACGCAGCTGCACTTTTCCGCTGCCCGCGCAGTAAATGCCCACCCTCAAACTCAAAAATCCGCCAAACACATTGTGGTTCAAACCGGACACTTCCATACGCGTTGGGTGACGTGTCCAGCTGCGGCCTGCATCTTGTGAATATTCGTAGGTGATGACCTGATGATCGTTGGTGATGCGCATCCGCAAGCTGCGGGTTTTTATTGAGATGCGCGCCCAGCTTTGCTCCTCGGCGTATTGGAAACTTTTAATTGCCTCGGCAGTAAACCCCATGCCCACAAACGCTTTGTGGTTGTAAAACAGCAGCAAACCCGCTTCGGCATCGCCTTCCAGTTGCAGGCTTACTTCCACTTGATAAGCACGATCTACCACACCGCAGGTGAGTGGTGAGGAATCCACCGGTGAATTACCGGCCGCGGCTAATTCCAGCACTTTTTTACCGTAGCCTACCCGCGCTAATTCATTGGCGCCGGGGTTGTGAAATGCCCATTGGGTGCCAAATTTGTTGCGGGAGAAATCGTCCGAGAGCGCGGCGCCACTCGCGCTTGTTTTGCCATGGCGCGGTTTGGCGATGGGCTGCGACAAGTCACCGCCTTTGGCGTGAAACCAGCCGTCGTCCGTCCACTCGATAGGTTCAAGCAAGGCTTGGCGACCAAGGGTTCTAAAACCGTTTTCGTAGCCGTGGTATACCATCCACCAATCGCCACTCTTGCCGTCCACAGAAGGCCCTTCAATCACAGTGGCGTGGCCGCGCGACCACCAGGGTTCGGCTTCCGATAAACTGCGCACCAAGGGGTTGTGCGGGCAGTGCTCCCAAGGACCGTGAATGGAACGCGAGCGCGCGGCAATCACCATATGGCCAGTGACTGGGCCTGCGGTGCCGCCCACCGCCGTGACCAAATAGAACCAGTCGCCGCGTTTGAACAACTTGGGGCCTTCAGGGGCGAAGTTTTCCACAATCCAGTGATCCGGGTAGACCCAAGGGCTGTAGGCCGCTTGCAACTCGCCGTCAGTCGCCAAGCCGTCATCGGTCAGGCGGATTTTGCGGATACCATTCACAAACAAATAACGTTTGCCGTCTTCACCCACCATGTGGCCGGGGTCGATACAACCTTCAATCTCCAGATCGATAGGGTCGCTCCAGGGGCCATTGATATCGTCCGCCCAAATTACATAGGTCGACCAGGGCTTGCCGTCGGTGAGCGCGGGAATATAAATGTAATAGCGGTCGCCATGCTTGCAGATATCCAAGGCCCACACGGTGCCGATATTGCGCGTTAAGGCCGCACCAATCGGCGCCCAGTTCAACAAATCGGTCGAATGCCAAAGCACAATGCCGGGGTAAGTATTGAACGACGAAAAGGTCATGTAGTAATCATTGCCATCTTTGAGGATGGTAGGGTCGGGGCGATCACCCGCAATAATCGGGTTGAGATAAGTCCCGTTGCCCAAATCCGCTTTGCGCTGGCCTTCAATCCCCCGGCCCCATTGCGGTTTGTAGGGAACGCAGGGCGCGGGTGATGAGGTAGTTTGCGGCGAGGCAGCTTGGGCACTGGTCAACAATGCCAAAGGCGATGCCACAGCACCGGCCAAACAGGCTTTGAAAATATCTCTGCGGGTTGCATCAAACATGGTGTAACTCCCGTGCGTAGCGGATTGGTAGAAGTAGCGAATGGGTGTGAGCCGCGCATTGCTGTAAATGACGGAATAAACAATGGCGGAATGAACAATCGCGCAGCAGAAATGCGCGCGGAAACTTAACTGACGTGAGCGCCATGCAAGACGCGGTGATCCGCTATCAAGGCGATGTTATTTTTCATGCGAGTGAGTGTGCCGCTGGCATTGGCCACCAAGCGGTTGTGTTGTTTATCCACGGCATAGATACGACCGCTGTAAGAGGCATATCGGTTATCCACAGACTCCACCGTCGCCGTCGCCACAAATTGCTGCGCCAGCGAACCATCGTGAAAACTGACTTCAAATTCGGAGGCCGCGCAATAGCCCAGCACCTCGTGACCGGCCATACGAGCGATGCAATCCAATGCACAACCCAGCGCACTGGTGGTGTAACTGGCCTTGGCAAATTCCGTGCGCAGCTCCAGGTTCAGGCTAACGCTGCCCGCCTCGTAATCAATGACACGAATGGCAAAAAAGAGATTGGCCGAATGGTTAAGCAGAAGGGGTTTAATGCAATCTGGCAGCTCACGCATAACTACAATTCTTATCAGGTTGCCCAGTAGGTAAACCCAGTGTAATCAGCGCTTACAGCGCGTGGTGACGCTTTACCTAACATTGCTATCGGATAGCAAAAGTAGAAATATTTTTTATTTTATTGTTAATTTTGCCGCTGCTCACTTACGTTTTTTTACAAACGCTCTTAAAGGTTTTGGGGGTACAGCCGTACTCTTCCTTGAACAGCTTGTTGAAGTAAGACACATTTTTATAACCCACGGAATTGGCGATCTCGCCCACATTGGCCTCGGGCTTTTCAGCAAGCAGGCGCGCCGCTTCGGTTAACCGCAGCTTGTTCAAATAGCTGGTAAAGGTATAACCCAATTCGGCTTTGAGAATATCGTTGATCTTGGCGCGGCTAATCGTGATTGCCTCCACCATCGCATCCAAATCCAATTCGGCATCCGCATAGCGGGTAGCCATAAAATGCAAAATAGCCGTTTTTTCTTTATCCCTCAGCGGCTCTACTGACAATTGTTGATAGGCGATTAAGGGTCTGTCGCGCTGCTGTTTATCGGCCAGGCTCGCCACCAAACTCCGGGTGTATTGCTTGAGCAACCAGAAACCATAACCACCCCATGCCAACAGCAAAAAAACCGCCAGAAAATACAGGTAGCGCCAATCGCGGCCACAGAGGGTGATGTTGTTTAACAGCACGCTCACCTGGGTATCGGTAGGAGTTTGAAAAGTGCTGCCAAAGGCGATACGCGGCACCCGGTTGAGCCGGTAGGCCTGCTGCGCCAAGTCGAGCTTGTGCAAGTCAAACCACCATTGCGGTGTTTCAAGGTGCGTGAGATCCACCGCAATGCGCGACCAAGCTTGATTGCAAGAAAAAAACGCCGAGGGCGCACGATAAGTCACCAGATCGTCGGCAACCGTCACCCCCTCCTCAAAGGTCAACACACTCATCAGCATGGTATTGGCGGGTGAACATTTCACGTTGAACGAGAGGGAATCATAAGCGGTTAAATCAACCCATGTCGGCGCGCCGGCGGCATCGGTAAATTCCAGGGCAACTTCGGCGTAGGGGTATTGGGCTTTTCTGACGACGGTGAAATCAAAACTCAGGCTGAATTGTTCATCGTTGATAGTGACCGATGACTCACCGCCATCCTCCACATCGGTGCGTGGCACCGCCCGCCAGATCAACTCGCTTTGACCGGCGGGCACTAAAGGCAAATAAAGGTAGGTGCGACTGACACAAGCGTAGCCAAGCAGCAGGCTGAGCAATAGCAAACACATGCCGCTGATAAATACTTTGGTATAAAACTCTTGCATTGCGCTGCAATGACCTCTGGCGAGAAACTGACTAGCGGGCAGTTTTCTCACCAGCGACGGGAGCAGCACTGCCACCCCGCCAGTGTAACCCCATCAGTCGTTCAAGGTCACAATCATCAAACTGCCTTCAAATTTTTTCGGCTGCAGCGCCAGCCAAATCAAATGTTCGGTGGGCCATTTTTTATCGCACTTATCAATCAAGTCCAAAAATGGCTGACGGCCAGGGTCGGCCAGCACCAGTTTTTTTACCCCGGCGGCAGTGGCACGTTTGAGCATGGCAAACCACTCATCGGCCAGTTCGTCCCAAAAACAAATATCGCCGCCCACGATCACATCGTAATTTTCCAAATCCTTTTTTTTCATCTGCTTCATGGAGCAGATTAACTTTTGAATTTTCACCTCATTCAAATCAGCCTGGGCCTCTAAAAACGGAAACACATCGTTATCCACATCCATGCCCGTCACCTTGCAGCCTTTACGCGCGAAGAAAATCGACGTTGGCCCCCAGCCGCAACCCACATCCAACACCCGGGTATTTTTGCGCGGGCGATGCTCGGTAAAATAATCCATCAACAGATAACTGGAATCCCAATGGCGATCACCATGCACACTAGGCGTGACTTGCTTTTTAATCTTCTTCAGGGTCGGGTGCTTGTCGGTAAACAACCAAACACCGTAAGCACCAAGCGTATGTTTCGCGGGCGGAGCGATAAGTTCAGGCACGTTTTTTCCTTCTTATTTGCAATAGCGTTTAACCAACCCAATTTATGCAGCAATATCCAAGCCGATTGTTACAGCAATAAATTGATACAGCAATAAACAGGTTGATGGGTTGCACAGAAGTATATGAAGGATTTGTTACTGTTTCTTTAAAGCCCAAAACCCAACTTGACTAACAGGCTCCGGCCACAGTGAATGACCAGAGCCATTTTTTGTCAGCGGAAACTCTGAATAAGTGGGATGACTTTATCGCAGGACTCTGCCTCAAATCGCAATGAAACCAATTCACCTTGCACGTCCTGCTCCACGGCCGCCGCGGTTCCGCACTGCTTATTCACCTCCGCCATAACGTCAGCCAACGGTTTATTGTTCATCTCCAGGGTGACTAGTTTATCGCTGGCAGCTTCGCTCACTTGTGCCGCAGGCTCACTACCGCCCTGAGCATTAACGCACACGCTCACTACACCGCCGGTGGCGATAATCAGAAACATCGCAAGAAACGTACTTTTTACACTGGCGGTTTTGTGTGGCTTGGCAAAAAGACGGGTGATACGATTCAGCAGTAATTTGTCTCCCTGAATACCAAGCGCTGGTTTTAGATTGTTATTCATATCTGCAAACTCCTTTAAAGTATTGGCGAATAAAAGTGGATCTTGATTAACACTCACAGCAATGTCATCGCACGCATGCTCACGCTCCTTATCCATTTGGTTGGAAATCCATAAAAAGAAAGGGTTAAAAAACAACAGGGTTTTGCATATTGCTTGCATTAGCGACAACACGTAATCATTGCGCCGAACATGCCCCAGCTCATGCAATAAAATAGCTTCTATTTGCAATTGATTCATACGCAACACTAAACCTGCAGGCATGAGCACTACGGGCTTCAAATGGCCGATAACACAAGGGAAGGAGACCAGTTCAGAGAAGCGCAATTCCACCGATTTAGTAATTCCCACCCGCTGGCATAAATTGCTAAAAATATGCTGCCAGCGCTCCGGCGTTGCAATCAGCTGTGCGCGTTTGAGCTGCTGACAGTAGCGATACGCCAGCAGGGTTTTAAGCGTGTAAACACTAAATCCCAAGATCCACAGCAGCACCAGCGTATTAATGTACCTGTTCAACAAAGCGATGGGATCAAACACCGCCGGGTGTAATGCGTTAGTGGTTTGCAGTGCTCCATCGAGCGCGAGCGGCACAAGCTCACTGCTTAATGACATGTAGCGATAAAACGTAACCGCACTCGCCAACACACAACACAACATAGCTACCAACGCGATGAAGTAACGAAAATTCGCGCTGTACTGCCGTGTGGAAAATAGCACTAGCGCGCAGCCACCTGCGATAAGGGCGCACTGCCATAGCGAGTGTAATATCGCCCAACCAAGGGCGAACACCCATGGCTGTTGCATAAACTCATGTATTGTTGTCATAGCGATTACTCCATTTTCTTCAGAAATTCTTTAATTTCATTTAATTCCTTTTTGGATATTTTTTTATTGCCCAGCAATTGCATTACCAATTGGGATTTGGAGCCCCCAAACACTGTGTCCAGCAGCCTATCCAACATCGAATTTTGGGTATCAGCTTGTGCCGACTGCGGAAAATATATATGGCTTTTGCCATCCTTCCGGCGCCCTAACATGCCCTTTTGTTCCATGATTTGCATGGTCTTTAAGGTGGTGGTGTAACCAACTGGTTTTATTTCACTGAGCTTATCATTTACCTCTTTCACCTTGGCTTCACCAAGGCTCCACAGAACTTGCAATATCTCCAACTCAGCAGGTGTGGGATTAGTCATCTTAACGCCTCAACAATTAAACTACGTAACTCTTCGTAAGAAGATATACGAAGAATTTCGTAGTTGCAAATTTAATTACATTTTTATCAAGAACTCACCCAAAGCAACAATTCAATGGCTACCCTATTACGTTGCATAAACCTCTGCGCTGGGATATAACAAAACCACTTCCCCGCCAACCACACCCGACGAACGCCCACGAGCACCAACCCCATGCGCGATATAAAAACCGTTGATTTGAATTTATTAAAAGCATTGGATGCACTGTTGGATGAGCGCAATGTGACGCGGGCGGCGGCGAGGCTGTCGCTAACCCAACCGGCGATGAGCGGCATGCTGACTCGCTTGCGTGAGAGCTTTAATGACCCCTTATTTGTGCGCTCCCAGCGCGGCATAGTGCCCACGCAACGTGCGCTGGAATTAGCCGCACCAGTCAAAAAGGTGCTAGCGGAAATTGCTGTATTACTCACAGCCACCGAATTTGATCCGCTCACAGCACGGCTGACCTTATCGATAGCCGCGACCGACTATGCCTTGCAAGCGGTTGCTGTGCCCTTTGTGTTGGAGCTGAAAAAGCGCGCACCCAATATTCGCGTGGCACTACTCCCCATTGAAAACGAAAGTTTGCAGGCGCAGTTGGAACGCGGCGATCTGCAACTGGTTCTGTTGAGCCCGGCAAATAGCCCACCGGATTTGCATGCACGCCGCTTGTTCGACGAAGAATATGTGTGCGTAATGCGCAATGAACATCCCGCCGCAAAAAAAACCTTATCTCTCGATGAATTCTGCCGCCTCGAACACGCACTTTTCTCCTACAACGGCGGCTGCTTTAGTGGCGCGACTGACGAAGCCTTGGCAAAAATCGGGCGCGAGCGGCAAGTAATGCTCTCGGTAAAATCCTTTTTGGTGATGACCAATATCGTCCGCGCCAGCGACTTGATTTCCGTGGTTCCGAAACGGTTGGTCGAACACCTCGATGGATTAGCAACACAAGAAACTCCGCTGCTGGTTGAAGGTTTTACACTGGTCGCCGCATGGCATGAACGCACCCACAAAGACCCGGCGCACCGCTGGATTCGCGATTTATTGTTTGAACTGTTTGCGGTGTAAATCGGTAGCGGCCCCACTCATAAGCTCAGCTTATGACGTAGATAATAAAAGCTGATTATTTTTATATCTCGCCAGCCATTACTCTAGGCGCCAAGCCTCGTGATTCGGGGAAAGTGTTTTAGCCTGGAGAAACTCATGTCCGCTCTTTTTAGCCGTTTTAAACTTAAAGATATTGAATTGCGCAACCGCATCGCCGTACCGCCCATGTGCCAATACATGGCCACCGACGGCTTCAGCAACGATTGGCACCTCGCCCACTACAGCAGCATTGCGCGCGGCGGTGCAGGTTTGGTGATCGTGGAGGCAACCGGTGTATCGCCTGAAGGGCGTATCTCTCCCAACTGCCTCGGATTGTGGAGCGATGAACATATCGCGGGCCTTGCACAAATTGCCGCTGCCATTAAAAAAGCCGGTGCAGTGCCGGGAATCCAGATTGCTCACGCTGGCCGCAAAGCCAGTGCCAATCGCCCTTGGGAAGGTGATGATCATATTGCCGAAGGCGATGCGCGCAGCTGGCAAACCATTTCGCCCTCGACAATTGCCTTTGGTGGCGATTTAGACAAAGTGCCGCGGGAAATGTCGCTGGCCGATATCCAGCGCGTGACTGCCGATTTTGCCGCTGCCGCACAACGTGCACGCGCCGCCGGTTTTGAATGGTTGGAATTGCATTTTGCCCACGGTTATTTGGCGCAAAGCTTTTTCTCCACCCACGCTAATCAACGTACCGATGAATATGGCGGCAGCCTTGAAAACCGCAGCCGTTTTTTATTGGAAACTCTCGCCGCTGTACGCAACGTCTGGCCACAAAATTTACCGCTCACCGCACGTTTTGGTGTCATCGAATACGATGGTCGCGATGAACAAACTCTCGCCGAATCCATCGAACTCACCCAACAATTGCGCAAAAATGGTTTGGATATGTTGAGTGTGAGTGTCGGTTTCTCCACACCCAATGCCAACATCCCTTGGGCACCGGCATTTCTTGCGCCCATCGCCGAGCAAGTGCGCAACCAAGCTGATATACCCGTGGCCTCCGCCTGGGGTTTCAGCACACCGCAATTGGCTGAGCAGGCCATCGCCAATAAACAATTGGATCTCGTGATGATTGGTCGCCCGCATTTGGCCAACCCACACTGGCCCTATTTTGCAGCGAAAGAATTGGGCGTAGAAAAATCCGCGTGGGTTTTACCTGCACCCTATGCCCATTGGCTGGAGCGTTATCGCACCGAATAATTTTTTGTGGCGATACGGATAAATCCCCCAGCCTTCATTTACAACCTGAGGCTGAGGGGAGATTAACAGCGTTAAGCAACAGGTTATTTTTTGGGTTTAAAACCCGATAACTTTTCCATCAACGTTGCACGCGACAGCTGCCCCACATGGCCATCAATTAATTTGCCCTGCTTGTCGTATATCAGTGTGAGTGGCAAACCGCGATTACCGGAAAATTGACTGAACTGGCTTTGTGCATCCAGCCACACCTGTTCAAAGTGCAAATTATTTTCCAATAAATACTCACTCACCACTTCAGCCGATTCACCTTGATTCAGCAAAATAAATTGCCCCTGCGGAAACTCATGTTGCGCTGCTGCTAATACCGGCATTTCGCGGTGACACGGCGGGCACCAGGTCGCCCACAAATTCACTAGCGTAAACTCGCGCTGCGCATCGGTTTGCAAACTGACGGTTTGTGATGAACGGGTTTCATTTGCCAATGTTACAAAGGTTAAATCCGGCCAGAGTGATGGCGGGCGCAAATAACTTTTTAACAATACATAACTGCCACCGGTTAATAGTGCGACCGGCAATATTATTTGCAATAACAACCGCCGCTGCGCAGGGCGCCGATAAACAAGCCACGCGAGGTAGACACCCGCCGTAATCAGCGCCGCGTAAATATCCACACTGCGATCACGAATATCCAACACTGCCCAACCATTATCGCGATAGGCATCAAGGTGCAGCAGCACAAACACCACACGCCCCACGACAAAACTTGCCAGCACCAGCTTTAAAAAAACATCGCTCACATCAAACGGCGCGCGCAGTAATTTACCGAGCAGTGCAATAAGCAACCCCGCCGCCAATAACAACAGCGGCACCACCGGCACACTTGATCCAAACAATTGAACAGCTTCCATTATCTATTCCTGTGATGTGTTGCGATTTATTTCCCACGCAGGATACTGCCAGACCCGCGCTAAAAATGTATATTATGACGTCAACTTAATCAGACAAGGCATGCTAATTGTTCAAACACAGTAGCTTCAGAGTGCGGCTGGCCTTGTGGTTTGGCGGGCTGTCACTGTTTACGCTTCTCAGCGTAGGTATTTATGCGGGCTGGATAACGGCCAACCAAATGAAAATTAATGCCGGTGAAGCTGTGCACGCCCAAGCCGTGGCCGCTGCCGAACTGCTGGGCGCCAACCTGCATGAACGTGAAATAGAAATTATATTGCTCAGCCAAGCGCCCCATTTTGTACGCGGCGATTTAACCAGCCCGGACATTCTTGCCTCACTTGAACGGCGCCGCACACTGCGCAGCGAATTTGCGTGGCTGGGTGTGGCCGACGCCACTGGTACAGTAGTTCAAGCCAGCAACAATATGCTCGTAGGGCAATCTGTAGCGCAGCGCCCCTGGTTTATCGCCGGATTAAAAGACGTCTACAGTGGCGATGTACATGAAGCGCTGTTACTCGCCAAACTTTTACCCAACACTCACACCGATGAACCTTTGCGCTTTATCGACTTTGCAGCCCCCATTCGCACCGGTGATGGCAAGGTAATTGGCGTTGTTGCCGCACACGCGCATTGGAATTGGGTTACCTCCACCGTGCAGTCCATTATTAATCGCCGCAATAACGACAGTGACACACAGATATTGATTGTGAGTAACAGTGGCAATGTGCTCTATCCACAAACGTTGGCAGGCGTAAGCGAACTTCCCACAAAATTGCCGCTTACTAAAAATTATTCAATTGCCATGTGGGATGACGGACACCGTTATTTAACCAGTCAGGTTTTAGTGGATGCAGATTCAACAACCAATTTTGGCTGGCGAATTGTGGTGCGCCAACCGCTGGAAAATGCACTCGCGCCCGTTTATGCCATGTACGCCCGCTTTCTGGTATTGGCATTGATTGCAGTTATTTTATTTTCACTCTTGGCTTGGCGGCTCGCACAAAGCGTCAGTAAACCGATTGAACAACTCGCCGCTGCCGCACGCTGCATTAAACATAATACGAGCGCACCTAGGTATCCTACCGACACCAGCCTGAGTGAAGTTGCGCAGTTGAGTAACGCTATGCAGTCCATGACAGAATCCCTGCTCACACGCGAGCGCGAACTGGAATTACTCAATCAAACCCTGGAACAACAAGTATTACAGCGCACCGATGCATTAGCCGTCGCCAATAAACAATTGGAACATTTAGCCACTACCGATCCCCTAACCGGAATAAATAACCGGCGGCGCTTTGACGAGAAATTGGCGGATTATGTGCAAATGGGCAAACGCACCGGGCGCGGCTTTTCTATTTTATTGCTCGATGCCGATCACTTTAAAAAAGTAAATGACAACTACGGCCACCCGGTGGGTGATGCCGTGTTGCAACAAATCGCCAGGTTAATTATGCAAAACACCCGCGCAACTGATTTTGTTGCACGCTATGGCGGCGAAGAATTTGTGGTGATCTTGCCCAACGCACCCAGCGCCAGCGAAGTTCACACAGTTGCCGAAAAAATTCGCAGCGCGATTGAATCCGCCACGTTCCCCGAAGTCAGCCAGATGACCATGAGCATCGGCAGCAGCCATTGGCAAGCAGAAGAAACAAATGCAACCGATGCAATCCAACGCGCCGATGAAGCGCTCTACAACGCAAAAGCATCGGGCCGCAATTGTGTCGTCACCTACGAAAAACCAGCGTAGCCTGCAAGGAGTGCAACGGATTGCGGGTCAATGTGGAATTGTTGTTTCACCCCGCCTTAAAAAAGTTTAACGCAAGTGTTCTTTAATACGTGCCAGCGTTTCCAATGTTTGAATACGCAAGTCACGGTCGTATACATCAATAGTAAACATAAATTCATCGATGACGAGTTCATCGCGTAATTGTTGCAGGCCATCCAGAATTTGTAATTCATCGCCGACTTGGGCGAGTGCTAAAAATTCTTCCACATTATGTTTTTCACCCGCCGACCAATTTAATTCCTCTGGTTGCAGCGGTGGGCACAACCACAAAGGTTCGCCGCGAAACAACGCGGTAATACGCTGAAAGCTGGTAGTTGCATTAAACATCGCCTGCGCTTCTGTTTCACTCCACACCACCGGTAAACCCAAAATAAAATAAGGTTTTTCCAAGTGCGCCGAGGGGCGAAATTCTGCGCGATAACGTTTGAGTGCAGCGCGCATATACGCTGGCGCAAAGTGCCCCGCAAATGAATAAGGCAAACCTAATTGCGCCGCGAGTCCGGCACTGTAAAGGCTGGAACCCAAAACCCAAATCGGTACTTGTGTGCCCTCACCCGGCACTGCACGCAAACGTTGGTGTGGTTGGCTCGGTTGCAATAATTGTTGAATCACCTGAACTTCTTGCGCAAAATTTTCTGCCGCTGAATCATCGCGTTTTAATGCACGACTGGTAACCGGATCAGTTCCCGGTGCACGCCCCAAACCTAAATCGATACGGTCGCCATACAGCGATGCAAGCGTGCCAAATTGTTCCGCCACAATCAGCGGCGAATGATTGGGCAACATAATTCCCCCGGAACCCACGCGCAGCCGCTGCGTATTCCCCGCAATATGCCCAATCAACACCGCCGTCGCCGAACTAGCGATGCCCTGCATATTGTGATGCTCCGCCAACCAAAACCGTTTAAACCCCAACGCATCCGCCGCCTTGGCATAAGCCACCGCGTGATTAAACGTATCGCAAGGAGTTTCATTGACTCGCACCGAGGCGAGTTCGAGCAGAGAGAATTCAACAGACATAACCACCTCACCTAACGAATAGGCCGCTATTTTACGGCTAAACCATCAGCTTATGGCTTTATCTGCAGCAGCTTATTAATTCTTTACCTGTGTAATAGGCGGTAATTACCGTTGCGCGCGAAATTTGTTATTTAGGTTATATGTGCTTCAATCATTGGATTGATTTTGTGAAAGGCGAGTCCCTGTAGGTTGTGGCGGGTCGCGTAGACTGAGCTTACGAACCGCAACGGATACAAGGGCAGCAGTGTGTCCGAAACGGATATTTTTTTCGCATTGATCTTAGTTGTTTTAGTGAAGGTATTAAAGTTATGAGAGGAAAATCAACTGAAGCATCAAGGCTAAGGCTCGCTCAGTTTTTAAGTGAACATTTGCAGTCCTTCGGTATTGGTTATGAAGATTCGGTCATATGTCCCACCTGCCTATCCGCACTAAACCTAAATAGGGATAGAGCCTACTTTAGTGCGGGACATATTCTGCCTGAAGTATCTGGTGGTAAAGAGTGGACGTTTTTGTGTCGAAAATGCAACAGCCTGTTTGGACAGAGGCAAGATAAATGGTTCGGTGAGTATCTCAATATTTTGTATAACCCAAACGGCACTTTTCTTCATGCTAAAACTAAGAGTAAGTACATAAATATAAACGGCGAAATAATTCGAGCTAACATTGAAATATGTGATCCATCAGGATGTATTCGAATATTTGTGCCGACAGATGAAAACCCTCCTGGAAAAACTCAAAAGATTGAACTAGGAAATCGCATAAATTTCAGTGTCCAAATACCGTTATTCTCCCATGAAAACGAAGTAGAAATAGGGTACATCACTGCCGCATATCTATATTGGTTTCATGAGATTGGCTATAACTGGGTTTTTCAAAATTCTCAAGATATCGTTAGAAAGCAGATTATGGAGTGTGATAGCACTCTTGATGGGGCGAGAGTGATTGATTTAAATACTGATAAAGCAGAGATACAGGGAATCGGAGTTTTAGAAGAGTCAGACATATTGTATCCATGTTGTGTTGTCGTAGACAAAGTTGTTATATTCCCGACACCTTTTACAGCAAATGCAGCCACACCAAAAAACCAAAAATTCACTTCGCCGTGTGATATACACTTCTTGAACTTAAAGATTCTGAACACCCCATACTTAACTCTCTATGACGGAAAGTATGTGGTAGTTCCGGACCAACTGAGAAAGTGTCCGCCGATCCCGGAGCTATTGCTTTATATTCACTCTGACAATAAAAAACCACAATGGTTAAGAATTGAGAAAAAGATATAACAAGAATATTCTGCCTAAATTTCGTTAGTCTTTTTTATGAAAGTGTAAGTATCACGCAGATAGCCCGTAGCCCGTAGGTTGGGCAGCCATGTCCAACAATACTACTCAATCACAAAAATGTTGGGCATTACTGCCCAACCTACATAAACACGAACTTCAGCTGTTGGCCGACTCCAGCACCAATCAAATAAAAAACAAAATGAAAAAAATTGAATTATGGCTTTATGTAATCGGGACGGTAATTATTATTAAAGCCGCATTTCGACTTGGACTTGCGGACGGGTTTTGGATGATTTTAGCCGGAATAGGCTGCATATTTTTAGCTTATTATATTGGCAAGCATATTCGACGGTCTTGATTGAAAACAACAAACTGGGTTCTATGCTTGCCCTATAAAAGAGTGCGGCTTTGCACCTGGCAACGTACTTAACGCCCCCGTTAAAACATCAAAAAATAAGCCCGTAGATTGGGCAGCAATACCCAACAATCCCATTCAATCACAAAAATTTTGGTTATTACTGAGGAACTCAGATAAATCTGAAATTTCTATTTTTTTCAAATGCAAATCAACAATTAAAAGCGATACTCGGAGAACCAAATATGAACTATGGGTTAGACTAAGATCAATACCAGGGGCAAAAGACCTGCAACCAGATATTCAAATATCGCACTGGATATAAGCACAGCATAAAGAAACTATGAATGAATACGCACCTGAATACTCAAAGAGAGAACGTGTAGTTTTATTGCTCAAACACATAGCTTGGGTAATTCCTCTATTTGCCATCACAAAATATCAGTTTTTTCCTTGGTTTAAAGTTTATGCCGAAAACGCCCACTGCTATAGGTACGGAAATCTAACAGGAACGGCTCTTGTTTTTTACGGATTATTTGTTGGGCTTCCGCTTCTATTTGCAACAGTGTTATTGTTACTTGAAGGTGCCAATAGCATAAAAATAATTCGTCTTGGCCAGAGTCCACTGCCGGGAAAAAAGGTGTTTAAACCAACAAAATACACATATGGCTTTAGAGCAAAGTTAAAACCATATGTGTTATTTCTTTGCATCGCATTTTTTATTGGCCTAGCCATAAAGGGCGTATATTCAGCCGATCAAACAATCAGTATGATAAACCCACAAGAATTACCTGCATGCAAACCGCGCGTCAAGCTAAACCAGTAGGAGCAAATTATGAACTATAAAAAAACCTACCTCACTCCAATCATCTGGTTTTCCGTAGGATTAATACTTATCGTGGTTATTGATTTTTCATTAAGAAGTTACACCGGACATACCAACGACCTTGGGTTACCAGAAACCTTATGGTTTTTGCTTCATGGAATAGTAGGCATTTTCACTACGCTAGTGTTTTGGAGAAATACGGCGCAAAAATCGATTTTAGTTAGGCTGGTTTATTTTATTCCGTTGTTACTGGCTTTTATTATTCTATATACCTTAATTATTTACGGATATGTTTTTGGTACGCATATTGATGGATTTTAAAGGAGAGGGGAATCTTTAAAATTGCAGAGTCCATCAACACTAAACCAAGATAGTTCTGGTTTCTTTAACTCGCTTGGAGGGAAAAATGAGTTTTGGAGTATTTTATAAAGTTGAAGATAAAATGCGATCATATTTTGAGGGATGCGTTACAAAAAGCGATTGGTATGAGGCTTTGGATGGAGTCAATATTCAAAATTATGAATCTTGTGATGCTGAAGAATCAATACCTGCTTGGGCCTTGGCGTTGAAAAATGAAGGGTCACCTGTGTGCATGTTATTTCAAGGTGAAATGAGAGCGCAGCAAAATGAATTCGACGATCCTGATGTTGTTTTTGTTAATAAAGAAATGGTCAATTCAGTCGTGAACGAAATTGAAAGAAAATCCAAGTCACATTACAAAGCACTACTTGATGATATTGATTGCTCGGCAGACTTTTGGCTTTTCGATTCAATGTTCGAGTTTTTAAAAGATGCTGCTCTGAATAATAAAGCTATTGTAGTTGTGTGGGGAAAATAGATACCCGCGTTCGCGGGTATGAGAACAAGAATAGCCCGTAGATTGGACATTACTGCCCAACCTACATAAACGCGAACTTCCGCTTTTTGGCCGAACACTGTAGTTTTTTGCGGGTCAACATCAAACACCAAAATAGATATGGGTTGAACGCGGATCAACAGCAATTTAAAAAAGTGATGTTCGGTGAATCCAAAGTGAACCTTGGGTGTGTCTAAGGCTAGTCGTAACTTGATAAGTTATGTTTTAAATAGGAATTTAAACCAGCCAAAATGGGAAATATATGTCGCTAAAATTATTTACTGCAACTATCACTCTTTTATTCTCCTCGTTAGCTTTTTCTCAAACTGTTGCATCCAACATGCCAGCGCATGCAGGCAATGCAAAAAAAGTTCTCATCATTGCTTCAAACATGACACATATGGGAGACCCGGAGAAGCACGAGGCCAGAAACGATCTGTGGGAGTACGCACCGCCATACCATGTATTTGTTTCGCATGGTTACGACGTGGACTTTGCTTCTCCGCTGGGTGGCACCGTGCCGTTCATGAGAGACCCGTTGGGGATTAGCAGCTATACCATCAAATATGAGGGCTTCTTGAGTAAAGCCAACAACTCTTTAACGCCTAAGCAGGTGAATGCAAGTGAGTACTCTGCAGTGTTCATCGGCGGGGGTTACGGGAATGTTTTTGATGTGGCGTCTAATAAAGATTTGCTCGGCATCATAGCGAAGATCTACGAGAGTGGCGGAGTCATTGGAAGCGTTGGCCATGGGGCTGGCGCCTTTGCGAACGCGATGCTTTCCAGTGGTCAGCCTCTTGTAAAGGGTAAACGCATTGCAGGTTTCCCCAACTCAACAGAAAAAGAAAAGGACTGGGCAAAACAAGGGAGCCTACTGCCTTTTCTAGTTGAAGAGAGACTTAAAGAAAAAGGCGCGATCACCGTGAACAAAGACAATATTCCCGACAAGCATGATGTAATTATTGATGATCGTATTGTCTCGACGATGTTCCTGCCATCTGCTGCATTAGTGGCGAAAGAAATGCTTATCTTGCTTGAGAAAAATGAAAAACCTAGCAAATCAAACTAAGGGAAAAATCTTAACATGCGGTGTGGTAAAAAAACCGGACAAATTACCTAACTCGCAAATGTCTAGGCAGTCGCTAACTTCCACTTTTGGCCGATTACCATCTTAAAAACCTATTATTTTTTTGAAAAGCATGAAAAATGAAAAATTTTCTATTACTTTTTATTTCTTTAACTTTATCAGCCCATACGCTTGCAAGTTGGAGCCGATATGCGCACGTAACGCCAAAAAGTGAAGACGCGTATGATTTGAATGTTTACGTTTCACCAACAAATGAAGAAAACACAACATACTTGATTCGACTACCAGCCATTTCGTTTCCTTCAAAGCAAGCTTGGCTAATTGTGACTCCCAAACCAATATCGCCGAAAGAACAAAACCAAAGAACACGTTTTTGGGGTGACGACCTAAACACAAAGAATATTGAATCTATTATTCCGCTTAGACCAAATGGAATACCTATATTTTCGCAGGCAGATGAGCCGGATATAGAAAAATATTATGAGGTGATTATCCCCGCGCACGAAGCGGATCGTACTTACATTTATGTTGACTTTCCCACCCCCGTATCTGATGGCGGATATTTTTATTCAATAGATATTGGTTCTTACGTGAAAGAGATCAAAAAATAAGTTGGGTTTGACTGTCCAACCTATCAATTTACTTCGAATATTTTTATGGATACCCGCATTCGCGGGTATGACGGCAGACTAGCTTTCAGAGTTTTACTCCTCAGCCAAAATCAATGCAAATGTCCATGATGATCCAGCAGCTCATGCTGGATTTTCATTACAAACGGGTCGCGTTCCATATCGCCTAAGTCTGTGTATTCAATGGTGCGATAGTGCGTGATATCCGAAAAGGTGAATGGTGCTTGTTGGTTGGCATAAAGCGCGCGGATTTCGGTTACGGTTTTTTGTTTGCCCTGTTTAGCGATTACCCGCGCCGCGATGGAAAGTTGCGGTAGCCATAGCACTTCATAAGTTATTCCTTCCACTTCGCCGGTATAAATTACACTTTGCCAACCGCGAAAATCTGCAGCGGGTTTGGTGCTGGTTGCGGCGTGCAAAATATCCGGGTTGATGGCGAGCTGTTGCCACTGTTGGTGGATGCCGAGCAAATTGATATCCACTGGTGAGTATTCAATGACTTGGCGATCCGCGTGAAAAACTTTGCTGTAAAACCATAAATCGTTACTGGTTTTAGTCCATAACTCGCTGGTATTACTGGTGAGATAAATCCATTCCACGGTGCTGGCAGTGCGCACTATGCGTGCAGAATTTACGGTGGAATCATCGCCAGAAATAGTGGTTACAAATTCCGCCGCAAGTGGCGGCAGGTTTTGGGTATTTATTATCGGCACTGGCTCGCGTAATTCATCGCCCTGAAAGGTGCAACCAATGCCAAGCAGGCAACATAAAATTATCGCGCAATAATTTTTCATTATTTAGCCTGTTTATTCAGGCCGAGTGCGTCGGCCATGATGTGATAAATAATGTGTTGCTCTTGTACACCGCGAAATAAATGTGCGTTTGGCCCCAACGCGTAAATGCCGACATCTTCACCGCCATGAGTTTCCGAGGCGAGGGGCACAGTGGCTTCTTGCATATAGGCGGGGCTGGTGGTGTCCACGTCGGTTAAGTCAGGGCGTTTAGCCGTGCCTTTATAGGTGGCAGCAATTGCGCTTTCACTTTTGCCGTTAAATTCGCGACGTGTTTTTCCGCCGGTAAAACCGGGGCCATTGGCGTAACCGAGAGTGGTGTACGGCAAACCCATGGTGTCGGTTAACAATTCACCGCCTGCGCGCGTTTTACCTAAAATAGGATTACCGCGCTCAGGGTAACCCGCGATGGTGAAAGTGTGGCTGTGATCGGCGGTAACGATAATTAACGTGTCGCGTGGATCTATTGCGGCCTGCGCGGCGGTCACCGCATCCGACAATGCAATCGCATCGGTTAGCGCGCGGTAGGCATTACCGGCGTGGTGCGCGTGATCTATGCGCCCTGCTTCCACCATTAAATAAAATCCTTTTTTATTTTTTTGCAATATCTGCAGCGCTTTGGTGGTCATCTCCGCGAGCGAGGGTTCACCGGCAATATCTTGCGCGCGATCTGCTTCGTAGCGCATATGCGAAGGTTCAAATAAGGCGAGTAAATGTTTGGTTTTTTTCGGGTCGATTTCATCCAATAATTTTTTATTCCACACATAGGTCGAGCGCGGATGTTTTGCCACCCACTCTTTATGTAAATTACGCCCATCGCGGCGAATACCAGTGCGACCAGCGTATTCAGGGTCGGCTTCGGTGTGTGCATAAAATTGTTTGCGCCCTCCGCCCATCACGACTTCTATTCCATCGCCATGAGAAAACTCCAACAATTGTTGCGCAATATCTTTTACGGTTGCACCGTTTGGTAAATTTACATCTGCCTCCCATTCGCGGTCGGGCACATGGGCATAATTGGTGGCGGGCGTTGCGTGAGTCACGCGCGCGGTGGTGACAATGCCCGTCGCCAAGCCCTGCTCTTCCGCTTGCTGCAAAATACTTTTTACACTCGCGGCCGCAACCAGGGCGGCATTGCTTTCGGTGCGCGCCAAAGTTTGGTTTACCGCTATAGCGCCATCATTGGCTTTTATTCCCGTCATTAACGCGGTGGCGGTGGGTGCGGAATCCGATGTTTGTTGATTCGCGCTTGCCGTAACACTTAATGCAAAATAGGGAAATTTTTCAAACGCGAGGCGATTACTTTCGCCATCGCGTTGTTGCATTTGTCCTTCAAGAATTCGCGCGGCGGTTACGGTGGAAATGCCCATGCCATCGCCTACAAATAAAATGACATTTTTGGCTTTTGTGCCGACATAAGTATTTTGTTTTGCCGCGTGCAATGCAGCCTGACCGGATTCATACCAATACGCAGGGGTATTAAATTCCGCCGCCGTTTTATTGCCGGTCGGTTGAGCACACAACACGGGTGTTTTCACAGCCAGAGCAAGGGTTAATGCTGCAAGGGAAATACGGGTAAGGCTATTCATGAATTGCACCTGAGTGAGGGAGGATGCGCAGGAGCAGCGCCTGTGCCGCAACGATTGGGAAACTTATCGCGGATGCTATTGCCACAAAGTAGATGAGTCAATGACGTTTACCGACCAAAGCGCTTACAATGACGGCATTAAACCCCCGAATCCCCAAGGGAAGCCCCGGATTATGATGAATACCTTGCGTCACTTTTTAACCATTGCGTGCTGTAGCAGTTTACTTTCCTGTGCGCAGGCGCCCGCTCCTGCTGAGCAATCCGCTGTAACGCCCGCAGCGGCAATTAACAACAACCCCGCCACCGGCAGACAAACGCTACAACCAGCAGCCCCCAAACCCGTAGCCGCGACAATGAGCGCCGCGGATTTTTCTGCCTGTATTAATCACTTTTCCAGCCTTGCCAAAACCCAGGGCATTTCTGCCAATACCATCAACAACAGTTTGGCTAAAGCAAAATTAAATCAACGCGTATTGGAATTGGATAAACAACAACCGGAATTTACGACCACTTTTGCTGATTATTTTAATCGCCGTGTTACTGAGCAACGGGTAGCGCAAGGGCGCAGCTTGTGGGTTGAGCACCGCGCATTGCTTGAACGTGTTGAGCAAGAATACGGTGTGCCCGCGCCCTACTTGTTGGCATTTTGGGGGCTGGAAACTAATTACGGCAGTTTTTTTGGCAACATCAATGTCGTGGATTCACTCGCGACCCTGGCATGTGATACGCGCCGCAGTGAATTTTTTACCATCGAATTAATGAATGCGCTGCGCATATTGGATGAAGGTGCAATTGCGCCCGCGCAGATGGTCGGTTCATGGGCGGGTGCTATGGGGCACGTGCAATTTATGCCCTCGGCATTTTTAAAACACGCCGTTGATTACGACGGTGATAACAAACGCGATTTGTGGAAAAGCAAAGCGGATGCTATGGCATCCGGTGCAAACTTTTTGCGCAATATCGGTTGGCAACCCAAGGCACGCTGGGGGCGCGAAGTTAAATTGCCAAAAGATTTTCCGTTTCTGGAAGCTGGTTTAAAAAATACCAAATCACTCCGTGAATGGCGCCAGCTGGGCGTAACTCGCGCTGACAATTCACCGCTACCTGCCGATGAGATGCAAGCCGCACTACTCGTTCCCGCTGGTCACCAAGGCCCGGCATTTTTGGTGTATGACAATTTTAATGTGATTATGCGCTGGAACCGCTCGGAGTTTTACGCCATTGCCGTAGGGCAATTGGCCGATCAAATTGCGGGCGGCGGAAAGTTGCTGCAATCGCCACCGGAAAATGCACCGCGTTTACATCGCGACCAGGTAATCGCACTGCAAACACAACTCAACACCAAAGGCATTGATGCAGGCACACCCGACGGTATTTTTGGCCCTGGCACTCGCCGCGCACTGAGCGAATTCCAGCAGCAACAAGGTATGATCGCCGACGGTTTTCCAAACCGCGAAGTATTGAAGTTGTTGGGAATAGTGGTGAAATAAACACAAAGATCTGTTGTAGGGGATATCAAAATGATCAGCTGCAACCAACACGATTACATAGAGATTGTTTGTATGTATCACTACCCAGTGCGCTTAACCATGAAATCGGGCGCAGTTATTCAGGGTATAGCGCAAGACACGCAGCGCAATGACAATCGCGATGAGTGTATAAAAATTACCGCCGATGGCCACGAACACCTGATAGTGCTAAGCGAATTAATGCAGCTGGATGTGTGCGTAGAAAACCCGCATGTGAATAGCGTTGTTTTTTAAGCAATCCACTAAAGATCATTTAAATAAAAAAATACAAATAAAAACCCCATCCGTTTTTCAACGCTGGGGTTTTTATTTGCACGGTTTATTTATAGATTTTAATTAGTTGTATAAGCCGCCATTTTCACTTTTAACACTACCGGGCGGTCACTAAAATTTAAGCCCCAGTCAGTTTGGTCACCATTCCATACACGCGACAGTATCCATTTGCCGTTTTCGTAACGCCCCTCTTCTACGCGATCGATCATAAATTTTTTACTGGCAAGCTCTGTGGAAGGTTTAAATTCCACGCGCGCTTTATGTGCGGTTACCAAATATTCATTATCGCTTAATTGCACTACCAAGGCACCGCCAGCAGCGGGAGTATTACCTTCGGGTGGTGCGATCCAGAACATGGGGCGGCCGTAGGTCACTTCGATATCCCACAAGCCTCCATCTACTAATTGTGTGAGCGCAGCGGCTTTATCTTTTGCATGCTGTTCTTTTTCTGCCGGAGTTGCTTCGGCATTCCAGATTTTTTGTGTATCGCCTGTGGTATCCAATGGCTCAGCAAAACCCCAGCTATTATTTTCAAATAAGAGTTTTGCCCAGTCGCGCATCATGGGTTCAATCGCGCGATAGTGTTGCGCAAAATGTTCGATGGTTTCAGCGTTATATTCTTTGGCGCCCAAGGGGTAGTTAGTGTAGCCCGTATCATCCATACCAAAAGGTGAGAAGCCAATGCCGCCCAACCCGAGCGTAGAATAAAAATAGCGCGCGTAGGGTTGATCGTTGCCAATTTCTGCCACAAACAATGCATTGTCTGGGCGGGCGTATAGTTCCAATACTTTACTCACGGTTTTGTGATCGCGAAAATAAATATCCGGGCCAATTAAATCAATCGCGGGCGCGGCGGCTTTCCAAATATGCAGCACGTTATCGGTTGCACCACCACTGGAATATTGTCCGGGCAAGCCGGGGTTAAACGGGTTGCGCAATGCCACGTTCACATACATAGGCAGATTTTTTATCGCCTTACCCGCTTGGGCAATTTCATTGCAGTATTTGGCGATGTAATAGGCGTGAAAAAATTCATCGGCATCTTTACCAAACACCTGCGCCCAAGTACCGCTTTTTAGTTTCAATTGTTGAATTAAGTCTGCCGGCACTTGCGCAGTGAAGTGTTGTTGCGCCAGCGCAGAAAAATCGCGCACTGATTGATAGGTGCCAACTTCGTTCTGCACTTGCACCATAATCACCGTGTGATCTTTATCGATTTTTTTCAGGTGCTTCATCAACTCCACAAAGGCTTTTTTATCGGCTGCCAAGGTATTTTGGCCAAGTGGAGAGAGGGAATTTAAGGTATCACCATCTTGTTTCACTACACGGGGGAAGCGCTGGTTATCCAACTTCACCCAAGCTGGCGCGTAGTGCGGTGCATTATTTTTCCAGGTGGCAAACCACAGCAGCACCACTTTTACATCGCGCTCACGCGCTTGTTTAATTAATACATCCACATACGAAAAATCAAACGCACCTTCTGTTGGTTCAATCTGCTCCCAGGCCACCGGAATACTCAAGGTATTCGCGTGCATTTTTTCTACCGAAGGCCATACGTCTTTTAATGCATCCGGGTAATTGCTGGAGTTATTGGCTTGCGCACCCAACATTAAATATGGGGCACCATCCACCAATAATGCATGACGGCCATTTTTACTCACCAGCTCGGGCAAGGGCGCGGCACAAAGCGGCAGCGCCACCAAGCATAAAATACTTGCACTCAAGTAACGCAATAGATGTGAACGAAACAAATATGAACTAAAGAAAGGGACAATTTGCATAAAACCTCTTGCGGCATTGCAGATGTATTAGGTGTGTTAGCTTTACTAATAGCAGGATGCGTTTTTAACGCCATAAAACAATATAAAACTTGCGGAAAAAAATAGGAAATAAAATAGACAAAAACAAAAAAACCTTGCCCCGGTTGGGGCAAGGTTTTTAACACGCGCTAATTAAAATCTTGCGCGCAGACTAACGCCGTAGCGAACATCTTGAGTGTAAACGTAACCAACATGATCGCCAGAAGCGATTTGGTCAATTATACCCACCGTTTTTTCTTTAGTCAGATTGCTGACCTCAGCACTAATGGTGTAATTATCCATGAAGGTATAGCCAATAGATGCATCAAGTTGGCCGTAATCATCGTTATAAACTGGCAGAGTCCACCAAAGGTCTCTGTCATTACCATCTGTATTACGGAAACCATTTGCATTTGAGCTAATCAAGTATTTGCTGCGCCACGTGTAAGCCAATCGCGCAGAAAGACCATCTTTTTCATACATACCAATAATATTGAATGCATTTTTAGATAACTGCTCCAATGGTAACTGGCCATATGGTGTAAGGTCTGTATCTTGTGGAGCAACACTCGCAGGAATCTTCGCTTTGCTGTCAATGTAAGTGTAGTTTGCTTGCACACCTAAGCCATCAAATGGCGCAGGTAGAGAATCAAAGAATTTACTTACACCAACCTCCGCACCCCAAATTTCACCAGACCCAATGTTTGACCAAAGATCCTTTGTGGAATAAGTAGCACCATAGCTTGTAAAGGTTCCTTCAACTTGACGGAAGTATTTATCAATTGTCTTGTTAAAGATAGACAAATGCGCCATACCCCCATTGTCATCAAAGTACCACTCAGCAGCCAGATCAAACTGTGTTGCTTCCATTGGCTCAAGCTTAGGATTGCCTTTGGGTGAATAGGTATAATTATAATCATCAGGACTAGTTGCAACATCTACACCGTCTTTTTTACTCGCAGACATTGTGATGTTAGCGGCAGTATCAGAAAAATTGGGCGCCCAAATTGCTTTAGACGCTGCGAAGCGAATATACAAATCTTCTGTGGCTTGCAATCTTACGTTCAAGCTTGGAAGAACGTGAGTACGGCTATTCGTTTCGTCAATAAATTCTGACTCATGAGTAATATCAAGCCCAGGCACATCAGTTGTCGGATAAACGATATAACCTGTAGCGGTATTATCTACACTAACAACACGAACACCAACGTTACCGTCAATAGGCATGGCCAAATCTTCAAAAGCGTAATTAACCATCATGTAGGCAGCAAAAGAAGTTTCTTTTTGCTTGTTGGTATTGTCTGGATTATCCAAATCCAAAGCGTTCCAATTTGGATAAATGGAACCACAAATCCATGATTGGTAATTAGCACAAGTTTCTGCCGGATCACCATTAATTGCATCTGTTGTTGCGCGGTAATTTGCAACTGCTGCAGGAGAGTACAAGTAAGCAGCACCGGGAACAGATACGTCACCGCGCTGGAAGTTATCAAATGAATAAAGCTGCAGATAAGTATTTGCCTGATCTTCTGTTACTTTTGGAATGTCATTTTTATTATGACCACTCCAATTTAACTGAGTAAACCATGTTGCATAACGAGTGTGCCAATCATAAGGGGTTGATTTATTAACTGACTCTTTTTCTGAATAACGAATACCGGATTTTACTGACTTGATAATTGAATCATCAAAACTGTATTCCGCGTCAAATTGAAATGCATTCGACTCTGCATAATTATCTTCCAAATGAGCCATTTCTTGGCCCAAGGTATAATTTGCATAATTCGACATATAAGATTGATCAATTCCAATACTTGGGGTCTCGGAGCCCATACCGGATAGAACGACCTGCTCAGGCATTACTATCAAACCAAGGGTATAGTCATCCAGAGCTGCTTCTGATTCTACGCGTTGAATATCGGCAGAGAATTTCCAGTTTTCATCAGGTGACCATTTAACACCGGCAGAGTAATCTGTTGTTTCAGTTTCAGATGCTGCATAACGAGTACTGGTACCGAAATCTACCCCCCAGTTTGCAGGGTCATTAACAGTTGCAGTGCCAGACACTAATGCGCCGTTACTGTTATAGACCCAATCATTTGCGCCAGCCACAGGAACTAATGCTTGATCACCGGTATATCCGCTAATGAAAAATGCATTTTCATCCCAACGTGAATCGTGTTGACTTTGGAATGCAGTAAAATAAACTTCCGTTTGATCATTCGGAGCCCACTGCAATGCCAAGTAACCACCTTTGCGCTCATTCACATGATCGTTGCGGCGCCAGTCCACGCCCTTCGACACCCATACCTCTTCACCTTCAATTTCACGCTCTAAATAAGGACGGGTATAAATTTGATCTGAGCGGTTGGCAACTTCTGAGGTGGATAGGTTCACTAAAAAACCAAACTCACCTAAATCAGTATCCCAACGATTGCTATAGAGACCAGAGTATTCGCCATTGGCTTCTTCACGCTGATCACCATAGTTTCCTTTTACGGAACCACTAATTAACTGACCATCAGAATCAAATGGCATACGTGTACGAAGATTTACAGTACCGCCCAAACCACCTTCAATTTTGTCTGCAGATGGACTTTTATAAGTATCTACCGCATACATTAATTCCGCAGGCACGTCTTCAAAACTTAAGCCACGGCCACCTGAGGCAGAAAAAATATCGCGTCCATTTAATTCAGCACGCACTTGTGTCAGACCACGAATAGCAACCCCACTACCTTCCGCAGCAGGGTGTTCTGGATCATTACCAGAATAACGACCAACAGTTACTCCAGGAACACGCTGCAGCGCTTCGGTTACACTGCGATCTGGCAATTTACCAATGTCTTCAGCAACGATAGAGTCAACAACAACATTCGAATTTCTTTTCACATCTTGAGAAGATTGAATACTTGCGCGCTGACCTGTTACTACAACCTCTTCCAAAGCATCTGCGCTATCTTGCGCAAACGAATAAGGTGCCACACCCATCGCGCCCACAACCAGAGATACGCTGGATGCAAGTTTGATATAAGCCGGCAATTGTTTTTTTAGGAATGTTTTTCCGAGGTTGTGCTTATTGTTAGTTGTCATGATTTTCTCCAGTTAATATTATTTAAACTACCCCTTGAGCTATCTCCCGCTGCTGGATAAGAGATATGTCCCCGTTCCTTGCGCTGCAAAACTCCCTGAATTGCCCTCAGCTTTTATGCCAAGGGATTTCCCGTGCTTTACGTCCTGCAACGTAAATTCTGCTGCAGGACGTGAAGTTCTGATATTGATTTTTTGTGCGTGTTGCGTGTGAATGCGCGCTTGGGTTAATTCGCCCTTGTGCCATTGCAGATCTACAGTAATGCCGCCGCGTGCGCGCAAACCAGTCACCGAACCGCTTGGCCAACTTGCAGGTAATGCGGGCAAAAAATGTAATTCGTCGCCGTGACTTTGCAATAACATTTCTGCAATACCGGCGCTCGCGCCAAAATTGCCATCAATTTGAAATGGTGGATGGTTGTCCCACAAATTACTAAGTGTGCTGCGTTGTAATTGTTCGCCCAATACTTTGTGCGCGCGATTGCCGTCTAACAAACGCGCCCACATATTGACCTTCCAGGCTTGCGACCAACCGGTGCCGCCATCGCCACGCGCATTAAGTGTGGTGCGTGCTGCCGCAAGTAATTCCGGTGTATTGCGCGGGTTGATATCGCGCCCCGGATGCAGTGCATATAAATGGGAAATATGGCGATGTTCATTTTTTGGATCGTCAATATCTTCCTTCCACTCTTGTAGCTGACCCCAACTGCCAATGCGCATTCCGCGATCCAGGTTCGCCAATTTTTCTTGCACAGCTTGGGCAAATTTTTTGTCGCCCGTCAGCAGTGCGGCTTCGTGGGTATTGCGCAGTAAATCAAACACAATTTGCTGTGACATAGCAGCCGCGCGGGTGAAAGGGCCGTGCTCGGGTGAGAAGCTGGGTGATACGATCCACTGGCCATCGCGCGGATCTTTTACTAAAAACTCCAACCAGAATTCACTCGCGCTTTTCATTAATGGATAAGCGCGGTTACGCAGAAATTTTTTATCACCGGAAAATAAATAGTGCTCGTAATAATGCTGTGCGAGCCAGGCTGCCGCTTCAGGCTGCCAAAAAGCGGTGGGCCAATCGATAACACCGGTGAAGCCCCAAATATTGGTATTGAGAAAAAGCGTCCAACCTTTATCTACACCCGCTACTTTTTGCGCGGCAATAGTGCCCGGTACCACAAGGCTGTCGACAAAATCAAACAGTGGTGCGGTTAACTCCGGCAAATTGGTGGTCTCTGCCAGCCAGTAATTCATTTGCAAATTAATGTTGACGTGGTAGTCGGCATTCCACGGCGGGGTGATGGAGTTATTCCACACACCTTGCAAATTCGCGGGCAGTGAACCGGGACGCGACGAGGAGATCAACAAGTAGCGACCAAATTGGAAATAGGTTGCCTCCAAAGTGCGATCCAATACGGCATCACCTTTTTTATAACCGGCAAGCAACTTTGGTGTGGTGAGCGATTGTGGTTTTTGACCTATATCCAGCGCAACACGGTCGAACAAGGTTTGATAATCCGCGCGGTGTGTGGCCTGTAATTGCTCAAAAGATTTTTTGCTCGCCTTGTTAAGTTGTTTATGCAAACGCTTGTGGGGATGCGCACCGCGATATTTTGGATAGGACTGAGCGTAATCAGTACCTGCCACGAGCAGAATCACAACCGAGTCAGCAGCGGTGACTTGAAGTTTATTGCCGTCGATTACCGCTAATTCACCACCCTGGTTGAGCAGTTGGATTTGGGTTTCAAACTGCAAACCGTTGCTGTGCAATTTGCCACTGGCAGTGATGCGACCTTGGTCGATGGCCACAGCCAAACTGCGATTGTCTGGCACTTGCACACTGGCGGTGAAGGAAATGCTCGCCGGCTGATCGGCGGAATATTTAATTGCAATCACGCCATCCGGGTAACTGGCGAGATACTCGCGGCGATAGCGCACACCGCCCTGTTCGTAACTCACATTAATTTGCGCATCGCTGAGCGATAACTCGCGGCGGTAATTAGTGAAAACACTTTTGACATCGCTGTCATTTTTATTCGAATCAATTATAAGATCGCCAAAAGTCTGGTAATCGCCGTAGGCGGTGATCTTGTGACCCAACAGTTTGGCGGCGTCCTCCGGGGTAATTGAACCCTGTTCATTGATGGTCGTTCTGACCTGCGCGACCGCATCGCCCTGTGCTTGTTGTGGCCAACCAAAATCGTAACCTTGCGCACCTGGGCCGCCAGTCCATAAGGTTTTTTCGTTGAACTGGATACGGTCACGCGTCACATCGCCGGCAATAACGGCACCCAAAGCACCGTTGCCAATCGGTAGACCTTCACGCTCCCAATCAGCAGCCGGCGCATCAAACCAAATAGACTCACCACCAGCGGCCTGCACTGATGAGGCAACGCCAACCAGCATCAGCGCCGCCGCACAAATGCCACGCAGGGGGTAAAAGGAAGATGTAAGCGAAGAATAACAGCGCAAGCGGCTTACCTCAGAATGGGTCAGATGTATATGGTATATATGACTATATGGAGCAATGTTAAGGCAATGTTTTTATTGGCGCAAGCTTTATCACCTATAACAATAATGGCACCGTTTTCATGCTACCAAAGGAAACAACGTGGCTACTTTATGAACCCAGAGTCCGCAGAAAATCGGCATGAGAAGGGGCGTACTCGCGCCCTTTAACGATCGCCGCACGCATTTTGTCCATGACGGTGTGCATTTTGGCGGAGTCGCGGGATGGTGTTAGCGCAGCTGGACTGAGGCCAAATCCCGCAAACATGCTGATCCAGCTCTCCTCAACAAAGGATTCCTGCTCCAGCAACTGGATATCGCCTGTCGCCTTAAAGCGGGCAATTTTTTCCGTAAGGCTGGCAGGGATATCCATCGCCTGTACATGCTGCCACAAGGGCTCCGGGCGACCGTTTAACTTGTAGTGCAGGATAATAAAATCGCGGATGCGCTCGTACTCCAGGCGATTGAGGCGGTTGGCCTCAGTCACATGCTGGTCATTAATCTCAAAGTTCACCAAAAACGCGGCGAGCTTGCTGATACCAGTCTGGATAAGGGAAATACTGGTGGATTCCAAAGGCTCCAGAAAACCACTGGAGAGACCAATCGCCACACAGTTTTTATGCCAGAAATGGTCGCGCATGCCGGTAGTAAAACGGATCAACCTCGGCTCGGTGAGCCTTTCGCCCTCGATGTTGGCTAGCAGCTCCGCACGCGCCTGATCCTCACTGATAAATTGGCTGGAATAGACATAACCATTGCCCACCCGATGCTGCAGCGGAATATGCCACTGCCAGCCTGCGCTACGTGCGGTTGAGCGAGTGAATGGATCTGGCTCGGCCACGGTTCGGGTCTGCACTGCCAGCGCCGAATCGCTCAGCAGCCACTGGCTCCAATCCTCATAGCCCACACCCAGGGCTTTTTCGATGAGCAATGCACTCATGCCCGAGCAATCCACAAATAAATCGCCGCCAATAACCTGCCCTGACTCCAGCTGTAATGACTGGATAAAACCGCTGTCGGGATCGAGTGTAACCTGCTGGATTTTTCCCTCTATCCGCGTGACCCGGCGCTGTTCGGCGTAGCCGCGCAGGTATTTGGCAAACAGTGAGGCGTCAAAGTGATAGGCGTAGTTGTACCAGGCTAAACGGCTGTCGGGATCAAAGCTCGGCTGCGCAAATTTGCCTGCACCGGCCAGCTGGGTGCATAGGCAAAACTCTGCCAAACTGGCGCTGTAACCCTGCTGTTTGGCTGACCACCAGGTCTTGTGAAAGGGACGATCCTCAATCGGTACGCCGTACCCGGCAAACGGGTGGAAAAACGTCTGTTCCGGCGCAACCCAACCTTCGAATTCGATGCCGAGCTTAAAGGTGGCATGGGTGGCGGCGATAAACTCACTCTCTTTTACGCCTAAGTGTTTGATGAATTGATGGATGCCCGGCACCGTGGCCTCCCCCACCCCCACTGTGCCAATTAACTCAGACTCGACTAGCGTGACCTGGATATTGGTGGGTTCCAGCCAGCGCGCTAAATAGGCTGCTGTCATCCAGCCGGCGGTACCGCCGCCAGCAATGACTATGTGGTTAACAGGTTTGTTTGACATCAACACAACTCCCAAGCTGCTAGCACGATCGCTAGTGGCCCAACTTATTATTGTCATTAAGACCAGATGATTGATATTAAGCCCCTATTTTTATTGGCACAATATTTATCATCCATGCAAAACCATTATTTTGTAACTGGCACGTCTGTTGCCAAGATTTAGGCAATAGACAGGTAATAGCGATTTGTAGGTTTTCTGATGCGCCAAAATGCACCGGAATACAGGCAACTTCACGAATAGAGCGGTAGAGAAAATGGGAACAGGCACTATCAACATGCACAACCCTTCATTTGGTGCACCATCAGGTAGCAAAGGGTCACCCCAATTTGCCCTGTTTTGCGAAGAGTACCAGCAGCGACTGGATGCCCTGACACTGGTGAAGCAACTGATCCAGATGATTAAAGCAGTGCAGCGACACCGCGGTATGTCGATGGGAGCCCTGGGGGGCAATGCATTATTCCGCGCGGAATTGACCCAACTGCAAGTACAACTGGAGCGCCGTTTGGAGTTGGTGCAGGCGTTTGCCGCCCGCAGCCTTAACCTGCTCAGCGCCCGGGATCGGGAAAACCTGAGCAACGCCTGGCTGACCATCAGCCGCGATTGGCAACAGGACGCCGTGGTCGATAACTATGAGCTGCACTGTCACCTGATCGAACAGTTGCTGAGCATGGTTGCCGCGCTGGGCAAACAGCTGGAGCAGCCCACATCGCAAGCGCTTAGCCAAACCGAGCGCAACAGCGCCGACCCCAGCGCGCCGCCCACCGAAGGTAGTAGCTACCCCAATCGTTTTAAATACCTGGAGGTGCTGCACTTTTCCACGCGCTTAATGCCCGCTGTGGCGGAGCAAATTGGCCGTATTCGCGCCCTGTCTACCTACGCCTCGGCGCTGGGCTACTGCGATAAAGATGTGACCAGCAAACTGCGCTACGCCATTCAATGCACCCGCGTGAACAACGAAAAATTGCGCCATCAAACCAAACGTCTGGAAGGTTTGCTGGATAAAGACCTGATTATGCTCTCGCAACTGAAAAGCTATGAAATCAAACTCGATTTCCTGCTTACCATGGTGGAGAGCGATGTGGTTAACCCGCACCAGATCAATGCCGACAGCCATCGCTTGTTTGTGCTGGCCTCCGACATAATCGACATGTATTTGAAAGTGGTTGATGAGGGCGTACACCTGCTCACCGATTGGCACGAACAGGATATAGAACTCTGGCTGGAGACTTGTTGAGCGAGCAAATGTGCTGGCAATCTGTGAATCACTTTACCGATACCGCACAGTGCAGGGTAGACTGCTTGCCTCCTGAGCGACAACGCCTAGAATAACGGCCAACTGTCGCTCAACCTCACCCCGAGAGAAGCTGCCCATGCGTTCCGTCTGGCCTTTGGTGTTACCGGTTTGCTCCGCCCTGCTCAGCGCTAACCTTAGCGCGCAGCCCACAGAGACCACCCCCGCCACATCTGCGCCCGAGATGCCAACCGAGGCGATGAATAGCTGCCTGCAAGCCTCCATCCCCAGTGCGGCTGCGACCATGACCGTCGCTGAGTTGCGTCAGGGGTGCCAGTTACTCTATGAACAACAATTGCAGAGCGCGGGCGAAAGCGAATTACAAGAGCAACAGGTCAGCAGCGAAGACAGCACTGACGATAAGGGTGAGCGCCTGCTCAAACGGCGCATGACGCTGGAGGCACTTAATCGCGCCAACCGGTTTATGCTCACCCCACACAAAATTAATTACTTTTTCCCCGCCAGCTATACCCGCACTCCCAACGAGTCACCCTATCGCGACAATGACAATGAATCCCTGAGCGACCTGAGCAAAGCCGAAGCGGACTTCCAGCTGAGCATCAAAATACTGCTGCGCGAGGATATTTTTGGCGATAATGGCCACCTCTACCTGGGTTATACCAACCACTCGCTGTGGCAGCTTTACAGCGATGCCGACTCAGCCCCCTTTCGCGAAACCAATCACCAACCAGAGTTAATTCTCAGTTTTACCAATGACTGGGAGTTTTTGGGTTTTCGCAATGTGCTCAACGACGTAATTCTCAACCATCAATCCAACGGCCAGGGCGGCCTGTTATCGCGCAGCTGGAACCGGGTGATGCTCAATAGCCTGTTCGAGCGAGGCAACTTTGCCTTTGCACTCAACCCCTGGTATCGCCTGCCGGAATCCGCACAGGAATACCCCGGCGATCCCGATGGCGACGATAATCCGGATATCACTGATTACATGGGGAAATTTGAATTTAACGCGGCCTATCAGCGTAAGGACGACATTTACAGCGTTATGCTGCGCAACGCGCTGGATGGCGACAATCGCGGCGCCCTTGAACTGGGCTGGAGTTTCCCAATCAGCAGCAACCTGCGCGGCCAATTGAAATACTTTAAGGGCTATGGCCACAGCCTGATTGACTACAACGTCGACCTGGAAGTATTTGCGCTGGGCATAGTATTTACTGACCTGTTTTAAATGCCGCCTACTGGCTACTGGCTTGCCTGAAATGCAAAAAGGCGCCGCGTTACCAACGCGGCGCCTTTTTGACGGGATAAGGGTGACAATCAAAAACTAATAAGACTCGCCCAATCGCTCCACCAACGCTTGAATAGACTGCAACGCCTGTGAAGAGGCATCGATAATGGAAAAACCAATCCAGTATTTACCTGCCAGATCAGCCTCCCGCGTCCACAAACAATCCACCCCCAAATGAATCACCATTTGATCATTAACTGGCTCGGGCAAATGCAAATCCAGGGTGTAAAGGCGATCCTCTTCCAGTGACAAATCCCCCATCACCATCAATCCTTGGGTATGGATATTTACCAAGCGGCCAACATACATATCGCGCAAACTGTCATAAACATCCACATCGCCGTTGATGATATGCCGCTCCAGTTCGCGATCATGCTCCTTGGAACAATTATGCGTCATGATGCAGCCCCCGTTTTGAGGTGATCGGCACGCTCGTTGAGTGTGTGATAAATATTTTCCAGCGCTCGCTCAAAGAAGGGTTTGGTACTGCCCGCAATAATTTTGGCGCGCCCGGCGATCATATCCCGCGCCAGCTGTAAACCTGCAGCCAGCGATACTTTGCGCCCCTGCTGATCCACCAGCATGTAGTGCTGGGTCTTTTTGTTGTACCAAGCCACTTTCAGACGCTTGCCGCCATCAAACTCAAACCAGGTACCAAACTCCACCATTTTCAGGCTGTCGACAATCTTGGCTTCTTCGGTAGAAACAGGCTGCTGCTGGACGTTGGCATGCCCGGCTTTTTCCGCCGCGAGTAATTCCAGTTTGCTGCGCATTGGTGCCGGAGCTGGCTCGGCTTTACGGCTGAGCAACGCCATGCGCTGCAGGGACGCTACCGCATCCAACAATTTGCGGCCCTTGGCCTGCTCGTAGCCAATGGTTTCAAAACCGCGCTCGAGCGCCGCATGCAGATTATCCTGCAGCTCCATTTGTTTGACCTTGTCCTGCTGGCTGGTTTTGGGTTCCAGCGACCAGAGCAAATCGTCAATTACTTTAAGCGCACGCGTCCAGCTCTCGGATTTTTCGCCGTAGCGCAGTAGCACAAAGGACAAGTAATCCGACCAGGGCTGAAGCAATAACAGGAGGATTGCAGAAGGCATTTCACGGTTATCGGTGCGACTACGCACCTCGTGATTCACCTGCAATTTAGCTTCGCGCAGTTTTTCTTCACCCTGGGCTTTCTCCAGCGCGCGCCGCTCCATCAATTCCTGACGGCGCGCCACATTGTTGGTGTAGCCATTAAATTCAATCAGCAGCTCGGCAAAAATGCGCACATCGTTCTTGAACTCATGCAACAGCCGGAACACCGTGGTTTTGATTTTGGTGAAAATATCGTATTGATCGCTACCGTCATTACTCACCCAACGCACACCCGCTTCGGCAAGGCTGTTGAGCAACACCCGCGCCGGGTGTTCCGGTTGCTCAAAAAAGCCTTTATCGATAAAAGCGATTTTGAGAAACGGCGTGTGTAAATAACTGAGCAGCGCTTTGACTGAATCGGGCAAGTGATCGTCCGAGAGCATGTACTCAAACAACATGCCGACCAGGTCGATGGTTTGCATATCACCCGCTTCTACCGCGCCGTTTTCATTTTCGCTGGCAATCTGCTGCATCATTTGCTGGCTGACAGCGGCCACGGTTTGCACCGGAATAACAACCGGGCCAGCGTCGCGATCAGCCAAGGCTTGCTGGCTCAGGTGATAAGCCTTGCCCTGCATCTGCTCCAGCACATTCACCAATTGATTACTGCTGTATATCTGCAATTGCGCTGGCGGCGTATTGGCCACAGCAGCAACCGCTGTGGCGCCCGGCATTGTAGTGGCAGACGCTGGTATGTTATTCGCCCCGCGATTGCCCTGCTCCGCCGTCCCCGTAAAGCCGCTAGCCTGAACAGCGGGCATTAATTGGGTGACATGGGTTTGCAACAAGCGAATCGCATTCAGCAAACTGTTTTGATATTGAATATCGTTGGGATTGAGCGCACCGGTTAGCAGTTTATCGCTAGCGCGGCGCTGATGCTGTTGGGCATCCAGGGTTTGTTGCTGCAGCTCAGCATCCGTTCTGTTTCGCTCGGAAGGATCATCCTGGATGGCGTCCTCACGAGCCGCGTCAGCTTTATCCTGTGCTACCACAAAACGCAGATTGGGCAGTAAATTCTGGCGGATCAAATAGTCGTTAAGCTCGTCATACAGCTCGCCGAGCATGCCGATCACGTCCTGATCAAACAGTTTGTAGCCGATGATTTTGGTTTTTACATCCACATCCAGATTCGTCAATACCTTGCGCAGCGCCTCGCAAAACTGTACCGGGCTGGCAGGGTTGGTGCGCTCATCAATTTTTTCGCCGTCATTGAGCAGGGCTAAACGCTGTTGCAATGCCCAGAGGTTTTCGGCAAAAAAATTATCCGCGCGATGGGTAATTGAGGTGATGGCAATCGTCTCTTCCAGATCCGAATGCTCGACTAGCGAGAGAATGTCGCCACTAAAGCGCTCCTCGCCGGTCAGGGTATTAAGCGATTTGTTTTTGAACTTTACAAAACCATTGGCCAAGTGCTGGCAAAACTCCTGCTCCGCCGCCTGTTGCACAGCGCTCAGCAAGTTCTGGATTTCATAGAGCGCAACCTGATCTTTATTCGATTTCGCCTGCTCGGCAATTTCAAGGATCTGTTTACACCACTCGCGCCAAAAATTGGGGAAAACGCGATACGCAAAGCCGCGCGTTAAATCGCGACAATGTTTTAAATGTTCAATAATTAATTGCTCTGACATAGCGACAGTCGTGTATTGAGACGATTTGGGAGTATCGGCACCGGGTAAACCTGAAGCTTGTACACCAGAGTTTTGCATACCTGAGTTTTGCATAATAAGTCCGTGAGATTCATATTCCTTAGACCCTGCCTGTGAAGACCCAGATCAGGGGCCTGTGCGAACCTAAAAACCAAACAAGAAACCACCGCTGTTATGGGCAAAAAGGTTGTCCTGAACGACAATCTTAGCAGCTTGCAGTGGATGTTTCACAGAATAGCTCGGCTTTAGCCCCTCAGCGAGCAAAAAATAATCACCCACTGCCAGCAGACAAATAGCACCAAAAAAGCGCACAACCAGACTTGCCTATAACCCCGCACGCACCAAATGAGAACACCACTACAATCCTCAACCCAACTTCTACCGCGCGTGAAACGCGGCAAGTCGCGCCATTACCGCTTGCACGCGCCAATTGCCACAATTGGCACTCATATTGCGATATGAACTTCGAAATAACTGATTCGCACTCTGGGCGATCTGGCTATTCACACAATTTGTTAAATAGAGAGCTAGGGTTCCGGTCATTCGATTAATCATCCAATGATGTCTGGTCCGAGAGCTTTCGACCTCTGCCGCCAGACCTTCTGGCAGGTCATGGGTTACACGGCGGGACAAAAGCCCGGGAGATGATTGGCCTAATCGCCAGAGTGGTCTCTTAATGCTTGCGCCGATGTATACCCATACCCTTGGAGGTTGTTCATGTTGCGTCATTCCCGTCTGAAAAAACTATTACTCGCCCTTACACTTGGCCTTTCCGCCAACCTCGCCAGTGCCGCTGAACCCTTCAAAGTCTGCTGGTCCATCTATGTAGGCTGGATGCCTTGGGGCTATGGTGCCGAGCAAAAAATTGTCGATAAATGGGCCGAGAAATACGGCATTGAAATCGAAGTGGTACAAATCAACGATTACGTCGAGTCAATTAACCAATATACCGCCGGCCAATTTGATGGTTGCGTGATGACCAATATGGATGCACTCACCATTCCAGCGGCAGGCGGCGTGGATTCAACGGCGCTGATCGTGGGTGACTTCTCCAACGGCAACGACGGTGTTGTGCTGAAAGGCACCAACAAAACCCTCAAGGACATCAAAGGCCAACAAGTGAATTTGGTTGAGTTGAGTGTGTCGCACTACTTACTCGCCCGCGCCTTGGAATCGGTCGGTATGAAAGAAGCCGATGTGAAAGTGGTGAACACCTCCGATGCTGATATGGTTGCGGTTTACGGCACCAAAGACGTTACTGCAGTGACCACCTGGAACCCGCTGCTCAGCGAAATCCTCGCACAACCCAACAGCACCAAGGTATTTGACTCCTCACAAATCCCCGGCGAAATTATGGATTTGATGATAGTGAACACCGCCACCCTGCAAAAAAATCCGGCCTTGGGCAAAGCGCTCGTTGGCGCCTGGTATGAAATCATGACCACCATGAGCGGTAGCGACAAAGCCGCAACGGAAGCCAAAACAGCAATGGCCGTGGCATCAGGTACTGACCTCGCCGGTTTTGAAGCACAACTCGCCAGCACCAAAATGTTTTACACCCCGCAAGCCGCGCTGGAACTCGTCAACAGCGACGCACTCTTGAGCACCATGCAAAAAGTCGCTGAATTTTCTTTTGACCACGGCCTGTTAGGCGAAGGTGCACCCGATGCCGAATTCATCGGCGTCGCAGGCCCCAAAGGAATTTATGGCAACAAACAAAACGTGAAACTGCGTTTTGATACCACCTACATGCAAATGGCTGCCGACAAAAAACTTTAACTCCTTGGGTTAATTACCACGAGAGCCGTCATCCTCGCGCCAGCGGGGATCCAGAGACAATACTGGACTCCCGCGTACGCGGGAGTGACGTCAAACAAAAAAGAAGAGCGCCATGAAACGATTAATTAATTTAACACCATCAAAACCGCTGAAATTATTATTGGGCATTCTGCCCTTTGCGTTATTGCTGGTGATTTATCTGGTCGCCTCCGATGCGCGCTTGGCCGAAAATGCCAATGACAAACTCTTGCCAAGTTTTGCGCAAATGGGTTCGGCCATGCAAAGCCTCGCGTTTGAACCCAGCAAACGTAGCGGTGAGTATTTATTTTGGCAGGACACACTCAGCAGCCTGCATCGTTTAGCGCTGGGAATTTTTATCGCTGCCATTTTGGGTTTTACCATCGGTTTATTAACCGGTGCGATTCCCACGATTTATTCACCGATTGCTCCGCTGTTGACAGTGATTTCACTCGTGCCGCCCATGGCGTTACTGCCAGTGTTATTTATTGTGTTTGGTTTGGGCGAGTTATCCAAAGTTGCATTAATTGTGATCGGCGTTGCCCCGTTTATCGCGCGCGACATGCAGCGCTGCACACAGGAAATTCCACTCGAACAACTCGTCAAAGCACAAACACTGGGTGCATCTACCTGGCAAATTATTGTGCGTGTACTAACACCACAATTAATGCCGCGTTTAATTAATGCCGTACGTTTATCGCTTGGAGCTGGCTGGTTATTTTTAATTGCCGCCGAAGCCATCGCCTCTACCGACGGTTTGGGTTATCGCATATTTCTGGTGCGTCGTTATATGTCGATGGATGTCATTTTGCCTTACGTTGCCTGGATCACCCTGCTCGCCTTTTTGGTGGATTGGCTTCTGGCAAAAATAAATCTCTGGTGTTTTCCCTGGCACAGTCCAAACAGTAAACATTAAGCCAAGCAGCAAACACTAGGCGAACAGCACTATGACAATTCTTCCTTTTGATAAAACCATTCTTGAAGAAAAAAGAGCCCAGCAGATGCCAGCACCCATGATTCAGGCAAAAAACTTGTGGAAAACCTACGGCGACAATGTAGTGCTGGAGCGTTTAAATATCAGTGTTAAGGCTGGCGAGTTTATTACCATGGTCGGCACCTCCGGCTGCGGTAAAAGTACTTTTTTAAAAATGTTGTTGGGCATGGAAGTACCCAGCTCGGGTGAGTTGTTACTGGATGGTAAAACCATTCGCAGCGAACCGGATCAATCGCGCGGTATAGTCTTTCAACAGTATTCAGTTTTCCCCCATTTAAGCGTATTGGAGAATGTCATCATCGCGCGTGAATTTGAACGTTCACCGCTGCTGGGGAAATTATTCGGCAAACAAAAACGTGTTGTTATCGACGAAGCAAAAGCATTACTGGATTCCGTCGGTCTCAGTCACGCACTGAACCACTACCCGCACGAATTATCCGGTGGCATGAAACAGCGCCTTGCCATCGCCCAAGCCTTAATTCGCAAGCCACGTATTTTGTTATTGGATGAACCATTCGGGGCACTCGACCCCGGCATTCGCGCCGATATGCATCAATTAATTTTAAAACTCTGGCAGGAACATCAGCTCACTGTATTTATGGTGACTCACGATTTAAGTGAAGGTTTTTATTTAGGCACGCGGCTGTGGGTATTTGACAAGCTGCGCCGCGACAATCAAGCGCCCACCGCCTACGGTGCAAATATCACTTACGATTTACCGATCACCAAACGCAGTACAGAAATTCCGGCAGAACTGAAATCAATCGCCCAAGAGCCCAACGAAGGTTAAGGTTTACGCATGAGCAACATTCTTTACACCACTACACTGCCCGGCAATGGCCACTGGTCACTGGAATTGCGCCGCGGCAGTTTAATCAAAATTACTGATCTGACCGGCGGCGCTAACGTCGGTATGTTGTTTTACAACCCACGCAATTTATTGGAGCGCTACAACGCACCCGATACACTCAAATGCCAACACACTTTTAAATTACAGCGCGGCAATTGTTTGTACTCAGATATGGGCCGCATTTTCGCCTCGATTGTTGAAGATTATTCGGTGAATGGCGCAGGCAACTGGCACGACACCGTCTGCGGCAATAGCACCGCAGAGATTATTGCGCAGCAATTTGGAAAACGTGATTATCAAACCGATCGCAATCAATGGCTGCAAAACGGTTACGACGCCTTTTTAGTGGAGTTGGCTAAATACGGTTTAGGCCGCGCGGATATGGCATCCAACATTAATTGGTTTAGCAAAATCATCGCCGATGATAATGGCAATATCCACCTCGACACCAACAACCAAGCCGCAGGCAATAGCGTTACGTTGCGTTTTGAAATGGATACGCTGGTGGTAATGCACGCCTGCCCACATCCGCTCAATAAATCTAGCAGCTACCCCTTTACCTCAGTGCAAATTGAATTGGGCGAAGCCGATCCCGTGGGCGATGACGACTACTGTAAAAATTTCCGCCCGGAAAACCAACGCGGATTCCAAAACAACGCACTGTATTATTTGGCAGCGAAGAATTAAGGGGCCCAGCATGTCACTCACACACAGCACTTCACTCAAACACAACGCTTCTCTCAAACAAAGTCATTTACACCCGGAAACGGCCAGCGCGCGCCATCACGTCAAAGCCGGTGATTATTTTTTAGGTGAAATAAAACAAGGCCAAACCTTTCGCATTGTGGATTTGGAAGGCAACCAGGCAGCAGACGTTTTATTTTATAACGCCAAAGACCCAAGCGAGCGCTACAGCGCGATGGATACCATTCGTAGCCAAGGCAATTTATATTTAAGTGCAGGCACCAAACTCATATCCAACGCTAACAATGAATTACTGGAAATTGTTGCTGACACCTGCGGCCGCCACGACACCCTCGGCGGTGCTTGCGCCACCGAAAGCAATACCGTGCGCTACAGCTTGGAAAAACGCTGCATGCACGCCTGTCGCGACAGTTGGATGCTCGCCGTTGCCGAACACCCGGAGTTTGGTATTGGCAAACGCGACATCACCCACAACATTAATTTTTTTATGAATGTACCCGTTACCAGTGATGGGGGCCTTACCTTCGCCGATGGTATTTCTGCACCGGGAAAATATGTGGAGCTGCAAGCGAAAATGGACATTGTGATGTTAATTTCCAATTGCCCACAATTAAACAACCCTTGCAACGGTTACAACCCAACACCGATTGAAGTGATTGTGTGGAATTAAATTAGATTTTTGAAAGCGTAAATAAATACATTCAAATATCTTCAATGGACGACCATTGTCGTAACTAATCCCAGCAGGACGACCTGCCGGAGAAAATCATGTTTACCAAAGTGCTTATTGCCAACCGCGGCGCCATTGCTACCCGCATCATTCGCACCCTCAAAAAACTCAATATTCTTTCCGTTGCGGTGTATGCCGAATCAGATGCGGACTCGCTACATGTACGCCTGGCGGATGAAGCCTATTGTTTGGGTGAAGGCGCTGCTGCCCAGACTTATTTGGATCGCCAAAAAATTATCGCCATTGCGCAGCAAACTGGCGCCCAAGCAATTCACCCCGGTTATGGTTTTTTAAGCGAAAACGCCAACTTTGTGGCGGAATGTGAAGCGGCAGGCGTGGTTTTTATCGGCCCGACTGCGGAACAAATGATTACCTTTGGTTTAAAACACAAAGCGCGCGAATTGGCACAGGCAGCCAATGTGCCACTCTGCCCCGGCACCGATTTATTAATTAATGTAGATGATGCCAAACAAGCGGCAGCCGCTATCGGCTACCCGGTCATGTTAAAAAGCACTGCTGGTGGTGGCGGTATTGGCATGCAGCTGTGCAATTGCGAAGCGGATTTAATGGGTGCATTTGATTCGGTAAAACGTTTGGGAAAAAACAACTTCGCCGATGACGGCGTATTTTTAGAAAAATTTATCGCCGCGGCGCGTCATATTGAAGTGCAAGTTTTTGGCGATGGCAAAGGCACAGCGGTAGCAATTGGAGAGCGCGACTGCTCCAGTCAGCGTCGCAATCAAAAAGTAGTTGAAGAATGCCCCGCGCCCAATTTATCGGACACGCAACGCGAAGCGATGCAACGTACCGCCGAACAATTACTCGCTTCGGTTAATTATCGCAATGCAGGAACCGTAGAATTTATTTACGACTCGCTGGACGATAAATTTTATTTCCTCGAGGTAAATACTCGCTTGCAAGTTGAGCACGGTGTTACCGAAGAAGTATACGGTGTGGATCTAGTCGAGTGGATGCTGCGCCAAGCAGCTGGCGAATTGGGCGAACTAAAATCCCTGCGTCAACAATTATCACCCGCGGGTCACGCTATTCAAGTACGCGTATACGCGGAAGATCCTGCACTGAATTTCCAGCCCTGCGCCGGTTTACTCAGCAAGGTGTCGTTCCCTGAGCCACAAAATCATCTGCGTATCGATCATTGGATTGAAAGCGGCATAGAAGTCCCCGCGTATTTTGATCCGATGCTTGCCAAAATTATTGTTAAAGGCGACAACCGCGAACATGCCTTGGAAAACTTAACCAAGGCGCTGGACAACACTTACCTCTACGGCATAGAAACCAACCTCGGTTATTTACGCAGCCTGCTAAAAGACGAAACACTACTACAAGGTCGCATGACCACGCGTTACTTAAATAATTTTGTATTTAAACCGGCGCGCATCGATGTAATTCAGGGCGGCACGCAAACCACCATTCAGGATTTCCCCGGTCGCACCGGTTATTGGCATGTGGGTGTTCCCACCTCCGGCCCTTTTGATAGCTACTCGTTTCGTTTGGCGAATCGCCTGTTAAACAATTGTGAAACGGCTGCTGGTTTGGAAATCACCCTGCAAGGGCCCGGATTAAAATTTGGTTGCGACACTAAAATTGTATTAACGGGTGCGGAAATTGATGCAAAACTCGATGGTCAAATAATTCCGCTGTACGAAGTGATTGAGATAAAAGCCGGGCAACAATTACAGCTTGGGCGAATCAGCGATAAAGGCGCGCGCAGTTATTTAGCCGTGGCGGGCAGCATTCAATGCCCCGATTACCTCGGCGCAAAATCCACTTTTACACTCGGCCAATTTGGCGGCCACAATGGCCGTGCGTTGCGTGCGGGCGATGTGCTATCACTCGACGAAAAAAATTGTAACCCCAAGATTACAACTCCTAAATTTAACGACCAGCTGAAGACAGAAATTAACAACACCTGGCAGCTACGCGTTATCTATGGCCCCCACGGCGCGCCGGATTTTTTTACAGAAAAAGACATCAACACATTTTTTGCTACTGACTGGGAAGTGCACTACAACTCCAGCCGCACCGGTGTGCGCTTAATTGGTCCAAAACCAGAGTGGGCACGCAGCTCCGGCGGTGAGGCGGGTATGCACCCCTCTAATATTCACGATAATGCTTATGCCTTTGGCACGGTGGATTTTACTGGTGATATGCCCGTTATTCTCGGGCCGGATGGTCCCTCACTTGGCGGTTTTGTCTGCCCCGCCACGGTAATCAGCGCCGATTTATGGAAACTCGGACAAGTGCGTGCAGGCGATAAAATTCGTTTTGTACCTGTCACCATTGCGGATGCAGTTGTTATTGAAAAAACGCAAAACGAATCGCTGCAAAAATTAGCATCTATCAATTGTAGTTGGCGCATCACCATTCCCTCCTCACCAATTGTAAAAACTCTCGCCGCCAATGAATTTGGTGAAGATATTGTTTACCGCGCGGCGGGTGATCATTTTTTATTGGTTGAATACGGCGCGCTTGAGTTGGATATAAAACTGCGCTTTCGCGCTCACGCGTTAATGCAATGGTTAGAGCAAAATACGCTCGCTGGTTTACGTGAATTAACACCGGGCATTCGCTCACTACAAATTCACTACGACAGCCAGCAATTATCTCTCGCACAATTATTAGCGCACCTTGAAGTGGGCGAACGCGCATTAAAAACACAGCTCGCCCAATTAAGTGTGCCCTCACGCATTGTGCACTTGCCGCTCAGCTGGGATGACGAAGCGTGCCAATTGGCCATTCAAAAATATATTCAGTCAGTACGTGCCAATGCGCCCTGGTGCCCAAGCAACCTGGAATTTATCCGCCGCATCAATGGCTTGGACTCCATCGCCGACGTTAAGAACATTTTATTTAGCGCTTCCTATTTAGTCATGGGCTTGGGCGATGTGTATTTGGGCGCGCCAGTCGCAACGCCTGTAGACCCGCGCCACCGTTTAGTCACCACAAAATACAACCCCGCCCGCACCTGGACCGCAGAAAACTCCGTCGGTATCGGCGGCTCTTATTTATGTGTATACGGTATGGAAGGCCCCGGTGGTTATCAGTTTGTCGGGCGCACACTGCAAATGTGGAACCGCTATCGCCAAACGAAAGAATTTAAACAACCCTGGTTGCTAAACTTTTTTGACCAAATTCGTTTTTATGAAGTCAGCGCTGAAGAATTACAAACGATTCGCAAAAACTTTCCACAAGGGCGCTACCCACTAAAAATTGAAGAAAGCCATTTTAGCCTGAGCGAATACCAGCAATTTATCGAGCAGAATGAGCCATCGATCAATCAGTTTACCCTGCAACGTGAACAAGCCTTTGATGAAGAGCTAGCGCGCTGGCATGCCAACGGCCAATTCAATTATGAACAGGAAGAAATAATAGAAGAGCATAGCGAAACCGAATTTCCCGAAGACGCCATTCGCATCGACAGTTCAGTGTCGGGCAGCGTATGGCAAACACAAGTAACCGTCGGGCAAGAGGTGAACGCGGGGGATGTGTTATTGATATTGGAATCGATGAAAATGGAAATTAACATCACCGCCAGTTGCTCCGGCAAAGTCACTCATCTGTTAAAAACCGATGGCGCACGCGTGCAAGCAGGGCAAACATTGGTGGTGCTGGCTCCCTCCCTTTGACAAAGGGAGATTGGCAGGGATTTAAAGACACCTCCTAACACCCTAGCTCCCCTTTTTTAAAAGGGGAAATAAAAACGCCTCCCTTTGTTAAAGGGAGGCGTTTTTATTTTACGCACAACAATTCGTCGATTAACTCAATGTACGCTGATCACGCAAACTACCAATCACCGCTTCCAGTGCACGATCAAACAACATGCCATCATCCAAAATAGTTAAACGTTTGGTTTGTAATGCAATCGCCAAACTTTCACGGCTTTCTTCGGCGACTTTCATTCCGGAGCGGTTAACAAAAATATATTTTCCTACCGAGCGAATAATTGCCGCTAAACGGCAACGGTATTTTTCTCCAGCTTCACCCTGCATTTCAAACCAGGTACCTTGGGTAATATTGTTTACCAACGCCAGATGTTGTGGGTCAGCAATTACTTCTTGTATGACAGGCTCTGCCACATGCTCCTGAACCAACTCGGAAGTAGCTTCTGATTCAGAAGCCGGAGCGACTGCCACTACAGATTCCACAATTTCTGCCATTACCGGAGCAACAGGAGCAACAGGAGCAACCGCCACAGACTCCTCTACCTCAACTGGCGATACAGCAGCAGGCGCTGTTTGTGATCTTGCTTGGGCATCAGCCATTGCCGCTTTCATGCTTGCTGCTTTGGCGACCATCTCTTGCGTTTTAGCGGCAAGATCCATGGTAGGAGCCACCGGTGCCGCAGGTGCGATAGGTTTGGTGTCGCCACGCAAACGCGCCAAGTGAACAATTTCCAATTGTTTAAATAAATTGCCCGTCTCAAAAGGACTGAACGAAATACTCTCTAAGCCCGCACGCAATTTCTGTAACAACTCGGGAACCAATTTCAATAATTTTTGACGGTTGTCTTTATCCATCGGCGCCACAACGCTCCAGACCAATTGCTGGGCAGTGAGTGTACAACGACGCCACTCTTCACTTTCAACACCTTGTTTGAGCGAGGTAATAAACATCACATTGGCCCAAGCCTCACGCAATAACTTAGTCACTGCCAAGGGCAAGTCGCGGCCAACGGTAATACGATTTAATTCTGCATCCACTTGCGCGCGCGCGCGCTCGGATTTGGCTTTACCGTCTTCAGCATCAATGGTGCGCTGTTCAAGAATTTGTGCACGACGCTTTTCTTTATCCAGATACGAGCGGAAATCCACCAGCAAACGTTCGAAAATACCAATATCGGTATCAAACTCGGCAAGGATGGTCTGCACCATTTCTTCCATTTTTGCAAACAGGGTATCCTTGCGTTGATTCTCATCGGTCGGTTCTTGCCAACCTAAACAGGCCATCGCCATTTCATTTAATAAGCGGCGTGCTGGGTGCCCACCTTTACTAAAGAAAGTCTTGTCCGCAATGGCGACTTTTACCATTGGAATTTGCAAGCGACCAATCAACACTTTCATGGGCGCCGCCAAATTGCGGTCATCCAGAATAAACTCAAACATCATGCTAACCAGATTAATAACATCATCATCAATCTGATTGATTGCCGCGGCCGTTTGCGTTTCACTGTGTAATAAATCAGTTAGAAAACTGCGCAAATTGGCCGGGCCAGCGCTGTTTGCGGCCAAGGTATTTTGCTGCTGCGCGAGCGATAACATTTTAATCAAGTCTTGGGTATTAATCTCATCACCAGGAACTTGATTGCGCTGAGCGCTTCTATTGGGGCCCAATAGATTACGCAACTGGTTCAATACTTGTCGGGTTTGATCATCGTAATGATTCATCCCACCACTCAACTCCGCCGTCAACCCCTGTCCAAAATTGTCAGCAGTATGACTAGACGAGGTGTCAGGACGCTTCACGGGGCGCAGCTCAGATTTGAGCGATGGCAAAATATTGGCATCAATTAAAGTCTGGTTGAGCACTTCAAATAACTTGCCCAACTTACTCATCATCACATTGTCAAAAATTTTGTACATGACCAGCTTGGCTTTGAGATCTATGCTCAAAGATTCCGCCGCATCAGTAAATGCGCTGCAAATAACATCCACACCCAAAGGATTATTTTTTTGATAAACCTTGGTTGGAACCAAGTGGTCAATGCGCAAAGTCAGGTGCTGGATAAGTTCGGCAAACTGCTCATTCGCTTTATTCACCATCCCCTCTACAGCAACCATTTCCTCCAATTCATCATTTTTTACAATCGACAACTCATCCAGCGAAACAGCTTTTTCCGCTGAACGCTTTTCATCTTTGTAAGCACTGGGGTCTAACAGCCGCGCAAAACTGATATCAATAGTACGGAAAAAAGAATTCTCTATAGCGCGGCGGCGGATACGCACTTCGCGCATGGAATCAAAGAAAATGTTCTGATCCTGATTGTTGTTCGCCTTATCCGCCAGTTCAAACATGGCATCGTCAATGCGATCAAACAGCTCGCGCAGATAAAGCTGCAATTGCTGACGAGCCTTATCACGCAAGGAGTGCATGGGGGCAGGTAAGCGCGCCAGCACAACGGGCTGAGTGACGGGGGCGGGACGCTCAGTGACTAGCTGAACCACCCTATTAGTGTCTGATTTCATCTGTTCACTCATGGTGAATTACCATTGAAAGAAAACTTGCATAAAGGGAGTATAACGAAGGCAAAGACACATCAAGCAGGCAAATGATAAGATCGAGAGACATATCACAAATGGCTATAACCATACCGTTGGCTTACCCCTTTTAAAGTTCCTTTTGGAATTAGACGAAGAGAAAGACGCCAAACCGGTCGCTTATTGCCTCATTTATGCACATTAATTCGACAACCACTATGATAATCAATCACAAGATAAATCTGCACACTCTGACCTCCGACATTACTCAAGCGGTCACTTTTGCCTTAGCAGAGGACATTGGCAGCGGCGACATTACTGCCCAACTAATACCCACTGAACAACAAGCTAATGCCCGGGTAATAACCAGAGAAGACTGTATTTTTTGCGGCAGGACTTGGGTGACCGAGGTTTTCAAACAGATCGACCCACAGGTCACTATTGAGTGGCATATAGACGACGGACAAGCTGCGCCAGCCAACAGCACACTTTTTACCCTACACGGGAGCGCCCGCAGCCTGTTAACCGGTGAACGCGCTGCACTGAATTTTGTACAAACACTCTCAGGCACAGCGACCATTAGCCACCATTACGCCCAACAAGTTGCACACACCCAAGTCAAATTGCTCGATACCCGCAAAACCTTTCCCGGTTTGCGCACCGCCCAGAAGTACGCTGTCGCCTGCGGTGGTTGCCACAATCACCGCATCGGTCTTTACGATGCCTTCCTTATCAAAGAAAACCATATTGCTGCCTGTGGCGGCATAGCAAAGGCGATTGCCAACGCACATCAAATTGCACCAGGTAAACCGGTTGAGGTAGAAGTAGAAACCTTTGCAGAATTGGATCAAGCACTGGCAGCAGGTGCAGATATCATCATGCTCGACAACTTCAGCATCGAAGACATGAAAAAAGCCGTGGCCATTAATGCAGGAAGAGCGAAACTGGAAGCATCAGGCAACATCAGCGAACAAACCTTGGTGCCCACTGCCGAAACCGGAGTGGATTTTATTTCGATTGGAGGGTTGACTAAGCATTGTAAGGCTGTGGATTTGTCGATGAGGGTTTTGTGATGCAACAGAAAAACATTCTTACAGTATTAAAAAACATCCAGAAATAAATGTGGCTTATATTTTCGGCTCGGCAGCATGCCCAGCCCTAAAATAAGTTGACGATTTTCGTTTACGCCAGCTCCCACAAAGGGCTGGCTTTTTCATGCGCTTCTTCCAGGGTTTTCATACCGAGACTCAAGTGCGCCCCAAGGTAATTATAAATACTCACAGATTGCTTCACGAGCAACTGCAGCTCATCGAAACTTTGCAGCGGTAAGACAGAAACTCTTGCTTCAAAATACCATTCACTCGCTCGGCCAGTGCGTCTTGATAATAATCATAACCATCAGTCATTGAAGGCTTGATCCCGTTGCTCTCTAATACCTGTTGATACTCACCCGCACAATACTGCAAGCACCGATCTGAATGATGGATCGACGTACAGGTAGATTGCCTGGCTGCAATTGCCATGTTTAAGGCTTTTACTACATCACTGGCTTTCGTTTCCCGGCTGACCTCGTAATCAATAATCTTGCGGGTACATGCATCTGTCACCAGCGATAAATAATGGGTACCTTCGTCACTTTCCAGATCCGTAATATCGCTGACAAATACTTTTTCTGGGTGGTCAGCAACCAAGTCCTTTAATAAGTTAGGGTGCTTGCGCATCCAGTGTTTGCTAAACGTCGTCTTGGTATAGCTACGCCAGGGTTTTACCAGCAAGCTAAGCAATCGAATAAGCCATCTCGCACCAACTGGATACCACGCTCTATCAGCACTGACTTAATCAAGTAATACAATTTTCGTGTGCCAAGGCGTGGCATGAATCGGCGTAGATTCATGATCATCTCTTTCACAGGCGCCAATACGGCTTGGCGCTTCACCGCACGCTGCTAGCGCTGATAAACCGCTTGTCAGCTAATTCCCAAAACTCACAGGATTTGCTGAGACCTATATTTCCGGCGAGCTGAAGGCGTAACGCTCCCTGACTTGATCCTTTTTTCGCAAGCCGGCTCCGTATTCCGAATCCAGAATATCAACTATTTCATTGAGCAACAGACTACGCAGACACACGTCCTTAAACTCGTGCTCAAGACGTTTGATGGTTTGGGCATGATGATCATTACCGGAAGAGCCTAGTTCATCTTACCGTGTTTTTACAGCCAGATATGCACGGTGGATCTACCTGGAATTCCGCAGACCTTTTGCGCTTCTTTGTAGGTAATATCGCCTTTTTCAACAGCCGCAACAACCTCTAATTTAAAGCCCAATTTGTAATAACGCTGAGCATGTTTGATTCGGGCAGGGATAGTCTTTTCCAGAAATAGGCCTCCTACTTGTAAACCTATTTCAGGACGGGACACACGCAGAAATAAAAAAGCCCAGCATTTTAGCTGGGCTTTCTTATCCATGCGGTTCTAATTAGCAGCCGGCCGGAACAGCTTGGATGTCAGCGATGGTGTTTCTGCAAGAGTTGGGGAAATATTTGTAGTCAGCAAGCACGTCAACACCACAACGACGAACAACACCGCTTGAACAACGGAACACTGTTACGCTCATTACCGCAGTTCCAGCGGCGCCCAAATTAGCCCAGTCGGGAGTAATATCCACCTGAGCGAAATTACCGTTTGCGTTCGCAGTAGGCTGGGTAACCACAACATTACCTGTTATGTAGTTGGAGAGCACAGCAGGGTCGCCTACTACAATACCAGCCCCTTGGTCAGTACAATTGGTAATGTCATCTTTGTTCAAAATACAATCAGCAAGTGCGCCACCCAATGCATCCGATTGTAAAACCACTTCAGACATTTTTGCTCTCACGGTATAGTCTTGGTATGCAGGCAATGCTACTGCAGCCAATATACCAATGATCGCCACTACGATCATCAATTCGATCAAAGTAAAACCTTGTTGATTAGTTTTTTTCATAATTTAACTCCAGAGGATTATTGAATTAAAACAACACACATCTGGACTACAGCAACTGCTATGCCAAGTAGAGATCTCTTTTAAAAACCCACAAAACTGGAGACTTGCATCACAAAAAAGGGCGTTATTATTTACTTACAGACAAAAGCGGGCTCCCGAAACAGACACTAATTGACATTTTTTGTCACCAGTTAAAAATGATTGTGGTATTTGACAGGTAGGGTTAGGCCATGCGCGTTGTTAGCTGCTAGAGTTGAGGTAGTATTGGCACAAATAATCGTTTTATTTATAACACTCGTAACCTATGGCATAACAGATGAATAATCCAACACCTGTGTCATTAAATGGACTGGCTCGCAGACTTGTCGCGGATAGCATTCTAGAAGTAGAGCTCGCAACCAAAGCCGTAATTCAAGCCAAGAAGGACAAAATACCTTTTGCACAACATCTGGTTGTCAATGGCATTGTGGATGCGCGCACACTAGCGTTAATTGCATCTGAAGAGTTCGGATCACCTGTTTTCGATTTAAACGCGCTTAACAAGGAGATGATTCCGCAAAAACTAGTTGACGATAAACTGATCCGCAAACACCACACCTTACCTATTGCTCGCCGCGGAAACCGCCTTTTTCTTGCTGTCACCGACCCTACCGATTTGCATGCACTGGATGAAATTAAATTTAATACAGGGATTAATACTGAAGCTGTCCTAGTGGAGGCAGACAAACTTCAGATTGCTATTGATAAATACCTAAACTCGCAAGAGGAATCACTTGGTGATGCATTAGGTGGCCTTGATGACGATATGGACGAATTGGATGTTCAGGCCGTTAGCGACACGGCAACACATGATGACACCAGTGAGACCGATGAAGCTCCTATTGTTAAATACATCAATAAAGTTTTATTGGACGCAATTAAAGGCGGTGCCTCTGATATTCACTTTGAACCCTATGAAAAAAGCTATCGTATCCGCTTTCGTACGGATGGAGTTTTACATGAGGTGTCCCGCCCGCCGGTTAACCTTGCATTTCGTATGGCAGCGCGGCTGAAAGTAATGTCACAAATGGATATTTCAGAGCGTCGCTTGCCGCAGGATGGCCGCATAAAATTAAAAGTTTCCAAAACCCGAGCTATCGACTTCCGGGTAAATACCCTGCCCACCTTGTTCGGCGAGAAAATTGTATTGCGTATTCTCGATCCCAGCTCCGCCAAATTGGGGATTGATGCATTAGGTTATGAAGACGAGCAGAAAAAACTCTATATGGATGCGCTAGCGCAATCGCAGGGCATGATTCTGGTAACAGGCCCAACGGGCAGTGGTAAAACCGTATCGCTCTATACCGGTTTAAATATTTTGAATACCAGCGAAGTGAATATTTCTACTGCGGAAGATCCAGTGGAAATTAACCTTGAGGGTATCAACCAGGTTCAGATGAACTCGCGCGTAGGCCTTACATTTGCTGAAGCACTACGCTCCTTCTTGCGTCAGGATCCGGACGTGATTATGGTGGGGGAAATTCGCGACCTTGAAACCGCTGAAATTGCAATTAAAGCCTCACAAACAGGTCACTTGGTTTTATCTACCTTGCACACCAACTCTGCGCCGGAAACCTTGACGCGCTTGTTGAATATGGGTGTACCTGCATTTAACGTAGCAACCAGTGTGAGTTTGATTATTGCTCAGCGGCTGGCGCGCAGACTGTGTAGTGCCTGCAAAAAGCCAGCAATCGATATTCCTGCCGACATCCTTACCCAAGAAGGTTTTGATGAAATTGGGATTCCTCGGGCGGAATTTCAATTGTTTCACCCCGGCGGCTGCGAGAAGTGCAATAACGGTTATAAAGGGCGCGTGGGGGTATATGAAGTGGTTCGCATCACCCCAACAATTGCTAACCTTATAATGGAGGGCGGCAATTCATTGCAAATCGCACGCGCTGCTAAAGAAGCGGGCTTTAATAATTTACGGGTATCTGCATTGCGCAAAGTCGCAATGGGACTAACCAGCCTCGAAGAGGCCAACCGAGTCACCAAGGATTAATCCATGGCATTAACTACGACAACAAAATCGGCCAGTACAGGTAAAAGCAAAGTAGCAACCAAACCCAAACAAATAGCCACTACCAACACCTACGTCTATAAAGGTGTTGATAAAAAAGGCAATAAAATCCAAGGCGAAATGAATGGCGGCAGCCCTACTATTGTGAGAACACTACTCGCCAAGCAGGGAATTACTGCCAAATCAGTTTCCAAAAAAGCTAAACCATTGTTTGGTTCCAGCGGTAAAGCAATCAAACCTGCAGATATCGCGGTTTTTTCTCGCCAAATGGCTACTATGATGAAAGCGGGCGTGCCTTTAGTGCAGGCATTTGACATAGTGGCAGATGGACTTGAAAACCCCAATTTAAGAAAGCTTGTCTTGCAAATCAGGGATAGTGTGGCGGCAGGTGGTGGCTTTGCTAACTCATTGCGAGAACACCCTAAATATTTTGATGATCTGTTTTGTAACCTAGTTGATGCCGGTGAACAGTCCGGTGCACTGGAAACCATGTTGGACCGAATCGCGACTTATAAAGAAAAAACAGAAGCACTGAAAGCAAAAATTAAAAAAGCTATGACATACCCCATTGCGGTAGTGGTAGTGGCAATTATCGTTACTGGAATATTACTTGTAAAAGTGGTGCCGCAATTTGCTACTACTTTTAGTAGCTTTGGTGCTGAACTACCCGCATTTACTTTGTTTGTATTGCATCTGTCAGAACTTGCACAGGCCTATTGGTTCATAATATTAGCATCTATGATAGTGGGTTTTTTTGTATTTAAAGAAACACTAAAAAGATCAAATGCATTTGCTTATATGATGGATAAATATATTTTAAAAGTGCCTATTGTGGGGCAAATTCTTTATCTATCCGTAATGGCACGTTTTGCTCGGACACTTGCCACCACCTTTGCTGCAGGTGTTCCACTAATAGATGCCTTGACTTCTGTGGCAGGGGCAGCCGGGAATCGGATATACAGCGAAGGTATCATTAGAGTCAGAGAAGATGTATCGACAGGCATCCAATTGAATACTGCACTAAAAGCGAGGGGAATATTTCCCACGCTTTTAATACAAATGTCTGCTATCGGTGAAGAGTCGGGCGCCCTTGACGCAATGCTGGACAAAGTGGCGGTTTATTATGAAGAAGCCGTCGACAATATGGTAGATAGTCTAACATCATTGTTGGAGCCGCTCATCATGTCGGTTCTTGGTGTACTCGTCGGTGGCTTGATGATAGCCATGTACCTTCCAATCTTCCAACTCGGTGCGGTTGTATAAACGTGACTCTTTTTTCTGCTCTGCAAGCCTACCCGATTTTGGGTATGGCTTGTGCCTTAGTCCTAGGTTTACTAGTTGGCAGTTTTCTAAATGTTGTTATTTATCGCCTACCAAAAATGATGGAGCGCGACTGGCAAAACCAATGTAAAGATTTTCTCGCCAGTGATAGCAATATAGCTGCACTTCCCTCACAAGACGAAAAGCAGGAACCATTTAATTTAATGGTTCCTGCATCGCGCTGCCCTGGCTGCGGGCATAAAATTCGCGCATGGGAAAATATTCCTGTTATTAGTTATTTATGCCTTGGTGGTAAGTGTTCCAGCTGCAAAACAGCGATTTCTATTCGCTACCCAATTATTGAAATTATTACAGGTGTTCTCTCGGTAATTGCGATCGGCTATTTTGGTATTAACTGGAATGGGCTAGCGGCGCTAATACTTACTTGGTCACTCATCGCATTGACAATGATTGATATAGACACCTATTTGTTGCCTGATGATATAACCCTGCCTTTGCTATGGCTGGGTTTGATCGTTAATAGCTTTAGTGTATTTACCGATTTACCCAGCGCATTGTGGGGGGCAATTGCAGGCTATATGTCTCTGTGGCTGGTATACCAGACCTTCAAACTGGTGACCGGAAAAGAAGGAATGGGCTTCGGGGATTTTAAATTGCTCGCAGCACTGGGCGCGTGGATGGGCTGGCAAATGCTGCCGCAAATTATTTTACTGTCATCGTTGGTAGGTGCAGTAATTGGCATCGCGATGATAATAATGCGTGGACGCGATAAAAATATTCCAATTCCCTTTGGCCCCTACCTTGCTATCGCAGGCTGGATTGCATTCATATGGGGAGACGCCATCAATCAAACTTATTTGAAGTTATTTGTCACTAACTAAGAAACGGTATCAAGGGGCTCAGTAAAATGATTGTTGGGCTTACTGGCGGTATTGGCAGCGGCAAATCGCAAGCAAGTAAACGCTTTGCAATGCACCGGATCACTGTTGTTAATGCAGATATCGTTGCTCGCGAAGTAGTAGTGCCTGGGAGCCCTGCGCTGCAATCAATTGCCCAGCATTTTGGCAATCAGGTTATAGAAACCGACGGCAACTTAAATCGACGCAAACTACGCGATATTATTTTTAAAACTCCCACCGAAAAGCAATGGCTCGAAACCTTGTTACATCCACTAATAAATGCCGAAATCCGTCGCCAGCTAAATGCATCAACCAGCCTTTACACCATACTTGAATCACCGCTCTTACTTGAAACCAAACAATATGAAATGGTGGATCGCATATTGGTTGTTGATGTCAGTGAGATGGTACAAATAGAGCGAGCCAGCTTGCGCGATAACAGCGATGCGCAAAAAATAAAAGCGATTATGGAGACGCAGTTCAGCCGCCAGGAACGCTGCGCGCGCGCGCATGATATTATTCAGAATCATGGGAGCATTGATGAACTTAATCAGCAAGTGGATAAACTACACGAGCTGTATTCAGAGCTCGCTCAACTCGAAACCACTTCAGCGCAGTAATTGTATTTATGTCGACTATCGATCAAAAAACTGACTTGAGCAGTTTGAAACTGACCTGCCCTACCTGTAAAAAAACAGTGATTTGGAATGATGAATTTCCCCACCGCCCTTTCTGCAGCGATCGCTGCCGCCTGATTGATTTGGGGGAATGGGCCAGTGAAAGCCATCGGATTGCAGGAGACAATCTGGATATTAATTCAGAAGATGAATCACAACACTAAGGTGAATTTTAACTACTCACCACCAGGCACTAATACTCGCTATTCCCTGTGCGCCATTAGTGCGAGCTTCACGAATATCTTTATCAGAAACACCACCCAGTGCATAAACCGGCACATTTGCCAACTCTACCAATCGTGAAAACTGCGCCCAACCTAGTGGCGTGACATCTGGGTGGGATGCAGTGTTTTTTACAGGCGATACCAGTAAATAATCTGCACCGATAGTTTGAGCCTGTTCAATTTCCTGCGCGTTATGACAAGACACACCCATTAATAGGTTATCCTCTATCGGGCGCTTGGTTAGTTGAGCAGCCTCATGACGATTTAAATGCAGGCCTGCTTTTATATGCGGAAACAAATCCTGCATTTGCTTAAAAATATCAACAGTTACATTTATTTGCAGCTGTACTTTGTATAAGGCGGCCAAGTCGGCAACAACACTCAATACATCTTGGTGGTGAGTGAGAGAAAAACCGGGAATGCGTAGCTGTAAAACACCAACCCCAGTCTCCAGAACTTCCGTCACTCTCTCAATAAAACCATGCTCATCGATAAGAGGGCCAGTAATCGCGTAGGTCGAGGGCAGATTGATTGCAGAAATAATGGGGCGATTTGCAGCGGGAAACTCAAACTGATTCAGTTGCTTAACATCCACCCATTCAATTGGCTGCCCCTCGTTACCACGAGCAACGCCAGAAAAACGAGTAATGCGATGCACATCCAAAAGTACAGACTTGTCAGGGTAATGATGGCGAATTTGGATCAGTGGCTCGCTGGCAAGCACACCAATATTTAATTCTTCAAGCAACTCGCGCACCAGCGCTTGCTCTATAGTTTCGCCAGCATCAACCTTACCGCCGGGAAACTCCCAGAGCCCGCCTTGATGCACACTATCAGGGCGCTTGGCGATAAGAATCTTACCCTTACCATCGCAGATAACACCGACGGCAACATGTACCAATTTACTCACCATCAATATTTACAATTCGTTGAGCCAAGAATTAGAACTGCCATTACGAGCGATAATCAGCATTAATGCGCACATACTCGTAAGACAAGTCAGTAGTCCAGACAGTTTCTGCAACTTCACCACGCCCCAGATTAATGTTAATAGCAATCTCAGCTTGGCTCATCACTGCCTGCCCTTGCGCCTCTGTATAACTTTTAGCACGACCACCGTGCTCAACAATCAGCGTATCATTCAAATGGACACGAACTTTTGTTGCATCCAAATCCGGCACACCGGCATAACCAATAGCCGCCACAATACGCCCCCAGTTGGGATCCGAGGCAAACAATGCAGTTTTAATCAGTGGTGAGTGAGCAACCGCGTAAGCAACATCCAGGCACTCATCGCGATTTGCACCACCACTCACGGCAACAGTGACAAACTTGGTGGCGCCCTCACCATCACTCACAATACTTTTAGCGAGATGAATGTGCGCAGCCAGAATAACGTCACGCAGCTTTTCGTAGAGCTCACCCGTTGCTTCGGTCACTTCCGGGACATCCACCTGGCCGGTTGCGATTAAAATGCAAGAATCGTTAGTGGAAGTATCGCCATCGATAGTAATGCGATTGAATGATTTATCGGCAGCTTCACGTGCAAGTGTCTGCAATAGTGGTTGTGCAATTTTTGCATCAGTCGCGATGTAACCCAGCATGGTTGCCATGTTGGGTTTGATCATGCCAGCACCTTTGGAAATACCATTCACGGTAATTGTTTTACCTTGATATTCAAACTGCTGACTAAATCCTTTCGGCCGGGTATCGGTAGTCATAATGCCTGCACCGGCATCATCCCAACCGTTGATATTTACTTTTTGTAGCGCTTCAGGAATTACCGCTGTAATTTTTTGGACAGGTAAAGGTTCGCCGATTACACCGGTAGAAAATGGCAGTACTTGCTCTGGAGTAACACCCGTTAATTCTGCAATGGCAGCGCAAGTTGCTTTCGCGTCCATTAAGCCTTGTTCACCAGTACAAGCATTTGCATTGCCAGAGTTGATAACCAAAAACCGAATAGGTGCTTTGGCTAAGTGCTCCTTACAGACAGTGACAGGGGCCGCGCAAAAAGCATTTTTAGTGAAGACCCCCGCAACACTACTGCCTTCTGCCAACTCCAGTAGCACAACATCACGACGCCCAACTTTTTTAATGCCGGCACTCACTGCAGTTAGTTTTACACCTTGAACAGGGTGCATTTGAGGAAACGGATAATCACCAACAGCCATAACTTTCACTCGACAAAAAATTGTTTTTACTCAAAAAAAATATTCATATAACAGAGCATCACACCCAAGGATTTTACTCAAGGGCACCATGACAGCTTTTGAATTTCTTGCCTGACCCACATGGACAAGGATCATTGCGACCTACTTTACGGCCTTCCCGCACTACAGGAGAGGGCGTGCGTGGTACAGCTGTTGGCTGAGGCTCGGGTTCAGCCAATGCCGAAAGTTCATCGTGACGAAGCTGCATTTTTTGACGAGCTAACTCTTCGCGACGCTGATTTTCCATCTCTTCCATTTGTTCGCGAGAGATCGGTTCAACACGTGCCATTAAGTAAATAGTTTCACGCTTTACTGTCATCAGCAAACTTTGGAATAACTCAAAGGATTCGCGTTTATATTCTTGCTTCGGATTTTTTTGTGCATAGGAGCGCAAATTAATTCCCTGACGGAGGTGATCCATAGTTGCCAAGTGATCCTTCCAAGCATTGTCCAACACCTGCAACATTACCTGTTTTTCAATTTCCAGCATAATGTCGCCAACGCGCTCGCACTTGGCATCATAGGCTCCCTGAATTTCGGCGAGAATTTTCTTGCGCAAAGTTTCTTCATGTAAGCGCGTATCCTCTTCTAACCATTTGGCAATCGTGAGATGCAAACCAAAGTCCATTTCAATTTGTTTTTCCAAACCAGCAACATCCCACTGGTCCTCAATGGATTGAGGCGGAATAAAACCGTTAATCACATCCTCAACAACTTCTTCACGAATCGCCGTAATGGTTTCGCGAATAGATTCTGCATCTAATAATTCGTTGCGCTGATGATAAATTATCTGCCGCTGGTCATTTGCTACATCATCGAATTCCAGCAGTTGTTTACGAATATCAAAGTTGCGGCCTTCAACTTTACGCTGGGCTTTTTCAATCGCATTGTTAACCATGCGATGCTCAATAGCTTCGCCTTTTTCCATGCCCAGCGCCTGCATAAAGTTACGCACACGCTCGGAGGCAAAAATACGCATCAAATTATCTTCAAGCGATAAATAAAAGCGCGTCAAACCCGGGTCACCCTGACGACCTGCACGTCCACGCAACTGATTATCGATACGGCGCGATTCGTGGCGCTCAGTTCCAATAATATGCAAACCACCGGCAGCCAACACTGTTTCATGGCGCTGCCTCCAATCGGTTTTTATAGCATCGATTTGTTCTTGACTAGGGTTCTCCAGCTTGGCGATGTCAGATTCCCAGCGACCGCCCAACACAATATCTGTACCGCGGCCAGCCATGTTAGTTGCAATAGTGACAGCACCCGGACGCCCAGCTTGCGCAATAATTTCAGCTTCCTGTGCGTGAAACTTGGCATTGAGCACTTGATGCTTAATGCCTGCTTTGGTCAAACGGCGCGACATTTCTTCGGAGGTTTCAATAGATGCAGTTCCCACCAGAATGGGCGCATTTTTCGATTGAAACGCTTTAATATCCTCCACGATTGCCAGATATTTTTCTTCCAGCGATAAGAAAACTTTGTCATTCATGTCCAAGCGCTGTACTGCACGATTGGTAGGAATAACGACTACATCCAAACCATAAATTTCACGAAATTCATAAGCCTCGGTATCGGCAGTTCCGGTCATACCAGAAAGGGTTGGATATAAACGGAAATAATTTTGGAAGGTAGTGGATGCCAATGTTTGGCTCTCGCTTTGAATCGCAACACCTTCTTTGGCTTCAATTGCCTGATGCAAGCCTTCAGATAACCGACGACCAGGCATAGTGCGGCCAGTGTGTTCATCGATTAAGACAACTTGACCTTCCTGTACGATGTATTCAACATCCAAATGAAATAATGCATGGGCGCGCAACGCCGAATTCACATGATGTAACAATGCTAAATTATTGGCTGCATAAAGATTTTGATCTGGCTGCAACAAACCAGCTTGGATCAACAAATCCTCCACGCGCTGGTGACCGTCTTCCGTCAGTTCAACCTGACGCGATTTCTCATCAACCGTAAAATCTCCTGGCTCAGAGATAATACGACGCTCACCATCTTCACCGTTATCAATTTGGCGCTTGAGTTTCATTACCAATTGATTCATGCGCTTGTACAGTTCTGAACTATTTTCTGCAGCGCCAGAAATAATGAGAGGTGTACGCGCTTCATCGATAAGAATCGAGTCAACTTCGTCGATTACTGCAAAATTTAACGGGCGCTGAACTTTATCGCGTTTACTAAGCGCCATATTGTCGCGTAAATAATCAAAACCATATTCATTATTAGTACCGTAAGTAACGTCTGCAGCATAAGCAGCACGTTTAACTGCCGCAGGCTGCATGGATTGGATAACACCAACGGTCATGCCGAGAAACTCATATAAAGGCATCATCCAGTTTGCGTCACGACTTGCCAGATAATCATTCACTGTAACAATGTGAACACCTTTACCCGCCAATGCATGCAAGTAACTTGGAAGTGTTGACACCAGGGTTTTACCTTCGCCGGTACGCATCTCCGCAATGCGTCCTTCGTGCAAAGTCATGCCACCAATCATTTGCACATCGAAATGGCGCATGCCCAATGCACGTTTACTGGCTTCGCGCACAGTGGCAAACGCTTCTGGCAACAAATCATCCAGAGTTTCGCCCTTGCTGTAACGCTCACGAAACTCAATGGTTTTTGCCTTTAATTGCTCATCGCTGAGCTTTTGCATTTCAGGTTCAAAGGCATTAATACGCGCCACAGTTTTATTCATGCGCTTCAATTCGCGCTCATTTTTTGAACCAAAAACTGCCTTTATTAACTTACCGATCATGATAAATACCGTAATAAAACGAAAAACTGAATAAAAAATGCGCAGCACATTAGCGCTATTAATAGCTCGGGACACACCCGAAAATGCTGGCAAGTAAATAGGAAGGCGTCGACTAAAGCAAGAGCGAATCAGCTATCGACTAGAGGGAAATAACTAACGAGTGGTATGACGAATATAAGAAGCAGGATCAACAACACGTCCGTTTTTGTACACCTCAAAATGGACATGAGGCGCGGTTGATCGACCTGTGGAGCCTGAGAGAGCAATAATCTGCCCTTTTTTTACTACATCACCGGCTTTAACCAGATTGGATTTGTTATGAGCATAACGAGTAACTAAACCATCACCATGCTTAACCTCTACCATATTGCCATATTCGGGATGGCGACCAGCCCAATTGACAATACCTGCGGCAACACTGCTAACTTTACTGCCTGTGGGCGCGGCAAAATCGAGACCTGAATGAAATTCAGTTTTCCCGGTAAATGGATCTTTGCGATAACCAAAGCGAGAGGTCATCCATGCGTTGGCGACAGGAGCTCCCGATAACAGGGTCTCTTCCAGTAAGCTACGATTCGCCAGCAAGGATTCAATGGTATTGAGTTGCTGCTCGCGACTATCAACCTGGCTAGATAATTGATCTATCGCAGCAAAGAAATCAGGGGTTTGATAAAGCTGATTAGGAGTTACTTTAGAAGGGCCGCCTACAGCGGGAATTTGACTAAAATCGAATTCACCCTGCTCAAGGTTAGCGGCAGAAGTAAGCTTTTCACCCAAGGCATCCAAACGCATCAAGCGGGCTTGCAACTCAGCCATCTTGCTTGTTAAGGCGGCGATTTGCGCCTCAGATGCAGCACGTTCTTGTTCGATTTCACTTTCATGCGCCGATAAGATATCCGTCCAGGCTTTAGAGTCGGCAGTAAAAAAGCCTTCGTTATCGCCCGACACCAACCAACTATAGCCCCAGGCGCCTACAAAAGTAGGAATCCCCAATAAACACACAGACAAAAACGCGCGAGTCCACCCACCGAGGGTGAAGCTGCGAGCTTGTGCGTGGTTTTTATTGACGATAATAATCTTCATCTGCAAATCAATTTTTATTAATAATAAACACTAGGCAGCGTTCAGAGCCACCAGACTCTTAAAAGTTTTGTATGATCTGAAGTGGTGACTATCTAAATATTTAGCCACCCAATGCATCCTGCTTAACATAGTTTTGTTTGAATAAAAATATCCTTACAAAACAAAGGACTGCACTTAAATCACGGAGGAGATTAAAAGGTGCGGAGACTCCCTGCAGTGCGCGTAAAACAACGCGCGACAGGAATATCGCACAGAAAGGAAGGATTTAACAAGCATAAAATTAGGCCATGTTCACATTTTGAACATGACGTAAAAAATACCTAGGCAGCAACAATCGGCTCTATATAAGTGATTGGGACCACCTGATTCTCATCGAAGGTCACAATTTCCCACGCATCTGGATTATCCAAGAGCAAGCGCAATGCACGATTATTGAGTGAATGACCTGACTTATGCGCCTTGTATTCACAAATCAAGCTATTACCCAGCATGTACAGATCGCCAATCGCATCCAGGACTTTATGTTTTACGAACTCATCTTCAAATCGCAATCCCTCTTCATTGAGGATACGGTACTGATCAACAACAATCGCGTTATCCATACTACCGCCACGAGCCAGACCTTTAGATCGCAAATATTCGATTTCATGCATAAAACCAAAGGTACGCGCCCGGCTTATATCCTGCACAAAACTTGAGCTGGAAAAGTCCAATTCCGTTTGTGGCCTGCGATCTTTGAAGACTGGATGATCAAACTCGATGGAAAAGGACACTTTGAAGCCATCGAAAGGCATAAATGTGGCAAATTTGTCCCCATCCCTCAACGTCAGCTCTTTCTTTATGCGCACGAATTTTTTCGGGGCATTCTGTTCCTGGACGCCGGCAGATTGAATCAGGAACACAAAGGGACCGGCGCTGCCATCCATGATAGGAATTTCGGGCCCCGTTAATTCGACAATCGCGTTATCAATTCCCATGCCCGCCATCGCTGACATCAAGTGTTCCACAGTAGAAACCCTGACATCCTCTTTGATCAGGCAAGTAGAAAGTGTTGTCTCTCCAACGTTTTTGGCTGTCGCTTTAATCTCGACAGGCGGATTCAGATCCACCCGACGAAATACAATACCATTATCAACAGGTGCTGGTAGCAGCGTCAGGTGGATCTTGTCGCCTGTGTGCAGTCCAACACCGGTTGTACGGATCGAATTTTTAAGCGTTCGCTGTTTGATCATCGGTCGTGCCTCTACCAGGTCAGTTTCCAATTTGCGTTAAGGTGACACCAAAAGCAGTAATGCACCTTTTGTTAACGCTATATATGCTACCAACCCAAGGGAATATCAACCAGTTAAAGCTGGCAATACCCCCTATAGTAAAAGCGTTAGTTAATCTGCCTGCCGACGTAAGAATGCAGGAATATCCAAATATTCCAATTCTTTATCACCCAATGGTGCAGCCAAAGCCGCCGCATTTGATGAATGAGCGTTGGCACGCAGATGTGCAGGACGATCCAAAGCAGCATAATCGGCAGGAGGAGCAGCGCGACGGGTGTTATCTACCACCTTGGTTGGTGCTGGCTTAACCTCTTTGGTCTGCGCTGCCACAGCGACGCCCAAACCGGTTGCAACCACAGTAACGCGCAGTTCGTTGGTGAGTTCAGGATCGATTACTGTACCCACAACCACAGTCGCATCACCCGACGCAAATTCTTCGATAATGCTGCCAACTTCGGAGTACTCCCCCAAAGACAGGTCAATACCAGCGGTGATATTTACCAAAATACCACGAGCACCCTGCAGGTTTACATCTTCCAACAGAGGACTGCGAATAGCGGCCTCAGCGGCTTCACGCGCACGATTTTCGCCAGTTGCACGGCCTGTACCCATCATTGCCATGCCCATTTCGGACATCACAGTACGTACGTCTGCAAAGTCAACGTTGATCATACCAGGGCGAATAATCAGGTCAGCGATACCCTGAACAGCGCCAAGCAATACGTTGTTGGCAGCCTTAAACGCATCGAGCAAGCTGGTAGATTTACCCAACACCGACAATAATTTCTCATTGGGGATGGTGATTAAGGAGTCAACACGCTCACTCAACTCTTTAATACCAGCATCAGCGATCACCATACGCTTGCGACCTTCGAATGGAAAAGGCTTAGTCACTACAGCGACAGTCAGAATACCCAAGTCACGTGCAACTTCGGCCACCACTGGAGCAGCACCAGTGCCAGTGCCGCCACCCATACCGGCAGCAATAAATACCATGTCCGCACCGCGCAGTACTTCGGCGATACGTTCACGATCTTCCATCGCTGCCTGACGACCAATTTCCGGATTTGCACCAGCACCCAGCCCCTTCGTCATGGAATTGCCGAGTTGCAGTACCGTGCGCGCATCAATGTCTTTCAATGCTTGCGAATCGGTATTGGCGCAAATAAATTCAACGCCTTCTATTTTGCTGGCAATCATGTGTTTGACTGCGTTGCCGCCGCCACCACCAACACCGATCACTTTGATTACCGCGTTTTGATGCAAGTTATCAACTAATTCAAACATGGCCACACCCCTTTGTTTCCCTTGACTCAATCTGTGAAAAATAATTTGGTTTATGCACAACTCATTAAAAATTGCTTTGGAAAATTTTCTTGATCTTGCTGAGCAGCGAACCTTGCGACTCTTTGGCAGCAGGCGAAGAACGCCCCAGGTTGTGCTGCTGCTTCATGGCGTAAATCAACAGACCTACACCGGTGGAATAAATTGGATTGTTGACTATGTCGGATAATCCACGGATGTTCTGCGGTGCACCCAAGCGCACCGGCATGTGGAAAATCTCCTCTGCCAACTCAATAACACCTTCCATTTTTGAGGTGCCACCAGTCAGTACAATGCCTGCGGCTAATAAATCCTCATAGCCGCTGCGACGCAACTCAGCTTGCACCAAGGTAAATAATTCGTCGTAGCGAGGCTCAACAACTTCTGCCAGGGCCTGACGCGACAAATCACGCGGTTGACGATCGCCCACACTTGGCACTTTGATGGTTTCATCCGGACTGGTCAGTTTTGCCAATGCGCAGGCATATTTAATTTTGATCTCTTCAGCATTCGGTGTTGGCGTGCGCAATGCCATTGCAATGTCATTAGTCACTTGATCACCCGCAATCGGGATAACACCCGTGTGGCGAATAGCGCCTTCTTTAAAAATCGCTATGTCAGTGGTGCCGCCACCAATATCAACAACACAGACACCTAATTCTTTTTCATCGTCGGTTAATACCGAATAACTGGAAGCCAATTGCTCCAGAATGATGTCTTCCACTTCAAGACCGCAGCGACGAATGCATTTTTCAATATTTTGTGCGGCATTTACGGCGCAAGTAACCAAATGCACTTTAGCTTCCAAGCGCACGCCAGACATACCCAGCGGCTCTTTCACACCATCTTGATCATCGATCAGAAATTCTTGCGGCAAAATGTGCAGAATTTTTTGATCTGCAGGTATTGCAACCGCCTGTGCAGCATCAATGACTCGCTCCAGATCTTGGGAAAATACTTCGCGGTCGCGAATCGCCACAATACCGTGCGAGTTCAAGCTGCGAATATGGCTCCCGGCAATACCGGCATACACCGAATGGATCTGACAGCCGGCCATCAACTCCGCTTCTTCAATAGCGCGCTGAATAGACAAGACTGTCGATTCAATATTTACCACCACGCCTTTTTTCAAACCGGTTGAGCGATGAGAACCTATTCCAACAATTTCCAATTGACCTTCGGGGGTAATAGCACCAACGATAGCTACAACCTTGGACGTGCCTATGTCCAGGCCTACAATCATTTTGTTGTCGCTAACATGTGCCATTCAGTGAACCTCGTTTGCCAGTAGTAAGCCAATTTCAATACAACTGGCGATATTCATAATCAATTAATCTGCGGTAAAACCTTTGTTGCCGGAACAGCAACGCCAACTTGAGGCTGACTTTTAATATATTTTTTTGCCATCTCTGAATCAGCAACCCAACGCACTGCAACACCGTTGCTATACCTTAGATCAATCGCTTTTACATCCGTCCATACACTATTTAGTTTTGTGTCGTATACAGTAACAAATCTACGTATTTTTTCCATCACTTGATCGCGTCCAAGTGCGATTTCTACGTGATTTTTTATCGTTAATCGCCAGGATTTTTTGTTATCACACTTTAATGCCAAAACTTCCAATCCACGCGAGCGCAAAATCTGGGATAAATCCTGATACTGCTGCAAAATTTCAATCGCATCCGCTTCGTTTCCTTGCAGCCAAGGCAGGCCAGAAAGCTTGGTCGCATCTTCAACACGGACAATTTCGCCGCGCTGATTCAAGAACCCATCACCCCAACGCGCAATCGGTTTTTGCTCGGTAATTTTTACCACCAAAGTGTCGGGCCAACGTCGGTTAAGCGTAACCTTTTCTACCCAGGGATCGGTTAACAATGCCTCCTTGAGACGCATCAGGTTTAATTGCAAAAAATCTCCATCAATCTCACCGCCAATTAACTCGGTTGCACGTGTTTTGGTAATTAAATTGAACTCCCCTTCAACCACAACACTTTTAATTGGCCGCTCAAAAACTTTAACCAAGGGTTCGCTCACTAAATACAAGCCAATCGCCAAGGCCAATACAAATACAACCACCGCAAATTTCCGATTCAACCAAGAGAAATTCCATTTCCACTTAGGCTGTTGCGCAGCCGGGCGACGTGTTTTATTTCCCCCCTGGGGCGATGCTTTTGCATAGCCCTGCTCACGTTGGACCACTCGTGCGCTTGATCTGCGTGCAAAATCACTCTGCGCACTTGTTGGTTCAGGCGAGTCCAACAACACATCGCGGATGATTCGCGCGGCTGGCGTCGTTGGTTCTGCCACGCTCGGCGCCTCATGTCGCTCAACTGCTGGACGCCGGGAGCGCACTGGAGGCGCATCACCCTCCAGTTGACCACGGCCAATCCGCGGTTCAATGCGTTCACCAACACCCTTAAAATCCCGCATAGATTTACGCTTTGCCCTTCACGCTTGCACGCAAAATTGTCAGCACTAATTCCGCAAATGACAAACCAATTGCTTTCGCCGCCATAGGAACCAAACTGTGGCTGGTCATACCCGGCGCTGTATTCACTTCCAACAAATAAAAATTTTGCTGGTGATCTGCCATTACATCCACACGGCCCCAGCCACGGCATCCAACAGTTTTAAATGCATTGAGCGCAAGCGCTTTTAATTCCTGTTCTTTTTCTGCCGATAAACCGCAAGGGCAAAGATAGCGAGTATCCTCAGCAATATACTTGGCATTAAAGTCGTAAAAGCTATGATCAGTTTCCAGCTTGATCGGTGGTAGCGCATCACCATCGAGAATGGCAACGGTATATTCGCCACCGACAATCAATCGCTCTACCAACACACTGCCCTGATATTGCGCCGCTTTATTAAACGCGGACTCCAAATCTGCGGCGGTATTGACGCGCGACATTCCAATACTTGAACCTTCATTGGCCGGCTTCACCATTACATCGCCACCCAAACTGGCCAGCACCTGCGCAAAATTAGAGTTTTCGTTCAGCACCGCAAATTCCGGCGTTGGCAAACCTTGCTTGCCATTAATGTCCACACCACGCCATAGTTGTTTGGTGCGCAACTTATCCATCGCCAAGGCGGAGGACTGCACATCGCTCCCGGTGTAAGGAATATTTAAAAACTCCAGCAGCGCTTGAATACGCCCGTCTTCGCCACCCGGCCCATGTAATATTAAAAATGCGCGATCAATTTTTGCAGCCTGGATATCCGCAATAACGTTGTGACCAACATCGATAGCCACGTGCTCAATTCCTGCCTCAACCAATGCAGCCAAAACGGCGGCGCCACTTTGTAGCGAAATTTCGCGCTCAGCGGAAAGACCGCCGTATAACACACCAACACGGCCAATTTGTTTTTTTAGCGCCTCACTAATGGGCAACTTGACTGCCTGCATGACTCTATAACCTCTAACGCAATTGTCGTTTTGCTAATTCAGGGGAAAGAACACCCACATTACCCGCACCTTGAGTAATTACTATATCGCCAGCGCGCACTATGTCTTTTACGATTGCAGGAACACCATCCACTGTTTCAACAAAAATGGGTTCAATTACACCGCGTGCACGTACACTACGACACAGGTGGCGACTATCAGCGCCAGGAATTGCGTCCTCACCTGCGCTGTACACTTCCAACATAATTAATGCATCAACCGTGGACAGCACTTCCACAAAATCTTCATAGAGATCGCGCGTGCGCGTGTAGCGGTGCGGCTGATAAATCATTACTAAACGGCGATCCGGCCAGCCATCACGTACTGCCTTAATCACGGCAGCCACTTCCCGTGGGTGATGACCATAGTCATCCACCAACATGGCATCGCCTTCACCTACAGGGAAATTGCCATAAACCTGGAAGCGTCGACCAACACCTTGGAAGTTTTCCAAACCAAATTGAATAGCCTCATCGCTAATGCCCTCATCGGTAGCGACAGCAATTACTGCAGTTGCATTCAAGACATTGTGGATACCAGGAATATTGATGCGAATATGCAATGCTTTTTCATGACCGGGACGAACAACATCAAACTCGGAATGCATTTTGTCCTGACGAATATTGATTGCACGGAAGTCACTATTTTCATCAAAGCCGTAAGTGAGAATCGGGCGCGCCACTTCAGGAATAATGTCGCGCACAACCGGATCATCACCGCACAGCACTGCAAGTCCATAAAAAGGCAAGTTGTGCAAAAACTCGATAAAGGTTTTTTTCAACTTGGAAAAGTCACCGCCATAGGTTTCCATATGATCGGCATCGATATTGGTAACAATCGCCACCATTGGTTGCAGGTGTAAAAATGATGCGTCGCTCTCGTCCGCTTCGGCAACCAAATACCGACTGGCTCCCAGCTGCGCATTGGTACCGGTGCTATTCACCAAACCGCCAATAATAAACGTCGGATCCAATTTTGCTGCCGCCAGCACCGACGCCAACAAACTGGTGGTGGTAGTTTTTCCGTGGGTACCCGCGACGGCAATACCGTGGCGATAACGCATTAATTCAGCCAACATTTCCGCACGGCGTACAATCGGAATACGCAGTTCACGCGCGCCTTGAACCTCCGGGTTTTGGGCATTTACCGCACTGGAATTCACCACTACATCAGCGCCCTGAACATTTTGCGCAGCATGACCGATATAAATAGTGGCGCCCTTGGACGCTAACCGTTCAGTAACATTTGATGCTTTGATATCCGAACCGGAAATTTCATATCCTTGATTGAGCAACACCTCGGCAATGCCACTCATACCGGCACCACCAATTCCGACAAAATGAATACGACGAATACGGCGCATTTCCGGTACACAAAATTGACCTATGGACTTCTGCGCAGAATTATCCACGGGCGACCTCCTCACAAACATTAGCAACATCGCATGCGGAATTGGGCTTAGCCAATTGCTGCGCTTTTTCCGCCATCGACTTTAAGTGATTGCGGTCAGCTAATTCGGTTAACAGTAATGCAGCGAGTTTTGCTGCGGTTAAATCTTTCTGCACCAGTGCAATACCTGCACCCACGTCAGTTAAATTTTTGGCATTAAATGTCTGGTGATCATCAATTGCTGAAGGCAATGGAATCAGAATCGAGGCCACACCTGCCATCATTAATTCTGAAACAGTAAGCGCGCCGGCGCGACAGATCACCAAATCCGCCCACGCATAGGCTGCTGCCATATCATCAATAAAGGCATCCACCTTGGCATTAACCTGATGTTTCATATACAGGGCAGTAGTTGCCTCAGCGTGAAGTTTTCCCGTTTGATGCCAAATTTGTGGGCGCACATTGAGTGGTAGATGCGAGACCGCTTCCGGTACCAATTCATTAATCGCTTTAGCGCCCAAACTGCCACCGACCACTAAAAGTCGCAGCGGTAATTGCTGATCAATACGCGCCTGGTAACGAACTGATGGCGATGCCAGTTGTTGAATTTGTTGACGAACGGGATTACCCACTACCTGAACATCCGGTTCGCTACGTCCGATAAATGCATCCGGAAATGCGGCCAATATGCGCCGCGCAATTTTTGCCAATAAACGGTTAGTGGTACCCGCGACCGCATTTTGTTCATGGATTACTAAAGGAATACCGCTGAGCACTGCCGCCAAACCACCGGGGCCAGATGCAAAGCCACCAAAACCAATAACTACATCCGGTTTGATGCGTCGCATAATTTGCAACGACTGCAACACAGCATAAATAATTAAAAAAGGCGCTTTCAGTAAACCTGCCACTCCACGGCCACGCACACCTTCAACACTAATAAAGTGCAGAGGAATATTGGCCGCAGGAACCAAACGCGTTTCTATACCGCGCGCTGTACCCAGCCAATTAATCAGCGCACCACGTGCACGCAACTCATCTGCAACTGCCAGCGCCGGAAATACATGCCCGCCAGTGCCACCTGCCATTACCAAAACCTGTAGCGTTTTCTGTGTCATACACTGGCCTCCATCAGGCGAGTGCGCGGCACTTTTGCCGGCTCCGGCACTTCAGGAACATAACCAGCCAACTCCCACTGCACGCGCATCACAAATGCCATAAGCACGCAGCAAATTAACAGGCTACTACCGCCATAGCTGATAAAAGGCAGAGTTAAACCTTTTGTGGGTAATAATCCGGAGGAGACCCCCATGTTGATGAATACCTGGAATGAAAACAAAATCGCGATGCCAAATGTCGCCAAGGCGGCAAACATTTTTCCGGCAGCAAGGTTTTGTTTGGCAACATTAAAAATTCGCAGGATCAAGGCAGCAAATAAACCGAGTAATAACACTGCACCAATCAAACCAAACTCTTCTGCAATAATGGCGAAAATAAAATCAGTGTGTGCTTCCGGCAAAAAGAATAATTTTTGCAAACTATTACCCAGGCCCAAGCCGAACCATTCTCCGCGCCCAAAACCGATTAGCGATTGGGTTAACTGATAACCAGTATTAAATTGATCCGCCCATGGATCGAGAAAGGTAATCAACCGCTGCATACGGTAGGGCGACAAGACGGCAACCACCGCCAGCCCGCCGACACCAATCACAATTAACAATAAAAAGTGCAGCATGCGCACTCCGGCAATAAACATCATCGCAAATACAGTTGCACTTAATACCACCGAGCTACCAAAATCAGGCTCAAGCAAGAGCAAACCAACAAATACGCCGACAACCATTAAAGGTTTAAGGAACCCCTGCCAACCGAAATGTAATTCTTGATAGCGACGCGCAAAAAAACTGGCGAAAAAAACTACCGCACAAAATTTGGCGATTTCTGATACCTGAATGGATATAACACCCAGACTGAACCAGCGCTGACTTCCGTTTACTTTTTTGCCAATGCCGGGAATAAGTACTATTACCAACAGAAAAATAGTGAGCAGCAAAAAATGACCCGAATATTTTTGCCACACGCTCATCGGAACACAGACAACAAAGGCGGCCAAGCACACCCCCATCACCATGTAGATCGCGTGTCGCTTCGCAAAAAACCAGGCATCGTTATAAGTTAATGCCGCAAATGAAACAGAAGCAGAAGCCACCATAATCAAACCAATAGACATAAGCGCAAACCAAAGGCACAGTAATGGCCAATCGATACGCTGACTTAAAGGCATTGATTTCGTTAAAGTGGCAGAGGTCATCATGATGAGCACAACTCCTGCACAGCCTGACAAAACTTCTCGCCGCGATCTTCGTAATTTTTGAACATGTCAAAGCTGGCGCAGGCAGGCGACAGCAACACCGCATCGCCCGGCTGCGCTAATGCAAAGGCTTTGTTAACTGCATCCTGCATTGAATCTGCATGAATTATTGGTGCCGCATCGGCTACAGCCTGTTCAATAACAGTGGCGTCGCGGCCGATGAGTACCAGGTGGCTATTAATGGCACGCAAGGCAGGGGTTAATTCTGTAAAGTCTTGCCCCTTGCCTTCACCACCTAAAATCACAATTAATTGCTGGGGGTCGCGCGCCAAACCCGAAATCGCCGCGAGGGTTGCGCCGATGTTGGTACCTTTGGAGTCGTTATAAAACTCCACCGCATTTTTTTCAGCGACAAATTCGCAGCGATGACGCAAACCGGAAAAGGTTTTTAAGGTGCCAAGCATGGCATCGAGCGGAATACCGGCGGCGTCACCCAACGCGAGCGCAGCAAGGGCATTATCTATGTTGTGGCGACCACGAATTTTTAATTCACTCGCGGCCATTAGTGGCGTGAGATTTTTAGCCAAATATTCAATGCCATCGCGAGCCAATAACCCAAAGCTGCCAAAATCGGCACGGCCACCAAAGTAGATAGGTTTGACGCCTGCAGCCAATGGGGGATGAGTCAGCACATCATTACGGTTAACAACAATATGTTCCGCACCAAAATAAACCCGCAACTTGGCGAGAATATAAGCGCGCATATTCTCGTAACGATCCAGATGATCAGCACTGATATTCAAAATAGTTGCGACTTTGGCGTTAAGCTTGGTCACAGTTTCCAATTGGAAACTGGACAGTTCCATCACATACAACTCGACACTATCGTTTAATAATTCCAATGCGGGAGTACCGAGATTGCCACCCACAGCAACATTAATTCCAGTCGCCTTGGCCATTTCGCCAACCAGAGTGGTGACCGTGCTTTTTGCATTTGAGCCGGTAATTGCCACAATCGGCGCCTTGGCATAACGCACAAAAATTTCGATGTCACCAACAACCGGAATACCAGCTGCTCTCGCTTGCTCAATTGCCGGCGTTGCAACCGCGATTCCGGGGCTAACAATGATTTCGTCGCAGGCCAATAAGGTGTGTGGATTCAATTCACCACACTCAATACTGACATGGGGGAATTCCGTTTTGATTTGCTGCAAATTGGGTGGCGATAACCGCGTATCGAGCAGAACGAACGCCTGTTGTTGTGCCGCCAAAAAGCGCGCAACCGATAGCCCGGTAATACCGGTACCGATAATCGCTTTTACTTTACTGGTGGCAATCATTTGAGACACAGACACACACTCCAACTTTATATAAAACAATCATTAACGAATTTTTAACGTCGCCAAACCAATCAATACCAATACCAGGGTGATAATCCAAAAACGCACAATCACGCGCGGCTCAGGCCAACCTTTTAATTCAAAATGATGATGAATTGGCGCCATGCGGAAAATGCGCCGACCGGTTAATTTAAATGAAGCCACTTGCAAAATAACCGAGACAGTTTCGAGTACAAAAATACCGCCCATAATAAACAGTACAATTTCGTGACGAACTATAACGGCGATTAAACCAAGCGCCGCACCTAATGCCAAAGCGCCCACATCACCCATAAATACTTGTGCGGGATAAGTGTTGAACCAGAGGAAACCAAGGCCAGCCCCCACCAGCGCACAACAAAACACAACCAATTCACCAGCACCGGGGATATAAGCAATGTTTAAATATTGGGAAAATTGCGAATGCCCTGCCAAATAAGCAATGACCGCTAATGCTCCCGCCACCATTACACTCGGCATAATTGCCAAGCCATCCAACCCGTCGGTCAGGTTTACTGCATTACTGGTTCCTACAATCACAAAATAGGTAAACACTATGTAAAAAATACCCAGATCGAGCGCGACATTTTTAAAGAAGGGAATAAACAATTGAGTCTCTGCAGGAGTTTGTGCGGTGTAATACAAAAATACCGCTGCGCCAAAGCCAGCCACTGACTGCCAAAAATATTTCCACCGTGCAGGTAATCCACGGGAATCGCGCTTGGCTACTTTACGGTAATCATCCACCCAGCCTACTGCACCAAAAATTGCGGTGACAATCAGCACGACCCACACATAGCGATTAGATAAATTGGCCCAGAGCAAGGTGCTGATAAAAATTGCCGACAAAATCAATGCGCCACCCATGGTGGGTGTGCCGGATTTACTCAAGTGCGATTGAGGGCCGTCGTTGCGAATAGATTGACCAATACGCAATTCTGTTAAGCGACGAATGAACCAAGGCCCAAGTAACAACGAAATACCTAATGCGGTGAGCACGCCTAAAATGGCGCGCACCGTTAAATATTGAAACACTGCAAAACTGCGCAGGTATTCTTGTAAGTATTCTGCTAGCCAGTAAAGCATTAGTGATTTTCTCCTGCCGAAACACAGAGTTCACGCACAACGGTATCCATTGCTGCGCTGCGGGAACCTTTAATAAGAATGGTGGTTTTTTTATTGGCGATAGCTTTTAAGCGCGCAACCAAAGCGGTTTTGTCCGCAAAGTGTTCCGCCCCAGCTCCAAATGCCTGGCTCGCATTTTCACTGAGTTTGCCAACCGTAAATAAATGGCTCAGTTTTTTGGCGCGCGCATATTCACCCAGCTCTGTGTGTAACTGCGGCGCTTCTGGCCCCAGCTCACCCAAATCGCCTAATACCAAAATGCTATTCTTTTTTTGTGCAAGCACATCGATAGCCGCGCGCACTGAACCAGGGTTAGCGTTGTAGCTATCATCAATAATTGCCACATCATTAATACCGATATGACGACTCATGCGGCCAGCAACTGGCGCAAAGTTAGCAAGCCCTTGTTTAATTTTTTGCAAATCTGCGCCCACAGCAGAGGCACAAGCAGCGGCCATTAAGGCATTGCGAACATTGTGTTCGCCCTGCGCATTGAGGCTCACTTGCATGGCTTGGCCATTCAGGTTGATGGCAAATTCCAAACTGTTGGCGCTGGTTTGAATATCCTGCGCAAAACAATCGGCACCGGTATCTTTAAATGACACACGAAGCACGCGACGATTAGTTAAGGCGGACAACCAGTCAGGTGCGAAGCGATCATCCATATTCACCACGGCGACACCGGTCGTTGGAAGTGCGGCGTAAATTTCACCTTTGGCGCGCGCAACACCTTGCAGTGAACCAAACCCTTGAATGTGTGCGGCCATCACATTGTTGACCATGGTGATTTGTGGCGCGGCAAGTGAGCAGAGGTATTCAATTTCGCCAGGGCCACTCGCGCCCATTTCAATTACAGCAAACTCATGATGCGCTTCGAGCTGCAGCAATGTTAATGGCACACCAATATGGTTATTAAAATTCCCCTTGGTGGCATGGGTTGGTCCACACTCAGCAAGAATGCCGGCGAGCAAAGTTTTTACTGTGGTTTTTCCGCTGCTGCCGGTAATGGCAATAACTGGACGAGCAAATAAGCTGCGGTTGAGTGCAGCAATTTGCCCGAGCGCCAACAGTGAATCACTCACTACGAGTTGCGGCAATTTAATCTCAGGGAAAAAACGTTCTACCACAAGTGCACAAGGTTTTTTGGCAACAGCGTCGGCAATAAAATCGTGCGCATCAAAACGCTCACCGCGCAATGCGATAAACAATTCACCTGCATTCAAGGTGCGCGAATCAATACTGACCGCAGTAAATTCTGCATCGCCCTGATGGCATTTTGCAGTGACAGCACGCAAAGGTTTACGCGCTGCAATAAATTCCTCAACCCATTTTAAAGTTAGAGGCTTGATCATGGTGTAGCCCCTTGTGACGTTTCGTCATTTTCAAATTTGGCAATGCGTTTTTGCAATGCAATACGCGCCTGTTTGGTATCGCTAAAAGGCAGGGTTTGCTTGGCGAAGATTTGATAATCCTCATGCCCCTTGCCTGCGATTAACACTATGTCGCCCGCCTTGGCTTGCTGCACGGCAAAATCAATTGCCTGTGCACGATCGGCGATAACCAAGCAACCGCTAGGTCGATTCATACCGCGCAGAATTTCACCGGCAATAGCAGAAGGATCTTCCGAGCGAGGGTTATCATTAGTGACAATCACATAATCACTTAACCGCTCGGCAATGGTGCCCATTTGCGGGCGCTTGGTTTTATCGCGATCACCACCACAGCCAAACACTGTCCAGATGTTGCCCGCCTTGTGCTGCTGAATTGCATTCAAAGTATTTTCCAGTGCATCGGGGGTGTGGGCGTAATCTACAATTACTTGAACTTGCTGAGCCTGTTGATCAACCACCACTTGCTGCATGCGGCCCGGGGCTGGCAATAATTCCGGTATGTGCGCAACAATTGCATCGAGAGGAAACCCTTGCAGGGCAACCGCGCCAATGACTGCCAGTAAATTACTGAGATTAAATTCGCCTAAAAGCGGCGAGTTGATTTTTGCAGTGCCCCACGGTGTAACTATATTTGCGCTGACACCAAAGGCGTGCAGCTCAATATTTTGAGCGTAAATATCAGCAACGGTTTTGGTTGAATAGGTAAGTGCAACGACGCCGGCCGGCACTTTGTTAACCAAACTTTTGGCCCATGCGTCATCAAGATTAACAACTGCAGTTTGCAAACCTTGGGCATTCAATAATTGCGCTTTGGCATTGCCGTAGCTGGTTAAATCGCCGTGATAATCCAAATGATCTTGCGTGAGATTGGTAAAAATCGCCGTGTGAATACTCACGCTTGCAACACGCTTTTGTTGCAAGCTGTGCGATGACACTTCTATCGCAATAGCGGTGGCGCCGTCATGCACCAATTCGGCCAAAATACGCTGCAAGGCGATTGGATCCGGCGTAGTTAATCCGGTTGAATGTAATGCGCTGACTTGCTGCGCCATGGGCGCCAAGGCCGTTGCATCAAGTACTCCATACCCCAGCGTGCCAACTACTGCCGACTTGCGCTGCAATCTCGCCAACAATTGCGCCGCTAATAAACTGCAGGTGGTTTTGCCGTTAGTGCCGGTGATACCCAACAACTGAACTTTTTTACTGGGCTCATCAAAAAAGCGCGCCGCAATAGCACTGACTTGCGACGCGAGTTGTTCTACGGCGATAACCGGAACGCTGCCCAACCAATCAATGCCCTGCCAATTTTTATCGGCCTCTACCAAAATTACACTGGCGCCCAACTCAATCGCTTTGGCAATAAAATCGCGGCCATCCACTTTATTACCAACCAATGCAATAAACGCATCGCCAGTTTTTAATTGGCGGGTATCCAGGCACAAATTACCCACAGTAATCGTTGCGGCTTTTTCCAGCGCAAGATTCGGTAGTAAATCGCACAGCGCTACTGGGCGGCGGGAATAATGAGAGGTCATCATGTGGCTGACCTCTCATTCATAGGCGCAGCTTTTACCGCGGGTTTTTCACTTTCCACCGTTTTCGCCGGTACAGTTTTACTAGCGGCTTTATCAACTATCTCTTTGTTGTCATGCTGATAAATATTATCGGGCGGCACTTGCAACATACGCAGTGCATCTTCCGCCACTTTTGAAAACGCAGGTGCAGCAACCCAGCCACCGTTGGTGTAAATACCTGAGCCTTGCGGTTCATCGACAATCACCATGGCAACAATGCGCGGATTATCAGCCGGTGCCATACCAATAAACGAAGCAATTTGTTTGTCCGAGTAGCGACCATTAATTGCCTTGTATGCAGTTCCGGTTTTTCCGGCGACCGAATAGGAAATTGCTTTTGCGCGTGAGCCTGTGCCCTCAGCCGTCACCACGCGTTTGAGCATTTGTGTAACCTGATCGGTATATTTTTTATCGATCACCCGTTCGCCTTGCGGCGCATTATCCACACGCAGTAACGATACCGGTCGCTTCACGCCACCGGAGGCAATTACCCCATAAGCCTGTACTACTTGCAGCGGCGTCATGGTCATGGCGTAGCCGTAAGAAATGTTGGCGCGCTCAATTCGCTGCAGCGGTTTAAGCACGGGCACATTGCCCGTACCTTCACCGGGGAAACCGGTACCCACAGGTTGTGATGCCCCCAAACGCGCAAACATATCGCGCACGGTATTGGTATCCAATGCAAAGGAAATTTTGGTCATGGCGATGTTGCTGGATTTGGCAATCGCCATAGCCAAATCCATCGCGCCGTAATTGCGGTGATCTTTAATGGGCTTGCTGCCCACCATAAAGTAACCGGGGTTGGTATCGATAATATCTTCCGGTTTGAATTTGCCACTATCGAGCGCCGCGAGTACCACCCAGGGTTTTACGGTTGAACCTGGCTCGTACAAATCGGTAATGGCGCGATTGCGCAAGCCGTCGCCACGGGCGCGGCTGCGATCATTGGGGTTAAAGCTGGGCAAATTAGAAATCGCGAGCACTTCACCGGTAAGCACATCGAGAATGACAATTGAGCCGGCAACTGCACTGCTGGCCTCAACCGCTTTTTTTAATTCGCGATGCGCAAGATATTGCAGGCGTAAATCAATACTGAGCGTCAGGTTTTGACCGGGGCGCGCCGCTTTCACCAAGCGCAATTCTTTTACCGTGCGCCCACGCAAATCTTTCAATACTTCTTTGGCGCCATTTTCACCCGTGAGCCAAGCGTCGTAAGCGAGCTCCATGCCTTCCTGACCGCGATCATCCACATCGGTCATGCCCACCAAATGAGCAGCCACATCAGCAGCGGGGTAATAACGGTGATACTCAATTTGCTCGTAAACCCCGGGCACATCCAACGACAAAACCGCTTGCGCGGCTTCGGGTGACATTTGACGCTGCAGATACATAAATTCTTTATTGGCGTAACGCGCCAGACGCGACTCCAATTCCGTCTTGTTAGCTTTGAGTGCCTGCGCCAAGTCGGCAATGCGATGAGGCGCCTGGGATAAAACTTTGGGGTTGGCCCACAGCGTGGAGACGGGAGTACTCACCGCCAGTGGCGAGCCGTTGCGATCAGTGATTACACCACGGTAGGCCGGAATAATTTCCGTGCGCAGGGTGCGCGACTCGCCTTGATCCTGCAGGAATTCATAACCTTTATCGGCGTTGGGCAGCACTTGCAAGCTGGCAACATGCACTATCAATACCGCCACCAGAATCGCCAATACCAATCCGACGCTGTAGAAACGCCAGCGTGCCACCTTGAGCGGCTTGTGATCAGGTTTGGCGAGCGGACGCGCGCGGCGCGGCTCAAATGCCGAAGAGCGGCTCATTGTCCACCTGCCGCAGGTGCCTGCACCTGACCGCGACCATCGATAATGCGATCACCAGAGATCATTACAATCTCTTCCGGTGTGGGAGCCATCATATTCAGCTCGGAGATTGCGGCATTCTCAACGCGACCATAGGCCGCCCAGGTGCTCTGCTCCAGCAAATACTGACCCCACTGTACTTGCAACTGTGCAGCCTCACGCCGCAGGGTTTCCAAGCTGTTTACATCGCGGCGCACCAGTTGTGTCGTCGCCACTACCCCGAGCGCAGAAACCACCGTTGCCAGCCACAATACCGCCACCATCAGCAAAACGCCGGTCGCAGGTGGTTTTTGTGATTGGAGGTTTCTGTTCATGGAATCCCTGGCAATTATTGTGGTGAAGGTTCTGTGTAACTGACTGATAGCTGCTTTTGTTTTGATTCAATCGACGAACAATCGGGATTTACAATTTCTCGGCTACACGCATCACCGCACTGCGCGACCGAACATTGGCGTTTACCTCTGCATCGCTCGCCTTGATTGCCTTGCCGAGCGAGCGCATGCGTTTATTTAACTGGTCATCGCGAATCGGCAGCCCTTTAGGCACCGGGTCGCCCAACTCTTGGCGGCGAATAAAGCGCTTCACCACACGATCTTCCAGCGAGTGAAAACTGATCACCACCAAACGCCCGCCGGGAGCCAGTACTGCCAAGGCCTGATCCAATACCGATTCCAGATCCCCCAGCTCGTTGTTGACCTGAATGCGAATCGCTTGAAACGCGCGCGTGGCAGGGTGCTTACCCTTTTCCCACGCCGGATTGGCTTCTTTAATCACTTCCGCCAAATGTTTGGTGCGCGTAAACGGCTGCTTTTGGCGCTCGGCGATAATCGCGCGTGCCATGCGCTTGGCGAACCGCTCCTCACCAAACTCTTTCAGCACCCAGGTAATTTCATCTTCACCTGCGCTGTTGACCCACTCCGCCGCACTCTGGCCGCAGGTTTGATCCATACGCATATCGAGCGGGCCGTCCTGCATGAAGCTAAAGCCGCGCTCGGCTTCATCCAGCTGGGGCGATGACACCCCCAAATCCAACAACACCCCGGTCACCTTGCCCGTCATACCGCGCTCATCGATTAGCGCCGCCAACTCGGCAAACGAACCATGGGCGATGGCAAAACGCGCGTCGCTGCCAAAACGGGTATTGGCGGTCGCAATCGCCGCAAGGTCTTTATCAATGCCCAACAGGCGACCATCAAGCGCCAGCTGCTGCAGGATCAAACCACTGTGACCACCGCGCCCGAAGGTGCCATCCACGTAAAAACCGGAGGTATCGGTAACCAGTGCCTCTACCGCCTCGTTCAGGAGCACGGTGATGTGTTGAGCGTCAGACACGTAGATACCTAGAAAGAAAGATTTTGTAATTCGGCTGGCATTTCGCCATCGATGGATTGATCCATGAGCGCGTTCCAGCTGTCTTCGTTCCACAGCTCAAACTTGTTGCCCAGGCAGACCAACATCAGTTTTTTATCCAGATGCGCAAAGTCGCGCAGGGTGGGGGGAACCAAAATCCGGCCATTTGCATCCATTTCCAAGTTCACCGCCTGCCCCATAAAGCGACGTTGAATCTTGCGGACTTGCTCATTACCCGAAGGCAGGGCCTGAATTTTGGCGAGTACAGGTTCCCATTCGGATTCGGAGTAAACCAGCAGGCAGCGCTCATACATATGCGCAGTCACCCATAAACTCCCGGCGCCAGTCGACAGCAGCGAGTCGCGAATGCGCGCTGGTATCGCCATGCGACCCTTGGGGTCCATGCTGATGGAATAACTGCCTGTAGCCACTTTTCACCACTTGACGGGATTGCTTTTCACAAAAAGCCACAAAAAACCACAAATACCCACTTTTCCCCACGGTGCTCACTATAAATCGGAGCAGGTCAAAGTCAAGCGAGCTGGCGCGAAAACATGGGTAATTTCACGGGAAAAATCAGGAAAAATCGGCGAACAAGAAGGGAAAAGACATAAAAGCAACGCTGCAAAAACCAACATAAACAGATAAAACAAAGCGATAGCGCGCAAACCTAATGTAAAACATTAAGTTTGCGATTATTTCGCGGTAATAAGCAGGGATCTTTAGAAGGATTCGGTCTATATCGACCTTGAAGAGAACTACAAACCACAAACTAGAGGTCACGCACTAGCTAAAAAACAGAATTAAGTCGGAGTCAGCCGATAAGCCGGGTTCTGTCGTGGACAGTCATTCATCTGGGACTAAGGTCACCCTTAGCCTCAAGCAACCTACCCGCCCTCGATACGAGCCGCATCATTGAGGGCCTATTTGGTCTTGCTCCGAGCGGGGTTTACCATGCCGCAGCCTGTTGCCAGTTGCGCGGTGCGCTCTTACCGCACCCTTTCACCCTTACCGTTGCTCTTGCGAGCACTTAGGCGGTCTGCTCTCTGTTGCACTTTCCGTAGGCTCACGCCTCCCAGGCGTTACCTGGCGCTCTGCTCTATGGAGCCCGGACTTTCCTCCCCGATGCACCACACAGCACTCAAGAGAGCTATGCAGTTAACACCGGAGCGACTGTCGGGCCGACTCCGAGGCGGCACATTAACTGCCCGCGGCAACAAGTGCAAGTTCGACGATTGTGCAACACCCAGTTTTTCTGTCGCCTTTTCACTCACTTTTGCCAACAAGTTCACCTATATCATCCTGCTTATGACCAAATATCGCCAAATGAGGCTTTTAACTGGTATTTTGGCCGCCTTAGGCTATTAATTAACGTAATTCAATTACCGGTTATTACGGCTTATCTCCCCCTGAATCGGATCTCACAATAAAAGCGCAGGAGAACTTCTAGTGAAAGCTTATCAATACAACCTTCTTGCCATGGCCATTGCAACCCAACTCGCATTGCCTGCCATCGCTCAAGAAAATGACCTCGCTCTGGAAGAGGTGATGGTGACCGCCCAAAAACGTCCGCAGAGCCTGCGCGATGTGCCAATTTCGGTAAATGCACTTTCCAGCAAAAAGCTGGAAGATGCCGGGATCACCAGTATTGAACGGGTGGCCGACTACATCCCCAGCTTCAACATGACACAAACCGGTATCGGCACCAACATCGCCATCCGCGGTATTAGCTCCGGGGTTAACCCCGGTTTTGAGCAGTCAGCCGCGCAATTTGTAGACGGTATTCACTTTGGCCGCTCACAACTGTCGCGGGCGCCATTTCTTGACCTAGAACGTGTAGAAATTCTGCGCGGCCCGCAAAGTATTCTATTTGGCAAAAACTCGACAGCGGGTGCCATTAGTATCACCACCGCCAAACCAGGCGATGAACACGAAGCCAAGCTCACCGCGCTTTACGAACCAGAACATGGCGAGCAGGATATTCGCCTGGTGCTCTCCGGCCCTATTAGCGACACAGTCGGCGGTCGCTTGGCGATATTGGATAGCCGCATCGATGGCTTTATGGAAAACACCACCCTCGGGCGCGACGAATCCGGCGATGAAAACCGTGTTATTCGCGCCACACTGCAATGGCAACCCAGCGATCAGTGGGACATTGTGCTCAAGCTGGAGGACGGCTCCTTTGACAGCAATGGCCGCAATATCGAAGTAGTCAAACCGGTTGAAATTCCTTCGCCACTGACCGGGGTTGCTACGCCCTACGCCAATGCTCTGCAATTCTTTACCCAAGGCCAGTATTTGCTGGATACCACCCACGATTGGAAACGCCAATCCAACGGTGATTTCAGTTACAACGATACCGAAAACGTCACCCTTTCGATTGAACGCGAATTGGGTGAACACACCCTGACGGCGATTACTGGCTACAACGCTTACACCTACGATGAACTCTGCGACTGCGACTTTACCGGCGCCTCGGGCTTCAATATTTTATCCAACGAGGACTACAGCCAGATCAGCCAGGAAATTCGCATCACCTCACCGGAAGATGAGACCATCAGCTACATCGGCGGCTTGTTTTTCCAAAGCAGCTCGATGGAATTTAATGACGCCGTACGGGTTCCTACCGACAGTTTTATCGCCACTGCATTTACCCCCATTTTGGGTGCAGGTGCGGCCAATTTATTGCGCGGTGCTTCATCCAACCGCTCGTTTGAACAAGACACAGATTTAGCCGCCATTTTTGCGCAAGCTACCTGGAACTTCACCGATCTGTCGCGAGTGATAGTGGGCGCGCGCTACACCGAAGAAACCAAAGAGGCGAGCCGCACCCAGTATCACGTCAGCAACAGTGGCGCCGTGTTACCCCAAGGCAGCCCGAGCGATACTTACAACATTATCTGGAGCCAGTTCAAAATCGACCCTCACTCCGTTAGTGGCGAGCGCGACGAGTCCGGTTTCACCCCGCTTATTACCTTGCAGCATGATTTTTGGGGCTCCGATATGGTGTACGCGAGTTACACCACTGGCTTTAAATCGGGTGGTTTCGATGTGCGCGCTAACGCCGCTCCTAATGAGCTGGATGGCATTTATCCGGCCATTGAAGGTACTTGGGAATTTGATGAGGAAAAGGTCGAAAACTTTGAAGTTGGCGCCAAGTTTGTATTGGCTGATGGCGCAGCAGAGCTAAACCTTGCCGCGTTCCGCTCCGAATTTGAAGACATGCAAACCAGCCAGTTTGATGGCAGCCTGAGTTTCAACGTGACCAACGCCGGCCAGGCGGTGGTGCAAGGCCTTGAAGCTGACGGACGCTGGGCGATAATCGATAACCTGATGCTGCGCGGCGGTATGGCTTATATCGACTTTGAATACACTGACTTCCCCAATTCCCAGTGCTACTTTGGTCAGGCAGATAACATTGCACCAATCGGTGACGGAGCCTGTGATGCGACAGGTCAGCGCCGTGAATTCACGCCAGAATACCAAGGCAATATCGGTGCGGATTACACCATCAACTTTAGCAATGGCTTGAAATTGGTCAATACGCTCGACCTGATTTACAGCGATGAATACCTGACCACACCTTCACTTGACCCGCGCTTCCAGCAGGACGCCTACACCAAGATCAATGCCCGCATTGCACTCAGTGGCGACTCGGACAATTGGGAACTGGCATTGATAGGCAAGAACCTGACAGATGAGTCTATTGTGCCCTATGCCAATGGTTTGCCCGTCGCCTCTACAGTGACCCGCGGTACTGGTTCAGGTTATTACGCCTTCTATGAACGCCCGAAGAGTGTGGCCATTCAAGGCACGATTCGCTTCTAAACTTCACATCAGGATCTACCAACAGGGGGCGCACTTGCGCCCCTTTTGCTTTCTCGCGATTGCGCTGCATCAGCTTGATGCAAATCAATATCACCCCGGCGCATTTACCTAGACTGGGTATTCAACGCCTTGGTTTGCTCAACAAACTGCTTATAAATCGATAGTCTGCAGTAGATTGCCCACCCGACCCCAACCTTGCGCAGAGGTGGCCTATGAATATGTACTCCTGGAGTTTTACCGACTGGGCCAAAAAGGTAGAGGCTACGGCGGCACTGCTGCGTCCGGCCGGCTTGCTGCAACCGGAGACGGCAGGCTTCCACTTGTGCGATCTTGCACTGCACGGCGCCGTTCACAACCCATCGCGCAGCTACCGGTTGCGCCTGCAAGATACGCTGCAGAGTTTGGCCAACCAGCGCTACCTTGACGACTGGCAACTGCGCCCCAAATCGCAGTTGATTCACTATATTTGCCGCGAGTTCCACCAGGCACATTTTGCGCAATTACCCTTGCTGCTGGCGTGCGCGCAGCAGTTGCAAGGCTCAGCCCAGTCCCGCCAACTGGAACAACTCCAATTACTCATACAACAACTACAAGAGGATTTATTCCCGCATATGCAACACGAGGAGCAGCGTATTTTCCCCGCACTGCTCAAACCGGTAGATTTCGACAGTTTTTGCTCGCTGGCAATACTGCACCACAATCACGACAGTCAGGCATCCCTGCTGCAGGCGATGGACAACCTCTGCCAGGAGTTGCTGGAGGAAAATCCCGATCAGGCAGTGACTCTCTTCATCACGGAACTGCAAAACTTCACCATGCAACTGCGCCTGCACATAGCGCTGGAAAACAACCTGCTTTTCATCATTGATTAAATAACTGCGGATAACCACTTTGACTAATAGTTCTGTTTCGGCCACATTTTCCTATCCTTTCCGGGTGTTTTTCCTCGCTACCGCGCTCTATGGCATTGCCGTTGTTATCGCCTGGATGAGCTACTTGTTTGGCGGCATTCCCCTGCCGCTGGGCTGGACATCGCTACACTGGCACAGCCACGAAATGCTCTATGGATTCACCAGCGCCGCGATTGCCGGGTTCATCCTCACCGCCGTATGCAACTGGACGGGGGCACCACCACTCAAGGGTGACAAGTTGCTGGCACTGGTCGGGCTCTGGCTCGCCGGGCGCCTTAGCCTATGGACTGCAAGCTGGTTACCGGCAGGCACCGCGATGCTGATTGATGGCTTGTTCCTGCCCATTCTGGCGCTTTATTTACTGCAACTTTTGCTGCGCCACGGCAACCAACGCAACCTCGTATTGGTGGCGATATTGCTCCTGCTCGGCATGGGCAACCTGGCCATGCACTGGGGCTTTTTGACCGGCAAAACCGCATGGCTGGTGCAGGGGGAGCAACTGGCGTTTGGGCTTATCACCCTGATAATGATTGTGATTGGTGGGCGCATTATTCCCGCCTTCAGCCGCAATTGGCTGCGCCAGCGCGGCGGCAATGAGGGCGCGGTGAAATCCTCCAACCGCACCGACGCCATCACCCTGATACTCAGCGCGGCGGTTATTCCGGTTGATGTCTGGCTGGGTTCAGGGACAGTAGCCGCATTGGTGATTCTCGCGGCTGCGGCCGCCAACGCCTGGCGCCTCTGGAGTTGGTCTGGCTGGTTAACGCGCGCCGAGCCACTGCTGTGGATTCTGCACCTGGGTTACGCCTGGATTATTGCGGGCCTACTGTTCAAAGGCATGGCTGCACTCAACCTGATAGCGCCCTCCGTCTGGCAGCACGCACTGGGAGTTGGCGCCATGGGCACCCTGATTCTCGGGGTGATGACCCGCGTCGCTCTCGGCCATACCGGCAGGGCATTAACCCTGCCCACCTTTGGGGTGATTATTTATCTCGCCATCAGCATTGCCGCCTTGAGTCGCGTTCTGGCCGCGCTGGGGTGGATCAATTACTCCTTTGGCCTGATGCTCGCCGCGAGTGGCTGGACGCTCGCATTTGCCCTGTTTCTGCTGTTGTATTGGCCTATTCTCACCCGCCCCCGCATCGGCTGAAGCGGGATTTTTACCCGGCAGCCCCTGCCGGGTCATCGCCATTGCTGCTATTATTAATCCGACTTATTTTTGTGCGGCGATTGGATAACGAGCAATGAGCGATTCCCCTAACGGACAGTCTCCGACGTCTCCCTCCACACTGGAGGCAACCCGGACGACCGCTACGCAGCCACAACATTCACACTTGCCGCACAACATCCTCAAGGGCTTCCTGCTCGCCGCCGCCGCACTCTTTCTCTTCACCTGCATGGACAGCATCACCAAATACCTGACCAGCCATTACAACGTGCCCTTTGTGGTGGCCATGCGCTACCTGGTGCATTGCTCGGTGATGCTGATTATTCTCGCGCCGCGCCACTCCACCCAATTGGTTAAAACCCAGCGCACCGGGTTGGTGATTTTGCGCGGCCTGGCGCTCACACTTTCATCGCTGTGCATGGGCATGGCGCTGCAACGTATGCCCTTGGCTGAAACCACGGCGATCAACTTCCTCGCCCCCACCTTGGTCGCGTTACTGGCAGGCTCACTGCTGAGTGAACGGATTGGCGGCTGGGGCTGGGCGGCGATAGTGACCGGGTTTGTCGGGGTATTGCTGATTGCCCGCCCGGGCGGCGGATTGGATGCACTGGGGGTATTTTTTGCGCTAATGGCCGCCTGCTCCAACGCGACCTATCAGTTGCTGTCACGCCTACTCGCCAGCACCGAAAAAGCCATCGCCCTGCTGTTTTACACTGCATTGATTGGCTCCATCATTTTCGGCCTCGCCCTGCCCTGGTACTGGGAGGACAAAACGCCCAGCACTATGGAACTGGTTCTCTTGCTCAGCATGGGGCTAACCGGCGGCTTGGGCCACTATCTCTTCACCCTCGCCTATCGCCATGCACCCGCCTCGGTGCTGGCACCTATGACCTATTTGCAGCTGCTCTGGGCAGGGCTAATGGGCTGGCTGATTTTCGGCACCATTCCCGACGGCACCAGCCTGATCGGTATGTTCATAGTGGCGATTTCCGGTTTGATCATCGCGTTTAAATCCCACTTCACCAAGGCCGCCCCCGCCAAACCCGAATCTGATCAGCTCTAGCCCCTCTGTATACAGGCGCTTCCTGACAAAAATGTCAGCCAGTTGTTGGCTTCATGTTGGATACACAGCGCTACACTTGTGGCATGACGTTACTGGCTACACAAAGCGGAGAGCTCCGGAATGCGCTTACTTCTGGTCGAGGATGAAGAAAAAACCTCGTCTTATATCAACCGTGCCATGAGCGAACTGGGCTTTAGGGTCGATGTGGCCGATAACGGCATCGATGGCCTGTATCTGGCGCAAGAACACGACTATGACGCGATCATTCTGGATGTGATGCTCCCCGGAAAAGACGGCTATGCCGTGCTCGAAAAGTTGCGTGCAACTAAACAGACACCGGTGCTGATGCTCTCGGCGCGCGGCTCGGTGGATGAACGGGTCAAGGGGCTGCGCAGCGGCGCGGACGATTATTTGGCAAAGCCTTTTTCGCTGATTGAATTGGTGGCGCGCATCCAGGCGCTATTGCGTCGCCGTCATAGCGATGGCGCCGATGTCACTCAATTGCAGATAGACGACCTGCATCTGGACTTACTGGCACGCCGGGTAACCCGGGCTGGGCAACGGCTGGAGCTGACCGCCAAAGAATTTGCGCTGCTTAGCTTACTCGCGCGGCGACAGGGGGAAATCCTCTCCAAAATGATGATCGCGGAACAGGTATGGGACATGAACTTCGATAGCGATGCCAACGTTGTGGAAGTGGCGATCAAACGTCTGCGCGCCAAAATCGACACGCCCTACCCCGTCAAATTACTTCACACAGTGCGCGGCATGGGCTACGTACTGGAAGCCCGGTCAGAATTTTCGCGCCCAGGTCACTATGAATAAAATTTTTATCACCCAGTCTATCGCTGTTCGTCTGGCGCTGATGTTCGCGTTAACGGCTGTTGCGATTGTTGCAGTCTCGGCACTCATGTTGCACCAATCCTTGCTCAACTCCCTGCGCCAGCAAATGCATCAGGAATTACAATTTCGCCATAGCTTGATGGTGCCATACATTACGGCGCGCGAATCCCTTGCCGACTGGTCAACGGTAGAAACCAAACTCACAAACTGGACTACTGTGGAAGGTGGCCATACCCACTATTGGGTGCTCAGCGACGACCCGCGCTATCGTGTGGGCGGCGAACCACTTGAGGGGGTTGATTGGGCGAAACAGCCCAGCGGATTTTCCCGCATACCGAAAGAACCCTGCTCGCTTTATTTACTGATTACTGAAATTCCCGCCAAGGGCGATCGACCTGCCGTGCGCTATGTCGCCGCACTCGACTCCACCCCTTACATGGGAACACTGCAGGCATTCACCCGCACCATGATTTTAATTTCTGTCGTGGGTATTGCGCTGGTTGCCCTGCTCGGATTTTTTGTGGCACGTATTGGTTTGCTACCGGTCAACCATCTCAGCCAACAAGCGCATCACCTCGCACCTGGTAATCGCGGTCAACGGCTCGATACCAACGCCCTGCCGGTAGAGTTGCAGGTTTTGGCTGAATCATTTAACGGCGTACTGGAGCGACAGGAAATTGGCTGGAACCAATTGGAAAGTTTTAATGCCGATGTAGCCCACGAATTGCGCACACCGCTCACCAATTTAATCGGCCAGACCCAGCTGGGTTTATCGCGACCGCGCGAGCAACACGAGTTGGAGGATTTGTTGCAATCCAATCTGGAAGAATTGGAACGCATGACCTCTATTGTTAATGACATGTTGTTTTTATCCCACGCCCAAGCCGGTGAACAGGCTACTCAATTAAGCGAGGTATCGCTGCGTGAGGAAGCGCTAAAAACAGCGGAGTATCTGGAGCCATCCTTCCTGGAAAAATCCCTGCATCTGGTCATCGAAGGCGATGTGCAAGCGCGAGTTGATCGCCGGTTATTTCATCGCGCGCTGGCAAACCTGCTCAGCAACAGCGCGCGCCACGCCGAAGATAACACCAATGTCACCGTCAGTTTGCAAGAAGAAAATGGTTTTGCACTAATCAGTGTTGCCAATAAAGGTGAACCCATTGCAGCGCAACACCTTACCCGTTTATTTGAACGCTTCTATCGTATAGATGCCTCGCGGGCGCGCAGTGATATGCACCATGGCCTGGGTTTATCGATTGTGCGTGCAGTGGCACTCATGCACCACGGCGATGTATTTGCCCGCAGCAATAATGGTATTAATTGTTTTGGATTTTCGATGGCACTTTATTAAAAAATGTAAATCATCCTCCCTCCGCAAGATTCTGACAAACCTGTCAGCAAAACGTCAGCCTATCGACCCACTCCCCTACCTACTATGTATCACGATTATGTGATGCACAGTGCGGCACTTTTTTGCGTATCGCGACGCGATGTATGCACATCCTTCATACACGCAACTCATTATTAAACTCACTCTACCAACCGGGGAGGCATCATTGAAAAGCCTGATTCGTATCACCTTGCAAAAGCCACTGACGTTTATTGTGCTGGCGATATTGATTGCAGGTTTCGGCACTCTCGCCGCGCTGCGTATGCCGGTGGATATTTTTCCTGCGATCCGCATTCCGGTGATTGCGGTTGCCTGGACTTATAACGGGTTGGCACCCGAGGATATTTCCAACCGCATAATTTCCCCCTATCAACGTGCGCTAAATACCACGGTTGCCGATATTGAACATATCGAAAGCCAATCGATGACTGGCATGGGAATCGTGCGTATTTTCTTTCATCCCAATGTGGATATTCGCACTGCCACCGCGCAAGTCACAGCGGTATCGCAAACCATGTTGCGCACTATGCCGCCGGGTATTACGCCACCGTTTATCGTGAATTACGATGCGTCCACCGTGCCGGTACTGCAAGTTGCACTCTCGGGCGAAGGGCTCACCGAGCAACAATTAAATGATTTGGGTATGACGCAAATTCGCCCGCAATTACTCACCCTGCCCGGTGTGGCCATGCCCTTGCCCTCAGGCGGAAAACAGCGGCAAATCCAGATTGATATCAACCCGATTGCGCTACAATCTTTTGGTTTATCCGCCGCCGATGTGAGCGCCGCCATTGCTGCACAAAACCAAATCAGCCCCGCTGGTTTTATCAAAATGGGCAGTCAACAATACAACGTCAAACTCAATAACGCGCCGGATTCCATTCAGGCGTTAAGTGATATCCCGGTAAAAGTTGTCAATGGCGCGACAATTTATCTACGCGACCTTGCCACTGTTCGCGACGGCAGCAGCCCGCAACAAAATATTGTGCATGTGGATGGCACTCGCTCAGTGTTATTAACCATTTTAAAAAATGGTACCGTCTCCACGCTCTCGGTAGTCGAGAGCGTGAAAGAAGCTTTACCGCGCATTACCGACGGCCTCGCTAACTCGCTCAAAGCAATTCCCATTGCCGACCAATCTATTTTTGTGCGTGCAGCCATGATGACCGTGGTACATGAAGCGCTACTGGTTGCCGCCTTAATTTCGCTGTTGATTTTATTGTTCCTTGGCTCCTGGCGCGCGACCCTAATTGTGGCAGCCTCTATTCCACTTTCTATTCTTGCCGCGATCGCGGTACTCAACGCATTTGGGCAAACCCTGAATGCCATGACCCTTGGCGGCCTCGCCATTGCAATTGGTATTTTGGTGGATGAAGCCACAGTCACCATTGAAAATATCGAGCGGCATTTGGGTGAAGGCAAAAGCGTTACCCAAGCGATTATGGATGGCGCTGCTGAAATTTTAATTCCGGTATTTGTGGCACTGCTGTGTATTTGTATTGCATTTGTGCCGATGTTTTTCCTGCCCGGAATTTCCGGTTACCTGTTTGTGCCTATGGCGCTGTCGGTGGTGTTTGCGATGGTGGCGTCCTTCCTGTTATCGCGCACCGTCGTACTCACTATGGCGATGTATTTATTAAAACCACATTCGGTTGCAACACCGGATGAAACACCCATTCGCAAAAACCAGGCGAGTTTTAGCCAACAATTATTCGCACCGTTTATTCGCTTCCAGAAAAAATTTGAGCAGGGCTTTGAAAAAATGCGCACCAGCTACACTCGCGCCCTCGCCGGTGTACTCGCCACGCGCAAACTTTTTGTTACCGGTTTTATGGGGCTGGTACTTATCTCTTTTGTATTGGTGCCATTTTTAGGCCGCAATTTTTTCCCGGCAGTGGACTCCAGCAGTATCTTGCTGCATGTCCGCCTGCCCGCCGGTATTAAAGTAGAGGAAAGTGCTGCGCGTTTTGAACTTATTGGCCGCGCACTGCGCGAATTAATTCCGGCCAACGAATTGGATTCCATTATCAACAACATTGGCATGCCGGTGAGTATGCTGAATATGATTTACAACACCTCCGGTACTATCAGCGCTCAAGATGGCGACATCATGATCAGCCTTAAACCCGGATTCCGCGCCGCTAAACATATAGAACGGCTACGCCAGGAGCTACCCGCGCGCTTCCCGGCAACCACTTTTTCATTTTTACCCGCCGACATCACCAGCCAGATTTTAAATTTTGGTTCACCATCGCCATTGGATATACAAATCAACGGGCGCAATGCGGCGGCTAATCGCGAATTTGCCGAGAGGTTATTGCGCCGCATCAACCGGATTCCCGGCATTGCCGATGCGCGCATCCAACAGCCGGAAAGCACGCCACAATTAAATATCGATATCGACCGCTCACGCATCGGCCAATACGGCATTACCGCGCGCGATGTCACCAACAGCCTTGGTGCATCACTGGCAGGCACCCAACAAACCGCGCCGGTGTTTTATATCAATCCAGCGAACGGCGTTTCTTACCCGGTAGTTGCGCAGGTGCCAGAATATTTAATGGCCGACATGAGCGATTTGGAAAATGTGCCAATTTCCAGTACCACCAACAGCGATAGCAGCTCACAAAGTCTGGGTGGCCTCGCACGCATTACCCGCTCGACCACCTTGCCCGTGGTATCGCAATACAACATGCAATCCATGATTAATATTTTTGCCACCACACAAGGGCGCGATTTAGGCTCCGTTGCCGACGACATCAATGCGGTTATCGCCGAATTGGATAAAGAGCGCCCAGCAGGCACGCAGGTAACACTGCGCGGGCAATACCAAACCATGAATGTTGCGTTTAGTGGTTTGGGTTATGGTTTGCTCGGCGCTATTGCATTGATTTATTTTTTAATCGTGGTGAATTTTCAAAGCTGGAAAGATCCGTTCATTATTATTTCCGCATTGCCTGCCGCACTCGCCGGTATTGTGTGGATGTTATTTATATCTTTCACGCCACTCTCGGTACCCGCATTAACCGGCGCAATTATGTGTATGGGTGTTGCCACCGCCAATTCGATTTTATTAGTGAGCTTTGCCCGCGAACGGCTCGCTGAAACCGGTGATGCTTTACAGGCGGCACTGGAAGCCGGTTACGTGCGCTTACGCCCGGTGGTTATGACCGCGCTGGCAATGATTATTGGCATGATTCCTATGGCACTCGGTATAGGTGAAGGCGCGGAACAAAATGCACCGCTGGGCCGCGCTGTTATCGGCGGTTTAATTACCGCCACTATCGCTACATTATTTTTTGTTCCTGCACTATTTAGTTGGGCGCATCGCCATCACGCTAAAAATATCGCAACTCATTCGGAGCTAATGCCAAACAATGTCTAACCATTCATCCCAACAACATCACCCTCAAATCCCGCCGGTGAATCCGGCTGAATTTCGCCGCAAACTCATTAAGCTCAGCATAGTTATTGGTGCCGTTGCGATTGTGCTGGCAAGCCTGGGTATTTGGCAGCGCAGCAATGCCACGGTAGAACTTTCGCAAGTGGCTGCGCAGTCGGCAGTGCCGAGTGTATCGGTAATTGCGGCCGCCACCAGTAATGAAACTACCAGCCTGGTACTGCCCGGCAATGTGGAGCCTCTCAATAGCGCATCCATTTATGCGCAAACCAATGGCTACATCAAAGAATGGTTAGTTGATATTGGTGATGCGGTAAAAAAGGGGCAAGTGCTTGCGATATTGGACGCACCGGAATTGTTACATCAATTAGCGCAGGCCAAAGCTAATTACTCCACAGCAATTGCCGAACAAAACAACGCACAGAGCATGGCAGATCGCGCCAATCAATTAATGAAACTTGATAGCGGCGCAATTTCGCGTGAAATGTTAGAGCAACGCGTACGCGATGCAGAAGCAAAAAAAGCCGCGACAGCAGCTGCGCGCGCCAATGTAGATCGTTTGGAATCGTTACAAGCCTTCACCAAACTCACCGCGCCATTTGATGGACAAGTCACCAGCCGCTCTGCACAAATCGGCGAGTTGGTGGTGGCTGGAAATTCAAATGCACAACCGCTATTTACCATTTCCGATACCAGCGTCATGCGCATTTTTGTGCGAGTACCACAAAGCTACGCCACCCAAATGCAAGCCGGTCAAGGCGCAGAATTATCACTGCCTGAACACAGCGACAAAACCTTCTCCGCCGCGGTCACCCGCAGCGCTCGCGCGGTGGATATTACCTCTGGTTCCGTGCTCGTCGAACTGCAAGCGAACAATGACCGGGGCGAATTAATGCCCGGTGCCTACACTCAAGTCAGCTTCAAGCTCGCCGCTAACAAACAACAAATTCGTGTACCCGGCAGTGCCATTTTATATCGCGACCAACAACCCTCTGTTGCCACTATCGACGATAACAATAGAGTGACCCTCAAGCCGATAAAAATTGGCCGCGATGAAGGCACTGTTGTTGAAATACTGACGGGCATTAGCGCAACAGATCGTATTATTACTACACCGCCAGATGCCATTCGCAGTGGCGATGAGGTGCGCGTAGTCAATGTGAAATAATTAATCCGCCTTAGCCGCCATGGGGGCACAGCGCTGACCCTGTCCATATTTTTGTTCGCGGTATAAATAGGAAGGCAATTGCACCTGCGCCAGCGCTTTGTATTGTTCTTCCACTTGCGCGGGGCGCAGCAGCGTTAGTGTCTCGTTTGTTTCGTTGTACTGGGCGATGACGGCACTGGAATCCGGTTTTAACAGGGTGATTTTTTCTGGCTCCATTAACGCAAAGTAATCGTCAAACTGCAGGAGTGCGCGACCGGGGCTGTTGGGGTCGGCAACAAAATCCCGCCCCGTCATGGTGTGACAACTGGATACGCCCATAAGCGATAACAGCGTGGGCGCCAAATCGATTTGACTCGCCAGTTCGCTAATACGTTTTGGCTTAACACTGCCCCCCAGAATTAACCCGGGAATATGGAATTTTTCCACCGGAATTAAATTATTGCCGTACACCCGGTTATCGTGATCCGCAACAATAAGAAATACTGTGTCTTGCCAGTATTCACTTTGTTTGGCCTTGGCAAAAAATTGCCCCATGGCCCAGTCGGCATATTTCACCGCATTATTCACCACAGCCTTGGGCTCTTCGTGCAAGGCGATTCGACCGTCGGGAAATTCAAACGGTTCGTGATTGCTGGAGGTAAAAATCAGCGAGAAAAATGGTTGCCCGGCTTGATGTAGCCGGGTTAATTGTTGATGGGCGGTAGTGAATAAATCTTCATCGCTGGCGCCCCAGCTACCCACAAACACCGGCTCATTAATTTGGTGTAGATCCACAATCTGACTAAAACCATTGCCGGTAAAAAAGCTGCGCATATTATCGAAGTGCGCTTCACCGCCATAAATGAATTGCGTGGTATAGCCGGCGGCTTTCAGCACCGATGCAAGCGTGGTGAAATTGCGCTGGCTTTTGGAAAGTTTCACCACACTCTGCGCGGGTGTGGGCGGGTAACCTGCCACTACTGCTTCTATGCCGCGCACCGAACGGGTGCCGGTGGCATAGAGCCGTTCAAACCAAATACCTTCATCGGCCAATTTATCCAACTCGGGAGTCACCCCCACACCGCCGAGCGCCCCCACAAAGGTTGCGCCCATGCTCTCCTGCAACACAATGACCACATTGAGTGGTTTGGCAGGTGAATTTAACGCGCGCTGGTAATGAAATGTCGGATATTGTTTGTCGGTAAATTCATAATTTTTTAACCAGGGCCAATCCAAACTGCGCGACAACATGTCGGCAGTTGATAACTTGCCATACATTTCACTGGAGCGCGCTTCGTGCTTCATATTGTAAATGGCATAGAGCACCGAATAGCCGGAATTAATCACCAGCGAATTCACCATGGCATCGCCTGTAATCGCAAAAAAAGCCGGGTTTGCCGGGCGATGATCGGTGGTGGAACGCACCCCCATCAATAACGCCAGCACCACCAATGGCCACACAACTATATTTTTACGCAGCGACCAAAGCGCTACCTGGGATTCACGCACACGCAATACTTTATACAGCAGCGCACCGAGTAAAACCGTTAGCGTGGTGCCCGCAATAAATGCCGTGGTAAAACCAAATAATAAGGTTAAAAAAACTTCTTTGGGATAGCGGAGATATTCAATAAATAAACGATTGGGGCGCGCATCAAACTGCAATAAAAACGCAGGTGTGGCCAACTCGATAAACACTATCAGCGCCAGCCCGAGCCAGGCCCAATAAAAAGTGAACGGGAACCACAGCCGGCGCCAATAGGATAAGAACGGCAGCAACAGCACGGCAGGAACACACCAGAGGGAAAGTAAAATAATATCGGCACGTACACCTTGGAGCAGAATGTCAGCCAGCTGGTCAGTCGCCATTACCCGCTCGCTTTGCCACAAGGCTAACAGCATGCGGCTCACGCTGAGCAGAACCAATCCAAGGAAAGCCATGCGGAACAGGTACATATAGGGGCCAGTAACACACCCAAACGACAGCCAATGCTTTTTATTCATCTTATTCATCTACTTATGCAAACTCGTTTTGACACAACTGATCCGAGCGAATTTAGCCAAGTAAACTTAAGACAAACTTAAAATTGCCCCCTGAACAGGGCGCGGAGAAATGGGTGAATAAAACGGAGGGGAGATAAATAAAAAAGCCAGTGTCCACGCACGAAATGGACACTGGCAAAGAGGGCTAAAAAGTTACCGGACTTACGCGGTATGAGCGCCGGTGGCGGCTACTGCGCAACCACTAATGAACAGGCAAGGCTGGAACTCAGCGCAACCGATCTGGGTTGGGCAAAGGACAGGGCGACTGAGAAGGCAAGGGTATTGGTACTGGAGATTGGGGGCGCTGAGGATGAGCCGCTGCCACAGGCAGACGACGGTGACATCCTTGCCAACATGGCGAACACGTTTATTACTCTCATGACCTATATCTCGATGCTTATTTTTAGTAGGGGTTCACAGCCGATGGTCACTGCCGACCAAGGTGTCTGCGCGTGTAAACAAGCCTATTAAAAACAAGGAGATATCAGTAACGCTTTTCCGAAAAAGCCTTCAAATTGTCAAAAGTTGAAGTTTTTTTCGTTTTTATTGAAGTTTTAGCTGACAAATTAGCTAGCGGACAGACAGCAATGATTACTTATTGCACAGACTCTTGAAGGTCTTGGGTGTGCAACCGTATTCCTCTTTAAACAACTTATTGAAATAGGAAACGTTGTTATAACCCACCAGATAAGCAATCTCGGCGATATTCACCTCCTCTTTCTCCGCGAGCAGACGCGCCGCTTCGGTGAGGCGCAATTTGTTTAAATAACCGGTAAAGGTATAACCCAACTCCGCCTTGAGGATGTCGTTAATTTTGGTGCGGCTCACCCCAATGCGGTTCACCATCACATCCAGACTCAACTCGGCATTGGCGTATTCGGTTGCCAGAAAACGCAAAATTGCATCGGTATCCTTATCGCGCTGCGGCTCTACCGAAAGCTGTTGGTAGGCCACCAGAGGCCGGTCTTTTTGCTGGCGATGGCGCAACTCGGCAATCAGGGCACGGGTGTGCTGGCGAAAAAACCACGCGCCACAGCCACCCCATGCCAGCAGCATAAACACCCCGAACAGGTACAGATAATACCAATCGCGACCATGCAAACTGATTTCATTCAGTTGGATGCGCGCATTCACCTCTGCCGGGCTTTGCGGGCTGCTACCAAATATCAAGCGGGCCACCTGATTGAGCTGGTACTCCTTCATCGACAATTTGAGATGAAACCGCTCCAGCCACCACTGCGCCGTTTCCAGCCGGGTCAAATCCAGCTCGACCTGACTCCAATTTTCATCGCAGGAAAAAAACGCCGAGGGCGAGCGATAACTTAGCGGGTCGTTTGGATCGGTTACCTTTTCATCCACCGCACTCAAACTAAAGGACAAGACATTGGCCGGTGCGCATTTGGCACTAAAGGAAATGGTTTGAAACGAGGATAAATCAACTAACCGCGGCTTGCCCTGCGCATCGCTAAAGCGCAGTGATACCGACGCAAAGGGGTGGTCAACCTTGTTGGACACTTTCATATCCACATCGAGGCTGTAGTTGGCATCGTTAATCTTTACCGATGAAAGCCCGCCCCAATAAGCGTCGCCTCCGGTTTCAGTCGCCCAGGGCAACTCACTCTGCTGTGCAGGCAAAAGTGACAGATGCAAAAACGTGCGCTGCACACACAGGTATCCAACAAGCACGCTGAGTACCAGCAAACAGGCTAAACCCAACAGCGCTTTTTTATAAAATTCCAGCATGGTAGGGGGATCATTGGCTAGTCAAAGGGGCGACAATTTATTATTCAAAAACACCCAGCGCAAGGCGTCTAACACCACGCACACTCAAGAGTACTGCGCGGCGCACAATAGCACCAGTGAAATTAAGGCGCACATAGCAGTCAAGCAATCGCCGCTTGAAAGCCCGGCCCTGCCCCGCCAAAATACCGGGCACCCAACAGCCAACGAAGCATTGACAATGAACAACGACATTTTAAAAACATTATTAGCCCAGGAAGACGAACTGCAACTGCGTTATTTCAATAACCAAACGGCGTGGGAATTGGGCACTTTAATTAAAAGTGCTGCCGACCAACATGCCGCGCCCATCGCGATAGAAATTTATGCCTTTGAGCAGGTGTTATTTAGCTATTTCATGCCCGGCACCAATAAAGATAATCAAGACTGGATCAACCGCAAACGCCAATCGGTGATGCGTTTTAGTCACAGCTCTTATTACACCGGCCAATACAATGCCGCCAAAAATCGCGACTTTGAAACCATCCCCCATTTGGACCCAAAACAATATTGCGCACACGGTGGTTCTTTTCCACTGCGCATTAAAAATAGCGGCTTGATTGGCGCAGTCACTGTGTCGGGCTTGGCGCAAGAAGTGGATCATCAAATGGTAATCGATTCCCTGCGCAAAATTATCGCGGTGCAGGCGCAAGAAAAATAAACCAGTGATTATTTACACGGGCATTTGCCCCCAGCGCACAACAAGGCATTTGCCCCCAGCACACACAAGGCAAAAGTGCCGATAAGCCTGCCAATAAACTATCCCGCGCCAGCCCCACGCTAAGTGCGCAGGCGAACAGAGATAAACCCCCTCCTTCTGTAGCATTCCCTTCAATTGCTGCGCGGCTAATTTTTTAGCGCGCAGGCTTTTTGTTTTCTTACGCGCCATTGATCCACCAACAATTTCTGCGCGAGTGTTTTGTATAAGCGCGCGATTCGGTTCAGCATCAAAATCATAACCAGGACGGCCAACCATGAATAAATTACACAATTACTCTTCGCGACTTAAATGGATCATCCCGGTATGCGCTATTACCCTGATGACCGCTTGCGGCGGCAAAGATGACGTACTGGGCTCCAGCGCCGATGCGGCACTGGCTCCCTCGGTCACCAACATAACGCCCGCCAGAGATGCCAGCAACGTACTCGTTTACGACCCGATGATTAGCGCTACGTTTAACGAAGCGGTAACGGTTGTCGGCAATGGCGCGAGTGTCGCGGTGACTTGTCTGTCGCCCTGTACCAATCCGGAAGGCACAGTGAGTGTGGATAACACTAACCGTATCGCCACCTTCACGCCCGCCAGCGATTTAATGGCCATGACCCAATACACTGTGACCATCACCGGCGCTAAAAGCCTGGCGACAGGTCTTACACTGCCCAGCCCTTACACCTGGAATTTCACCACTGGTGCGGCGTCGACTGCCGTTACCGTTACGGCGGTGGCACCCGGTGTGAACAGCACAGGGGTATCGCTTAACAACACTATTGTCAGTGCCGACTTTAACGAAACAATCGCACCTATCACGGACCCGGCGAGTTTTACCCTCACCTGCGCCGCGCCTTGCACCAGCCCAACCGGTTCGGTGACCCGCGATCCAACCAATCGCGTTGCAACCTTTACACTTACTCCCGGAACCCAGCTTGAGCCGATGACGGCCTATACCGCCACCGTGAGCGATGTTCGCAGCCTGGTGACAGGTGCGGCCTTGGTCGCCCCGTTTGTATGGACCTTTACTACCGGCAACACGGCTGACACGACCCGTCCGCGTGTAACCTTTACTGTGCCAGCCACTACCTCACCGGGCCCAACCACCGGTGTGCCGACCAATATGGCGGTGAGTGCGGTGTTCTCCGAAAACATGGCGCCCGCCAGCATTTCGTCCACCAGCTTTAGCCTTACCTGTGCAGCGCCGTGTGTGAACCCTGCGGGCAATGTGAGTTACGCGGTGGGCACCCAAACCCTGTTGTTTACGCCAACCGCCGCACTCATGGCAGACACCACTTACACCGCGCGAATCACCAGCGCAGCAACTGACATCGCCGAAAATGCGCTGGCAGGCAATCAAGCCGCCTTACCGGCCGCGAGCGATTATGTGTGGATGTTCACCACCAGAGCCGAGGCAACTGCCGGTGGCAATATCTCCGTCACCACGACTATTCCTGCCGATAATGCAGGGAATGTTTGCCCGGACGCATCAATTAATGCCACCTTTATGGTGCCATCCGGCGTGCGTATGAACCCCATTAGCGTTAACTCATCGACCTTTACTATTGTTGAAGCAACGACTGCCGCGACACCAGTAATAGCCGCTGCCGTAGTGCTTGATGCGGCGACCGGTCGCATTGCCAGTTTTGATCCACTCAATGACCTCGTTCCCGGCGTTACTTACACCGCCACACTGAAAGGTGGTGCAAACGGCGTGAAGGATTCAGCCATTCCCGCCAATGCCATGACGGCCGACTACAGCTGGGACTTCACCGCGATGGATTGCTCCACCACGCCACCGGTATTGATCCCGCTCGGCTCAGTAGCCACCTTTGGTACTTTCGGCGGCTCAGCGGGTACGACCAATCAGGGCATTCTGACCATCATTAATGGTGATATCGGCACCACTGCCGTGTCCACCGCCGTAACCGGTTTTCACGATAACGGCGTGGGTTGTATCTACACCGAAACACCGCTGAACGTCGGTACGGTTAACGGCAAAATCTACACCTCACCACCATCACCTACAGTTGCCTGCCCAACGGAAGGCACTGCCGACACCGCAGCAATCGCCGCCGAAGCGCGCGCCGATGCACTCATCGCCTATAACGCCCTTGTTGCCCAACCGGGTGGCCCGGACCAAGGTGCGGGTAACCTCGCCAACCTCGTGTTAGTGCCAGGTGTTTATACCGCTGCTGCGGGTTCATTTATGGTGGAAGGCGGTGACTTAACGCTCGACGCCCAAGGTGATACCAACGCGACCTGGGTATTCCAGATGGCAAGCACCCTCAGAGTCGGTGGCCCTGGCGCCGCCGCGCCGCAGAGCATCATGCTGGTCAACGGCGCGCAAGCGAAGAACGTGTTCTGGCAAGTGGGCACCGCAGCGACCATTAACGCCGCAGGCGGTGGAACCATGGTAGGTACCGTTATTTCACAGGCTGGCGCGGAGATTTCTACCGACGGCAATGTGGCGGTAGTCACTATCAACGGCCGGGTAATTTCCCTCAACGCCGCCGTGACCATGGTTAACACCGTCATTAACGTACCCAACCCATAATCGCCAGTCATCGACGTCGGCCCGTGCCCTGCACTGCCGACGTTACTGGAGTCATAAAATTGCTGAGGAATAACCTATGAAATTTATTAAAGCGTCAGGGATGTTTGGTCTGATGGCACTTGCAGCTGCCACCAGCTCTGTTGTTAATGCAGACGATGCGGGTTGGTACTTGGGCGGCAATATCGGCCAGTCCAACGCTGACATCGACAATGATCGCATCACCGAAAATTTGTTAGACGGCGGCTTCTCCGAAATCATGATTGATAGCGACGACCGCGATACCGGCTACAAGCTGTTTAGTGGTTATCAATTCAATCGGAACTTCGCGTTGGAAGCCGGTTATTTCGATTTGGGTGAATTCAGTTATCGCGCCACCACCATGCCTGCGGGCACCCTGGACGGCGAGATGAAACTCCGAGGTTTTAATCTGGATCTGTTGGGTTTTATTCCCTTCAGTGAAAAGTTTTCAGCCTTTGGTCGCGTCGGTGTTAACTACGCCGAAGCCAAAGATCGCTTTAGTGGAACAGGCGCAGTCAATGTGCTCAGCCCACGCGCGGAAGAACGCGATACCAATTTAAAACTCGGTGCCGGTGTGCAATACGCCTTTACCGATGCACTGGCGATGCGCGTAGAAACTGAACGCTATCGTATTAACGACGCCGTCGGCAACAAAGGCGATATTGATATGGTATCGGTTGGATTGCTGTATCGCTTCGGCGCAACATCAGCGCCGGTCGCCGTGGTACAACCACCACAACCTGCGCCCGCACCGGTTGCACCACCGCCGCCTCCACCGCGTACCGAAAAATATACCTTGTCGGCCAACGAATTATTTACCTTCGACAGCTCTGCCGTACGTCAACCGCAAACCAAACTCGATGAAATCGCCAGCGCATTAAAAGGTGATGGCTCGCCCGATGAAATTGTTATCGTCGGCTACACCGACCGTTTGGGCTCCGATGATTACAACCAGAAGTTATCCGAACGCCGCGCCATCGCCGTGAAAAATTACCTGATGAGCAAGGGCATAGAATCAAGCCGCCTGCGCGCAGAAGGCCGCGGTGAAGCAGATCCGGTGGTGATGTGTGACGATCAAGGCAAAGCAGATTTAATCCGCTGCTTAAGCCCCAACCGTCGCGTAGAAATTGAAAAAATGACAATTGTGCGCGAAGTAAATCAGTAACCGCGCCACTCCGTAACCGCGTTGCTTGTTAACAAGCAACGCGGATTCTGCTCTAATCATTTTCTCTGCAACTCTGCCCACCGCTGATGGGTTCCTACCGCATATAAAATACCGATCATTAAACAAATCCCTGAACTCACCAGCCAAAACGTCAGGCTATTTTCGGGAAACATGGGCATTAACATCACAAAAGAAATACCACGAATTAAAAAGATACTGGCGATAAGGCACAAAGCCAAACGCAACAAGGGCAAACGCCGAATAACACCCGCAGCGGACAGCGCATAAAGAGACCAGATTGCTAAAAAAATAACGATCACCGAAGTCACCACCGCCGGATACCAATCCCCAGCCTCTGCCATCTGCGCCATTTGTTCACCTGCCCCAAAAAATCGATACCAATCCGCACCGAAAATAATGCAGCCGATATGAGCCAGTGCAGCCAAGGCAGTGCAAATTGCTGCCGCGATTAGAAATTTATTGTTGGCTTTGTACATACATCCTCCTTAATGACCTGAAAATTATCGCCACGCACTACCCTTTGCCACAAAATAATGTTTTATAACATAGCGCCAAGGTATGACTAATGGTGTAAGAACAACGCCCATAACGCATGCAAACGCTACATCACGGGCGTATTGATCGAGTTCATGGTTTAAATACATCGGCAGCGCAAATACCAGTAGCCAAAATAATTTCCAGATGAACTCCAGAAAAAGAATTGGCAACATTTTGAGTGGATATCGAATACCCAATAGCGCCATGATGAAAAAGCCTATGAGTATTGAATTGATTACCGTGTGAGGATCGACAGGGCTCCCGGATGCAGTGACAACATGAGGAATGACCGAGAGACCAAGCCCCAAAGCGATAAGAAAATACATACCTCTTAACAGGTAAATTCGAACTATTCCAACTTCTTCCATAAATTTCTCCTTGTGTTGATACTTTGTAATACCGTAATAACCGGCAGAATTTAACTCGTGGTTTTGCGGGGCACCTTTGCGCAGCGATATTAAATAAGCGCTACTTACAGCTTACCGGGTGCAACACATTTTATATAACGTCAATAACCGATACCTTTAGCCATAAAGGAAGCAGATAAAATTATGATTAGCAACCCTGCAACTTCCGCTCTTAAGATCCATTTTATTATTTTAAATTCCTCTTCCTTGAATGTTGGCGCCACTCCTAATTTGGTTACTTTTCTCCACTTGAAAAATTTAACAGTTGGATAAATTGACAAAATTCCGACCACCAGAAAAGAATATAATTTAATTTTGTAGAATGGATTCTGAAAATAGAATTCGCTGCCTTTTTCAAAATAAAGTATACGAAGAAAACCAAACAATAAAACGACAGCAGCAGACACTCCATAAACAATATCTATAGTTTGCAGCCTTTTTGCCTCTATTAAAGTGGGGCTCCTACTATAGGTGAACCATTCAAAAATAATCGAAAAGACCAAGGTAAAGGCAGCCAAAAAATGAACATATGCCACTAACGCATTTATCACAGTAAATTCTCCTTTCTTGTTGCGATCTGATACCGCTGGTTTTACCTACAAATGGAACAAAGGGAATAGCAAAAATACAACTTAAAAACCCTTACTAGCCCTGCGCTGCAAAGGATTCATGGTAGGAAACGGAGCCCGATTACTACACAACCAGAAGCACCCAACGTGCGTAGCTCAGTGACAGTTCAGTATTGGTTTTTTACCACAGTCGCTTGTTAGCATTTTTTGAATTTATACCAAAGATATACTGTGTAAACAGCCAATATTAATAGGGCTAATGATAAGCCTGTGATAAAGCCACTAAACCAAAAAGCGTATACAGCGAGCACTAGACCTGTGGCGCCACTGAGGAATGTAAATGCAACAAACTGGGTATTGGGCACCTTGCACGTACCAAGAGTGTAAGCGGTGCGCAATAAGCCAACTAAACCAAGCCAGCCGCCAATAACAGCCCCACTTAGAACATAAGTAAAAAAATCGGGTGTATCAGAAGCGAGTAGCAGTAATGGCGCCAATAACCCTTGAAGTAAAATTATTCCGAGAGGAATAGCTACTAAGGTGATAATTACTTTCAAAATCTTGGTTTGAGCTTCCATTTACTCAGTCACCCTAACGCCGCGCACAGGGGCGGCTTACTTTATGCGCGTTTTGCGCGAAAATAGGAGCGTAACGACCAGCGCAAGACGGGCATAAAGTAAGGCGCCCCTCTGCTGCGCTTTGTTAAGCGGGGGCCTGCTACGAAAGTTGATATCGGACCTCCATAAGTGCAAAACCTAACAAGTTTTCACCCTTCCATGAGTTTGGATTTTCACACGAAGGATTATCTTGAGCTAGACCGATACCCCAAATTTTATCGACAGGGCTAGCCTCGACTAGCACGCGATCCCCAGTACTCAATAGAAATTCTTTTAACTTCGGGGTGCTACTAAATTTAGATAAATTTGCATTAACAACGATATTGAAACGGTGCTCATTCCATATTTCTTGGTCAAAGCCACTTACTTCTCGGCCAATGGCTTTCGCCTCTCCCGGATTTTTGGCGGAAAGAAGCCTTTTCGCAGAGCCTTCATCGGCGAACAATATTGCCTTTTGGTACATCATGTGATGTTCGGCAGTCATAAAATTCTTGCCGTTGCATTCGTACGGTGAGTCATACCATTGGCTAAAGCAGCTCTTTGTCACTGTGCCTTTTCGTTCTTGGTGCCCCCAGAAGAATACGTACTTCACTTTATTTCCACAATTTACGTAGTCTATTAATTGATCTTTGCTTCTTATCTTCAAGTTCAATCCATAAAAATTTATTTAGACGCTTAACGTTGAGCGCAGGGGCGCGTTGTAAGTTGTGCATGTGCGATAAACTTCGCGCAGCGATTCGCAAAATGCGCGACTTACAACGCGTCCAGCAAACGAAGTTTGCGAGCCTGGCGCGATTTGTTATGTGCTCAATGCACTTAGAGCAATAGGTGTCCAACAACGCCCCCGACTCCAGCAGCCCATATACTTTCAAAAACCGAGCTTAAAAATACACGAGTACGAGCATTTAATGTCTTCACCATAGATACCTCCTTAATGTTGTCTTGATCCAAAGGGCTCAATCTAATACTTACGTAACGCAACAGAACTAACAGAAGGGCTACAGAGCCGACAAGCGCCACAGGGATCGTCACTCCCCCACCAATTACCCCCATTGGTCTAAATACACTAAGCTAATTTCACATAACGTTAAGCACAACGGCAGTTTGTAAGTTGTGCGTTGTGGAATACTTTTGCGAAGCAAAACCACATAAGCGCGACTTACAAACTGTCCAGCTGCGCAGCGGCGAGTTGCTGCGCCTTGTTAGCGATTTTCAATAAACATATAAATTGTTTGAAGATTAGGGTTTAATGGAATGCTCTTATTATTTAGAACATTCATCCAGTTAGTAGCTACATGATGAAGAAAGCCGAATAAATCCACACTTGAACTATCAGATAGTGTTATGGATATGTCTTTTCTCTCAACCATTTCATGATTTTGCTGATTCTGCTCACCTGTAATTACAGCAAGCATTGAGTTGGTAGTTGTTGCTGATGCCACCAATGATGCCTTAGAACTTAACCCGAAGTGTTTTGACGAGTTTGCTATATCTCTGCATTCCGGAAAATATTTCAATAAATTCATTTCATTGTGAAATGAGTTCTTGTCAGCATCAGAGGTTATAGCTAGATATTTAATGCACCAATCTCTGAGGGAATGTGCAGTAACACAAAAATTGCATAAGCTATCGTATTTTTCTTGGTCTTCTTGGGAAATCCAAGTTCTTCGTCCTTCACGCAAAAGTTTAAAGAAAATATCTTGCGGCTCGTTATATATTCCTATGACGCTCATTTTTGCTCCTTCGCTAACGTTGCGATAACCGGTGGATTTTAAGTAGCATTTTTGCCGTAAAATGTAGCGAAGCGGAATGGCAAAAAATGCTACTTAAAAACCATCCGATTGATTGCCTTGTTAGGGCCTTTGATTAACCGCTATGCATCAACAAGAAAGTTTAAACGTACGTCAGTTTTCTTTGGTGATATTTCAAAAACCTCTGCCGTTACAACGCTTTCTTTGACGAATGGGTCTTCGTTTACTCTGTTTTGAAGTTCAATTAAGGTTGTGTTGTGCGCAATAATTGAACCTCCGAGGTTTGGCTGTAGGCTGCCAGCCAATAAGAAAATATTTTCGTCAAAACCTCGCTTTATCCACTGATTGTGGCCGTCCATAAATTGGCTTGCGAGTGATTTGTTTTCCGAGAACTTTAAAAAAACTATAAACATACGATTGTCTCCTTTTAGATCGTCTTTTTTGCCCTAACGTTGTGTTCAACCGCAGTTTGTAAGTAGCGCATTGCGATAAACTTTGTGCAGCAATTCGCTAAATGCGCTACTTACAAACTGTCGAGTGGAGGCGCGAAGCGCCGGAACGGTGTTGGAACACCTTGTTAGATTTTGGGGAATGCTACGCCGTTTTCAATGAAATTTTTCATTGAATTGGCTCCGCCATCTTTGAGCCCAGCATCCTGCATTGCTGCATACCAAGTGATCAAAGCCTCTTTCATGGCATTAAAGTCGCTTTTTGAAACTTTACCGACATGCTCAATCCATAACTCAATTTCTTTTGTAGTAACTTCGTGCTTGCCTGCAAGGAGTTTTGCTGTTTGAACAAGTGATTTAGAGAGCTCCTCATTGACGACAACACTAGGTATTGACCAATTTTTATTCCCTAGGCAGTCCGTATAAAAGCCTAATTGTTTTAGCTGGTCAAGGATGAAGGGATGCTCTGCACCTTCATCGAAGAGAGGGCGAAGGTCTTCTAGTTTCCTTGCCCCTTTTATTGCAAGTTCCGGAAGTAACCACTGAGCATTCTTGCTGGTATGAGAACGATAATTTTTCCAACTAGCTTTGATTTCTTCTGCAGTACTGGCCGTAGAAAGCTGACGTAGGATTGAAACCTTTCCGGACTCCTCTATCGATAGAGCTGCGAGCGATGCCGCAGTTGGAAAGCTTCCTGTCTCCAGTAGCTTCTGAGCATCGTTAGCTAAACGCATAGCATTTGCGTTGGCTGCGTTCATGCCGGCTGCAATTTCTGATGCAGATAATTTTCCTTTATATGAATCAAGTTTCTTTTGGTTTGGCATAATAATCTAACGCCAAGTGCAGCGGCAGTTTGTGGAGTGGTGTTTTGTGCTAGCGTAGCGGTCAGCACAAAAAAAGCCACGGAACAAACTGTCCGACTGGCACGTATTGTTATGTGATTTCACGGGTGACCTACCTCGTGCATTAACCAATAAGCATCAACGTTCTCACGGATGCCCTCTTTATTTACAGTAAAACCAATGCAATCTGTACTACCGAACCATTGAAAAATATACCAACGTGTAAGCTGCACTATCAATAATGCTTGCCCTTGAAACTCTTGCCCCCAAATTGCCGGGTAATACTTCCTTCCATTGATTTTTACTGGTGCTTCTTCAATCCAATCTAAAGACGTAATTTCGTCATAGCTCTTTTCTTGATATTTCGCTCGCATCTCTTTGAGATAGCTTTCTACTGATGGGTTCATGGCTTTACATAACGTTGAGCGCAGGGGCGCGTTGTAAGTTGCGCATTGCGATAAACTTTGCGCAGCAATTCGCCAAATGCGCAACTTACAATGCGTCCAGCAAACGAAGTTTGCGAACCTGGCGCGACTTGTTATAGATTTTTAGCCTTTAGCCTTTAGCCTTTTTGCTATTAAATTGTTTGCGGAACAAATAGCGTAAGCCACTAAGAAACACGCAAAAAACGATTTCAGATAAATAAATAACGATTGTTGCCAGCCATGAAACTCTATGAATAATTCAACTTCACTAGCTTGAGTAGCTTCTTTTATTAGCACACCACTATGATAGAGATTCATAGAATGCGTGTCAGTGATTAAAAAATATAACCAAGGCAGCAATAACCCAAAAACTGTGCTTGTGATTATTTTGGCCGTCATGTGCGGGCTTCCTTTCTATAACGCCAAGCTCAGCCGCAGTTTGTAAGTTGGTTTTTTGTGGAAGCCTTTTGCGAAGCAAAACCACAAAAAAGCGACTTACAAACTGTCGAGCGCACGAAGTGCGCGGCGCTGGAGCGCCTTGTTAAATTTTTTCAAGCACACCCGATGAATTGAGAATTGGTTGCGCCCAAGCATAATATTCTGATTTGTTTTCGTTCCACGGCCAAATGCCAGCCGTGGTAGGCCAAATTAGTTGGTAAGTTTTAAAGTTATTACCCGAGTAAAGCCAAAGTCCCCAGCCAAGGTATTCTTTGTAATGCTTTTTGTCCATTTCAATGAACGTAACGTCAAAACCTTCTATGAAATCCGAATAAAACACCCCAGGAATAAAAACTTCACCGGAAGCTAACCTTTGACGATAGTTATTTATTATGGAGTGTGAAAGTTCGCGCTTTAACCCAACTATTATTAATTCAGGCTGGTTTAGCGTTTTCTCTATGCCAATGGAATATGAAAAGCATGGCTGCTCTTCACCTTCCATAACATTTAGAACGTGGCAACCAAACTTTTCAATATCTTCCAGCGCTTTCCGATCTTGCTCATCCATTCGTACTTTCCAAATTTAACATTTGTATATCGCGCATGCGCGATATCATTCTTGATTAAAATTCCACAAAATCTACCAAAGCAATTGAATTCACTAGCTTTTTTTGTTTGGTTTCCTTTTGCATCTTTCTACCAAAACGCGCATGCGCGTTATCTCACGGTAGCTTGCGCGTTATCATTCCAGCAGTTACTGCAACTTACTGACAGTAAATGCATTTTTAATTGCAGGGAGCTGGTATTGCGCATTTGCACGGCGGTAAATGCGCATGTTTATCCAAGCCTCAAAAATACACTGTATAAACCGGCAGCATAAGTAATTTACAACTGCAGGTGAATTACGCTCTATTTCACCACTTCAGTTACTCCCCCTGCTGCAACGCCCAGTCGTATAAAAAATTCTTTTTCAGCCCAGTGAGTTTTGCGCCGATGCTGGCGGCTTGTTTTACGGGGAGTTCTTCTAGAAGCACTTTCATGGTGTGCATTTGGGCGGGGGTCATGGCTTCGTTTTCGGGTTTGGGGGCGCCGTGGACGAGGAGGACGATTTCGCCACGTTGTTGGTTGGTGTCTGCTGCTACCCAGGCGGCCAGGTCGGCGACCTTATCGCCTTTGATGGTTTCAAAGGTTTTGGTGAGTTCGCGGGCCATCACCACTTCGCGTTCTGGGCCGAAGACTTGTGCCATGTCTTGCAGGGTTTCCAGAATGCGATGCGGGGCTTCGTAGAAAATAAGGGTGCGCGGGTCGGCGGCCAGACTTTGAAGCTGGGTACAGCGGGCGACTTGTTTAGCGGGCAGGAAGCCTTCAAAGGCGAAGCGATCCGAGGGTAAACCGGCGGCGCTGAGGGCGGCGATCATGGCGCAGGCGCCGGGGATGGGTACCACCTGAATTCCGGCTTGGCGGGCGCTGCGAACCAGGCGGTAGCCGGGGTCTGATACTAATGGGGTGCCCGCGTCGGAAATCAGTGCAATGGAGTCACCGGCGTGCATGCGGGCGATGAGTTGTTCGGTGCGCTGTTCATCGCTGTGATCGTGGTAGGCGACGCAGGGGGTTTTAATGTCGAAATGGGACAGCAAACGTGAACTGTGGCGCGTATCCTCGGCGGCAATCAACGCTACTGTTTGTAGTGTTTCCACCGCTCGCGGTACCATATCGCCCAAATTGCCAATCGGGGTCGCCACAACATAAAGGGTGCCTGGGTTGGGAGCGGAAGTTGTCATAGCGAATTCCGAAAAAAGTTGAGATCCAAGCCGGATATTTCGCCGGCTCTGTGATGCTGAATATTCACTGCAGGTTTTTCACCGCATTTTTTCACTGAGGTTAATAGGCATGCCGAAACGGCTATTTATGCGCAGTTTTTCCCATCAGGTTGCCATTTCCAAACTGCTGGTGCCCGTATTAACTGCCACACTGCTGGGATTAAGCGGTTGTAGCAGCACCCCCACGCAAACCACGAGCAAGCCCACCACCCAAACACAACCGGCACAACTCAGCGCAAGCAAGTTGTTGCAAATGGCCAATCAGGCGCAGTCGCCCGAGCGTGAAAGCTTGGTGCTGCAGGCAGCGCAAGTGTATATCGCGAGCGGCAAATACAATCGAGCACGCAATTTGTTAGTCGATATGAACACGGACAATTTGCCCGACCAAGCCTATATCAAACATACGGATTTACTCAGCGCCGTAGCCTTGCAGGAAGGCTCGAATTTTCTGGCGCACGGCATTCTAACCAAGCCGCGCTTGGAACAACAATGGCAAGCCATGGAGCCTGCCATGGAAATATCCCTGCGCGATAAGCGTGCGCAAGTGTTTGCGCTGTTGGGTGAGCCACAAAATAGCGTGAGTGAACGCATTCAAATTGCGGCATTGAGCAGCGATAAAAAATTATTGCAGGCAAATCAGGATGCTCTCTGGCAGAGCTTGATGAGCATTCCATTTACCGAGCTGCAGCAACTGTCATTGAGTGGCATGAGCGATACCGCACGCGGCTGGTACAGCTTGGCGGCAATCAACAAAAATAACCAAATCGATCTCGAACAGCAGCGCGAGCAACTGCAAGTGTGGCTGCGCGATTGGCGTCAACATCCCGCCCATAACAATTTGCCTAGCGATTTAAAATTGCTGCAAAGTTTAATTGAACAGCAACCCAAACAAATTGCATTACTATTACCAATGCAAGGCAAACTAGCCGAGGCAGGCGAAGCAGTGCGCGATGGTTTTTTTGCCGCCTACTTTCAAGCGGTAAGCAATCGTCGACACACACCGGAAGTGCGCCAATATGACAGCAGTGGCGATGTCATCGCGGCCTATCAACAAGCCATTGCCGAGGGCGCGGATTTGGTAATTGGCCCCATCGACAAAGAAAAAGTAACCGAACTGAGTTTGATGCCCTCGCTGGACGTGCCGGTGCTCTCGCTCAACTACCCGGACACGCCACCCGCACAACCGCTAAAGGGTTTTTACCAATTTGGTTTGGCCGTAGAGGATGAAGCGCGTCAAGTCGCCCGTCAGGCATTTTTGGAAGGGCATCGCCAGGCGATGGTAATTATTCCGTCACAAGAATGGAGCGAACGCAGCGCGCGCGCTTTTGCCAATGAGTGGGAAAAACTCGGCGGTGTAGTGGTGAATCGCAGCCAATTCCAAAGCGGCGCCAATTATTCCAAGCTAGTTAAAGATGCGATGCAGATTGAAAGCAGTTTGGTGCGCAATCGCGAAATGCAGGAATTGCTCGGTATACCGCTGCAAACCTCACCGCGCAGCCGCAGCGATGTGGATATGATTTTTTTGATTGCCGACCCGGCGCAAGGTCGCCAGATCAAACCGACATTTGCATTTCACTACGCAGGCAATATTCCGGTCTATGCCACCAGCCAAATTTATTCCGGCCAACCAAACCCCAGAGCCGACCGCGATTTAAACGGCGTGCGCTTTAACACCATGCCCTGGTTATTTGATACCAGCAGCCCGGAAAAACAATCCGTTGCCCAACACACTAAATCCGCTGCAGTCTATGGCCGCCTGCATGCATTGGGAGCAGACGCCTTCCGTTTGTACGCACGCCTGCCGCAACTGGAACAAGTTCCGGACATGCGTATTTTTGGCGCGACCGGCGCGTTGCATATGTTGGAAGATGGCCGCATCGAACGCGAGCAAATCTGGGTGAGATTCCGCAACGGCGAAGCGCAACCGCTACCGATGGTGATTAACCAAAACGAGCTGCAATATTAATAGGCGATACTTTTCTTAATAACAGGAGCAATAAGGATATGTACGGCAACAAGGACGCGGCACCCCCAAATCAGAATACAACACCGCCAACAAACACTATTGCCATAGGCGCGGCCGCTGAAGCACAAGCAGAGGCGTTTTTAATTCAACAAGGACTGGTGACGCGCACACGCAATTACCGCTGCAAGCTGGGTGAAATCGACTTAATTATGCTGCATAAAAAAGCGGGTGACAGCGCAGCGGATGCCACGCTGGTATTTGTGGAAGTGCGCCTGCGGACAAACAAACGTTTTGCCCCGGCACTGGAGACGGTTGATTATCGCAAACAGCAAAAAATCATCAAAACTGCCATGCGTTTTCTGCAGGAGCAAAAACTCTACGATAAAGTTCGCTGTCGTTTTGATGTGATAGCATTAGACCAAACCGGCACTGCACCACCCATTCAATGGATTCAAAACGCGTTTGGCACCTGATCAAATGCGCGTGGAGTTTGCAGCCGCCAGACAATTTTTATCTACGAACGCAGCAGCTGAAACCTATGGATCAACGTGTCATCACCCTGTTTCACGAAAGTATCGAAGCCAAAATGCATTCGGGTGAACAACTCGCCCCACTGATTGCCCATGCCAGCCAAGTGATAGTGCACGCCTTGCTCAATGAGAAAAAAGTACTAACCTGCGGCAATGGTATTTCCGCGGCGCAAGCGCAAATCTTTACCGCCAGCCTGATTAATCGCTTTGAACAAGAGCGGCCAAGTTTGCCAGCATTTAATATCGGGGCAGATTTCACTACCCAAACTGCGATTGGCAGCGACAGCAACTTCAATGACATCTACGCCAAACAAATCCGCGCTCTCGGCCACCCCGGCGATGTGCTGGTGCTGCTCACCAGCACCGGCAAAGCCAGCAATTTATTGCAAGCCATCAGCGCCGCGCACGATAAAGAGATGCAAGTGATTGCGCTCACCGCAGGCGATGGCGGGGATGTGGCGGCGTTATTGGATCAGCATGATATTGAACTTCGCGTGCCGTCTGTGGCCAAACCCCGTATTCACGAGGTGCACCTGCTCAGTTTATTCTGCTTGTGTGACCTGATTGACCAGCAATTGTTTGGAGGATTCTAATGTTATTTAATCGCGCAACCCGCTCCGGTTTTTTATCGCTGCTGCTGGTGTTGATCACACTGTTTTGCCTCAGTGGTTGCGCCAAGATTATTCAGGTCACCACCAGTGAACCCATTCAAATCAGTACCAATAAACGCACACTCGGTACACGTATTAATGACAGCCAATTGGAAACCTTTGCGCGCGTCAACCTCAACAAAGCCAGCAAAGAGCTGGAAGATTCACGTATTCATATCGATAGTTTCAACGGTGTCATTCTGCTTACCGGACAAGTACCCAGCGAAACGCTGCGACAATTGGCAGGCGCCACTGTTGGCCAAATTAATACCGTGCGCCAGCTGCATAACGAACTGATGGTAAGCGAACGCACCCGATTGCCCGCACACACAAAAGATGCCTGGATTACCACCAAATTAAAAACCAAACTCATTGCCAGCAATATTCAAAGCAATCGCATTCGGATTATTACCGAATCCCAAAGCGTGTATTTAATGGGGTTGGTATCGCGCCACGAAGCAGATCGTGTTACCGAAATGGCGCGCACCACCAACGGTGTTAAACAAGTTGTGAAAGTATTTGAATATATCGATTAACCCTCGCTCCACCCTTTGACGTTTCCCCCAACCCCAACAGCTCATCGCCAACCACTGGTATTCTGCAACCATCCTGCTAGTATCTGGGCAGTGCGTATGGGCGCGGCATTGCTGTCGCCTTCAGACAATAATATTTTCAGGCAAAGGAACCTCATTATGATGACCACCGTAATTATTCTTGTTGTGATCGCCGTGTTGGTGTTCTACGCGATTGGTATTTACAACAAACTGGTGACGCTGAAAAACCGCTTTGAAAATGGCTTTTCACAAATCGCCGTGCAACTGAAACGTCGCTACGACCTGATTCCCAATTTGGTAGAAACCGCCAAAGCCTACATCACCCATGAACGCGAAACGCTGGAAGCTGTAGTGAAAGCGCGCAATCAGGCCATGCAAGGTTTACAAGCCGCGAGTGCAAACCCCGGCAGCCACACTGCAATTGCTGAATTGGCAAGTGCCGAAGGTATGCTCGGTGCAGCCATGTCGCGCTTGAATGTCGTGATGGAAGCTTACCCGGATTTAAAAGCCTCACAAAATATGTTGCAAGTTTCCGAGGAACTCACCAGCACCGAAAATAAAATCGCCTTTGCGCGTCAGGCATTTAATGATGCCGTTACCGAATACAACACCTACAAACAAACCTTCCCTCCCGTTATTTTTGCCAAGAGTTTTGGCCACAGTGAAGACGCGACGCTGCTCGAGTTTGAAGACCACGCCGAAATTCAAGCGGCCCCCAAGGTGCAATTCTAAGCAGACCTCTATAAGCACACGGGTGTGCATCGATGAATTTTTTTGAACATCAGGATCGCGCGCGGCGCAAAACCAAACAGCTAGTGCTATTGCTGGCACTGGCAGTTGTTGCACTCATTGCTATTACTACTTTCGCCGCGGCCGCGCTGGTTTATCTCTCGGGCAATGCTGAACCTCAAGCCTATGAGCACGCACACACTTTTTGGAGCGGTACACTCCATGCATTGAGTGTGCAATCATTTTTATGGATCGCCCTTGCAGTAACCAGCGTTGTGTTTCTCGGTAGCCTATTTCGCTTTATGCAGCTGGGTTCTGGCGGCAGAGCTATTGCCGAAGCCATGGGCGGGCGCTTATTGCTCGGCCAAACCACTGATCCGGATGAGCGCAAAATCCTGAATGTGGTGGAAGAAATGGCCATCGCCTCCGGCACTCCGGTACCGCCGGTCTATTTAATGGAAGATGATGCGATTAACGCATTTGCCGCGGGTTATCGCACGCAAGACGCGGTGATTGGCATTACCCGCGGCTGCATTCATCAACTGTCACGCGATGAACTACAAGGTGTAATCGCCCACGAATTCAGCCATATTTTTCACGGTGATATGCGTTTGAATATGCGTTTGGTTGCATTGCTCTACGGTATTCTGGTGATTGGTTTAATTGGTGAATTTTTATTGCGCAGCAGTCGCGCCTCCAGCCTGGTTCGCTCAAGTCGCGATAAATCTCCGGGCGGCATAATGCTGGTTGGGCTCGGCTTATTAATTATCGGTTATACCGGCACTTTTTTTGGCAACCTGATCAAAGCCGCGGTCAGTCGTCAGCGCGAATTTTTAGCCGATGCATCCGCCGTACAATTTACTCGCAACCCCGACGGCATTGCCGGTGCATTGAAAAAAATTGGTACCAATAGCGAGGGTTCCACCCTGCACAATGAGCATGCAGCTGAATTTAGCCACATGTATTTCAGCCAAGGCGTGCGACTTTTTTTTAATATGATGGCGACACATCCACCACTGGATGAACGCATCAAACGCATTCAACCGCGCTGGAATGGACAACTCGAAACCGCGCTTCACGGCGCAAATACGAACACTAATAAAGGAAGCAAGACTTTTAGTGATGAGACCGCAGGTTTTGCCCACGCAGCCACACCCAACACCGCATCAATGACTATTAATAGTGGCGCTACTGCCACTCTTGTCGATGTTGTTGATATAACTGGCGGTATTGACATTAATACTACCCTGCAACAAATCGCCCAACCGACCACCGCGCAATTAAGTTATGCACAAACCTGTTTGAATCAAATCGCCCCGGAATTAAAAACGGCGAGCCAGGATGCATTTAGTGCACGCGGAATAATATTTGGTTTACTACTTGATGCTCACGCCGAACAGCGTAATCGCCAATTGGCATTGCTGAGCGAACATCTCACCACCAGCGAGTTGCAAACCATCAATCCAATTATTCATGCCAGCGCCCAGGCTGCAATACACTTGCGTTTACCGCTTATCGAACTGAGCATAACGGCACTGAAACAATTGTCGGAAGCACAGCAACAAGACTTCCTGAGCTGTTTGAATGTGCTAATTCAAGCCGACCAAAAAGTGAGCCTGATGGAATGGGCGATGTATCGCATAGTGCTGCACAACATTCGTCGCGAACAACAGCCCTTGCGTACACGTTCACTGCTTGAAATGCATGAAGACTGCCAACTGTTAATGTCGCTACTTGCCTATACCGGTGCACGTCATCAGACGGAAGCAGAAAATGCGTTTGCCCAAGCCAGCAGCGCGTTGCCGTTTAAACAATTTACCTTGTTGGCCCGCACCAGTATAAAACTTGATGTAATGGATGCGGCACTGGAACGATTGAATCAACTAAAACCACTACAAAAGCCACAACTGCTTAAAGCCATGAGCCTCTGTGTAATGCATGACGGTAAATTACATACCGCTGAAGCCGAATTATTTCGCGCGCTGGCGGATGGACTGGACTGCCCGATTCCCCCCCAACTACAAGCCCTGCCCATTACTACTCGCTAACATACTGATGCGAATCAAAAGGCGATTAAAAGCGCGGCGAGTTACATAATCGCGCTACAACATTTACTGCCTGAACGGTTATAATGCCGCGCACTTTATCCCGCCAACCAAAGAGGTACTCACCTTGCAACTGGACAACGCATCTGTCGCGCAATTGCGCGAATGGGAAAGCCAACTGACCGAACAATATCAGGCTATTCTCGCTAAAAAACTGAATCTGGATTTAACCCGCGGCAAGCCTTCTGCCGAACAATTAAATCTGTCTGATGCAATGGATGGTTTGTTAAACGGTAACTACATTGCCGCCGATGGCACAGACACGCGCAACTATGGCGGTCTCGACGGTTTGCCCGAAGCCAAACAACTGGGCGCACATATTATGGATGTAGACGCCGCCAACGTACTGGTCGGTGGCAATTCCAGCCTGACCCTGATGTTTCAGGTGATGCTCACGGCTTATCAATTTGGCTTGAAGGATGCCGCCAGCGCTTGGAAAAACGAAGGTGAAGTGAAGTTCCTGTGCCCGGTTCCCGGTTATGACCGCCACTACACTGTATGCGACCAACTCGGCATCAAAATGATCAACGTTCCCATGACTTCCACCGGCCCCGACATGGACGTGGTTGAGTCATTAATCAAAGCCGACAAATCCATCAAAGGTATGTGGTGTGTACCCAAGTACTCCAACCCTACCGGCGTGGTGTATAGCGATGAAACCGTTGAGCGCATCGCCAAACTTGGCCAAATCGCCAGCGCAAACTTCCGTGTATTCTGGGATAACGCCTATTCAGTTCACGACCTGACGCCCAATGCGCCCAAACTGGCTAGCATCCTGGAAGCAACTCGTCGCAATGGCACAGAAGACTCAGTGGTGCAATTCGCTTCAACCTCAAAAATTACCCATGCTGGCTCAGGTGTTGCTTTTGTTGCCGCAAGTGCTGCCAACCTTGCAGGCTTCAAGAAGTTCCTGAACAGCTGCACTATCGGCCCAGACAAAGTAAACCAAATCCGCCACACCCGTTTCCTGCCCACTAAAGACGCGCTGATGGCCCATATGGGCAAACACGCTGAGCTGCTCAACCCTCGTTTTGACGCGGTATTGACTGCATTGGGCAAGGCGTTTGACGGTACAGATTTAGGTGCGTGGGAAAAACCCGTCGGCGGCTATTTTGTATCTTTTGATACACGCAAAGGCTGCGCGAAAGAAACCGTGCGTCTCGCCGCCGAAGCAGGCGTGAAGTTAACACCCGCGGGCGCAACCTACCCCTACGGTAAAGACCCGGAAGATCGTAATATTCGTATCGCACCTTCCGTTCCCACCGTACCGGAAGTGGTAGGCGCGATGGAAGTATTTGTGACCTGCGTGAAACTGGCCTCCGTTAAACAACAATTGGCAAGCCTTGGCTAACGCCTGATTACGATTGCTAGCACGTTAAAAGCCGCTCACTGAGCGGCTTTTTTATTGCTTCATGCATGGCGAGAACACGAATATTCTCAACGCATTAAAAACTGACTGATCTAACAACCACCGCTTAATTCCAAAAGACTTGGCGCATTATTCAAAAAGCTTCCTATACTGAAATCAGCCGGAACTGATCCATCACTCTTGCAGTGAAGTATCAAATTCTAATCATTAACAATTTTGCATCCAGAACCAAAACAAAACACTGCTTAATCCCTTCTCTGTGAGAGTCGTTTCAGGAGATTTTTTATGGGTGTTGCCGCTACTGTTGAAAATTACTTAAAAGCAAAACAAATCGAATTTACGCTGCTTGAACATGAATACTGCGAAGGTTCCTACAATACTGCACGCGTAGCAAAAATTGACGATCACTGTCTGGCCAAAGGTGTTTTACTGCGCGACGAAGACTTTCATTACACACTTTGTGTGCTGCCAACCCGCAATAAAATTTTGCGCCATACCTTGAATCAAATTTTTGATCGCCATATGGAGCTGGTGGAAGAGGAAGAACTCAACGAAATATTCCGCGACTGCGCAGAAGGCGCTATTCCCGCACTGGGTGAAGCTTATGGGCTGGATGTTATCTGGGATGAAGAATTGATGGGTGTGGAAGAAGTTTACATAGAAGCTGGCGATCATTGCCATTTAATCCGCCTGAAACAGCCCGACTTTGTGCAACTTATGGAAAACAAACTGCACGATCATTTCAGCGCGGAACGAAGCCATCACAGCAAACTACCCAAGAAATATATCCGTCAGGAGTATGAGCTTTAAACCTCCGGGATCTTAATTAGTCAATTACACCGAAAGAACAAACTCTAGACATAAAAAAACCGCCTTGTTACCAAGGCGGTTTTTTTATACAGAAGGTCGCTTACTACTTGGAGGGAACCAACACTACATTGGGCGCCTTAGCTTCGCGTGCCGCATCAGCGACCGCAACATAAGTACCAGTGTGTGCGGCTACATCAGCCATAATAATTACTGACGCCTTGGGTAACTCAGCACGCAAACGCTCGATGTTAGAGCGAACAGCACGGGTATCCACACGACGCTCACCTTCCTTCTCCATCAACCAGATTTGGTTGTCAGCAGAAATGCGCACCAGGATATTCGGCTCAGCATCATCCGGCGGTGGATTATTGTTTGGCTCTGGAACGTTAGGATTGATACCGATTTCCTTCACAAAGGAGGCGGTAACAATGAAGAAAATCAACATAATGAACACTACGTCGAGCATTGGCGTCAGGTCAATCTCGTTAGTATCATCGCCGGCACGGCCTTTCTTTCTGCGGCTCACTGTGGGTACTCCTCGTGGTGTTATTTGGAACGTTATATTTAGGTATAGAGTAAAAGGCTAATTCTAGCAGTTTTGCCGTCGCAAAAACCAACCCTTTGTGCTGCCTGAAACCAGGAATTTACGCCAAATATTCGGGCTATAGCCTTCATTGGAAGCTCATTTTTTGGCCAACGCTGTTTTCCCGCTGATATCCACTGTGAAGTGTCAATAAACAGGCACATAAGGCAGATCCCACCCAAGCGACCAAAAGTCTCTCACCTGGATGAAAAATCACTGCTGCTACGCTTCAACAAGCGCTACTCAACAGAATGACCGCTTAAAAATAATCAGCCAGGCCTGAAAATCTCCAGCCATAAACTAGACAAGATTTTTTGCAAAACTATCCCTTTTTTCGAAACCAAAAGATGGACCGATGTGACGTGTAACACATGCATCAACATCGCCGGCATTCACGTTAAAAAAACCATCCCAAAAAGTACTTTGCTTTAGCGTGCGAAGAGTTAGTCAGGGAGACATCCAGCGTTAGGCTTAATCATTTTTCCAAAACCCATCTCTTCAAATATTAGTTCCGCCATTGTTGCAGCCCCTATCAACTTAATCTTCTCGCTTTAGGGAAATCGAACACTCGATCAATGTGAGTTTTTAGGTAAACAGCACTTGGGGCATAGTGAAAAAATTAACAACCAGTTTAAAACCTCACACTGAACCCAATGCTGCAACCACAGCCTGGCTACAATGAAATGATTTTCCAAAAGCGCCAACCTTGCAATGAAGAGCTAGCAGCCGTTTTATAGTTTGTTCAGCAGAAAGTAGCGTCTAATCAGCCAGCCGGATAGGAGCACCGCCATCAGTCACAGAATAATTCCTGAATTCGGGTAGATGACTTCATACCAGAAACATATTCAACGACCAAATTGAGCATCAAGCAGGTGTTTTTTTGGATCAGCGGAAGCACAAAAAACTGCATTGAGCTGCTAACACTTAAACGCCAGCCGCCCTCCACCAGCAATAAAAAAACGACTGCAACGCTGCAACTAAAAAACTAATTTTGAAATTATTAGCCATAAACCTTTCCCGGCAACAAAGATAACCAGTTTCTATTTCTTGATGACGCAAAGTCATACAACTAAAAAACTTTCGAAAATATTCCGAAAAAGACATTTTTTTACTAAAAATCATCAAAAAAATGCGTTTTTATTGACTATTTAACGCAAAAAACTTGAATTTTTTTCATAAAGTTTTAACTTATACATGTTGGACTTTTTAATCCATTTATCGACCTTTCGAAAACCATAAAGGAAGCACACCATGGCTGCACGTAAACAAACCGCTGTTAATACTGTTGCAAGTTTGGAACAGCAATTAGCTCAACTGAAAACCCAACTCTCTAAAGCTCGCGCTGCACAAGCAGCAGATGCTGTTAAAGCTGTTGCTGGTTTAGCTAAAGATGCCGCTAAAGCGACTGCTGCATTGAAAGCTGCTCAAACCAAGTTGACTGCTGCTGCTAAAAAGAAAACTCCAGGTTCAGCAAAACAAGTTGCTGCCGCTAAAGCTGCTGTTGCTGCCGCGAAGAAAGATGCTGCTGCCGCTAAAGCTGCTGTTGTTAGCGCCAAGAAAGAAGCTGCTGCTGCTAAAGCTGCTGCTAAACTTGCCGCTGCTCACGACAAAGCAGTTGCAAAAGCAGAAGCTGCTGTTGCCAAGCGCTTGAAAGCTGCTGCCAAGAAGTCTGCAGCTAAAAGCAAAGTTGCTGAGAAGAAAGCTGCTGCTAAAGCTAAATTAGCTGCTAAGAAAGCCGCCGCCAAAGCAAAACTGGCAGCAAAAAAACAAGCTGCTAAAGCTAAAGCTGCCGCTAAAAAGGCTGCGTTGAAGAAAAAAGCGGCTGATAAAAAAGCGGCAATTAAAGCTAAATTAGCCGCTAAGAAAGCTGCCGCTAAAGCTAAAGTTGCAGCAAAAAAACCAGCTGCTAAGAAAGCTGCCGTTGCCAAACCAGCTGCTGCCAAAAAGCCTGCCGCACCAAAAGCTGCTGCCGCTAAAAAGCCAGCAGTGAAAAAAGCTCCTGCTGTTAAAAAAGCGCCCGCCGCTAAAAAACCAGCTGGTGCAGCGCCTGCAAAACGTGGCCGCAAGCCAAAAGCAGCTGTACCTGCTGCTTAATTTGTGAAGCACCAATAAAAAAGGCACCGAAAGGTGCCTTTTTTATTGGTGGAACTTTATCTATTAAACCAAAGCTACTCTTAGCCAGCTATCTGATCTTGGTGTGCCATATGACTAAAAACATAGGCATACATTATTAACCGCTCGTCATCACTGAGATCAGAAAACTCAATTCCGTAACTCACTAACGCGCCCTCTTCAATATTGTCAGTGGGATCCACTCGAGATCGAACAATTCCCTTAAGTACTAACGAGTGCTTTAACCCCAGAATATCAACAACTGCTTGCAGCTCAAGCATATCCCCCAGTTCAGCAACATCTGAAAACAATTCTATTCTGCAACCATTGACACTAATATCGGCGATAAAACCTGTCACCGGTGAAGCCGTAAGGTCGCTAACAGAGGTGATTTCGATTTTCTCATGCACCGTTACACGAGTCGCACTACGAATTCCCTTAAAGGTAACAGACTCCGGAAAGCTCAGATGCAAAATCGGATAAGGTTCTGTGGTTTGTGCCTCCACCATTCCAGCAAAAACACCGATACCATTATCAATCATTAACCGTACAACGATTTTCTGACCCGCCCTGAATCGCACCAATTTACCGGATAGCTTTGGAACGGACAGCAGCAACGCACGCCCAGGTAAACAGCCGATTAGTCGACATGAAAAACGCTCCGGCTGCCCGGAAAGAGAAGAGGTTTGCAATTGCAACGGATAGCCGTAAGCCAATTTTAGATCTTCGAATTTCATTGCAGCAGTCACTAATTGTAAGTTGTTATTTTTTTAGTGTAGCAGTGTACAAAAGCTTTGCCCGAGGGCTTTGGTAACGGGATGAGCAGTATCTCGTTTACACCGGCCCCGGTTGTTGCAGCGCCTCGGCAGAGAGCACACCGAACTCTTTATTCCACTCAATGAGCAGTATTGCCAAGGCTTTCGATTGTTCAAAGAGAGACAATAGCTCTTCGTATGTATCTTTAGGGCCATGATAAAGTTTTATCTGGCGATGCCTGTTGGCTAGCAAATGCTGCAAATGCTGCGAGCGGTAGACTTCCAATTTCCACCGCAGATTGTGCGCCATATTACGGTAATAGACTAATTTAGTTGCACGTGAAATGGGACTGGTTGCATTGAGGGGACCAAACACATTGATGTCCAATGCGAGCACGGTAGATTCTTTTGCGCTTTGATCCGCAATAATAGTAGCGGTGCGTGGTTGGCCAACTAACTGCGCCAGATCACCAAATACTTCACCCGGTGTTACATAATTCACCAGATCACTTTGCAGAGGCTGATCGACGTAAACAGCCAACTTGCCCTTTAACAAAAAATACAACCAATTACTTTGTTCACCTTTTTGCACCACTATTTCACCGGGAAGGTAAGAAACGATGCGGGATGCTTGAACTAGCAAATCAAACTGCTTAGGGTCTTGCTGACGAACGGCTTTGAAAAATGAGATTCCTGAGAGTAAATGCTCCAGGGTAGCTTTA
>Ga0307408_100000045_pt1 | contig 169484 bp, 164 predicted proteins | sample 322Cmetagenome_FD_202116 | JGI IMG/M metagenome (GOLD analysis project Ga0307408, IMG submission 202116) | Maize rhizosphere microbial communities from greenhouse at UC Davis, California, United States - 322HYB-C-3 | ecosystem: Host-associated > Plants > Roots > Rhizosphere > Soil | place...
CCCCGAAAGAACTCGGCGGCGCCGGCGGCAATGGCACCAACCCGGAGCAGCTGTTCGCCGCCGGTTATTCCGCCTGCTTCCTCGGTGCCCTGAAATTCGTCGCCGCCCGCGACAAGCTGAGCATCCCGGCTGACACCTTCATCGAAGGCACCGTCGGCATCGGCGCCATCCCCACCGGCTTCGGCATCGAAGTGGAACTGCGCATCAGCCTGCCCGGCCTGGCCCCGGAAGCCGCACAAACCCTGGTGGATCGCGCGCACATCGTCTGCCCGTACTCCAACGCCACTCGCGGCAACATCGACGTCACCCTGACCATCGTCTGACAGCTGGCAGCCAGCGCTCGCGGCCATCGCCCGAGCGCGGCACCCAAGAGGAGAACCACCATGAAAGCCCGCACCCTGTTCGCCACCGCCCTGACCGCTCTCGCACTCAGCGCGTCGCTCACCAGCCTCGCCCACAGCGCCGAGGCCACGCCCTACCGCTACGGCCAGAACCTGGATATCGCCAAGGTGATTTCCATCGACGTGCCCAACAGCTCGCAGTGCGAAGTGGTCACGGCAACGATGACCTACCGCAACAGCGCGGGTGACGTGGAAGTTCTCGACTACGAACAACTGTCCAGCGTTTGCACCAACCAGGGTTGATGACCACGACCCGCTCGCCTGGCAAGCCAGAGGGCAGCCACTGAAAAGAATGAACCCCGCCACCGGCAACGGTGGCGGGGTTTCGTTCATGGCCAGTCAGCCGCGCGGATGGTGCTGCGCATGCAACTCCTGCAGGCGAGCGCGAGCGATGTGGGTGTAGATCTGCGTGGTGGACAGGTCGCTGTGGCCCAGCAACATCTGCACCACCCGCAGATCGGCGCCGTGATTGAGCAAATGAGTCGCGAAGGCGTGGCGCAGCGTGTGCGGCGACAGCGCCTTGCTGATGCCTGCGACCTGTGCCTGATGCTTGATGCGATGCCAGAAGGTCTGCCGCGTCATCTGCTCGCCACGCAGGCTGGGAAACAGCACATCGCTGGGCTTACCGCCCAGTAACAGCGGACGCGCCTCACGCGTGTAGCGCTCGATCCAGGCAATAGCCTCTTCACCCAATGGCACCAGACGCTCCTTGCTGCCTTTACCAAACACCCTCAGCACGCCCTGGCGCAGGTTGACCTGCTCCAATGTCAGCCCAACCAACTCACTGACCCGCAAACCGCAGGCATAAAGCACCTCGAGCATGGCGCGATCACGTAGGCCGATAGGGTCATCCAGGTCCGGCGCCTGCAGCAGCGCTTCGACATCAGCTTCGGACAACGACTTGGGCAGTGGCCGACCGATCTGCGGCAACTCGATCTGCAACGTCGGATCTTCACTGATCAGTGTTTCGCGCAGCAAAAAACGGTAGAAACCACGCACCCCTGAGAGAAAGCGCGCGGTGGAACGCGCCTGATAGCCCTGCTCGAGGCGCCAGGCCAGGTGATCGAGAATGGCGTCACGGCCGACATGCTGCAGGGCCAGACCACGCCCATCGAGCCAGGCATTGAAGTGTTCCAGATCACTGCGATAGGCAGCCTGGGTGTGGGCGGAGAGCCCCTTTTCCAACCACAGGGCTTCGAGGAAGCGCTCGATCAGAGGATGATTTAACGTTGCCATCGAGGGTCCGTGACGAAATATGATTACTAGTTTTCCACAGCCCCATCGCGATAGGGAGATCCAATGAGCGAGACTCACATCCTGCTGAGCCTGGGCGGCATCGGCCTGCTGGCCCTGGCCAGTCAATGGTTGGCCTGGCGCCTGCGCCTGCCGGCCATCCTGTTCCTGCTGTTCGGTGGCATTCTCGCGGGCCCGTTGCTGGGCATGCTCGATCCGCAGGAGCTGTTCGGCCCCCTGCTGTTCCCCTTCATTTCCCTGGCCGTGGCGCTGATCCTGTTCGAAGGCAGCCTGACGCTGCACCTGTCGGAATGGCGCGAGATCGGCAAGGTGGTGCAGCGCCTGGTGACCATCGGCGCACTGCTCACCTGGGCGGTAATCACCGTCGCCAGTCATTACCTGCTTGGCTTCTCCTGGGACCTGGCACTGCTGTTCGGTACGCTCACGCTGGTTACCGGCCCCACCGTAATCGCCCCGATGCTGCGCGTGGTCCGCCCCACTTCGGCGGTAGCGAACATCCTGCGCTGGGAGGGCATCGTCATCGACCCCATCGGCGCCCTGCTGGCCGTAGTGACCTTCTCCTTCATCGTCAGTTACGCGGAAGGCAACGCCCTGAGCGAGAGCCTGAGCACCTTCGCTGCGGTGATCGCCTGCGGCAGCCTGCTCGGCGCGGGTACGGGCTGGGGCTTCGGCATCGTGCTGCGGCGGCGCTGGCTGCCGGAATACCTGCATAATTTCGCGTCCCTCGCAGCAGTACTGGGCGTGTTCATCGCCGCCAACCTGATGGTGCATGAATCCGGCTTGCTCGCCGTCACCGTCATGGGCATGTGGCTGGCCAACATGCGCGGCGTGGACATCAGGCCGATCCTGCATTTCAAGGAAAACCTCAGCGTGCTGCTGATCTCCGGCCTGTTCATCATCCTCGCCGCGCGCCTCGACCTGCAGGCGCTGCTGGCACTGGGCCCGGCAACGCTGGCCTTGCTCGCGGTCATCCAGCTGATCGCGCGCCCACTGAATATCGCCGTCTGCACCCTGGGCTCCAGCCTCAACTGGCGCGAGCGCACCCTTCTGGCCTGGATCGCACCCCGTGGCATCGTCGCTGCCGCGGTCTCGGCGATCTTCGCCCTGCGCCTGGAGCAACAGGGCAATGAACAGGCCCACCTGCTGGTGCCGCTGACCTTTCTGGTCATCATCGGCACCGTGGTCCTGCAGAGCGCGACAGCACGGCCTCTGGCGCGCCTGCTCAAAGTCGCCGAACCCTCACCCAGCGGTTTTCTGATCGTCGGCGCGAACCCGGTCGCGCGAGCGCTGGGCAAAGCCATTCAGGGCCTGGGCAGCCAGGTCCTGCTGACCGATTCCAGCTGGGAAAACATCCGCGCTGCACGTATGTCCGGCCTGCCCACCTTCTTCGGCAACCCGACCTCGCAACATGCCGAGGCGCACCTGGATCTGGTCGGCCTGGGCCACCTGCTGGCACTGACCCCCTCGGCAGAACTCAATGCCCTGGCCTGCATGCATTTTCGTCACGACTTCCCCGGTAACCGGCGCTTTACCCTGCCCACCAGCGCCGACGGTAGGCGCAGCGACAAGCACCGCAGCAGTGATGAGGTACGCGGGTTGCCGCTGGGCGGACAGCCACTGAGCTTTCCACAGTTCGCCAGCCGCCTGGCGCGCGGCGACGAAGTACGCAGCACCACTCTGACCCAGGCCTTCGACTGGAATGCCTACAACGCCCTCTACGGCAGACGAGCCACACTGTTGCTGGCTCGCGCACCGAATGGCTGGCTACATATCGCCACGCAACCCCTGAGTTTCACGCCTGGTACCGGCTGGACATTGATGGCACTGATCGAATCAGAAGAACCAGCCAGCGAGCCCAGTGCGCAGGAAGCCAACGCCGCTATCTGAGTGCCCGAGCGCCCAGCCTGACAGTCAGCTTGCGCCCCCGAGACGCAGGCTGACTACTGATCGAAGCCCGCCAAGACCGGCACGGGCTTTTGCTGATCGTCGACGGCAACGAAGCTGAAGCTGCCGCTGATCGCGCGCTCGCGTCCTTCCTGATACAACCCTTCGACGAACACCTCGACCTCGACCTTGAGACTGGTGTTGCCGACCTTGATCACCCGCCCGATCAACTCGACGATAGAGCCGGCCGGTATCGCATGCTTGAAATCGATGCGATCACTGGACACCGTCACCAACGGCAAACGGCAGAAACGCGTGGCAGCGATGAACGACACTTCGTCCATCCAGGCCAGCGCGGTGCCGCCGAAGAGGGTGTTGTGATGATTGGTGGTCGGTGGAAACACCGCCTTGGTCACGCGGGTTTCCGACAGCACAATGCGCCGCTGAATCTCTTGCTCTCTGGGAGTCATGTCACTGCCACTCATGATTACTGGAAGCCAGAAACGACAAAAGCAGCCCGAAGGCTGCTTTTGTCAGAAAAGCGTCCGAACTTAGGACAGCTTTTCCTTGATGCGTGCGGCTTTGCCGGACAGGTCGCGCAGGTAGTACAGCTTGGCTTTGCGCACGTCACCGCGACGCTTGACGCTCAGGCTGTCGACCAGCGGCGAGTAGGTCTGGAAGGTACGCTCGACGCCAACACCGCTGGAAATCTTGCGCACGGTGAATGCGCTGTTCAGGCCGCGGTTACGCTTGGCGATAACAACGCCTTCGAAGGCCTGCAGACGCTGACGGTCGCCTTCCTTCACTTTCACTTGTACGACTACGGTGTCGCCTGGTGCGAAAGTCGGGATTTCTTTGTTCATCTGCTCAGCTTCGAGCATCTGGATAATCTTGTTGGTCATGCTGCGCTCCTAAGACAAGCCTCCCGGCCTGCCATCGATACGTTAACTATCGTCCCGCTGGCGGATGTATTCCTCCAGCAGCTTTTTCTCTTCTCCAGAAAGCGAGCGGCTATCCAGAAGATCAGCGCGACGTTCCCAGGTCCTACCAAGGGACTGCTGTAAACGCCAGCGCCGGATGTGTTCGTGGTTGCCACTAAGCAACACTTCGGGAACACGTTTATCCGCATACACCTCCGGGCGGGTGTAGTGCGGGCAGTCGAGCAGGCCATCCGTGAAGGAGTCCTCCTCGGCCGAATCGGCATGACCCAATGCACCGGGCAAAAGGCGCGTCACCGCATCGATCAGCACCATGGCCGGCAGCTCACCGCCGGACAGGACGTAGTCGCCAATCGACCATTCCTCATCGACATGCGTTTCGATGAAACGCTCGTCGATGCCTTCATAACGACCGGCAATCAGGATCAGTGCATCCTCCTGCGCCAGCTCGCGGACCGCAGCCTGATTCAGACTACGCCCCTGCGGCGACAGGTAGATCACCTTCGCCGTCTCTCCCGCTGCCTGCCTGGCACTGGCCAAGGCATCCTCGAGAGGCTTGATCTTCATCACCATCCCCGGACCACCGCCGAAAGGGCGGTCATCCACCGTATGGTGACGATCGGTCGTGTAGTCACGCGGGTTCCAGCAATTGAGCTTGAGCAGCTCCTGCTTGACCGCACGACTGGTGATGCCGTACTCGCCGATGGCGGCAAACATTTCCGGGAACAGGGTGATGACTTCTACGCGCATGGGCCTTAGAAATCCGCATCCCAGTCGACCCGCATCTCGCCGGCTGCCAGGTCGATCGAAAGCACGCACTGATCCGTATAGGGCAGCAGACGCTCGCGATCATCCAGACTGCCCGCGCAGGGCTTGACCACCATCACATCGTTGGCACCGGTTTCGAACAAGTGGTCGACCACACCGAGCAACTGCCCCGCCTGATCAATGACCTTCAAGCCCTGTAACTGGTACCAATAGAACTCGCCATCTTCCAGATCCGGCAGCTCGCTACGCGGCACGCAGATCTCGAAGCCGGCGTATGTACGCGCGATTTCTCGATCATCCAGACCTTTCAACTTGGCTACCAGCACCTTGCCCTGAAGGCGGCCGCTGGCCAGTTCCACTTTCTTTACCTCACCGTCACGCTTGAGCGTCCAGTTGCGGTAATCGAGCACGTTATCGATGGGGTCGGTAAAGGAGTACACCTTCACTTCACCCTTGACGCCGTGCACCGAAACAATCTTGCCGAGAACGATCAAATCCTCGGCGACGGCCGGCGTCGTACTCATAAAGATGCTTAGGCAGCAGCCTTGGCAGCTTCCTTGAGCAGCTGAGCAACACGCTCAGACGGCTGAGCGCCCTGACCCAGCCAGTAGGTCGCACGCTCTTGGTCGACGGAAAGACGCACTTCGCCACCGGCAGCGATCGGGTTGAAGAAACCGATACGCTCAACGAAACGACCATCGCGCGCATTGCGGCTGTTGGTCACGGTCAGGTGGTAGAAGGGGCGCTTTTTGGAGCCGCCACGAGCAAGACGGATGGTTACCATGTGAACATCGTTCCTATAGTCGGTGCTAACTTGAGGCACACATTAAAAATGGGCCTGGGCCCGAAAGGCCGCATATTCTATGAGCAAAAGCGGCAAGCTTCAAGCCACAAGCTACAAGTAAAAGCAGATTTCCAGACTGCAGCTATTTCTTGCGGCTTGAAGCTCCTAGCTTGTGGCTGCTTTGCCTAGAATTTCGGCATGCCACCGCCGCCGGGCAGCATACCGCCCATGCCGCGCATCATCTTGGCCATACCGCCCTTGGCGGTGAATTTCTTCATCATCTTCTGCATCTGCTTGTGCTGCTTGATCAGCCGACCAATGTCCTGCACCTGGGTACCGGAACCCAGCGCGATGCGGCGCTTGCGCGAGCCGCTGATGATGTCCGGATCGCGGCGTTCGGCCGGCGTCATCGAGTTGATGATCGCCTCCATCTGCTTGAACTGCTTCTCGGCCGCGCCCTGAGCGCTGCCCATCTGCGACAGGTTGACGCCACCAATGGACGGCAGCTTGTCCATCAGGCCGCCAAGGCCGCCCATATTCTTCATCTGCTGCAGCTGATCACGGAAGTCTTCGAGATCGAAGCCCTTGCCCTTCTTCAGCTTCTTGGTGAGCTTCTCGGCCTTTTCGCGATCAAGGGTCTGCTCGGCCTGCTCGATCAGACTGAGCACATCGCCCATACCGAGAATGCGCGAGGCGATACGATCCGGGTGGAAGGGCTCGAGCGCGTCACTCTTCTCGCCCATACCAATGAACTTGATCGGCTTGCCGGTGATATGGCGTACGGACAAGGCCGCACCGCCACGCGCATCACCGTCAACCTTGGTCAGCACAACGCCGGTCAGCGGCAACGCTTCGCCAAACGCCTTGGCCGTGTTCGCGGCGTCCTGGCCGGTCATGGCATCGACCACGAACAGCGTTTCGACCGGGTTGACCGCAGCATGCAGCGCCTGGATCTCGGCCATCATCTCGGTATCCACGGCCAGACGACCGGCGGTATCGAGGATGACCACATCGATGAACTTCAGCTTGGCTTCGCGGATCGCCGCATTGGCGATATCCACCGGCTTCTGAGTGGCATCGGAGGGGAAGAAGGTAACACCCAGGTCACTTGCCAGGGTTTCCAGCTGCTTGATCGCCGCCGGACGGTAAACGTCGGCCGACACCAGCAACACCGACTTCTTCTTGCGCTCCTTGAGGAACTTGGCCAGCTTGCCGGCAGTGGTGGTCTTGCCCGCGCCCTGCAGACCCGCCATCAGCACCACGGCAGGCGGGGCTGCATTGAGTGCCAGATCTTCGTTGGCCGCGCCCATCAGCTCTTCCAGCTCGGCTCGGACGATCTTCACGAAAGCCTGTCCAGGGGTCAGGCTCTTGGAGACTTCGGTGCCAACGGCGCGATCCTTGACCTTGCCGACGAAGTCCTTGACCACCGGCAGTGCTACGTCGGCCTCGAGCAAGGCCATGCGCACTTCGCGCAGCGTATCCTTGATATTGTCTTCGGTCAGCTTGGCCTTGCCCGTGACGTTACGCAGCGTCTGGGATAGGCGATCGGTAAGATTTTCGAACATGCGCGTTCCTTTGATAGGTGCGTCCGGCGCGCCGGGTGTGCGACAGGCGGCGGATTATAGCGAAGTCACCGAGCTGCCGACACCGCCGGCAGTCTTTCGTGCTGACGCCCTTCTGTGCCACACTCAGCGCCTTTCGGGCCCGCCTTACACGGATTTATGCACCCTCTGTTGCCCAGCCTCGCCGCCGCCCTCCTCTACGCCGGCGCTGCCGCTTACCAAGGTCTGCGCCTCACCCAGCGCAGCATCCCCGACAAACGCCTGCTGGCGTCACTTGGCGTGTTCGCCCTGTGCCTGCACGGCATCAGCCTGTTCTACCAGCTGTATGACGCGCACGGTCTCAACCTGGACTTCTTCAATGCCGCCAGCCTGATCGCCTGCGCGGTCATCGGCCTGATTCTGCTGGCCTGCCTGCGCATCCCGGTGGAAAACCTGCTGCTGCTCCTGTTCCCGCTCGGCACGTTGACGGTCCTGGCTGCGGAATTCATGCCCAGCGGTACCATCAGCCCGATCAACGAACACCCCGGCATCCTCGCCCACATCCTGTTCTCGATAATGGCCTACGGCATGCTCACCATCGCCGTGTTCCAATCGATCCTGTTGCTGCTGCAGGACCATCAGCTCAAGCACAAGCACCCGTCGGGGCTGATCCGTAACTTCCCACCGCTGCAGACCATGGAAAGCCTGCTGTTCGGCTTCCTTTTCGCCGGCTGGCTGCTCCTGTCGCTGTCGCTGCTGTCCGGCGCGCTGTACATCGATGATCTGTTTGCCCAGCACCTGGCACACAAGACCATTCTTTCCTGCTTCGCCTGGGTGGTTTTCGCCGTTCTGCTGTGGGGTCGCCACCAACTCGGCTGGCGCGGCCACAAGGCCATTCGCTGGACCCTCGCCGGGTTCTGCCTGCTGATGCTGGCGTACTTCGGCAGCAAGCTGGTGCGCGAATTCATCCTGCACATCTGAGACAGACGTCGTGGACGACATTCATTCGAGCTACCTACTCGGCCTGCTGATTTTCCTGATTCTCTGCTCGGCGTTCTTTTCCAGCTCCGAGACCGGCATGCTCAGCCTCAACCGCTACCGGCTCAAGCATCTGGCCAAGGAAGGGCACAGCGGCGCCAAGCGCGTCATCCGCCTGCTCGACCGTCCGGACCGCCTGCTCGGCACCATCCTGGTTGGCAATAACGTGGTCAACATTCTCGCCGCCTCCATCGCCACGGTGCTAGCGGTGGACCTCTGGGGCGAAGCCGGCATCGCCATCGCCACGGCGGGCCTGACCATCATCGTGCTGATCTTCGGCGAAATCACGCCCAAGACCCTGGCCGCCCTGCGCCCGGAACTGGTGGCCTTCCCCGCCAGCCGCGTGCTCAGCCTGCTGCTACGCGTACTCTATCCGGTGGTGTGGCTGACCAGCGTGATCAGCAACGGCCTGCTGCGCCTGCTGGGCGTCGACCCGGCACAGCGCGCCAGCGACAGCCTGTCCACCGAAGAGCTGCGTAGCGTGGTGCGCGAATCGGGTTCGGAGCTGCCGACGAATCGCCAGAGCATGCTGCTGAGCATCCTCGACCTTGAACGGGTCACGGTCGACGACATCATGATTCCGCGCAACGAAGTGACCGGTATCGACCTCGACGACGACCTGGAAATCATCATCGGCCAGTTGCGCAGCACCTCGCACACGCGCCTGCCGGTGTTTCGTGGTGACATCAACCAGATCGAAGGCGTGGTGCACATGCGCCAGATCGCCCGCCTTCTGAGCCACAACCAACTGACCAAGGACGCGTTGCTGGCCGCCTGCAGCGAGCCTTACTTCATCCCTGAAAACACGCCCCTGGCGACCCAGCTGATCAACTTCCAGAAGCAGAAACGGCGCATCGGCATCGTCGTCGACGAATATGGCGACGTGATCGGCATCGTCACTCTGGAAGACATCCTCGAAGAGATCGTCGGCGACTTCAGCAACCAGGACAGCCTGCGCAGCCCGGATATCCACCCGCAGGAAGATGGCACCCTGGTCATCGACGGCGCCGCCTACATTCGCGAAGTGAACAAGACCCTCGGCTGGCACCTGCCCAGCGACGGCCCCAAAACCCTCAACGGCCTGATCACCGAAGCACTTGAGAGCATTCCTGACAGTAGCGTCTGCCTGAAGATCGGCCCCTACCGCCTGGAGATTCTCCAGGCCGCGGAAAACCGGGTGAAGAGCGTGCGCGTCTGGCAGGTGGCAAAGGTCAAAGCGGACGAAGCAGCTCCGGAGTGAGGCGCTCGGCCAGGCCAGCAGCCCATTGCTGGTAGCCCAGTGCCGATGGGTGATAGCCATCCTCGGCCAGATAATGCGCCTCGAATGGCAGGTCCAGCACGCAGTGCCGCGCGCCCAGCCGTTGCGCCAGGCTTTGCAACTCACGATCCAGCAAGCTGGCCCGCCAGCCCATCAACTGCCGCAACAGCCACGGCAACGCGCTGAAATGCTGCAAGGGCGGCACAGCGCTGAATGCCACGCGACAGCCCCGCTCGCCCAGCGCATCGGCCATCGCGGCAAGCGCCTGCAGCCAGCGCTTGCTCGGCGTGAGATGCGTGGTGTCGTTGACGCCGAACACCAGCAGCGCCAGGTCGGCCGGCTCCGCCAATGCCAGCGGCAACAGGCGCTGATGCGCCTCGGAGGCGGTGATGCCATTCTCGCCACAGGCGCGCCAGCGTACCGGCCGTGCCAGACGCTCGGCCAGAGCGACTGCCAGACAATTCGCCAGGGACTGATCGAAGTGTGTGACACCAACGCCCGCCACGGTCGATTCACCGATCAGCAGCAGGCGAAAAGGCTCTCCCGGTAAATGCACGGCAGCGGTGCCGCTTGGCTCGCCCTGCGCAACCGGCAGACGCAATGCCGTGCGCCGGGCGCGCAGGGCCAGAGGCAGCGCCAATGGCAGCAGTGGCACGGTCGCCAGCCACCACAGCGCATGCCGACTCACAACTGGACGCGAACCGCTTGCGCGCTGCGCAGTGCCTTGGCGCGAGCCGCTTCGATGGATTCGTCACGCGCCAGCGCCACGCCCATGCGGCGCTGGCCCTTGACCTCGGGCTTGCCGAACAGACGCAGCGCGGTGTCGGCCTCGCTCAATGCGGCTCCGAGGTTGGCGAAGCTGGCCTGCTGCGAATTGCCCTCTACCAGAATCACCGCCGACGCGGACGGGCCCATCTGGCGGATCGCCGGAATCGGCAAACCGAGAATCGCACGCGCATGCAAGGCGAACTCGGACAGTTCCTGGGAAATCAGCGTCACCAGACCGGTATCATGTGGGCGCGGCGAGACTTCGCTGAACCACACCTGGTCGCCCTTTACGAACAGCTCGACGCCGAACAGGCCGCGCCCGCCCAGCGCCTCGGTCACCGCCAGCGCCACGCGCTCGGACTCGGCCAGGGCCTTCGGGCTCATGACTTGCGGTTGCCAGGACTCCTGGTAATCGCCGTTCTCCTGGCGATGGCCAATCGGCGCGCAGAAGCTGGTGCCGCCGACATGACGCACGGTGAGCAGGGTGATTTCGTAGTCGAAGTCGATGAAACCCTCGACGATCACCCGCCCCTTGCCGGCGCGGCCACCTTCCTGGGCATAGTCCCAGGCGCGCTGCAGGTCGGCATCGCTCTTGAGCACGCTCTGGCCCTTGCCGGAGGAGCTCATGATCGGCTTGACCACGCAGGGGTAGCCGACGGACTTCACCGCCGCGGCGTAGTCCTCGAAGGTGTCGGAGAAATGATACGGCGAGGTTGGCAAGCCCAGTTCCTCGGCCGCCAGACGACGAATACCCTCGCGATTCATGGTCAGCTGCGCGGCACGCGCAGTCGGCACCACGTTGAAGCCTTCGGCTTCCAGTTCGACCAGAGTGGCGGTGGCGATGGCCTCGATCTCGGGCACGATGTAGTGCGGCTGCTCCTTCTCGATCACTGCACGCAGTGCCGCACCATCGAGCATGTCGATGACGTGACTGCGATGTGCCACCTGCATGGCCGGCGCATTGGCGTAACGGTCGACACCGATGACTTCGCAGCCCAGGCGCTGCAGCTCGATCACCACTTCCTTGCCCAGCTCGCCGCAGCCACACAGCAGTACACGGGTCGCGGAGGACGACAGAGGGGTTCCAATACGGGGCATGAGTGTTCCTCGAACAGCGAATCAGGAAGTAATTAAAAGACCGGAAGCGCGGGCGCGCTCCAGGCAGCGTTGCAGTACGTCGCGGCGCTCGGCATTGTCCATGCGGCCCCAACGGGTGATTTCGGCGACGGTACGCTGACAACCGATGCAGACATCCTGCTCATCCAGCGCGCAGACATGCACGCAGGGTGAACGCACCGTTTTTTCTACATCACTCATCGTCATCAGGTACCAGCTCACGGGAATAGCGCTGCGCATTATGAACGTAATGAGCGGCGCTGGCCTCCAGCATCTTCTTCTGCGCCTCGGTCAGCTCGCGCACCACCTTGCCGGGGCTGCCCATGACCAGGCTGCCATCGGGGATCACCTTGCCTTCGGGAATCAGGCTGTTGGCGCCGATGATGCAGTACTTGCCGATCCTGGCGCCGTTGAGGATCACCGCATTGATGCCGATCAGGCTGTAATCGTCCACCGTGCAACCATGCATCATCACGTTGTGACCCACGGTGACGCCCTTACCCAGGGTCAGCGGAAAACCCATATCGGTGTGCATGACGCTGCCGTCCTGCACGTTGCTGTTCTCGCCGATATGGATCAGTTCGTTGTCGCCGCGCAGCACGGCACCGAACCAGACGCTGGCACCGGCCTCCAGGCGGACCTTGCCGATCAGGTCGGCACTTGGCGCGACCCAGCTATCAGGATGGGCGTCGACACGGGAGCTTCCCAGGCGGTATTTCATGCTCGTCGGTCCTCGGCGCTTCAGCGCAGGTGTATGAAGTGTTCGGGCGGCTGGTGCAGGGCGATCTGCGCATCATCGAAGAGCAGGTTGACCAACTCCACCACCATGATCGCCGTGAGCCCCCAGATGCGGTATTCGCCATAGGTGTAGGACGGCACGTACCAGCTGCGCCCGAGGTAATCGATGCGATGGGTCATCTCGCGCGGGTCGCTGCGGAAGAACTCCAGCGGTACCGAGAATACCGAGGCGATCTCGGCGTCGTTGGCCTTGTACTCGACATAATCCGGCACCAGCCCGACGTAGGGCGTGACCTGAATGCCATGGCGTGAGACCAGGCTGCTGAGCGGCCCGACTACTTCCACCAAGCCGGGTGGCAGACCTATTTCCTCTTCGGCTTCGCGCAGCGCGGTGTCCACCAGATCACGATCTTCCGGGTCGCGCCGGCCACCGGGAAAGGCGACCTCGCCACCGTGGGTCGACAAACCGCTGGCGCGCAGGGTCAGCACCAGCTCAGGTTCATCACTGCGGGTAATCGGGACCAGCACCGCCGCCTCGGGGAAGCTGCGCTCGGTCTCCAGAGGGCGCGGGCTGTAACCGCGCACACGATGGAGCAACTCGTCCAGCATGGGCATACTCGGAGTCTTGTTTTACCAGGCATCATGGCATGAAAGCAGCCGGGCGCCCAACCCCGACGACAGGACAGGCTGGCCGCAATAGCGGGCTTGCCGGCCACCTCTCAGCCGGCCAAGATAACGCCAGAAAAAGAGGAGCGGGCATGAAATTCTGCAGTCAGTGCGGCAACCCCGTCACGCGCATGATCCCGGCTGGCGACAACCGCATGCGCCATGTCTGCGCTCACTGCGCCACCGTGCACTACGAAAACCCGCGTATCGTCGCTGGCTGCCTGCCCGTATGGCGCGACCAGGTGCTGCTGTGCCGCCGCGCCATCGAGCCGCGCCGTGGCTACTGGACATTGCCGGCCGGCTTCATGGAAAACGGCGAGACCATCGAGCAGGCTGCGGCCCGCGAAACCCTCGAAGAAGCCTGCGCCCGCGTGCGCGATCTCAGCCTCTACACCCTGTTCGACCTGCCGCACATCAGCCAGGTGTACATGATGTTTCGCGCCGAGCTGGTCGATCTGGATTTCGCCGTGGGCGAAGAGAGCCTGGAGGTGCGGCTGTTCGAGGAAGCGCAGATCCCCTGGTCAGAGCTGGCTTTCCCGACCATAGGCCGTACCTTAGAATGTTTCTTCGCCGACCGTCGGCAAAATCTCTTTCCGGTACGCAATGAACCGCTGCAAGCCCTGCGCGCTCACTACCGACCCCGTTGACCCTTTGCCGAGAAATCCCCCGATGCGCTGGTTGTTGCCCCTGCTCTGCCTGACCTTCAGCCTCGATGTCCTGGCCAATACCGTGCCGGTGACCAGCAGCCGCACCGTGGACAAGGTGCTGGTACTCAAGGCCGAGCGCAAACTGCACCTGCAACAACGTGGCGAGACCATCAAGTCGTACCGCATTTCGCTGGGCAAACAGCCCAGCGGCGCCAAGCAGCGCGAAGGCGATCTGCGCACACCGGAAGGCTTCTACTGGATCGACTGGCGCAAGCCGAGCGACAAGTACCAACTGTCGCTCCACATCTCCTACCCCAACGCCCGCGACCTGGCCAAGGCCAAGGACGCCGGGGTGCCGCCAGGCAGCATGATCATGATCCACGGCACGCCGCTGGATGAGGAATACCCGGAGTGGTTCTTCCACACCCTGGACTGGACAGAAGGCTGCATCGCCATGAAGAACGACGACATGCGCGAGGTCTGGAGCCTAGTCAAGGATGGGACGCTGATCGAAATCAGGCCCTGAGCCACTGCATTGAAAAAGGCGCCATCGGCGCCTTTTTCATATCGACTCAAAACTGCAGATCGGACAAACGCCAGACGTCGAAGGCCGGCGTTTCGTAAGGATGGCTCTTCTTCAGTGCCTTGACAGCATCGTGGATCAACTCGTCGGCGACGACCATTTCCACTTTCCATTCGGCAACCTGCTCGATGCTGCCGACCTGCCCGATGAACGGCTGGCTACCTTCCAGAGCACGGAACTGGCCATGACCCAGCACCTGCCAGCAGCAACTGTCGTAACGCCCGATGCGCCCGCCTCCAGCTGCGAACACCGCCTTTTTCACCGGTTCCAGATGGGCTTCCGGCACGTAGAAACACAGTTTGTACATCAAGTTCTCCGCAGATGGGCAACCGAACAACAGACAAGCCATGACGCCAATATGATGTCACTTTGACATGGAGTTGTCTTGAGATCGCCCGCACAAATACGCACATGGCATTATGACGACTCGCTGTTTTCGACTCTGGCGACGGGCGTGGCGTTCTCAGCGAACGCTGAAAAAGCGCCGCCATCTGTCGGCCAGACCAGAGGCCGGCGGGCTGTGGCTACCGTCGCAGTAGGGCGGGTTTGCGGATCGGCTACAGCGGCATAGCAGCAGACGCTGCTCCCGCTCGGGGCGCAGAATCAGAGACCGCACGCAGCCGGGCGTGCAGTTCGGCATGTCGGGGGAATGCCCGCAGCGGCAAAGCCGATGGGTTTCACCGGGTTTGACCAGGCGAACTTCGGGAAGGACAACGCGGGGATTATCGGCCATGGTCGGGCCTATGTAGCCCGGATGAAATCCGGGTGAAGGTATGCAACGGTTTTCCCGGATTGCATCCGGGCTACGCGCCCTGCTCCCCTCTCCCGTTTGCGGGGCGAAAGCGGAAAAGCGAAGCACCGCTTCGCCCGCTTGAGCGCCCTGAGCTCTGCGAAGGGCTGGGGCGCGGAGCGGGGGCCGGGGGAGAGGGTTCGGCGCTGGTTACAACGCTCTACGCCGGTGCTAGCTCAAGCTGGATCGGTGCGCGGCCGCCTTGCCCTCTCCCGCCCTGCGGGCACCCCGCTTCGCGCCCCGGCCTGATCGCTTCGCGATCAGGCGCTCATCGGCGCAGGAAGCAGTGCTTCCGAAGCGCGCCTCTTCGCCCCATAAATGGGAGAGGGTCATCAGAAGGCCGCTACGCGGCCGCTGTCAGTCCACCCACACCCGGGCGTTGCGGAACATGCGCATCCAGCCGCCGTCTTCCTGCCACTCGTCCGGGCGCCAGGAGTTCTGCACGGCGCGGAATACCCGCTCCGGGTGCGGCATCATGATGGTTACACGGCCGTCGCGGCTGGTCAGACCAGTGATGCCGCGCGGCGAGCCATTGGGGTTGGCCGGGTAGGCTTCGGTGACCTTGCCGTGGTTGTCGACGTAGCGCAGGGCCACGGTGCCGGACAGATCGGCTTCCAGCAGCGCTTCCTCGCTCTCGAACTCGGCATGACCTTCACCGTGGGCGATGGCGATCGGCATGCGCGAACCGGCCATGCCCTGCAGGAAGATCGACGCCGACTCCTGGATCTGTACCATTGCCACGCGCGCTTCGAACTGCTCGGAGCGGTTGCGCACGAAGTGCGGCCAGAACTCGGTGCCGGGGATCAGCTCGTGCAGGTTGCTCATCATCTGGCAGCCGTTGCACACGCCGAGGGTGAAGCTGTCACGACGCTCGAAGAAACCCTGGAAGGCATCGCGAGCACGGGCGTTGAACAGCACCGACTTGGCCCAGCCCTCACCGGCGCCGAGCACGTCGCCATAGGAGAAGCCACCGCATGCAACCAGGCCTTTGAACTCTTCCAGGCTGACGCGACCGGCGAGGATGTCGCTCATGTGCACGTCGATGGCGGAGAAACCGGCGCGGTCGAACGCGGCGGCCATTTCCACCTGGCCGTTGACACCCTGCTCACGCAGGATAGCGACCTGCGGACGCACGCCCTTCTTGATGTAAGGCGCAGCGATGTCCTGATTGACGTCGAAGCCAAGCTTGATCGACAGACCGGGGTTGTCTTCTTCCAGCAGCAGGTCGAACTCCTGATCCGCGCCCTGCGCGTTATCGCGCAGGCGCTGGATGCGGTAGCTGGTCTCGGCCCACTGACGCTGCAGCAGACGGCGCTCACCGGCGAACACCGGCTCACCGTTGAAGCTGATGCTGACCTCGCCGTTGTTCACGGGCTGACCGATCACGGCCACGCAATCGTCCAGACCGGCGGCGCTGAACTGCGCCAGCACTTCCGGCGTGGCGTCCTGGCGCACCTGGATCACCGCACCCAGCTCTTCGTTGAACAGCACGGCTGGAAGCTCGGAGCTGTCGTCAGCCAGCGCGTCGAGGTTAAGCGACAGGCCGCAATGACCGGCGAAGGCCATTTCCAGTACGGTGGTCAGCATGCCGCCGTCGGAACGGTCGTGATAAGCCAGCAGATGGCCGTCGGCATTTAGGCCCTGGATCACGGCGAAGAAGGCCTTGAGGTCTTCAGCGTCGTCGAGGTCCGGTACCTGCTGGCCAATCTGCGAATAGACCTGCGCCAGGATCGAGGCCCCCATGCGGTTCTGGCCACGACCGAGGTCGATCAGAATCAGATCGGTCTCGCCCTTGTCCATGCGCAGTTGCGGAGTCAGGGTCTGACGAATGTCCTCTACTGGCGCAAAACCGGTGATCACCAGCGACAACGGCGAGGTCACGCTCTTGTCGACGCCTTCCTCCTGCCAGCGGGTCTTCATGGACATGGAGTCCTTGCCCACCGGAATGGTGATACCCAGCGCCGGGCACAACTCCATGCCGACAGCCTTGACGGTGTCGTACAGGCGGGCGTCTTCGCCGGGGTGGCCGGCAGCCGCCATCCAGTTGGCCGACAGTTTGATGTCGGACATTTTCTCGATGCGTGCAGCCGCCAGGTTGGTAACGGTCTCACCCACCGCCATGCGGCCGGAAGCCGGCGCGTCGAGCAGCGCCAGCGGCGTGCGCTCACCCATGGCCATGGCTTCACCGGTGTAGACGTCGAAGCTGGTGGCGGTAACGGCACAATCGGCCACAGGTACCTGCCACGGGCCGACCATCTGATCACGCGCCACCAGACCGGTGATGGTGCGGTCGCCAATGGTGATCAAAAAACTCTTGCTGGCCACGGCCGGATGATGCAGCACACGACCCAGCGCTTCTTCGATATCGACGCTGGCGGCGCTGAAGTCATCGCCCTGCTCGGCTTCACGGCTGACGCTGCGGTGCATGCGCGGCGGTTTGCCCAGCAGCACTTCCAGCGGCATGTCCACCGGGGTGTTGCTGAAGTGGCTGTCGGTCACGGTCAGGTGCGGCTCTGCGGTGGCCTCGCCGACTACAGCGAAGGGGCAGCGCTCACGCTCGCAGATGGCCTTGAAACGCTCGAAGTCGGCAGCGTCCACGCTCATCACGTAGCGCTCCTGCGACTCGTTGCACCAGATCTCGTGCGGAGCCATGCCTGGCTCGTCGTTGGGCACGTTGCGCAGTTCGAAGCGACCGCCGCGACCGCCGTCGTTGATCAACTCCGGCAGGGCATTGGAGATACCGCCGGCGCCGACGTCGTGGATGAACTTGATCGGGTTGGCCTCGCCCAGCTGCCAGCAGCGGTCGATGACCTCCTGGCAACGGCGCTCCATTTCCGGGTTTTCGCGCTGCACCGAGGCGAAATCCAGATCGGCCGAGCTGGCACCGGTGGCCATCGACGAGGCGGCGCCGCCGCCCAGGCCGATGAGCATTGCCGGGCCGCCGAGCACGATCAGCTTGGCGCCGACCGAAATCTCGCCTTTCTGCACATGGTTCTCGCGGATGTTGCCGAGGCCGCCGGCGAGCATGATCGGCTTGTGGTAGCCGCGCACTTCTTCGCCACGCGGGCTGCTGACAGCCTGCTCGAAGGTGCGGAAGTAGCCGTTGAGTGCCGGGCGACCGAATTCGTTGTTGAACGCGGCACCGCCCAGCGGGCCTTCGATCATGATGTCCAGCGCGCTGACGATGCGCTCGGGCTTGCCGTAGGGCTTTTCCCAGGGCTGGAGGAAATCGGGGATGTTCAGGTTGGAGACCGAGAAACCGGTCAGGCCGGCCTTGGGCTTGGCGCCACGGCCGGTCGCGCCTTCGTCGCGGATCTCGCCACCGGAGCCGGTGGAGGCGCCCGGGAACGGCGCGATGGCGGTCGGATGGTTGTGCGTCTCCACCTTCATCAGGATGTGCACCGGCTCCTGTACCGCGCCGTACTGGCGGGTCTCAGGGTTGGGGAAGAAGCGCCCGGCGGTGTGGCCTTTGATGACCGAGGCATTGTCCTTGTAGGCGGACAGCACGCCCTCGTTGTGCATCTGGTAGGTATTCTTGATCATGCCGAACAACGACTTGTCCTGGCTCTCGCCGTCGATGTCCCAGCTGGCATTGAAGATCTTGTGGCGGCAGTGCTCGGAGTTGGCCTGGGCGAACATCATCAGCTCGATGTCGTGCGGATTGCGCCCCAGGTCATTGAAGCTCTTCACCAGGTAGTCGATTTCGTCCTCGGCCAGGGCCAGGCCCAGGTCCTGGTTGGCCTGCTCCAGCGCGGCGCGACCACCACCGAGTACGTCCACGGCGGTCAGCGGCTTGGGCTGGGCGTGGCTGAACAGCGCGGCGGCGTCTTCCAGCGCATTCAGAACGAGCTGGGTCATGCGGTCATGCAGCAGTGCGGCGACGGCAGCACTGTCGGCCTCGCTCAGCTCGCCGCTGATGTAATAGGCGATACCGCGCTCAAGACGCTGGATCTTGGCCAGGCCACAGTTACGGGCGATGTCGCTGGCCTTGCTCGACCAGGGCGAGATGGTGCCGAAACGCGGAATGGTCAGAAACAGTTTGCCGCTGGGCTCCTGCACCGGCACGCTCGGGCCGTACTTGAGCAGCCGCGCCAGCACTTGTTCCTCATCGGCGTTGAGCACGCCTGTCACGTCGGCGAAATGCGCGAACTCGGCGTACAGCCCGGTCACGGCCGGCACCTTGCTGGTCAGTTGCTCGAGCAATTTGCCATGGCGGAAAGCGGAAAGGGCGGGAGCGCCGCGCAGAATCAACATCGTCGGAACAGCCTCTGGGAAGGGGTGTGCTGGAGGCCGGGCATTCTACCCTAAAGCGTTGGCCTGCGGCACCTGTAGCCTGGCGCTTAAAGGACGAACGCTCACTAGCAGAGAAGCGAAGCGCTGTCGAGATATGGCGCCGCCTGCGCTTTGCGTATACTGCGCCGATGTTTGCACGACCTGCGATACGCATGCGTTGCGCCAAAGGGCTGTTGGCGATTGGAACCCTCCTGATGCTTGCTGGCTGTGGCGAAGAACCCAAGCCCAGCGTACTCGAGCAGGCAAAGGCGGAGGGAGAGCTGCGCGTGGTCACTCGCAACAGCCCCGCCACCTACTTCCAGGATCGCAATGGCGCCACCGGCTTCGAATATGAACTGGCCAAGCGCTTCGCCACCGATCTCGGCCTCGAACTGAAGATCGAAACTGCGGACAACCTCGACAATCTGTTTTCCAGCCTCGACCTCGCCAACGGCCCGGTAATGGCTGCCGCCGGCCTGGTGGACACGCCACAGCGCCAGCGCCAGGCACGCTTCTCGATCCCCTATCTGGAAGTCACGCCACAAGTCATCTATCGCCAGGGCGAGAGCCGCCCCACCAAACCTGCGGACCTGGTCGGAAAGCGTACCCTGGTGCTGGCCGGCAGTAGCCACGCCGAACAGCTGGCCGCCCTCAAGGTGGAACAGCCGGAGCTGGAGTTCGAGGTATCTGACGCGGTAGAAGTGGTCGACCTGCTGCGCATGGTCGACGAAGGACAGATCGACCTGACCCTGGTCGACTCCAACGAGCTGGCGATGAACCAGGTGTACTTCCCCAACGTACGCGTAGCCTTCGACCTCGGCGACACCAATACCATGCGTTGGGCGGTAGCCGCTGGCGAGGATGACAGCCTGCTGCAGGAGATCGACGCCTTCCTCAAGCGCTCCGAGGCCAACGGCACCCTGCAACGCCTGAAGGAGCGCTACTACGGCCACGTCGACGTACTCGGCTACGTGGGTGCCTACACCTTTGCCCAGCACCTGCAAAAACGCCTGCCGCGCTACGAAAAGATGTTTCGCCAGGCCGGCCACGCCAACCAGGTTGACTGGCGCCTGCTCGCCGCCATGGGCTATCAGGAGTCGCTGTGGCAACCCAACGCCACCTCCAAGACTGGCGTGCGCGGCCTGATGATGCTCACCCAGCGCACAGCCCAATCGGTCGGCGTCTCCAACCGTCTCGACCCCAAACAGAGCATCGACGGCGGTGCCCGCTACTTCATCCAGGTTCACCAGCAACTGCCGGAAGGTATCGTCGAGCCGGATCGCACCTGGTTCGCCCTAGCTGCCTACAACGTCGGTGGCGGCCACCTGGAAGATGCCCGCAAGCTGACCGAAGCTGAAGGACTGGACCCGAACAAGTGGGCCGACGTGCAGAAGATCCTGCCGCGCCTGGCGCAAAAGCAGTGGTACAGCAAAACCCGCTACGGCTATGCCCGCGGCGGCGAGCCGGTGCACTTCGTGCGCAACATCCGTCGTTACTACGACATTCTCACCTGGGTAACCCAGCCGCAGCTGGAAGGCACGCAAGTGGCCGAGAGCGGTACCCACCTGCCCGGTATCGACAAGCGCAAGCCCGAAGAAGAGACCCCGCCGCTCTAGGGTCTGTTGCCGTTTCGACGCGAGCCGCGTTGCTGCGCCAAATTGCGCCAGGCTAGGCGTGGGATGCAGGCAATGGTCGTTCCCTTGTCAAATCCCGCAACGACGCATGGCGCAATTTGCCGCGCAACCCGAAGGGACGGGCCAGTTTTTGCGTGGAACGCCGTTACTCGACGGCTCATTTGGGCGACCAAACTTCGCGTCTCGCGCCTAGCCCCACGCAAAAACTGGCTCCGTCGCGGCCGTGCGCGAAACGGCAACAGACCCTAGCAGTCAGAGCAAGCCCTGACTCCCCACTGCACAGCGACTGATCGACTGCCGAGCCTGTGGCAAGCTTTTGAGGCGAGTCGCACACTGCGCCTGACTCGCCATCCGCTCGACCTGCAGATTGGCCTGCTCGTCGATGCTGATCAGATAGGGATGGGCGTAACGCGCGCGGTCGTTCCAGGCGCTGAAACGCTGAGCACTGAACACGCAGCGATAGTCGAGATGGCCGGTAAAGCCCTGAAAGCGATCACGCATGAAGATGTGGTGATAACGCTGCCAGTCGCGATCACGCTGGCCGACACGCATGGCCTCCTGGCACTCTTCAAGCGTGGCGATCTGCGGCTCGTGCAGGAAAATGCTCTGCGCCAGATTGGAGCCACCCAGTTGCACGCTGGCGATCAAATACACCTCTGACGGCTCAGCGAACACTGGCGTAGCCAGGAGCGCCAACACACTCAACATCCGTTTGTTCATGCTCATTCCCTGCATGAACGCTCAGCCTCGTCGAGCCTTGAAGAACTCTTTCAGCAGCGCCCCGCTCTCCTCGGCCAGCAACCCACCCTCCACGCGTACGCGGTGATTGAGAAAACCCTGATCGAAGAACTGCCCCTGGCTGATCGCCACCCCCGCACGCGGCTCGCTGGCGGCGAACACCACCCGGGCGATGCGCGCATGCACGATCAGGCCAGCGCACATGCTGCAGGGCTCCAGCGTGACATACAGGGTGCTGCCGGGCAGTCGGTAGTTCTGCACGCTTTGCGCCGCAGCGCGGATCGCCACCATCTCGGCGTGGGCGCTGGGGTCGTGACGCAGAATCGGGCAGTTGAAGCCCTGCCCGACCACTTCGCCATCGTGCACCAGCACGGCGCCAACCGGCACCTCGCCCTGCTCCGCGCCCAGGCACGCCTGCGCCAGGGCCAGGCGCATGAAGTGCTCGTCACGCGAGCGATCGATGATCTGCGGTCGTTTCATTGCATCAATCCGAAGGGTGACCGCTCTGCGAGGCGGCCCTGAAAACGGCGCCTACCCTACACCACTTCGATGGCCGCCATCAGCCCCGTTTCCATATGGTCGATCACGTGGCAATGGAACATCCACACCCCGGGATTATCGGCAACGAAGGCGATGCGCGCCGTCTCGTTCTTGCCCAGCAGGTAGGTGTCGGTGAAATACGGAACGATCTTGCGCCGGTCCGAACCCAGCACCTTGAAGGTCATGCCGTGCAGGTGAATCGGGTGCTGATACTGCGCCATATTGCGCAGCACGAAGATGTAGTGACCATCCTTCTTCAGCGTGGCAATCGGGCGATCGGCGCAGGTCTTGTCGTTGATGTCCCAGGCCTGGCCATTGATCTGCCAGTACTTGTAGCGACCGGCGGCCTCGTCGGCCGGCGAGGCCAGCGCGGCGGCCCACTCGAAGTTGAAGCGCAACGTCTCGGCACGTGACAGGTCAGGCTCGGCGATCGGGTTGGCCGGCAACGCCGGCGGCCAATCCCCGGCTGCTTCGCTACTGGCGATGCCCTTCAAGGTCGCCAGGCGCAGCGGTCCGTTACGCAGGGACAACTCCTCTCCAGCAGCGGGAACCTTGAGCGCCAGGTCGATACGCATACCTGGCCCCAGCCAGTACTCCTTGCCCAAAGGGCGCGGCTGAACCGGGTTGCCATCCAGCGCATAGATGCGTGCCTCGCCACCCGGCAGATTGAGGCGATAGGTGATGGTGCTGTCGACATTGATCAGACGCAGGCGCACCACCTGCCCTTCTGGCAATTCGAGGGTCGGATTGGACTCACCGTTGATGGTGGTCAAGCGTCCACGCGTACCTTCACGCGCCGCCTGGCGCGGCACCAGAAATTCGGTGAAGGCGCCCTGCTCGTCAATGTGCCAGGTCTTCAGGCTCAGCGTACGCTCATGGCGAAAGCCCGTCGGCTCGCGCTCCTCGACGATCAGCGGCCCGACCAGGCCACGCCCCAACTGCTCGGCGCTGGTCGTATGCGGGTGGTACCAGAAGCTGCCAGCGTCGTGGCAGATGAAGTCGTAATCGAAGTACTCGCCCGGCAGTACCGGCGCCTGGGAAACGTAGGGCACGCCGTCCATCTCCAGTGGCAGGCGGATGCCATGCCAGTGGATGGTGCTCTGCTGCTCCAGCTTGTTGATGAAGCGCACCCGCAAGCGCTCGCCCTGACGGCAGCGCAACTCGAACCCGGGAGCCTGACCGCCGTAGGCCCAGGCAGGCGTCACATGCCCCGGCACCAGTTCAAGATCCAGCGGCGCGGCGATCAGCTCGTAGTCATGGCTCGCCACGTTTTCCGGGCGCCCCAACCAGTAACGCACACCGCCAGCGCCCAAGCCGGCAACACTCAGGCCAGCAAGCCCGGCGAGCACTTGTCTACGGGTAAACGACATCTTCATCCTCGGCAATCTGCGGGCATACTCAATTGCGGTATCTTCTCATTTTCATGGATGACCAGACGAGCGCCCCGGCAAGACAAATTGCCGCGGCACCAGGTGCGAGATACCGCCCAGATAGGAAACCGCCGATCGGTATAGAATCGCTGGGCACTTCACAGGAACGCTCACCAGAACATGGACAGTTTCTTCTTCGACGCCCCCTTGGCAATCATGATGGTGGCGATAACCCCCATGCTCTTGCTCATGTGGATCGGGCTCATGGCTGCGTTTGGGGAAATGATCTGGACTGACTGCTACCGGCTGAGCCGCCCACACGACATCGTAAAAGCGACGATCATCGATCAAAAGCTTGTCAACGCACGCATCAGCGTTGGCAAAAACACAATGGTCAGCCTCAAGCCCATCTATCGCCTGCGTTACGAGTACGAACAACACACCTACGAAGTGGAGCACCTCGTGCTCAACCAAGAGCATATTGAGCTCAACCAGCAGGAAGGAACCTTTCTGCTATACGTTCCCAAGGCGAACCCGGCCGATGCCTCCCCCGAAGCCCCAAGCGCCGCATCGCCCTTCGCCGCAATCATGCTGATGATCATGGGCTACCTCATCTGGGAAGCCGCGCCGACACTGCTTACAGGGTTCTGAGCGTGATAGTGCTATTCATCGTGCTCGGCGGCCTACTATGGCTGATCAGCCTGCTGCTTTTCGCCTTTTCCGCCTGGGCTTCTTACAAACTTATGCGCCTGCTCTGGGAAAAAATCCGCAGAGCCTTGTTGCGTCCGGGCACGGCGCAAATCACGTCCTATGAAGTATTCACACCTGATCCTGAAGACATTCACGTCCAGGATACCCGCCCGCAAATCCGCCTTGAACTCGATTGCGAGCGTCACGGTCAGCGCTTTCAGGTATCCCTGGGCCCGTTGACGTGCGAGGAGTTGTTCCCTGCGCTGGATTTACCGGCACACCACATCGCTTGCTGGCTAAGCGATGAAGATTGGCGCCAGCTGCTGGAAAAACGCTGGGTCACGATTGCCTGCGACTGGCGCCTGCGCAAGGCGATACTCACCAGCCAGATTCGTAATGACAGACGCCTGCTGCTGATCAGTTTTCTGAGCCTGAGTCTGTTCGCACTCACCGTCACGCTGTCTCTGCTGCCACACTGAAAGCATGCAGCCATGAAAAAACCGGCCGAAGCCGGTTTCTTCATTGAGCCCTGAAACCAATGCCAACCAATGGCTACTGGCCCCGTCCAGGCGCCTGGGCCGACTTACCAGCTGTAGCTCAGCTTGGCTGTAACCTCACGGCCCGGGTTGTAGTAGTCAGCAGTACCGGAGCCGACCACGTGCTGCTCATCCAGCAGATTGCTGACGTTCAGAGCCAGATCCGTACCCTTGACGATGTTGTAGGTGAAGGCGGCGTCAAACACTGTTGCGGCATCACTCTTATCGGTGTTGGCGGCAGCAAAATAGTATTCACCAATGTAACGGGCACCCAGACCTACGCTCACCTTCGTGCCCGGCACACTGTAGTAGCCCCAGAGTGAAGCGCTATGCCGTGGCGTGACTTCAAATTCATTGCCCTTGAGAGACGTGCCATCTCGCAGCGAACCGCGAAGTACATCCGACGCCATGTAGGAGTAACCGCCAACCAGGCTCAGGTGCTCGGTCAGCTCGGCCTTGGCCTCCAGATCCAGACCTCGCACCCTCGTCTCACCCACCGTCTGCCGCTGAATACCAGCGCCAGGCACGACAACGGCAATGGAGACATTTTCCTGAGTCAGGTCATAGATGGCGGCAGAGAAGAGCGCATTCATGCCTGCCGGTGAATACTTCGCGCCTACTTCATACTGCTTGCCCCGCTTCGGAGTAACGCCGATCTCCGGCGGAGAAACGGATTCCACCATGCTGACATAGGTCGAAACCTCGTCACTGACGATGTAGGTCAATGCGCCACGGTAAGACGTTTCAGAAAAACTATCCGAGGTTTTGGTTGAGGTGAGCTTGTCGGCTTCAGTCAGATCCATCGAATCGTTGCGCACGCCCGCAGTCACGATAACGCGGTCGTAGAACGACAGGTTCTGCTGCAGGAATACCGACTTGGTGGTGTAATCCCGGCGCTGAACAAGGTAGGGCGACAGCCCGCCTGGAGCACCGCTGTAGACCGGGTTGGCAATATCAATGGGTGTCGCTCTGGCGTAGATAGAGCTGGCGTCGGTCGTGGAATCGCCGTACTCGACGCCCACCATGGTGCTGCTATCGATATTTCCGAGACGGGCATCGTACTGCAGCATCAGATTACCGTTGACCTGCTCGGCATCGGTATCGGTACCAAAAGCATCACGATCTCGCAGCGTTCCTGCTCCTGTCCCGCTCAGGTACAGGTAAGCAAAATCATCCGTCAGCTCGCTATACCGCAGGTTGCTACGCAGGATGAAACCGTTGTCAAAATCGTGACTGAAACTACCACTGATATTGGTGCGTTCCACATCGTGGAAGTTGTAGCCCGGCTCACCGAAGAACTCATCGCGGTCATATTCCCTGTCTGTCGGGTAACCGCCACTGTTGGGGGTGCTCTTGGTCTTGAGGTGATCCACGACAAGCGTTGCCGAGGTATAGGCCGTAGGCGCCCAGGTCAGCCCGCCCATCAGGAGCTGATTGTCGTCCTGAGAATGATCATATTCACGATCACTGTCCTGGAACTTGCCGGTGAAACGATAAGCCAGAGTCTTATCCGCATTCAGCACATCGCCAACGTCGATGCCAGTTTCCTTGTGATTGAAGGAACCGTAGGTGCCATAGATCTGACCGAACTTCTCGAAGCGCGGTTTCTTGGTCACGAAGTTCACCGAACCACCTGGGTCGGCCGCGCCAAACAGCGTGGAGTTGGCGCCCCGCAGAATTTCAACGCGCTCGAAGGCGAACGGGTCTTCGCGAACACCGCGCATGGAGCTCAGTGTCAAACCGTCGCGGTAGGTGGTCGCCTGGAAGCCACGAATCTTGAAGTAGTCGTTGCGGTCATCGCTGCCGTAGTAGTCGGTGATGACGCCTGGCGTGTACTGCAGGAGTTCTTCTGTGGTGTTGACGCTGCGCTGCTCGATTTCCTTCTGGGTCACCACGGAAACGGAAGCCGGGGTGTTGAGGATACTGGTAGCGACCTTGCCGCCGACCCAGAGCTCCTGAGCAACGACCGAGCTGGCATCATCACCTGCCGAGGCCTTGGCGTTGACGATAATCGGCGCGAGGCGGAAGGGTTCATCCTCTTTGGCCGCGCTTGCCTCTTGCGCGTGAACGTAGAGAGGCGCAGCCACCAGCGGCGTGCAAAACAGAGCAACGCTGGTAACGCGCCGCCAGGGCGCTCGTGTATCGAGAACCCCGTTCTTACTATCGGTCATGCTCATGGTCCTTATCGGTTAAGAGGCGTGTCAGCGGCCTGCCTTGTCATCTTTCTATCGTGGCGATACCGCCTGGTTGGCGGCGGCAACATAGCAGAAAACACACATCAAAACGATAATGACTTACATATAGATTTACCAATATTTCTTGATATCGAGCCAGTTATGCACCAGGCGCGACCCACCTCAGTTGCTTGCTCGGAGCGCAGGGCGCCAGGAACAACAGCAGCGCCGTCAGCAAAGTGCGCGAACACCAGGCAGGTAGAGAGTCGCTGGGCATAGACGCGTCCTTTTCAAAGAAATGAAAACCTAACCCGAGCCAAGGCTTTCCGCAGGCGTCAGAAAGCACGCCACACAAGGCCTAAAAACAAAACCCCGGCACCAGGGCCGGGGTTTCGTCACGCAGGAGCTACGCGCGGAGAGGCTTCACTCCCACTCGATGGTCGCTGGCGGCTTGCTCGACACGTCGTAGGTGACGCGGGAGATGCCTTCGATTTCGTTGATGATGCGGCCGCTGACGGTCTCCAGCAGCTCGTAAGGCAGGTGCGCCCAGCGGGCGGTCATGAAGTCGACGGTTTCCACGGCGCGCAGGGCGACGACCCAGGCGTAACGACGGCCATCACCGACGACACCGACCGATTTCACCGGCTGGAACACCACGAATGCCTGGCTGGTCTTGTGGTACCAGTCGGCCTTGCGCAGTTCTTCGATGAAGATATGGTCGGCGCGGCGCAGGATGTCGGCGTATTCCTTCTTCACTTCGCCGAGGATGCGTACGCCCAGGCCCGGGCCCGGGAACGGGTGGCGGTAGACCATGTCGTAGGGCAGGCCCAGTTCCAGGCCGATCTTGCGCACTTCGTCCTTGAACAGTTCACGCAGCGGCTCGACCAGCTTGAGGTTCATTTCCTCCGGCAGGCCACCAACGTTGTGGTGGCTCTTGATCACGTGGGCCTTGCCGCTCTTGGCGCCAGCCGACTCGATCACGTCCGGGTAGATGGTGCCCTGGGCAAGGAACTGGATGTTGTCCAGCTTGCTGGCCTGCGCATCGAACACGTCGATGAAGGTGCGACCGATGATCTTGCGCTTCTTTTCAGGGTCAGCTTCGCCGGCCAGGTTGCCGAGGAACTGCTCTTCGGCGTTGGCGCGAATGACCTTGACGCCCATGTTCTCGGCGAACATGGCCATGACCTGATCACCTTCATGCAAACGCAGCAGGCCGTTATCGACGAATACGCAGGTCAGTTGATCACCAATGGCCTTGTGCAGCAGTGCTGCAACCACGGAGGAGTCGACACCGCCGGACAGGCCGAGCAGCACGTTGGCGTCGCCGACCTGCGCGCGTACGGCAGCGATGGCGTCTTCGACGATGTTGGCCGGGGTCCACAGGGCTTCGCAGCCGCTGATCTCCAGCACGAAGCGCGAGAGGATGCGACCGCCCTGCTTGGTGTGAGTCACTTCCGGATGGAACTGCACGCCGTAGTAGTGGCGAGTGTCGTCGCACATGGCGGCAATCGGGCAGCTCGGGGTGCTGGCGAGGATGTGGAAACCTTCCGGCAAACGGGTGACCTTGTCGCCGTGGCTCATCCACACGTCGAGACCGAGCACGCCGTCGGCGTCGACATGGTCTTCGATGCCAGCCAGCAGCTGGCTCTTACCGACTACATCGACACGGGCGTAGCCGAATTCACGCAGCTCGGAACCTTCGACCTTGCCGCCAAGCTGCTCGGCCATGGTCTGCATGCCGTAGCAGATGCCCAGCACCGGCACGTTCAGGTCGAACACCGCTTGCGGTGCGCGCGGGCTACCTGCTTCGTGCACCGACTCCGGGCCGCCGGCGAGGATGATGCCGCGCGGTGCGAAGGCGCGGATATCCTCGTCGCTCATGTCCCAGGGGTGGAGCTCGCAGTAGACGCCGATCTCGCGCACGCGGCGGGCGATCAGTTGGGTGTACTGGGAACCGAAGTCCAGAATGAGGATGCGGTGGGCGTGAATGTCGTGGGCCATGGCCGTCTCTCGTAGGTATTCACAAATGACACGGGGCTGATCGAACAGCCCCGTTATTCATACATTGTAAAAATCGATTTGCCGCGTCGCGAGCCACCAGCAGGCAAGGCACAGAGAAACGAGAGAGCGGAGTTTGCTGAAGCAAATGAGCATCTCGAGTTTTTCTCCAACGCAGCATGCTCAAGCGCAGCAGCGTCAAATCGATTTTTTAACCGACCCGGTAATTCGGGGCTTCCTTGGTGATCTGCACATCGTGGACATGCGACTCGGCCATGCCGGCGCCGGTGATGCGCACGAACTCAGGCTTGGTGCGCATTTCCTCGATGGTGGCGCAGCCGGTGTAGCCCATGGAGGCACGCAGACCGCCCATCAGTTGGTGAACGATGGCACTCATCGCACCCTTGTACGGCACGCGACCTTCGATACCTTCCGGCACCAGCTTCTCGGCACCGGCCGAAGAGTCCTGGAAGTAACGGTCGCTCGAGCCTTGCGCCTGAGCCATGGCACCCAACGAGCCCATGCCGCGGTATGCCTTGTAGGAGCGGCCCTGGAACAGCTCGACTTCGCCCGGTGCTTCTTCGGTACCGGCCAGCATGGAGCCGATCATCACGGCAGACGCGCCAGCGACGATGGCCTTGGACAGGTCGCCAGAGAAGCGGATGCCACCGTCAGCGATCAGCGGTACGCCAGTGCCGGCCAGTGCTGCAGCCACATTGGCCACGGCGCTGATCTGCGGAACACCGACGCCAGCCACGATACGGGTGGTGCAGATCGAGCCTGGGCCGATGCCGACCTTGACGCCATCGGCGCCAGCTTCGACCAGCGCCTTGGCAGCTGCGCCCGTGGCGATGTTGCCACCGATCACCTGGACTTCCGGGAAGTTCTCCTTGACCCAACGCACGCGGTCGATCACGCCCTTGGAGTGGCCGTGGGCGGTGTCGACGATGATCACGTCGACACCGGCATTGACCAGAGCACCGACGCGATCACCGGTATCAGCACCGGTGCCGACGGCAGCGCCGACACGCAGACGCCCCTGGTCGTCCTTGCTCGCCAGCGGATAGGCCTTGGCTTTCTCGATGTCCTTGACGGTCATCATGCCCTTGAGGGCGAAGGCGTCATCGACGATCAGCACCTTCTCGATACGGTGCTTGTGCAGCAGCTCGCGCACGGTTTCCTTGGCGGCGCCTTCCTTGACGGTGACCAGGCGTTCTTTCGGCGTCATCACGTCACGCACTTTAGCGTCCAGACGATTCTCGAAACGCACGTCGCGGGAAGTGACGATACCCACCAGGTCGCCGTTGGACAGCACCGGCACACCGGAAATGTTGTGCAGGCGGGTCAGCTCGAACAGGTCGCGCACGGTAGCGTCGGCCTCGATGGTGATCGGGTCCTTGACCACACCGGCTTCGAATTTCTTGACCTTGCGCACTTCGGCAGCCTGCTGCTCGATGGTCATGTTCTTGTGGATGATGCCGATGCCGCCTTCCTGGGCCATGGCGATGGCCAGGCGCGCTTCGGTGACGGTGTCCATGGCGGCGGACAGCAGCGGGATGTTCAGTTCGATGCCGCGGGTCAGGCGGGTCTTCAGGCTGACATCCTTGGGCAGTACCTCGGAATAACCGGGGATGAGCAGGACGTCGTCGAAAGTGAGTGCTTCTTGGCTGATGCGCAGCATGGCGGGCTCCCGAGCGGGAAAATAAGAAGCGCGGCATTATACCCAGCGAGCCCATCTCACTCAATGCAAAGTATGCCTCTAGGCAGTCATGCCTTGAAAATCATAAAATAATGATTCTCAAAAACATCTGCACTTGAGTGCCAAATGAAATCTACCCGCCCTTTCTTGAGTAGCCGATGCGCCACTCTGCTTACCCTTTGCCTGCTTCCAGCCGGCCAACTGCTGGCCCAGGAGCTGGAGCTGCCAAGCCAGGAGGTGGTCGCCAAGCCCAGCATGGAAGAAGACGGCTACCAGGCCAAGCGCGCCAGCACGGCAAGCAAATCCTCCGTCGCACTCAAGGATGAGGCCCAATCAGTACAGGTGGTAACGCCACAGACCATCGAGGACTTTCAGGTCAGGTCGCTGGACGACGCGATGAAGTTCGTCAGTGGCATGACCCAGAGCAACACGCTGGCTGGCACACAGGATGGTTTCGTCAAGCGCGGCTTTGGTGCCAACGCCGACGGGTCGATCCTCCGTGACGGCATTCGCTCCAGCCTCTCACGCAACTTCAGCGCCACCACCGAACGCGTGGAAGTGCTCAAGGGGCCGGCCTCACTGCTGTATGGCGCGCTGGAGCCGGGTGGCCTGATCAACGTCATCAGCAAGAAACCGCAGTACCAATGGGGCACGCAACTGAGCGCGGACAGCTCCAGCTTCGGCGGAGGCAGCCTGGCAGTCGACGTTACCGGCCCAATTGCCGATAGCGGCCTGGCCTTTCGCCTGGTTGCCGAGCGTCAGCACGAAGATTATTGGCGTAACTTCGGCGACAAAGAGCACAGCCTGATCGCGCCCTCGCTGAGCTGGGAAGGCGAACGTCTGCGCCTGAACATCGCTTACGAATACAAGGAATACAGCAGCCCGGTGGATCGCGGCACGGTGATCATCAACGGCAAGCCGGCCAAGGTTTCCTATAACGACCGTTTCAGCGAGCGCTGGTCCAAGGCTGAAGGTATCGATGAACTGCTCACGGCTACTGCCGAGTACCAGCTCAGCGACAACTGGTCGAGCCGCCTCACCTATGGCTGGAACAACGAGCGCTACGACTATGCCGAAGCTCGCCCCAACGCGCTGAATGCCACTACAGGCGCGCTCAGCCGCCGCTCCGATGGAAGCGAACATGACAACCAGACCCAATATCTGGCCTGGGACTGGATCGGCAACGCCACGCTGTTCGGTCAGCGCCATGATCTGCTGGTTGGTGCAGACACAGAGCGCGTCGACAACTTTCGTGGCGATACCTGGCGCGGCCCGGCCGTCGGCGGCTTCAACATCTACAACCCGGTGTACGGCAATCTTGCCGCACCCTCCCTGCTCAATCTGTCACAGAGCGATCGCCGCGACGAATTGCATTCGCGCTCACTTTACGTGAAAGACAACTGGCACTTGAACGAGCAGTGGATTCTGGTGCTTGGCGGCCGTTACCAGCGCTTCGAGCAGTTGGTCGGGCAAGGTCGAGGGGCGCTGTACAAGCCAACTACCGACCGGCAAGACACCACCTTCCTGCCCTTCGGCGGATTGGTGTTCCAATTGAACGACCAGGTGGCGTTCTACGGTAACTACAGCCGCTCCTTCGTGCCCAATGCCTCGGATACCGATACCGGCCAGGCATTCGATCCCGAAGAAGGTCGCAGCTACGAGCTGGGCGTGAAACTCGATCTGCCTCAAGAGATCGGCGCCAGCCTGGCGCTGTTCGATATCGAGAAGGAAAACGTCGTAGTTACCAACAATTCCGTATCGGAAGCCGCAGGTAAGGTCGGTTCGCGCGGCGTAGAGCTGGATATCACCGGCCGCCTCAGCGAGCGCTGGGAGCTGCTTGGCAGCTACGCCTACACCGATACGGAAATCCTTGATGACCCGGCCAACGAAGGCAACGAACTGGTCAACGCCGCGCGCAATGTCGGCAGCCTCTACCTCGTCCATCATCTGCATCTGCCCCGGGAGCTGGGTCAATGGCGAGTGGGTGGCGGGGCCCGTTACGTCGGTGAGCGTGCCGGCGACAACGCCAACACATTCTGGCTGGACAGCTACACCGTGGCCGATGCCTTCGTCAGCTGGGACAGCCAACTGCTCGGCGAAAAGACCCGCCTGCAGCTGAACGTACGCAACCTGTTCGACGAGCGTTACTACTCCTCCAGCGGTGGCAACCTACGCGTTGCAGTGGGCGAGCCACGCGAAGTGCGCCTGTCGGCCAGTGTCGAGTTTTGAGTTGATCCCGATTACAACTGCCGAGCGCCTGTGGGAGGCGCTTCAGCGGCGACTGAAGACAGCATAAATCGCGGCTGAAGCCCCTCCCACGGGCCTAAGCGCACCTGCTCAAGCCGGATCGTCGACCCGCACCTGCCTCACCGCAAAGCCCAGGCGTTCACCGAACTCTTCGACGAACGCCGGGCGCAGGCCGGCGTCCATCCAGCCGTTGAAGATGAAGCCCAGGTTGGAAAAACCACAGGGTTGCAGGAACAGGAAGCCGTTGATGTCATCCTCATGCCCGCATTCCGGGCAGGTGAAGTTGTCGGTTTCCCCTGGCCACCACAGCTCCAGGCTGTCGAACAGCGGCACGCCCACTTCCTTGCGGCATTCGGCGCAGCCCGCCTCTTCGAGAAAGCCCTGCGTCGGGATGTAAATGCAGCGGTTGGTGATGATTTCCAGGCCATTGTGCGCCTGGCCATAGGGCAGCAACTCGGGACGCTGGGCGATACGCCGAGCGCCCGGCCCGATGGCGTAGGCCATGCCGTTTCCGCCCTGTCCGCAGGTGGTCGGCAGCGCCTCGACGATTTCCCGCTTGACCAGCCAGCGCAGCATGGCTTGGGCCTTTTGCTCGTGAGCGGGAAGCGTGGATATCTGCGGAACGAGGATCAGTTGTGCAGTCATGGGGCTCGAAGTGGGTGCAAAGAAAGGCGGCAGCTTAGGCGCTGCCACCGGCAAATCAAGCCCCGCGACAGATCGCAGCAATCGCCTGTGCTTCGCGCCGAGCCAGCCAGCGCGCACGCAACACGTCATAGATCCAGTTGAACGCCAGGGTATAAGGCAGGAAGAACAGGATCAGCACGATATCCAGCAGCAACGCCTCGAGCAGGCCAATCGACAGCCACCAGGCGGCCAGCGGTACCAGCACGACGATCAAGCCCGCTTCGAACAGCAGCGCATGGCTGACCCGCGCCCACAGGCCGCGCTCGAAGCCCAGACGACTCTGTGCGCGGTCGAACAGATAGTTGAACAGCATGTTCCACAGCATCGCCACGGTGGAAAACATCAGGGTCAGCACACCCAGGTGCAGCAGCGGCTTGTCCATGAACCAGGCCATGGTCGGCGCGCAGATGAGCACGGCGATGGTCTCGAAGGCCAGGGCGTGACCGATGCGCTCACGCAGTGAGCGCGGCAGGGGCTGAGTCATGAAACGAACCTCGTGATAAGTGACGACGAGCGCTATGATCATCGGAATATCAGCCAACCAAAAGGCAGCTGCCATCGGCAAAACCGATATGAATATTTCCCCCGATTCCCTCCAGGCCTTCGCCCAGGCGGCCAACTGCGGATCGCTCAGCGCCGCAGCGCGGCGTCTGGGCAAGAGCCAATCGACCATCAGCGAGGCCGTCGCTCGCCTGGAAATCGACCTGGGCGTGGCACTGTTCGAACGCGGCCCACGCAAACTGCAGCTGACCGCAGCCGGTGCCAGCCTGCTGGCTCATGCCGAGGAAGTCCTCTGCGCCAGCGACCGTCTGGCGCGACACGCCGCCGGCTTGGCCAGAGGCCAGGAGGCGCGCCTGACACTGGCACTGTCCGACGCCTACCAGCCGAAACAGTACGAGGTGCGACTGCAGGAGCTGGATCAGCGCTTCCCCGATCTGCAGTTCGAGAGCCTGATCGCCGAACAGACCGACGTGCTCGATCTGGTCACGCAGGGCCGCGCGCAGTTGGGACTGCTTGGTGCGCAAGCGACCTATCCGCCGCATATCGCCCACGCCCGCCTGGAAATGAGCAGCGAGTTCGGCCTGTTCGTCGCCAAGGGTCACCCCCTGAGCACGCTGCCCCAGGTGCGCCAGGACGACTTGTCGCGCTGGCGCCTGCTGCGCCTGAGCAGCGTCGCCCATGATGATGCGAACACCGACGAGCTACCCGGCAGCGGCGGCCGCTGCTGGGCCGCGCCGGACTACCTGATGCTGCTGGAGATGGCACGGCTGGGCTTCGGCTGGGCCGAACTGCCCCGGCAACTGGTCGATGCCTACGGCTTCGGTGGCCTGCATGAACTGCCCTGCAGTGGCTGGCCACGGCGGGTAACGGTGGACGCCATCTGGTCGCGCCAGCGCGAACTCGGCCCGGTCGCGGCCTGGCTGCTCGAACGCCTGCTGCAAGACGCCTGATGAAGGTCGCGCCGATGTCGCTCTCGACTTATCATGCCGCCCCATGATCAATGACCCTTTTGCCCGCCTGAACCTCGACCGCGAGGTGCTCAGCGTCAGCCAGCTCAACAACCGCGCCCGCCTGCTGCTGGAGGACGTGTTCGCCGGCATCTGGGTCGAGGGGGAAATCTCCAACCTCGCTCGCCCGGCGTCCGGCCACATCTACTTCACGCTGAAAGACAGCCAGGCCCAGGTGCGTTGCGCGCTGTTCCGGCAGAACGCCGCGCGCGTGCGCCAGGCGCTGCGCGATGGTCTGGCGGTGAAGGTGCGCGGCAAGGTCTCGCTGTTCGAGGGGCGCGGCGACTACCAGCTGATTCTCGACGCCGTGGAGCCGGCCGGCGACGGCGCCCTACGCCTGGCCTTCGAGGCGCTGAAGGAGAAGCTCGGCGCCGAAGGTCTGTTCGCCACCGAACGCAAGATCGCCCTGCCCGCCCATCCCAAGCGTATCGGCATCGTCACCTCACCGACCGGTGCGGTGATCCGCGACATCATCAGCGTCTTTCGCCGACGCGCGCCGCAGGTGGAACTGAACCTGATCCCCACCGCCGTGCAGGGTCGCGAGGCCACCGCGCAGATCGTCGGCGCCCTGCAGCGCGCCGACGCGCAGGGTTTCGATGCATTGATCCTGGCCCGTGGTGGCGGCTCGCTGGAAGACCTGTGGTGTTTCAACGAGGAAGCCGTCGCTCGCGCCGTGGCTGCCTGCGTCACGCCCATCGTCAGCGCCGTGGGCCACGAGACGGACGTGTCCATCGCCGACTTCGTCGCCGACGTGCGTGCACCGACACCTTCGGCCGCCGCCGAACTGCTGGCCCCGGACAGCAGCGAGCTGGTGCAGCGCCTGCATAACCTGCAACGCCGCCTGGTCCTGCATATGCAGGGGCGCCTGGGGCGCGAACGCCTGCGCCTGGAGGGTGTGAGCAAACGCCTACGCCACCCCGGCGAACGCCTGCGCCAGCAAGCCCAGCGCCTGGACGACCTGGACATGCGCCTGCGCCGCGCCTTCAACCAGCAACTGGCCAATCAACGCGAGCGCCTGGCCCGCTTCGATGCACGCCTCGCCGCCCAGCATCCGGGGCGTAACCTGGCCCTGCTGCGCCAGCGTCTGGATGGCCTGGCCACGCGCCTGCCGCGCGCCATGCAAGGTCAGTTGCGCAACCAGCGCCAGCAACTGGGCGCCCTGGCCGCGCAACTGCAGATCGTCAGCCCACTGGCCACCCTGGGCCGTGGCTACAGCATCCTCCTCGACGAACGCGGCCACGCCGTGCGCAGCGCCGCACAGACCCGGCCGGGCCAGCGCCTCAAGGCGCGCCTGAGCGAGGGTGAACTGGATGTACGCGTCGAAGACAACCACATACAACCAGCGACGCTGTCGCTGCTGGACTGACTGCCGCCGGAGGCCCTGCCGATGTCCCGCCTGAGCCAGCGCGCCCTCGCCTACCTGAATGAGGTCGTGCACTTTCGCTCCCTGCGCAAAGCCGCCCAGCACCTGAACATCGATCCGTCGGCCATCAGCCGACAACTCAGCGCGCTGGAAGAGGAACTGGAAATTCGCCTGCTGGAACGCACGCCACAAGGTGTGATTCCCACCGAGGCCGGCAACATGCTGGTCGCCCACTTCCGCCAGCAGCGCGCCAACGAGCAGGGCGTGCTGTCACGCCTCTGCGACCTCCAGGGGCTGCGTCAGGGCAGCGTCCGCATCGCGGTCGGTGAAGGCTTCATCACCGACCTGATTTCGCAGCCGCTGCAGAGCTTCATCCTGCGCTATCCCGGCATCGACCTGGAAGTACAGATGGCGGGTGCCAACGAGGCTGTTGGCCTGCTCAAGGAAGATGCCGTCGACCTCGCACTGGTCTATGCACCGATCGAGGACGAAGCCCTGACGGTGCATGTCGACACCCGCCAGCCACTCGACCTGATCATCCCGCCGCAGCATCGCCTGGCCAGCCATCGCGGTGCCGTATCGATGACCGAGCTGCGCGGCGAAGCCCTGGCGCTGATCCACAGCAGCACCGGCATGGGCCAGCTGGCGGTGATGGTGGCGCAGCTGGAGCACATGGAGCTGCGCCCCAAGCTTCGTACCAACTCGGTGGCCGTGCTCACCAACTTCGTCAAATCCGGCATTGGCGTGGCCTTTATGCCGGAGCTGACCGTCAGCCATGAGCTGCAAGCCGGCAGCATCCGCCGACTGCCCATGGCCAATCCGGCACTGCGCGATGCCCGCGCGCGCATTCTCAGCCACCAGGGGCGTGAGCTGACGGTGGCCAGCCTGGCCTGCCTGGAGCACCTGCGCAACAGCATGCGCTTCTTCAGTGACGATGCGCCGGGGCTGGCTCGCAGCGCCTGACAGCGCCGCCCAGGTGTTGACTTTCATGCATCACCCATCGACTTGAATAGTCAACACGACAACGGCTAGCGTGTCTCTGCTCCTGCGCCAAAGCTTCGCTTTTCCTATAAGAACCAAGCAGTCCGCGCCCTTCTCTACCCTAGTTCTGCCATAAGGAAAACAATATGCAAACGACTCTGTTCGGCAATCTCGGCCGCCATTTCGGCACTGGCCTGTTGCTCACCGCCATGGGCTTGAGCGCGTCCCTCGCCCAGGCGGCCACCGTCATCAACATGAGCTACAACGGCGCGGCCGACCTGGAGAAAAACCCGGTTCACCTGTTCGCCAGCAACGTCAAGCGTCTGGTCGAGGAAAAGAGCGGTGGCGAGCTGGAAATCAAGCTCTACCCCAACAGCATGCTCGGTGAAGAAGAACAACGCATGGAACAGGTGATCAGCGGCCCGGGGCTCAACGTGGCCTCTTTTGCCGGCATCGCCCCGCTGTTCCCGGAGATCTACGTCAGCGCCATTCCGTTCATGTTCAAGGACGCCCAGGCTGCCCACAGCTTCTTCGATCAGGGCACCTACTGGCAGGCCGCCAAGCAGGAATTCAAACAGCGCACCGGCACGGAACTGCTCGCAGTGGTGGAGGAAGGCGGCTTCCTCAACTTCACCAACAGCAAGAAGCCAATCGCGGCACCGGCGGACTTCAAGGGCCTGCGCTTTCGCGCGATGGACCCCAGCCAGGTCGCCCTGTATGAATCCTTCGGCGCCTCCGGCACGCCCATTCCGTGGACCGAGCTCTACATGGCGCTGCGCTCCGGTGTAGCCGACGGACAAATGAACCCGACCTCGTACATCATCCTCGGCAGCCTCTATCAGGTGCAGAAGTACCTGACCCTGGCCAACATCCAGTATTCCGACCAGTTCCTGGTGGCCAACGGCGCAATGCTCGACTCGCTCTCGGCAAAGGATCGCCAGGCGCTCACCGACGCAGCGCTGGAGGCCACACGCCTGAATCGTGAGGCGATTGCCCAACAGCAGGAAAAGGAACTGGCCTTCCTCAAGGAGAAGGGCATGGAAATCATCGAACCTTCGACCGAGGATCTGCAGGCATTTCGCAGTCAGGGCCAACCGGCCTACCTGAGCTGGCTCAAGGAACAGAGCATCGATGCCGGCTGGATCGACAAGGCACTCCAGGACGTCGGGCTGAGCACCGTCCAGTAACCCACCGTCTGCCACGGCCCGCCCTGCTTGACCAGGGCGCGGCCCAGTCTTCGCCTCGGAGCCACCATGCCTGCGTTCATCAAACGTGTGCGCGCCCTGCTGTTCAATCTCGGCGCCCTTTTGTTACTGCTCGACCTGCTATTGCTCATCTACGGCGTATTCGCCCGCTACCTGCTCGGTAGCGCACCGATCTGGCTGGATGAGATGGCCCGCTACCTGATCATCGGCAGCGTCATGCTGGTGTTGGGCGCCCTGTGGGTCGAGGGCGGCCACATGCGCATCAATCTGCTGGAAGAGCGCCTGCCTGCGCATCTGGCGCGCTGGGTACGCCTCTATCAATGGCTGGCAGCCACCGCCTTCTTCGCATTCGCCAGTTGGGTCAGCCTGCGCTATGCGCTCGATGCCGGGCGCTTCCGCAGCCTGGGTCTGGGTGTGAGCCGGACATGGCCACTGCTCAGCCTGCCTGTTGGCTTCAGCCTGCTGACACTGCTGATCCTGTTGCGCGGCCCCTGGCCGGCGGCACCCGACACCGACGAAACAGCCGGGAGCGTGCAACCATGATGGGTGTTGCCATGCTTCTCGCCTTCGTCGTCAACCTGCTGCTGGGCCTGCCGCTGTTCTTCTGCCTGCTGCTGACTGCCCTGGTGGGCTTCCTGTTCGTCGACGTCAACCTGTTCATCAACATCCTGCCGCAGCGTTTTTTCGGCGGCATGGACATCTTCTCGCTGATGGCCATTCCGCTGTTCATCCTCGCCGGTAACCTGATGAACACCTCCGGCATGACCCCGCGCCTGATACGCCTGGCCAATGCCATGGTCGGCCACCTGCGTGGCGGCCTCGGTCACGTCAACGTGGTGGCGGGCGTGTTCTTCGCAGGTGTCAACGGCTCGGCCGCCGCCGATGCCTCGGCGCTCAGCTCGCTGCTGGTGCCCGCGATGGAGAAGGAAGGCTACTCGCGCAAGTTCGCCGCCGGCCTGACTGCTGGCAGCTCGTTGATCGGTCCGATCATCCCGCCGAGCATCTTCATGATTCTCTACTCCTCGCTGACCAACACGTCGGTCGGTGAACTCTTCCTCGCGGGCGTGGTGCCAGGCCTGTTGCTGGCACTGGGCTTCATGGCGATGAACGCGATCTATGCGCACAAGGCCGGTCTGCAGACACGCCATGCCAAACCGGCCTGGAGCGAAATGTTCGCCGCCCTCTCCGGTGCAGCAACCGCGCTGGTGGCGCCTGTGCTGATCGTCGCCGGCATCGTCCTGGGCGTCGTCACCCCAACCGAGTCGGGCGCCCTCATCGTGCTCTACGTCGCGGTGATCGGACTGTTGCGCGGCCAACTCTCGCTCCAGGGCTTCTGGGCCTCGCTGCGTGAAACCGTGCGCCTGACCGGCAGTATCTACGCCATCATCGCCGCCGCATCGGTGGTCAACTGGCTACTCAACTACACCCAGGTCGCCAGCGCCTTCGCCGAGCTGCTGGGGCCGTTCAGCGACTCGCCAACCCTGATCCTGCTGGTGATCAGCGCCATCATCTTCATCTGCGGCATGGTCATGGAAGAAGTCTCGGTGCTGATGCTGCTGACACCGATCATCGTCCCGGTGGCCCTGGCCGCCGGCGTGGATCCGGTACACCTGGGGCTGATCTTTACCCTCAACATCACCATCGCCATGATCACGCCCCCCATGGGAGCCTGCCTGTTCATCGTCGCGACAATCAGCAAGCTGGACATCATCGAGATGTTCAAGGGTATCTGGCCGTTCGTGCTGATGGCGCTCGGGGTGCTCTACCTGCTGATCATCTTCCCGTCCCTGACCCTGTGGTTACCCCGCCTGCTGAGCTGATGCCATGACTTCTTTCACCACCCCGATCCCGCTGCAGCCCGAACCGGACTGGCCAGCCGTCGCAGCCATTCCCATCGTCGATGATGAACAGCCACTGCACCCCCTCAGCCTGAGCCGGGTACTGCGCGTATACCCAGCCTATTTCCGCATGGGGGTGCGCCATGCGCTGCCCGAATGCTATTCACGCATGGCTGTATTTGAGCGCCTGCTGCAGGTAGCCAGAAGCCTGCCGCACGGCTTACACCTGGTAGTGCTCGATGCGTGGCGCCCATTCGCTGTGCAGCAGTACCTTTACGACAGCCTGTATGACGCCATCCGCGAGTACTACCCGAAACTGGACGAGCGCCAGCTCGAGCACCTGACCCGACAGTTCGTCTCGCCGCCCAGCAGCAGCCGCAATACGCCAAGTCCGCACCTGACCGGAGGCGCCGTGGACGTCACCCTGTGCGACGAAGACGGCCGCTGGCTGGATATGGGTACGGCCTTCGACGAGGCCAGCCCACTGTCGGCCACGGCACACTTCGAGCAGCTCGCGGACTACCGCGAGCGTGACTTGCAGGTACGCGACAACCGCCGCACGCTCTACAACGCCATGGCGGCGCAAGGCTTCAGCAACCTGTCCAGCGAGTGGTGGCATTACGACTACGGCGATCAGCTCTGGGCCTGGCACACCGGCGCATCAGTGGCGCTGTACGGCCCAGTGCAACTGCAGACACTCGACACCCTCTGGCGCAAACAGCTGGAGCAACAACTGGCTGCCGAGCAACATTGATAAAGTCCATCGATGTCCGCCGGGCTTTGCAGCGGCGCGTATTTGCGCCAGCATAGCCCGCGATCTCGAACCGGAAACCCAGCTCCATGCCCACTATGCTGCGATTGTTGTTGGCCTGTATTGCCCTCACGCTCACCCTCCCCGCCCATGCCGAAGGCTTCATCACCCGCCTGCTCAACAAGCCGGTGCCGGGTGGTGTGGCGGTGATCGATCTGGGTAACCCGGCGCAGGCGCCGAAGGTGCGCTATCAGGGCAAGCCGGTGCTGACCGTGCATGAAGAAAGCAAGCGCTGGATTGCCATCGTTGGCATTCCACTCAGCGTCAAGCCGGGCACTCAGCAGGTAGAGGTCGAGGGCGGCCAGAGGCTGAATTTCCAGGTGGGTGCCAAGCACTACACCGAGCAGCGCATCACCATCAAGAACCAGCAGCAGGTCACGCCCAACGCCGCCAACCTCAAACGCATCGAACGCGAACTGGCCGAGCAGACCCGCGCCTACCGACAGTTCAGCGCACGCCAGCCGAGCAATCTGCTGTTCGACAAACCGGTCAACGGCCCGCTGTCCAGCCCGTTCGGCTTGCGTCGTTTCTTCAACGGCGAGGAACGCAACCCGCACTCGGGCCTGGATTTCGCCGCCAACCGTGGCACCCCGATCAAGGCGCCGGCAGCCGGCAAGGTGATCCTCATCGGTGACTACTTCTTCAATGGCAAGACCGTGTTCCTCGACCACGGCCAGGGGTTGATCAGCATGTTCTGCCACCTGTCCGAGGTCGACGTGAAGCTCGGCGACGACATTGCCCGAGGCGGCCATGTCGGCAAGGTCGGCGCCACCGGACGTGCCACAGGTCCGCACCTGCACTGGAACGTCAGCCTCAACGACGCGCGGGTCGACCCAGCGATCTTCATCGGCGCGTTCAAGCCCTGAGAGTAAGCAGCCTGCAACAGCTGCCGTTTGGGTTAACCGAGTATTTTTGCTAGGGTACCGCGGCTCAGATGGCCGCCCTGCAGCGTCGGTCATTCCTCCTGTCTGCTTCGGAGCCGGAAATGCCGAACGAGCTAAACACCTGGATGGACTGGCTGAACACTCAGCCAGAACTGCTCACACTCACCGCTACCCTCGCCCTGATCATTGCCGCCTGGCTGTCGAACTGGATCGTCAAGCGCATTCTGGTGCGCGCCATCTATCGCGTGGTGGGCGCCACCGCCGTTGGCCGCCATGGCCAGATCAAGGAAAGCGGCATCATCACGCGCCTGTCCAATATCGTACCGGCGCTGGTGCTCTCCTCCGGTGTGGCCGTAGTGCCGGGCATGCCGGAAGCCGTGGTGACGGTTACGCAGAATGTCTGCGGAGCCTTCATCGTGCTGACCATCGCACTGGCCATCGGCGCCCTGCTGGATATTCTCAACACCCTCTATCAGCGCCGCCCGAATGCGCACCTGAAGCCGATCAAGGGCTACCTGCAGGTGATCAAGATCGCCATCTTCGCCATCGCCGCGATCCTGATAGTAGCGACGCTGATCGACCGCTCGCCGCTGATCCTGCTGTCTGGTCTCGGCGCCATGGCTGCCGTGCTGATGTTGATCTTCCAGGACACCCTGCTGTCACTGGTGGCCAGCGTGCAGATTTCTTCCAGCGATATCGTGCGCGTCGGCGACTGGGTGGAAATGCCCCAGCTCAACGCCGATGGCGATGTGATCGACATTGCCCTGCACACCGTGAAGGTGCAGAACTGGGACAAGACCATCACCACCATCCCGACCAAGCGCTTCATCACCGACCCGTTCAAGAACTGGCGCGGCATGCAGGAGTCCGGCGGCCGCCGGATCAAGCGCGCGCTGTACCTGGATCAGACCAGCGTGCATTTTCTCAGCGACGAGGAAATCGCCCGCCTGCGCCGCTTCATGCTTCTGGATGAGTACCTGGACCGCAAGGACCAGGAACTGCAGGACTGGAACACCAGGCTGGCCGAACACGGCAAAGAGGCAGTGAACACCCGCCGCATCACCAACATCGGCAGCTTCCGTGCCTACGTCGAACACTACTTGCGCCACAACCCGAACATCCACCAGAACATGACCCTGTTGGTGCGCCAGCTCAATCCGACCGCCGATGGCCTGCCGCTGGAAATCTACTGTTTCACCAACACCATCGCCTGGAATGCCTACGAAGGCATCCAGTCGGACATCTTCGACCACCTGCTTGCCATCCTCCCCGAGTTCGGCCTGCGCGTGTTCCAGCATCCGAGCGGTGCGGACATGCGCGAATTGCGCCCGAGCCTGGTGGCTCAGCAACCAGGCTGAAGCACGAGCCGAAGGCCGGGCATACCCGGCCTTCGACTCGCCGTGAACGCCCCCGCAATGTTCCTTCAAACAAGCGCCCTCATGCGCCATAAAACGTCGCGACAGAGCGGTAGAAGATCGTTTCTACCAATTTTCACGCAATGCTTGCCAGCCTTCATCAAGATCACTAGGGTTGGCTGCATGAACACTGCACATACCCTCATTCTGCTACGGCAACATCGCTGCCTACGCTTGGTCAGCCCGCGACTGCGGGGCTGAATCCCTGCGGCCATCCGGCCACCGTCGACCGCCCTATTCGTTTCCCAGACAAGGCGTCTGGACCCAAGGATTTTCACCATGACCATGCTCAAAGACCCGTCGAAGAAGTATCGCCCCTTCACCCAGATCCAGATTCCGGATCGCACCTGGCCGGACAAGATCATCGACAAGGCACCGATCTGGCTGTCCACCGACCTGCGCGACGGTAACCAGTCGCTGATCGAGCCGATGGATGCGCAGAAGAAGATGCGCTTCTTCAAGTGTCTGGTGGCCGTGGGCCTGAAGGAAATCGAAGTGGGCTTCCCGTCCGCCTCGCAGACCGACTTCGACTTCGTCCGTGAGCTGATCGAGGGTGGCCACATCCCCGACGACGTCACCATCCAGGTGCTGACCCAGGCCCGTGACGATCTGATCGAGCGCACCTTCGAGTCGCTCAAGGGCGCGAAGAAGGCCATCGTCCACTACTACAATGCCTGCGCGCCGAGCTTCCGCAAGATCGTTTTCAATCAGGACAAGGCCGGCGTCAAAGCCATCGCCGTGGCCGCCGGCACCACCATCAAGCGCCTGGCCGATGCCGCGCCGGAAACCCAGTGGGGCTTCGAGTACTCTCCGGAAGTGTTCAGCAGCACCGAGATCGACTTCGCCGTCGAGGTGTGTAACGCGGTGATCGGCGTGTTCCAACCGACTCCGGCGAACAAGCTGATCCTCAATCTGCCGGCCACCATCGAGTGCGCCACGCCGAACAACTACGCCGACCAGATCGAGTGGTTCGGCCGCCATGTCGACCGCCGTGATAGCGTGCTGATCAGCGTGCACACCCACAATGACCGTGGCACCGGTGTCGCTGCCTCGGAACTGGCGGTAATGGCTGGAGCAGACCGTGTCGAAGGCTGCCTGTTCGGCAACGGCGAGCGCACCGGTAACGTCTGCCTGGTGACTCTGGCGCTGAACCTCTACACCCAGGGCATCGATCCGCAGTTGGACTTCTCCGACATCGACGCCGTGCGCAAGGTGGTCGAGGACTGCAACCAGATCCCGGTACACCCGCGCCACCCATACGTCGGCGACCTGGTACACACCGCCTTCTCCGGCTCGCACCAGGACGCCATCCGCAAGGGCTTCGCCCAGCAGAAGGAAGACGCCCTGTGGGAAGTGCCATACCTGCCGATCGATCCGGCCGACATTGGCCGCGACTACGAGGCGGTGATTCGCGTGAACAGCCAGTCGGGCAAGGGCGGCATCACCTTCCTGCTCGAGCAGGAGTACGGCATCTGCCTGCCGCGTCGCATGCAGATCGAGTTCAGCCAGGTGGTGCAGCGTGAAACCGACCGTCTCGGCCTGGAAATGACTGCCGCACAGATCCATCAACTGCTCGAAACCGAGTACCTGCAAGCGCGCAGTCCCTACGCCCTGAAAGGCCATCGCCTGCAGGAAGAGAACGGCACCAGTGCAGTGGATGTAGAGGTCGTCGAAGGTGGCGAGAACCACCACTGGCGCGGCATCGGCAAAGGCCCGCTGGAAGCGCTGGCGGCTGCGCTGCCGGTCGCTGTCGAAGTCATGGACTACAGCGAGCACGCCATTGGCGCCGGCACCCATGCCAAGGCGGCGGCCTACATCGAACTGCGCGTTAACGGCGGTCGTGCCCTGCACGGCATCGGCATCGACGAGAACCTGACCACGGCGAGCTTCCGCGCCCTGTTCAGCGCGCTGAACCGCGCCCTGAGTCAGGCCGAGTCGCAAGCGGCCTGAACCCAGAGCTGAACGCAAAACGCCGGGCAATGCCCGGCGTTTTTGTATGCGTAGCCCGGATCAAATCCGGGAATCAAGACGTTTAGATATCGAAGATTATCAATGACGTAGGGTGCGCCGTGCGCACCGAAGATCAGCCATCGTCGACCCCGGTGCGCACAGCGTACCCTACGAAGCATCGCCGCCAGACTCAAGCTGGCGCGTTTCATCGCCCGGATCGAATCCGGGAACAGGACGCTCACAACTCGACAATCATCGGTGGCGTAGGGTGCGCCGTGCGCACCGAAGATCAGCCATCGTCAACCCCGGTGCGCACAGCGCACCCTACGAAGCATCGCCACCAGACCCAAGCCGGCGCGTTTCATCGCCCGGATCGAATCCGGGAGCAGGACGCTCACAACTCGACAATCATCGGTGGCGTAGGGTACGCCGTGCGCACCGCAGATCAGCCATCGTCAACCCCGGTGCGCGCGGCGCACCCTACGAAGCATCGCCGCCAGACTCAAGCCGGTGCGTTTAATCGCCCGGATCGAATCCGGAAATCAAGACGTTTAGATATCGAAGATCATCAGCACCGCGAACATCAGCGCGGCCAGGCCGAGGGTGAACATCAGACCGATACCCGCGGCCCGCCAGTTGGACAGAAACGCACCACCGGCCTCGGCATGCTGCTTGAGATCGGCTTCCATGAGGCTCTTGGCAAACATGATCATCGCCATCAACTGTGCGATGGCGAACGGCATGGCGGGCACCTCTTCCGGCAAGACGAAAGCCAGGACCAAGGTCACTACCAGAAGGAAGACGGAAATACCCCAGACCATTGCCACGCGATGGGCCTGGCCGAGCAGTTGCAAGTTATGCGCCAGCAGCCAGGCGCCAGCAAGCGGCGTGCCGATGAAGGTCGCCAGACCCACACCCGCGACACTGTAGAGCGGCGACTGCTGCGTGGTGGCCTGTTGCAGTTCAGCCTGCGGAGGCTGGAAGGGATTGCTCTGCTGTACGTCCATGTTCATGTAGCTCCTGGTCAGTTCAAGGTGAAGGCATCGGCATCCAGGTGCGCGGGGAAGCGCTCGCGGTAGGCGGCCAGTGCCTCGCTCGACAGCCGGATGCGGAACACACCATCACCATCGTCTGCCGCCAGCAGCGCCTCGCCCTGGAAATCCAGCACCTGAGAATCGCCAGTATAGCCATGGCCCTTGCCGTCCTCTCCGACGCGGTTCACAGCCGCGACATAGCACAGGTTCTCGATCGCTCGCGCCGGCAGCAGGCGGTTCCAGTGCTGGCGACGCGCCCCCGGCCAGTTGGCGGTATACAGCAACAGATCGGTGCCACCCGCATCGCGACTCCAGACCGGGAAGCGCAGGTCGTAGCAGATCAGCGGGCGCACGCGCCAGCCCTGGAGCTCCAGCACCACCTGCTCGTCACCTGCGCTGTAATGCTTGTGCTCGCCGGCCATGCGGAACAGATGACGCTTGTCGTAGTGCGCCAAAGAGCCATCCGGGCGCGCCCAGAGCAGGCGATTGCGGTAACTGCCGTCCGCCGCCTGAATGATCAGGCTGCCGCAGATCACCGCATCGATACGCTGCGCCTGCTCAAGCAGCCAGACGCTGCTGGGGCCATCCTCGGACTCGGCCAGCTCGGCCGACTCCATGGAAAATCCGGTGGTGAACATTTCCGGCAGGATCACCAGATCGGCGCCGCGTGCCTGTTCCAGCAATGCCTGGAAGTGCTCGCGGTTGGCGGCCGGATCGTGCCAGGCCAGGGTGGTCTGGATCAGAGCCAGTTCGAGATCGGTTTTGTCGCTCATCGGGGCACCTCGTTCGCCGTAGGGCGGGTGAAACCCGCCAACTCCTTACGGGCGGGTTACAACCGCCCTACCCTCACACCGCGCACAGCGCGTAGGGTGGATGTCGTTTTTCACATCCACCGGGCTTTGGTGGATAACGCTTCGCGGTTATCCACCCTACACCCCGCACAGTTTCTCGGCGGCCTCGCGCAGGGTCTCCTCACGTTTGGCGAAGCAGAAACGCACCAGACGCATGTCCTTGGGCGCCGACTGATAGAACACCGACACCGGAATCGCCGCCACGCCATGCTCGCGGGTCAACCACTCGGCCATGGCCACGTCGTCCAGATCCGGACGGATCGCCGAATAATCGGCGAGCTGGAAGTAAGTGCCTGGCGCGCGGGTGAAGGTGAAACGCGAACCCGCCAGCAGGTCGCAGAACAGGTCACGCTTGGCCTGATAGAAGGCCGGCAGCTCTTCGACATGCTCGGGGTGCGCGGCCATGAAATCGGCCAGGCCGAACTGCAGCGGCGTCACCCCACAAAAATTGACGTACTGGTGAATCTTGCGCAGCTCGGCAGTCAGCGCGGGCGGTGCCACCACGTAGCCGGTCTTCCAGCCAGTGACGTGGTAGGTCTTGCCGAAGGAGCTGACCACGAAGGCGCGCTGATACAACTCATCGTGCGCCAGCACGCTGGCATGGCGTTGGCCGTCGAAGATCAGGTGTTCGTAGACCTCGTCGCTGATCACATAAACATCACGGCCACGAAGCAGCTCGGCCAGCTTGTCCAGGTCAGCGCGGGTCAGCAGCGCGCCACTGGGGTTGTGCGGTGAGTTGAGGAAGATCAGTCGGGTGCGCGACGTGATTGCATCGGCCAGGCGCTGCCAATCCACAGTGAAATCCGGCAATGCCAAGGGCACATGCACGCAACGGCCACCAGCCAGTTCCACCGACGGCTCGTAACTGTCGTAGCAAGGGTCGAGGACGATGGCTTCATCACCCGGACGAATCAGCGCCTGCACCGCACAGAAGATCGCTTCGGTGGCGCCTGGGGTAATGGTGATCTCGCTGTCGGCATCACGCTGCACGCCGTAGCTGCGGGCGATCTTGGCCGCAACCTGCTGGCGCAGACTCGGCAGCCCGGTCATCGGCGAATACTGATTGCGCCCTTCCATGACATGCCGCGCCACGGCCTCACGCAGCACCTGCGGCCCGTCGAAGTCGGGAAAGCCCTGAGACAGATTGATCGCCCCGACCTCAGCAGCGAGCTGGGACATCCGCGTGAAGATGGTGGTGCCAACGTTGGGCAGTTTGCTGACGAGCATCGCGACTTCCTACGAAGAACAAGGCAAGCCGCGAGGATAGCCGAAGGCCGCTGCAGACGGCACCCGCTGTGCTTATGAAAAAGCGTTGGAAGCTTATGCCGTGCACGCCGAGCGATCCCCGGCGTGCACGCTTCTGCTGAGCTTACTTGCGCTTGTCCTTGCGCTTCTTCTCAGCCTTCTTGTGGTGGCTCATCAGGCGACGCTTCTTGTTCACCTGGCGGTCGGTGAGCTTGTTCTTGTTGCCCTCGTAAGGGTTCTCGCCGCCCTTGTACTCGATGCGAATCGGCGTACCGACCAGTTTCAGCACACGGCGGAAGGTGTTTTCCAGATAACGGGAGTAGGCACGCGGTACCGCGTCGACCTGGTTACCGTGGATCACGATCAGCGGCGGGTTGGCGCCCCCCAAGTGGGCATAGCGCAGCTTGATGCGGCGACCATTGACCAGAGGCGGCGCGTGGTCGCTGACGGCATCTTCGAGAATCTGCGTCAGGCGGCTGGTGGGCCAGCGGGTGATGGCCGACTTGAACGAGGCCTGCACCGACTTGTACAGATGGCCGACGCCAGTGCCGTGCAAGGCGGAGATGAAGTGGATATCGGCGAAGTCGACGAAGAACAGCCGGCGCTCCAACTCGGTCTTCACATAATCCTTCTGACCCTGATCCATGCCGTCCCACTTGTTCAGGGCGATGACCAGGGCGCGGCCACTTTCCAGCACGAAGCCGAGCAGGTTGAGGTCGTGGTCGACCACCCCTTCGCGGGCGTCCATGACGAACACCACGACGTTGGAATCCTGAATGGCCTGCAGCGTCTTGACCACGGAGAACTTCTCCACGGCCTCGAAGATCTTGCCGCGACGGCGCACGCCTGCGGTATCGATCAGCGTGTACTTCTCGTCGTCACGCTCGAACGGGATGTAGATGCTGTCGCGGGTGGTGCCGGCCTGGTCATAGACGATGACCCGCTCTTCACCCAGCATGCGGTTGACCAGGGTCGATTTGCCCACGTTGGGGCGGCCGATGATGGCGAGCTTGATGCCATCCTTCTCGCTCGGACCGGGAATGCGCTTGGCCTCCTGGCCTTCGAGCACTTCTTCCTCTTCTTCCGCGCCCTCTTCCGGTTCACCGGCATCCTTGGGGAAGGCGCCGAGCACCACTTCCAGCATCTGGGTGATGCCACGGCCATGAGCACCGGCAATCGCCAGCGGCTCGCCCAGCCCCATGGGACTGAACTCGGCGCGGGCCAGGTCAACGTCAAGGTTGTCGACCTTGTTCACCACCAGAAAGCTCTGCTTGTTACGACGACGCAGGTGCTCACCGATCATCTGGTCGGAAGCGGTCATGCCGGCGCGCGCGTCCACCAGGAACAGCACGGCGTCAGCCTCTTCGATGGCCTGCAGCGACTGCTCGGCCATCTTCGCGTCGATGCCTTCTTCGTCACCGGAAATACCACCGGTGTCGATCACGATATAGGTGCGCCCCTGCCACTTCGCCTCGCCATACTGGCGGTCGCGGGTCAGACCGGACAGGTCGCCGACGATGGCGTCGCGGCTGCGGGTCAGGCGGTTGAAGAGTGTGGACTTGCCGACGTTCGGCCGGCCCACCAGGGCAATTACGGGAACCATCAGGCTCTCCACTTGAGTTAATTCAGAAAATGCAAAGGCCGCTGCAGGGGCAGCGGCCGGAATCTGTTGCGCTGCGGCATCCAAGACTCAGGTCTGGATGCAGCATAGTCGGTTCATTTGATGGTCAGTGCCACCAACTTGCCGCTGTTGCCGTAGACGTACAGCCAATCCCCCACCACTAACGGCTGGGCGCGCAGGCCATCACTGTCGATACGGGTACGACCGACGAAACGGCCATCGACCTGGCTCAGCAGATGCAGATAGCCTTCCACATCACCCACGGCCACATAACTGGAGAACACTTGCGGTGCCGACAGCTGACGGCGCGCCAGGGAATCGTTGCTCCACAGCGCCGAAGCACTGCGCTCGTCGATACCTTCGACGGTGCCGCTGGCATGGCTGACGTACACGTTACCGAAGCCCTGGGCGACGCCTACCGAACTCGATGCCTCGCGTTGCCACAGCACGCGGCCGGACTCCAGATCCATGGCCACGACTCGACCCTGGTAGCTCACCGCGTAGACAGTACCACCGGACAGCAGCAGGCCGCCGTCGATGTCTACCACGCGCTCCAGCTCGGAACGGCCTTGCGGAATGGCTACACGCTGTTCCCACACGGGCAGGCCGCGTTGGGCGTCGACCGCGACCACCTTGCCACTGGACAGGCCAGCGACCACCAGACGGTTGGTCACCAGCGGAGCGCCAGTGCCACGCAGGGTCAGTACGGCTGGAGTATTTTCAACGATCCAGCGCTGGCTACCGGTGCTGGCATCGAAGGCGATCAGACGATCGTCCTGGGTCTGCACCACGACGATATCGCCGTTGCTGGCCGGCGCAGCCAGCACTTCGCTGGTCACGCGCGAGCGCCACTGTTCTTCACCATCGCTGGAGTCGAGCGCGATCACTTCGCCCTTGAGCGTACCCAGCAGCACCTGGCCGTAGCCAACGCCAATGGCACCGGAAACCGGGATTTCGAGTTTCTTGCGCCAGATGACCTTGCCGCTGTTGCGGTCCATGGCCATGACCAGGCCTTCGACGTCGGCGGCGTAGATCACCTCGCCATCGATGGCCGGTACCAGCATGTTGAAGGTTTCGCCCTGACCGTCACCGACAGAGCGGCTCCACTCGGTGCGCAACTCGACTTCTTCGTCGAATTTGGTCAGTTCGGCGGGCGGCAGTTCCTTCTTGCTATTGCTGCTGCAACCCACGACCAGAACGGCCAGAGCCAGCAGTGCGGCATTCTTCCAACGCATCACGTCACGCATCCCCTTTTGCCAGGTCGTCCAGCTTCATCTGCAGACCGCCAACAGCGGCATCTTCGGCCAGCGCATCCTTGGCCTTCTGATAGGCAGCGTGCGCGTCATCGCTGCGACCCAGCTGTACCAGCAGGTCGCCTTTGAGTTCTTCACGGCTGGCGAGGAAGGCATCCTCGACCTGGGCATCGAGCAGTTTCAGTGCATCATCGGCCTTGTCCTGCGCGGCCAGCACACGCGCCAGACGCTGACGTGCCAGCTCACCGAGCGTGGCGTCGGCAGGCTTGTCGAGTACGCGCTGCAGCGCTGCAGCGGCATCGTCGAGGCGGTCTGCCTCGACGGCGACCTTGGCGACGAACAGGCTGCCGTACTGGGCGTAGTGGGTACCGCCGAACTCGTTGTCGAGCTTGCCGGCCAATTCGGCAACTTTCGCGGCATCGGGCTTGCCGGCCGGATCCAGCGCGGTTTCCAGCAGTTGCTGGTAAAGCACCGAGGCCCCTTGCGCCTGATTGTCCTGGTACTTCTGCCAGCCCTGCCAGCCGAATACGGCTACCAGTGCCAGAACGCCACCGGCCAGCAAAGGCTTGCCGTTACGATCCCACCAGTCCTTCAGTTGCGCGATCTCTTCGTCTTCGGTCTGCATGTCTAACCCCGTACTCCTAATCGAGAGCCTGCTCAGGCCTGCTGGCAGGCAGCCAGATGCTCAGCCAGAGCATCCCAGGCAACACTTTGTTGTTCACTGTCGTCGCGCAGCGGTTTGCAACCTACCACGCGCCCTGCCAATTCGTCGTCCCCCAGAATCAGCGCATAGCGTGCGCCGCTCTTGTCGGCCTTCTTGAACTGGCTCTTGAAACTGCCACCACCGGAGTTGAGCAACAGGCGCAGCCCCGGCAACTCGTCGCGCAGACGCTCGACCAGCGTCAGCGCCGCCAGCTCAGCCGCCTCGCCGAAGGCGCAGACGTAGACATCGGCGGCACGGTTGAGCTCGGCCGGCAACAACTGCAGGGTATCGAGCAGCAACACCAGGCGCTCGACACCCATGGCGAAGCCGACACCCGGAGTAGCCTTGCCGCCCAGTTGCGCCACCAGGCCATCGTAACGACCACCGGCACACACCGTGCCCTGGGCGCCAAGCTTGTCAGTGACCCACTCGAACACGGTGCGATTGTAGTAATCCAGACCGCGCACCAGCTTGTGGTTGATCTGGTAGCGAATGCCCGCCGCATCCAGGCGCGCCTTGACGCCCTCGAAGTGCAGGCGCGACTCCTCATCGAGGTAGTCGCCCAGCGTCGGTGCGCCAATCAGCGCGGCTTGGGTCGCCTCGTTCTTGCTGTCGAGGATGCGCAACGGATTGGTGGTCAGACGGCGCTGGCTGTCTTCGTCGAGCTGATCGAAGCGCTCTTGCAGGTAAGCCACCAGTGCCTCGCGATAAGCCGCACGCGCCTCGCTGGAGCCCAGGCTGTTGAGCTGCAGGGTCACGGCATCGGCCAGGCCGAGCGTCTTCCACAGGCGCCAGGTGAGCACGATCAGCTCGGCATCGACGTCCGGCCCAGGCAGGTTGAAGGCTTCAACGCCCACCTGATGGAACTGGCGATAGCGGCCTTTCTGCGGCTTCTCGTAACGGAACATGGGGCCGGCGTACCAGAGCTTCTGCACCTGTCCACCACCGGACAGACCATGCTCGAGCACGGCACGTACGCAACCGGCGGTGCCCTCGGGACGCAAGGTCAGGGATTCTTCGTTGCGGTCGAGGAAGGTGTACATTTCCTTGTCGACCACGTCGGTACCCTCGCCGATACCACGAGCGAACAGCTCGGTGTACTCGACGATGGGCAAGCGGATTTCCTTGTAGCCATAGCCATCGAGCAGGCTGACCAGAGTATTTTCCAGGTAGCGCCAGGCAGGCGTCTGCTCCGGCAGGATGTCGTTCATGCCACGAATGGCTTGCAGGGACTTGCTCAATTGTATTCCTTACGCACGGATCAGCCGCGCACGATCACAGCGGCATCAGCGGCGACCTTTTCGGCTGCCTTGTCGCGAATGAGCTTCTCCAGCTCGTCCACCAGATTTTCATTGGTCAACTTAGAGGCCGGCTTGCCGTCGATGTAGACCAGGTTGTTCGGGCTACCGCCAGTGAGGCCGATATGCGCCTCCTTGGCTTCACCGGGACCATTGACCACGCAGCCGATCACGGCCACATCCAGCGGCACCAGCAGATCTTCGACGCGGGCCTCCAGCTCGTTCATGGTCTTGACCACATCGAAGTTCTGCCGCGAGCAACTTGGGCAGGCGATGAAGTTGATGCCTCGCGAACGCAGGCGCAAGGACTTGAGAATATCGAAACCGACCTTGATCTCTTCCACCGGGTCGGCGGCCAGCGAGATGCGGATGGTATCGCCAATTCCGTCGGCCAGCAGCATGCCCAGGCCGACAGCGGACTTTACAGTACCGGAGCGCAGCCCGCCGGCTTCGGTGATGCCCAGGTGCAGCGGTTGCTCGATCTGCTTGGCCAGCAGGCGATAGGCCTCAACGGCCATGAACACATCCGATGCCTTCACACTGACCTTGAAGTCCGGGAAATTGAGACGATCGAGGTGCTCGACGTGGCGCAGCGCGGACTCGACCAATGCTTCGGGAGTCGGCTCGCCGTATTTCTTCTGCAGATCCTTTTCCAGTGAGCCGGCATTGACGCCGATACGGATCGGGATGCCCTTATCACGGGCTGCCTCGACCACCGCCCTGACGCGATCTTCACGGCCGATGTTGCCGGGGTTGATACGCAGGCAGTCGACGCCCAGTTCAGCCACGCGCAGCGCGATCTGGTAGTCGAAGTGAATATCGGCCACCAGCGGTACACGCACCTGCTGCTTGATCAGGCCGAAGGCTTCGGCGGCGTCCATATCAGGCACCGAAACGCGCACGATATCGGCGCCGGCATCTTCCAGGCGCTGAATCTGCGCCACGGTAGCGGCCACATCGTTGGTGTCGGTGTTGGTCATGCTCTGCACCGCGATCGGCGCATCGCCGCCCACCGGTACCGAGCCAACCCAGATCTTGCGCGACAGGCGGCGCTTGATCGGTGATTCGCAATGCATGCTTTACAACCCCAATTTCAGGCGCGCGGTTTCGCCAGTCATGTGCGGCGCAATGTCCACGCTTTCGCCGTTGTAGGTCACTTGGGCACCACGGGCAAAGCCCAGGCGCAGTTCCAGAGGTGCCTTGCCGGCAAGTTCGACGCGCTCACCACTGCGTTTGAGTGCACTGAGCAGGACCTTACCGTCAGCATCAGTAACCTGAGTCCAGCAATCGGCGGTGAACTGCACGTTGAGCGCGCCCTGTCCGGCAGCAACAGCGACGGGTGCAGACGACTCGGCAACAGACGCAGACGGCGTGGCGACGACTGCCGGCGCGCTCGCCACAGGGTCAGCAGGAGCGTCTGGTGCGCTTTCAGTGGTATCTGCTTCGACAGCAGGGGCAGGCTGCACCGTGGAAACAGCCTCTTCCGCTGTTTCGCCTGGTGCCTCCGGCAGCAGCAGTGGGGTGCCCTGCTCGCCACCCTGAGCAGCGATTACCGCCTGATCTTCCGGCTCGGCGAGCGAGTGCACCTGAGTGGTACCGTCGGCACCCTCCACCTCCACATGCTCGAGCCCCAGATCAGCCAGACTGGCCACCGGACGGCCCTGATCCTGCCACCAGAGAAAACCCGCGCCGATCAATGCCAGCAGCAGCAGGAAACTCACTAAGCGCAGGATGCTCTGCGAATAACGAACGGGCTCTTCGATACGGCCAAGAGCGTGCACGCTGCTGCCAGTGGCATCGGTCCCCGTGAACTGATCGAACTCCAGCACCAGCCGGTTCTGGTCCATTTCGAGAAGCTTGGCATAGGCGCGGATGTAACCACGGGCGAAGGTGGTACCCGGCAGTTTGTCGAACGCTCCGGCTTCGATCTGGGCAAGGCGCTGCGGGGTCAGGTTGAGCTGAGTCGCCACTTCGGCAACGCTCCAACCCTTGACCTCCCGGGCCTGACGCAGGCTTTCGCCTGGGTTGGTCGGCATCGGCTGAGTCACTTCGCTATGTGCCGCTTTCATTGTTGCCCCGAAACAAATTGCTGATATTCCTGAGAGGCCGGATACAGGCGGCGCAACTGCAGACCCAGGCTGGCGGCCGTGTCACGGTCCTCGAATACGTTGGCCAAGCGTGCGCCTAGCAGCAGGCTGCGCGCATTCTGTGGCGCTATTTCGCTGTAGCTGTCGTAGTAACGACGTGCCGGTACATATTCCTTGTCCTCGTAGGACATCACCGCCATTTCCAGCAATGCGCGCGGCTGTCTGCTGCTCAGGCGCAAGGCGCGCTGGAGGTATTCTTTGGCCTGCTCGCGCTGGCCGAGTTGCACAGCAGTCATACCCAGGTTCTCGAAAACCCGCGAGCGCTCTGGATAGAGGTTGTCCTCTGCGGCCTTGAGGTAAGTGTTCATGGCCTCCTTGTAGCGCTTCTGCTCGAACAGGAAGCCACCGTAATTGTTGAGCAGGCGGGCATCATTCGGCCGCTGGGACAGAGCCTTGCGAAAATGCTCATCGGCCAGCTTCGGTTCCATCTCCAGTTGGAAGGCCAGGGCCAGAGCGGCATGAGCGTCGGCACTGGACGAATCCAGATCGAGGGCATTCTTCAGCGGCACCTTGGCGCGCTGGGTATCGCCCTGCTGGATATAGGCAAGACCCAGTTGCACATATGCATTACGTGCCTCGTCACGCCCTTTCGCCGTACGCATGGGGTCGACATCGCCCGTGGTCACACAACCACCAAGCAGACTGACAACGAGCAACAACAGCGCTGGGCGCAGGGTCATAGACATCCTCTCTTCAATTTCGATTGGTGGCAGCATGAGGCTCTTGCGCCTCGTTGCCCAACTGGCGCACGGCGATGTAGCGCTCGCTGCGCCGAGTACGGTCCATGACCTGACCAACCAACTGGCCACAGGCAGCATCGATATCGTCACCACGGGTAGTACGTACCGTGACGTTATGGCCAGCCTTGTGCAACAGGTCCTGGAAGCGGCGAATGGCGTTATTGCTCGGCCGCTCGTACCCCGAGAAGGGGAAGGGATTAAACGGAATCAGGTTGATCTTGCAAGGTACATCGGCCAGAAGTGCGATCATCTGCTCAGCGTGCTCGGGCTGATCGTTGACCCCCTTGAGCAGGGTGTACTCGATGGTCAGCACACGTTTCTCGCCAAGCTTGGAGATATAGCGCTTGCAGGCGGCCAGGAGCATTTCCAGCGGGTATTTCTTGTTGATCGGTACCAACTGGTTGCGCAGTTCGTCGTTGGGCGCGTGCAGCGACAGGGCCAGGGACACGTCGATGACTTCAGCCAGCTTGTCGATCATCGGCACCACGCCGGAGGTGGACAAGGTGACCTTGCGCTTGGAAATACCGTAGCCAAGGTCGTCCATCATGATCTGCATGGCTGAGACGACGTTATCGAAGTTCAGCAGCGGCTCGCCCATGCCCATCATCACCACGTTGGTGATGGCACGGTCGACCTTGGCCGGCACGCTGCCGAAGGATTTGTTGGCGATCCATACCTGGCCAATGATCTCGGCGCTGGTCAGGTCGCTATTGAAGCCTTGTTTGCCGGTGGAGCAGAAGCTGCAATCCAGGGCGCAGCCGGCCTGCGACGAGACACACAGGGTGCCACGGCCGTTCTGCGGGATATACACGGTCTCCACACAGCTACCCGACGCCACCCGCACGACCCACTTGCGCGTGCCATCGGCGGAAATATTTTCGCTGACCACTTCCGGGCCGCGAATCTCGGCAGAGGCCTCGAGCTTTTCGCGCAAGACCTTGCCGACATTGGTCATGGCGGCGAAATCATCGACGCCAAAGTGATGAATCCACTTCATTACCTGGCCGGCACGGAAGCGCTTCTCGCCGATAGACTCGAAGAACTGTTCCATTTCCGGCTGGGTCAGGCCCAGCAGGTTGATCTTGCCGGTGGTATTGGTCATGGCTTCACCCTCGCTTCATTCGCCAATCAGCGAATGCGCGCGCACAGCTCGGTAGCGGAGAAGAAGTAAGCGATCTCGCGAGCAGCAGAGGCTTCGGAATCCGAACCGTGAACAGCGTTTTCGTCGATGGAAACGGCGAAGTCAGCACGGATGGTGCCGGCAGCAGCTTCTTTCGGGTTGGTAGCACCCATCAGCTCGCGGTTTTTCAGAACAGCATCTTCACCTTCCAGAACCTGAACGATGACCGGACCGGAGGTCATGAAGGCGACCAGGTCCTTGAAGAAGCCGCGCTCGCTGTGCTCTGCGTAGAAACCAGCGGCTTCACGCTCGGACAGTTGCACCATCTTCGAAGCGACGACGCGCAGACCGGCTTTTTCGAAACGGGTGGTGATCTCACCGATGACGTTCTTGGCAACGGCGTCAGGCTTGATGATGGAGAAAGTACGTTGAACAGCCATGTGAAGCTCCAGAAACTTTAGGGTTAAAGCGAAAAATTAAACCCGCGAATTATACGCGGGTTCCGGTTAAAAGCGTAGGGCGGGCGCCGTAAGCGCCTGTTTCAATCGAGTTCTTCGATCCAGGCGGCCTGTATCGCCTCCAGCACCTTCTCTCCCCCACGCTGCGGGTCATCGGAGAACTCCGGCAACTCCAAGACCCAGCGGTGCAGATCGACGAAGTTGACGTAGCGCGGATCGACATCCGGCTTCTGCTCGCTCAACTCGATGGCGATATCCAGTACATCGACCCATTTCAGACTCATGATGATGCTTCCTGGTTAACGTGAAAGTCGCGTAGCGACACTTTCCCCTGAGCCCTTCTCCCCCCGGGAGAAGGTGGCGCTAAGCGCCGGATGAGGGACTCGGCCATGCCCGTCAGTGCGGCGCTTCGGCTGCGTGATTGAGCGAATACTTGGGAATCTCGACGGTGAGATCTTCCTCGCCGACGATGGCCTGACAGGCCAGGCGCGACTGAGCCTCGAGCCCCCAGGCCTTGTCCAGATAGTCCTCTTCCAGCTCGTCGGCCTCGTTCAGCGAGTCGAAACCTTCGCGCACGATGCAGTGACAGGTGGTACAGGCACAGACACCGCCGCAGGCGCTTTCCATCTCGATATGGTGCTCGTGCGCCAACTCGAGAATGGAAACTCCAGGCTCAGCCTCTACCACCAGACCATCCGGGCAAAATCGCTCGTGAGGCAGAAAAATTACCTGCGGCATCAATTATTCCTCGATCTCATTCAGATTGCGCCCGGCCAGCGCAGCTTTTACCGTCGAATCCAGGCGGCGGGCCGCGAAGGCGTCAGTAACCTGCGACAAGCGCTTGGTCTGCCGCTCGATGGCCAGACCATCGCTGCCAGCCAGCAGCTCACGTAGTTCCTGCACCTGCAACTCAATAACCTCGCGCTCCTCGGCATCCAGCAGGCGTTCGCCATCGACTTCCAGCGCACCCTCGACCGCCTCGATCAGGCGCTGGGCATCGACTTGCTGCTCACGCAGCACGCGGGCCGCCTTGTCATCACCGGCGTTCTGGAAGGAGTCCTGCAGCATGCGTGCAATTTCGCCATCGGTGAGGCCATAAGACGGCTTGACCTGAATGCTCGCCTCGACGCCGGAAGCCAGCTCCCGCGCGGCAACGCTGAGCAGACCGTCCGCATCGACCTGGAAGGTCACGCGAATCTTCGCAGCCCCTGCCACCATCGGCGGAATGCCGCGCAATTCGAAACGCGCCAGGGATCGGCAATCGGCGATCAGCTCGCGCTCGCCCTGCAGCACGTGAATCATCATGGCTGTCTGGCCATCCTTGTAGGTCGTGAATTCCTGCGCACGCGCCACCGGGATGGTGGTGTTGCGCGGGATCACCTTCTCCATCAGCCCGCCCATGGTTTCCAGGCCGAGCGACAGGGGGATCACGTCCAGCAGCAGCAACTCCTCGCCATCGTCACGCTGATTGCCGGCCAGAGCATCGGCCTGGATCGCAGCACCAATGGCCACCACCTGATCCGGGTCGATATTGGTCAGCGGCGCACGACCGAACAGCTCGCCAACGGCCTCACGCACACGCGGCACGCGGGTGGAACCACCGACCATGACCACCGCACCCACCTCTTCGAGCTCAACACCGGAATCACGCACAGCGCGACGACAAGCCTTGAGACTGCGCGCCACCATCGGCTCAATCAGCGCCTCGAACTGCGTGCGTGACAGCGAACCACGCCAATCACCGTGATTCAGCTCGACGCTATCGGCATCCGTCAGCCCTTCTTTGGCCACACAGGCGGCCTGCAGCAGACTGCGCTGTGTCGCCGGTTCTAGATCACTGGAAATGCCGGCCTGCTGGATTATCCAGTCAGCCACAGCATGATCGAAATCGTCACCACCCAACGCGCTGTCGCCGCCGGTAGCCAGCACCTCGAACACGCCGCCTGTCAGGCGCAGGATGGAAATATCGAACGTGCCGCCGCCCAGGTCATAGATGGCAACCACACCTTCGGCCTTTTGATCCAGTCCATATGCGACTGCAGCGGCAGTAGGCTCGTTGAGCAGACGCAGCACGGTCAAACCAGCCAGGCGCGCAGCGTCCTTGGTGGCCTGACGCTGAGCGTCATCGAAATAAGCCGGAACGGTAATCACAGCACCGACCAGATCACCGCCCAAGGTTTGCTCTGCGCGTAAGCGCAGGGTCTTGAGAATTTCCGCCGACACCTCGACCGGGCTCTTCGCCCCCTGCACCGTCTCGATGAAGGGCATGTGCGACTCGCCTGCCGCAAAGCGGTAGGGCATCTGCTCGCCGAGCTGATGCACGTCGGCGATACCTCGCCCCATCAGGCGCTTGACCGACAGCACGGTATTGAGCGGATCGCTGGCGGCGGCCAACTTGGCCGACTCGCCGACCTCGATGCTTCCAGCGTGGTAACGCACGGCAGACGGCAGGATGACCTTGCCATCGTCGTCAGCCAAGGGCTCGGCCAGGCCGCTACGCACAGCGGCAACCAGCGAGTTGGTGGTACCCAGGTCAATCCCCACCGCCAGACGGCGCTGGTGCGGTTGCGGGCTCTGCCCGGGCTCGGCGATCTGCAATAAGGCCATGGTCTTCTTGAAGTCATCAGGCAGGCTGCCGTGGCAACCTACAGGTTAATCGTCGAGGCGCTCTTCTAACTGGCGCACTTCATGAGAGAGCTTGTCGAGAAACTGCATGCGGCGCATCAGGCGCTCGGCCTCTTCACGGCGAGTTTCGTCATCCCAGCATGCAGCGAAGCGCTCGTTGAGCTGCTCCTGCGCTGTTTTCAGGCGACGCTTGAAGGCTGCGACACCGGCAAGATCGGCGTCATCCTGAAGCTCTTCCAACTCTTCACGCAGCTGCATTTGCTGCAGGAGGAAGTCAGGATCCTGCACCGTCACCTCCAGCGGCAGCTCGGGGCCACGCATTGCAAGCAGGTAGCGTGCGCGCTGAGACGGCGTCTTCAGGATCTGATAGGCCTCGTTGAGGCAGGCCGAGCGCTCGAGCGCAAGGCGCTGCTCACGCTCGCCAGCATCGGCGAAACGATCCGGATGAACCTGACGCGCCAGCTCACGGTAGCGAGCAGCCAGCTGCTCCATGTCGAGGCGAAAGCTCGGCTGCAGGTCGAACAGGGCGAAATGACAAGGATTACCCACGCGAGCGCCTCAAACGTTGAAGCTTTCGCCGCAACCGCATTCGCCGCGCACGTTGGGGTTGATGAATTTGAAGCCCTCGTTGAGGCCTTCCTTGACGAAGTCCAGTTCGGTGCCATCGAGATAGACCAGGCTCTTGGGATCGATGATCACCTTGACGCCATGGCTCTCGAATACCTGATCCTCTGCCGCCAGCTCATCAACGAACTCGAGCACGTAGGCCAGGCCGGAGCAACCGGTAGTGCGCACACCGAGGCGAATACCCTCGCCCTTGCCGCGCCCTTCAAGAGAGCGTTGCACGTGGCGGGCAGCTGCTTCAGACATGGTGATGGCCATTACAAACCTCGTATCAGAGCAAGCCTTTCTTCTGCTTGTAGTCGCGCACGGCAGCCTTGATGGCATCTTCGGCGAGCACGGAGCAGTGAATCTTCACGGGCGGCAGTGCCAGTTCTTCGGCGAGCTGGGTGTTCTTGATGCTCTCGGCCTCATCCAGGGTCTTGCCCTTCATCCACTCGGTCGCGAGAGAGCTGGAGGCGATAGCGGAACCGCAGCCGTAGGTCTTGAACTTGGCGTCTTCGATGACGCCGCTCTCGTTGACCTTGATCTGCAGGCGCATCACGTCGCCGCAGGCCGGCGCACCGACCATGCCGGTACCGACATCCGGGTCTTCAGCGTTCAGCTTGCCGACGTTACGCGGGTTTTCGTAGTGGTCGATGACCTTGTCACTGTAAGCCATGTTGTACTTCCTCTCTCATCAGGTGCCGCTCTTCAGGCGGGATCGTCCATCGAGCGATCCACCTCGGCAGCTATCAGTGTGCTGCCCATTCCACAGAGGAAATGTCGACACCTTCTTTGAACATATCCCACAGGGGCGACAGCTCGCGCAGCTTGTCCACGGCCTCACGGACCTTGGCAGCGGCGTAATCGACCTCTTCTTCGGTGGTGAAACGACCGAAGGTGAAGCGAATCGAGCTATGCGCCAGCTCATCATTGCGGCCCAGGGCACGCAGCACGTAGGACGGCTCCAGGGAAGCCGAGGTGCAGGCCGAACCGGACGATACGGCGAGGTCCTTGAGCGCCATGATCAGCGACTCACCCTCGACGTAGTTGAAACTCAGGTTGAGGTTGTGCGGCACGCGAGCAGTCAGGCTGCCATTCACGTACAGCTCTTCCATGTCTTCCAGCTGACGGTAGAAACGATCACGCAGAGCTGCGATACGCTGATTCTCTGCAGCCATTTCTTCCTTGGCGATACGGAATGCTTCACCCATACCGACGCACTGGTGAGTGGCCAGGGTGCCCGAGCGCATACCGCGCTCGTGACCGCCACCGTGAGTCTGCGCTTCCAGACGCACACGCGGCTTGCGGCGCACGTAAAGAGCACCGACGCCCTTGGGGCCATAGGTCTTGTGCGCGGAGAACGACATCAGATCGACTTTCATCTTCTCCAGATCGATTTCCACCTTGCCGGTGGACTGCGCCGCATCGACATGCAGCAGCACGCCACGGGAGCGGGTCAGCTCGCCGATGGCAGCGATATCGTTGATGGTGCCAATTTCGTTGTTGACGTGCATGACCGACACCAGCACGGTGTCTTCACGCAGCGCCGCCTCGATCATGGCCGGCGTGATCAGGCCGTCTTCGCCCGGCTCCAGATAGGTCACCTCGAAGCCTTCGCGCTCGAGCTGACGAGTGGTGTCCAGCACCGCCTTGTGCTCGATCTTCGAGGTAATGATGTGCTTGCCCTTGCTGGCGTAGAAGTGCGCAACGCCCTTGATCGCCAGGTTGTTGGACTCGGTAGCGCCGCTGGTCCAGACGATCTCGCGCGGGTCGGCATTGACCAGCTCGGCCACCTGGCGACGAGAGTTTTCTACAGCCTCTTCAGCCTTCCAACCAAAGACGTGGGAGCGCGAGGCCGGGTTGCCGAAGTTACCGTCGACCAGCAGGCATTCACTCATCTTCTGCGCAACACGCGGATCTACCGGCGTGGTGGCGGAATAATCGAGGTAAATGGGCAATTTCATTGGGTTTCTCCTATCAGGCAAACGCCCTGCTCACTCGATGGCAGACGCTTCAATCTTATCCAGGCGCGGCGTCCTGCCATTGCAGCGGCGCTGATCCTGGCGCAACGCGACCTCTTGAACCTCACGGCGCGCGACCAAATCGGCCAGGCTGATGCCACTGAGGAACTCATGAATCTGCTGACTGAGATCGCACCACAGGTGATGGGTCAGGCAGGTGTCGCCAGAGTGGCAATCACCCTGCCCCTGGCAACGCGTGGCATCGACCGACTCGTTGACCGCATCGATCACCTGAGCCACCTGAATGCCGCGCATGTCACGCGAAAGCTGATAGCCACCACCCGGACCACGGACACTGGAAACCAGACTGCCACGGCGCAGCTTGGCGAACAGTTGCTCGAGATAAGACAGGGAGATGCCCTGCCGCTCGGATATATCGGCCAGGGAAACGGGACCGTGCTGTGCGTGCAGCGCCAGATCCAGCATGGCGGTAACGGCGTAACGGCCTTTGGTGGTCAGTCGCATGGCTCTCTACCACGAATCACTGAATTGCGGCGAAGTATGCGATTTCCGAGTATTTAAGTCAACTATAAGACCGATTGATTTACTCAGGATTGACCGCAAAAAGAGGCGGCATGATAGCAAATGCCGCCTCTGCGCGCATCAGGCAGCAGGCTTGTCACTCTGCTGCTGATCCTTGCACACGTCGGCGAAGTCCTCGTCGCGCAAGGTCGGCAAATCCTTGGCGCAATAGTCGCTACCCAGGGCCGTCAACGCCTTGCACACCCCCTCCAGGCGACCATCGACAGCATGCAGATGATCAAGCAACTGGCCGATGGCGCGCGCCACCGGGTCAGGCATGTCCTGACCGACGCCATAGGCATCAAAACCGATCTTCTCGGCCATGGCCTGACGCTTGGCTTCCTGCTCGTCATCGGACTTGACGATGATCTTGCCGGGAATGCCAACTGCAGTCGCCCCAGCCGGCACGGCTTTGGTCACCACCGCATTGGAGCCGATCTTGGCACCCGCACCGACCGTGAACGGCCCCAGCACCTTGGCCCCAGCGCCAACCACGACACCGTCCTCCAGGGTTGGATGGCGCTTGCCCTTGTTCCAGCTGGTACCGCCCAGCGTCACACCCTGATAGAGCGTGACGTCATTACCGATCTCGGCGGTCTCGCCAATCACGATACCCATGCCGTGATCGATGAAGAAGCGCCGCCCGATCTTGGCACCCGGATGGATTTCGATACCGGTCATCCAGCGCCCGAAGTTGGACACCACGCGCGCCATCCACTTCCAACCCGAACGCCACAGAGCATGCGCCACACGATGCAACCAGACCGCATGCAGCCCCGGATAGCAGGTCACCACCTCGAAGGCATTGCGCGCTGCCGGATCACGATGGAAAACACTTTGGATATCTTCTCGAATGCGCTCAAACATCAGACTTCCCCTGCTTGTGAGGCTCTCCACGCACGGCCTTCTCTGTCTCGGTAAGGATGCCGCGCAGGATATTCATCTCCAGCTTGCTCACCGCACTGCGCCCATAAAGGCGACGCAGGCGCGTCATCAGGTGCCGCGGCTTCTGCGGATCGAGGAATCCGATCATCACCAGTACGCGCCGCAGATGACCGTAGAAGGACTCCAGCTCATCTGCCGTCGCTGCCTGAGTGTTGAGCATCGCAGTGGCTTCCAGCTTCTCTACCTTGGTCGGCAGATTCTGCGCCGTGAGCCACGCCATACGAACCTCGTAGGCCAGCACCTGCACCGCCGCCGCCAGATTCAGCGAACTGAACTCGGGATTGGACGGGATATGCACGTGATATTGACATCGCTGCAGCTCCTCGTTGGTCAAGCCGGCATATTCACGACCGAACACCAACGCCACTTCGCCGCCAGCAGCGGCCTGCTCGCAACTGGTCACGCCGCACTCGCGCGGATCCAGCAGCGGCCAGGGAATGCGCCGATCGCGAGCACTGGTGCCAATCACCAGACTGCAACCGACCAGCGCCTCTTCAAGACTACCGACGACCTGAGCAGCATCCAGCACATCGGTCGCGCCGGACGCACGCGCCACAGCATCGCCACTAGGAAAATCCTCCGGCTCGACCAGCACCAAGCGCGACAAACCCATGTTTTTCATCGCCCGCGCCGCGCCGCCGATGTTGCCCGGATGACTGGTGCCCACCAAAACCACGCGAATATTGTCCAGCAACGCAGACACTCTCAGAAATCTTCAGGGGGCAACGATCTTACCCAAGCCCTCCGATTAATGCCATGCAACGTACAGACGGCGCTTCATCGACAACGGTTTTCTGCTAACATGGCCGGCTTTCTTTAACGCCCCAGGTGAACCTCCCATGCAGCCCATGCTGAATATCGCCCTGCGCGCCGCTCGCAGCGCCGGTGAAATGATCTTTCGCTCCATCGAGCGCCTGGATGTCATCTCGGTAGACGAGAAGGATGCCAACGATTACGTCACCGAGGTCGACAAGGCCGCCGAGCTGATGATCGTCCAGGCCATCCGCAAGGCCTACCCGACCCACAGCTTCCTGGGAGAAGAAGGCGGCGTCCTGGAAGGCAGTGGCGACGGCGCCGATTATCAGTGGATCATCGACCCGCTGGACGGCACCACCAACTTCATCCGCGGCGTTCCGCACTTCGCCATCAGCATCGCCTGCAAATACCGGGGTCGCCTCGAGCACGCCATCGTCCTCGATCCGGTTCGCCAGGAAGAGTTCACCGCCAGCCGTGGCCGTGGCGCCGCCCTCAACGGTCGCCGCCTGCGCGTGAGCAACCGCAAGAGCCTGGACGGTGCGCTGCTGGGCACTGGCTTCCCGTTCCGCAACGAGCAGTTGGACAACCTCGAGAACTACCTGGGTATGTTCCGTAGCCTGGTCGGCCAGACCGCCGGCGTACGCCGTGCCGGTGCCGCCAGCCTGGACCTGGCTTACGTCGCAGCCGGCCGCTACGACGCCTTCTGGGAATTCGGCCTGTCCGAGTGGGACATGGCAGCTGGCGCCCTGCTGATCCAGGAAGCAGGCGGCCTGGTCAGCGATTTCAGCGGCAGCCACGAGTTCCTCGAGAAAGGCCAGATCGTTGCCGGCAACACCAAGTGCTTCAAGGCCGTACTGACTGCGATCCAGCCGCACCTGTCACCGTCGATGAAGCGCTGATTTTCCATCGAGCAATAAAAAATCGCCCGGAGCGATTTTTGACGTCGCGCAGCGACGGCCTGTAGGGGGGCCGCCAAGGATGGCAGGCCACAAAAAAACGCCCCGAGGGGGCGTTTTTTTTGCTTTAGATTCTTACTGAGCCTGCTGCACCAGCACCAGCTCACCCTGATCATTGATCGGAATGCGGCTACCCGGATCACGATCCATGCGCACGGTACCGACCTTCTCGCCCAACTGATACTTCACGTCATAGCCCACCAGCTTCTCACTGGTGTCAGTCACGGTATTGCAGCGGGTTTCGGTGGTCGTATAGGTGTCACGCTGCTGCATGCCTTCCTGAATCTTGTTGCCGGCGTAACCACCGCCGACCGCACCAGCAACGGTGGCGATCTTCTTGCCAGTACCACCACCGACCTGATTACCCAGCAGACCGCCTGCGATGGCGCCGATAGCGGTGCCGGCAATCTGGTGCTGATCCTGCACCGGACGCTGACGAGTGACCGTCACGTCCTTGCACACTTCCCGCGGGGTTTTCACGGTTTCATTGATCGGGGTTACAGCCAGCACCTCGGCATAATCCGGGCCGCGATCAACCAGGCTGTAAGTGGCGACAGCACCACCAGCGGTCACACCCACAGCACCCAGTACGGCACCTACCAACAGTGATTTATTCATTTTTGTGTCTCCTAGGCTCGGCGACTCGCGCCCTTTCTCCTTGCCTAGGACAGCAAAAAACCGCGAAAAGTTCGACTTGCCGCGGCTTTCGCTGTCTTTCATGAAGTCCATCACAACATCATGGACGACCGTCGTCTGCTTCAGCTTCGGCCACCGGAGGAATCAGATCCTCCACGCTGAGCTTCAGCCACACCAGCACCGTGGCACCGATATAGACCGAGGAGTAGGTACCCACCACCACACCGACCAGCAAGGTCAGGGCGAAGGCCGCCAGCACGTCACCACCGAAGAACAGCAACGCCAGCAGCGCCAGTGCGGTGGACAGCGAGGTGGCGATGGTACGCAGCAGGGTCTGGGTGATCGATACGTCGATGTTCTCGATCAGCGAGGTCTTGCGTAGCACGCGGAAGTTCTCGCGAATCCGGTCGTAGATGATGATGGTGTCGTTGAGTGAGTAACCGATCATCGCCAGCACCGCCGCCAGCACCGTCAGGTCGAATGGAATCTGGAAGAACGCCAGCACACCCAGGGTGATCACCACGTCGTGCACCAGGGATGCGATCGCACCGATACCAAACTTCCACTGAAAGCGGAAAGCCAGGTAGAGCATGATCCCGCCCAGCGCCAGAAGCATGGCGATACCGCCCTGGTCACGCAGTTCCTCACCCACCTGCGGGCCGACGAACTCGACGCGCTTGACCTCGAAGCGCGCCGCCTCGTCGACCTTGCGCAGCGCAGCCGCGACTTCATTGCCTAGGTCAGGGGAATCGCCAGCCAGACGCACCAGCACATCGGTACTGGCGCCGAAACTCTGCACCACGGCGTCGGCATAACCTGCCTGGCCCAGTTCGGTCTTGATCAGATCAAGGTTGGCCGGCTGCTCATACTGCAGCTCGATCAGGGTGCCACCGGTGAAATCCAGACCGAAATTCAGCCCCTTGGAAAACAGTGCGCCGAGACCGATCAGCGTCAGCACGACCGTAATGGAGAAGGCGATATTGCGAATCGCCATGAAACGAATGGTTGACTTGATCATGGCTGCACCTCAGATCCACAGCTTCTTGAAGTTACGGCCACCGAAGATCAGGTTGACCATGCCACGGGTGAACATGATGGCGGTGAACATCGACGTAATGATGCCCAGCGACATCGTCACCGCGAATCCCTTCACCGGACCGGTCCCCATGGCGAACAGAATGCCGCCCACCAGCAAGGTAGTCAGGTTACTGTCCAGAATCGCCGAATAGGCACGATCGAAGCCCTCGTGCAGGGCACGCTGCACCGGCAGTCCATTGGCCAGCTCCTCGCGTATCCGCGAGAAAATCAGCACGTTGGCGTCAACCGCCATACCCAGGGTCAGCACGATACCGGCGATACCCGGCAGGGTCAGGGTCGCACCGATCGCCGACATCAGACCGACCAGCAGCACCAGGTTGAATGCCAGGGCAACGGTCGCCAGCACACCGAAGAAGCGATAAATGGCGATGATGAAGATAGCCACGAAGATCATCGCCCACTCGGTGGAAGCGATACCCTTGGCAATGTTCTCGGCACCCAGGCTCGGACCGATGGTGCGCTCTTCAGCGAAGTACATCGGTGCCGCCAGGCCACCAGCGCGCAGCAGCAGCGCAAGCTCGGACGACTCGCCCTGGCCGTTCAGACCGGTGATGCGGAATTGGCTACCCAGCGCAGACTGAATGGTCGCCAGGCTGATGATCTTCTTCTCTTCGACGAACGAAGAAACGGCAACTTCCTGCTCGACGCCATCGATAGTCTGGCGCACGTAGCGGGTGACCGGCTTCTGCTCGATGAAGATCACCGCCATGCTGCGGCCGACATTGTTGCGCGTGGCACGATTCATCAGATCGCCGCCGTGGCCGTCGAGGCGAATGTTCACCTGTGGACGACCATTCTCGTCGAAACTGGCCTGGGCGTCGGTCACCTGGTCACCGGTGATGATCAGCTCACGCTCCAACTGGACCGGCGGACGACCTTCCTCGCGAAAGCCGAAGGATTCGGTCGCGCCACGCGGGGCATCGAGGTCAGCCTGCAGACGAAACTCCAGGTTGGCGGTCTTGCCGAGAATACGCTTGGCCTCGGCAGTGTCCTGCACGCCCGGCAGTTCCACCACGATGCGGTTGGCGCCCTGGCGCTGCACCAGCGGCTCGGCCACACCCAGCTCGTTGACGCGATTGCGGACAGTGGTGAGGTTCTGGCGAATCGAGTATTCGCGAATCTCGGCGATCTTCGCTTGAGTCAGGCCCAACTGCAGGACCTGCTGACCATTGCGCTCGATGGTAGTCAGTTCGAAATCGCTGTAATCCTTGCGGATCAGGCGCTGGGCCTTTTCCAGCGCATCACTGTCGGCAAAGCCGAGCTGAATGCGCTGGTTGCTTTCCGGCATGCTGCGGTAGCGAATGCGCTCCTTGCGCAGCAGGCTCTTGATTTCACCTTCATAGACCTTGCGGCGCACATCCAGCGCCTTGTCCATGTCGACTTCCAGCAGGAAGTGCACACCGCCGGACAGGTCCAGGCCGAGCTTCATAGGGCTCGCACCCAGGTTACGCAGCCAATCGGGGGTGGTTTGCGCCAGGTTCAGCGCCACGACGTAATCATCGCCCAGAGCACGACGGACGATGTCCTTCGCCGGCAACTGGTCATCCTGCTTGATCAGACGAATCAGACCGCCACGGCCACGCTCATCGATGCTGGCCGCCTTGACGGAAATGCCGGCGTCCTGCAGTGCTTTGCTGGCACGGTCTACATCCGCCTGCTCAATGCTCAGCGCCGAACTGGCGCCACTGATCTGCACGGCAGGATCGTCTGGATAAAGGTTGGGAATGGAGTACACCAGGCCGATTGCCAGAACGGACAAAATCAGCAGGTACTTCCACAGAGGGTATTTATTGAGCATGAACGGGCCGCCCGTTTAAGACGCGGGGCGCTATAAGCGCCCCGTGGAATGGAAAAACCGAGAACCGAATCAGATGGCTTTCAGCGTGCCCTTGGGCAGAGTGGCAGCGATGGCCTGCTTCTGGAATTTCAGCTCGACGGTGTCAGACACCTCGATCACCACGAAATCATCAGCAACCTTGGAGACCTTGCCAGCGATACCACCGCTGGTGACCACTTCGTCGCCCTTCTGCAGGTTGCCGAGCAGGTTCTTGTGTTCCTTGGCCCGCTTGGCCTGCGGACGCCAGATCATCAGATAGAAGATGACCAGAAAGCCGATCAGGAAGACCCACTCGAAACCGCTGCCGGCAGGGCCAGCAGCCGCAGTGTCAGCGTAAGCGGCAGGGATGAAAAAGCTCATGTAACACTCCTAATGGAAAAGATCTTGAATCGTTCGGGAATCAGTCAAGCGGCGGCACAGGCAGACCGCGCTTGGCATAGAAGGTTTCGACGAAGGCGGCCAATGTACCCTGTCCGATAGCCTCGCGCAAACCAGCCATAACCCGCTGATAATGCCGCAAGTTATGGATGGTATTGAGCATGCTACCGAGCATTTCGCCGCACTTGTCCAGATGGTGCAGATAAGCGCGCGAGAAATGTTTGCAGGTGTAACAGTCGCAGGTCGGATCCAGCGGCGAATCATCGTGTTTATGTACCGCGTTGCGAATCTTCACCACGCCGGTATCGACGAACAGGTGGCCGTTGCGCGCATTGCGCGTGGGCATCACGCAGTCGAACATGTCCACGCCACGGCGCACGCCCTCGACCAGATCTTCCGGCTTGCCTACGCCCATCAGATAGCGCGGCTTGTCGGCCGGCATGTGCGGCGGCAGGAAATCCAGCACCCGGATCATCTCTTCCTTCGGCTCCCCCACCGACAGCCCGCCAATGGCCAGGCCATCGAAGCCGATCTCGCAAAGCCCTTCGAGCGAGCGCATGCGCAGCTCTTCATGCATGCCGCCCTGGACGATACCAAACAGCGCTGCGCTGCTCTCACCGTGCGCGGCCTTCGAGCGCTTGGCCCACCGCAGCGACAGCTCCATCGAACGCTTGGCCACGTCGAATTCGGCCGGATAAGGCGTGCATTCGTCGAAGATCATCACGATGTCCGAACCCAGGTCGCGCTGCACCTGCATCGACTCTTCCGGCCCCATGAAGACCTTGGCGCCATCGACCGGCGAGGCGAAGTACACGCCCTCTTCCTTGATCTTGCGCATCGCTCCCAGGCTGAACACCTGGAAGCCGCCGGAGTCGGTGAGGATCGGCCCCTGCCACTGCATGAAGTCATGCAGGTCGCCATGTTTCTTGATCACCTCCATGCCTGGACGCAGCCACAGGTGGAACGTGTTGCCGAGGATGATCTGCGCGCCGATGTCCTCGACGTCGCGCGGCAGCATGCCCTTGACCGTGCCATAGGTGCCCACCGGCATGAAGGCCGGGGTCTCTACCACGCCACGCGGAAAGGTCAGGCGACCACGACGGGCCTTGCCGTCGGTGGTCAGCAACTCGAAGGACATGCGACAGGTGCGCGACATACTCAAACCTCGGGCCCGCGCGCGGCGGGATTGCGGGTGATGAACATCGCATCACCGTAACTGAAGAAGCGATAACCCTGCGCCACGGCTTCGCGGTAGGCGGCCATGGTTTCGGGATAACCGGCGAAGGCCGACACCAGCATCAGCAGGGTCGACTCAGGCAGGTGGAAATTGGTCACCAGAGCATCGACCACATGGAACGGGCGCCCCGGATAGATAAAGATGTCGGTGTCACCGCTGAAGGGCTTCAACTCACCGTCGCGCGCGGCGGTTTCCAGCGAACGCACGCTGGTGGTGCCGACCGCGACCACCCGCCCACCACGTTCGCGACAAGCCGCCACGGCATCGACCACATCCGGACCGACTTCCAGCCACTCGCTGTGCATATGGTGATCTTCGATACGCTCGACCCGCACTGGCTGGAAGGTGCCAGCACCGACATGAAGCGTCACGAACGCGGTGTCCACACCCTTGGCGCGGATCGCCGCCAGTAGCTCGTCATCGAAGTGCAGACCCGCAGTCGGAGCCGCTACGGCACCCGCCTTCTGCGCATAGACGGTCTGATAGCGCTCACGGTCCGCCTCGTCATCCGGCCGGTCTATATAAGGAGGCAGCGGCATGTGCCCGACGCGCTCCAGCAACGGCAGCACCGGCTCGGCGAAACGCAACTCGAACAGCGCATCGTGACGCGCGACCATCTCGGCCTCGCCGCCACCGTCGATGAGAATCTGCGAACCGGGCTTGGGCGACTTGCTCGAGCGCACGTGGGCCAGCACGCGATACTGATCGAGCACACGTTCCACCAGCACCTCCAGCTTGCCACCGGAGGCCTTCTGACCGAACAGACGCGCCGGAATCACCCGGGTGTTGTTGAACACCATGAGATCACCAGAACGCAGTTGTTCCAGCACATCGGTGAACTGGCCGTGGCGCAGCTCGCCGCTGGGGCCATCGAGCTGCAACAGGCGACTGGCACGACGCTCGGCCAGCGGATGACGGGCGATCAGCGACTCGGGAAGATCGAAGTGGAAATCGGCAACACGCATGATTCGGAGGGGGTATTTCTGCAGGGTGGCAAAGCTTACCGGATTTCCACTTGCCCGACCACGTGAGCCTTAGGCGCATATCTGGCGACGATGCGCGCCAAGGTGCCATCGGCCTGCAGAGAACGAATGGCGGCATTGAATACCTCGAGCCGTCCGGCCAACTGTTGATGCAGGCGCAAGCGCAGCTGAGAGCGATTGATCGTAGGGCCTTCCTCTACCTGCCAACGGGGTGCCTTCAACTGCGCGTCTTCATGCTGCAGATAACGCCACTCCAGGCGATCCAGAATACCGGCCTCGCTACGCCCCTGCGCCACCAGATAGATCAGTGCTCGAACATCGGCGCCATCGTTGCGCTGAAAATACTCACTGCCGGCATAGCCATAACCGCGCACCGTTGCGATCGAGCGCCCCCGCAAGTCCTGCAGATGCTGGTAGGGGAAACGTCTGCCTGGCGCGAAGATCAGCATTTCTTCGGCTTCCAGCACCGGCACCGTCCATAGCGACACCGGCCCCCGATCACCATCGCTACGCCAGCTTTTGCTCACGCAGCATTCGATCTGCAATTGCCCATCACGGAAAAGCTTCTGCGTACGCAGAGGCGGCAGCGGATGACTGGCCTGCAGGTGCTCAGGCAATCGTTCATCCAGCGCGAGCATGAGCTCATGGAAGATGCCGCTGACGCGCTGATCCTCGACTATCCAGTAAGGCGCCCAGCTCTCGTCGGTCACGGCATAAGTCAGGGTCTGGGCCTGAACAACAGGCGCAAGTAGCAGGCCGGCGACAAGCGCTCTGCGCAAGATATTGATCACTCCCCCTCCCAACCTTGCAATGCCCCTGGCTATTTATATGCGTCGTACTCGACACGCTTGATGACAGCCTGCGATTCTAGCCGTAACCACGCAATAAAAGCCGGACGCCACCAGCAACACCATTGGCCGTTAGTAGATCAGTCAATCACAGCACCAACGCCGATTGACCGACGCAAGGCGCATCCCTATACTGCGCCGCCATTGTGCCCCGGTGGCGGAATCGGTAGACGCGGCGGATTCAAAATCCGTTTTCGAAAGGAGTGGGAGTTCGAGTCTCCCCCGGGGCACCACGATTAGAAGCCCGCAAGACATTGGTCTTGCGGGCTTTTTCGTGTCTGCGCGAACAACTTGGGCAATGCTTGCAAGCATGTTGCCGATGAACGTTTTCGGCACCTCGACAAGCCCCGCAAAACCTGGCCGGCGACCTTGCTGGCGGGGGTTGGCAATTGCGCAAAAGTTAGCGTAGAGTGAACCAACTGTTTGCATGGGTCGCTGTGAATCGTGACTCTGGTGCAGCAGATCATCTAGATCCGCTACATCCCGCTCGACTTCTATTACTCCTTGCAACCAGTCTCAGCCCTCTATACTTGGAGGCTGTCATCAACTCTAGTTTCAAGGAAAAAGACATGTCGAATCGTCAGAACGGTACCGTCAAGTGGTTTAACGACGAGAAAGGTTTTGGTTTTATCACTCCCGAAAGCGGTCCGGATCTGTTCGTGCACTTCCGCGCGATCGAAGGTAACGGCTTCAAGAGCCTGAAAGAAGGCCAGAAAGTCAGCTTCGTAGCTGTGCAAGGTCAAAAAGGCATGCAGGCTGACCAGGTTCAAGTCCTGGGCTAATCGCCGCTGCTTTGAAGAACCCCTGATATCCGTCAGGGGTTTTTTTTGCCTGTCATTCCTGTAACCCGCCCTTCGCAGCGCCAGGTTACAGATAGCCCACGCACTTCTTTATATCGATCGCAAAGTCGCGGTTGGCAGGCTGTTGAAAAACTACCTACATTGCCATTGCTGCGTTAAAAACAGGCTCAAAATGCTCATTTACAACTCGTAAACTCCGCTTTTTCGCCTGTTTTTGCCTTGCACTGGCTGCCTCGCCTACGTCTTTCAACGGCCTGTTAGAATGGCGCGCACTTTCGTCTCAGCGAGCCCATCATGCCGAAACACCAATTACGTCCGCAGGGAGACTTCCCCACTGCCGGGCTGACTCGTCGCCTGGCGGCCCTCTTCTATGATTTTCTGCTTTGCGTGGCGTTGATCATGGTGGTCACCCTGATCTATCAGCAGGGCATTCTGCGCCTGATTCACGGCGGCGATGCGCTGATGGCCATGTCCGAAGCCGGCGCCCTGGATCATGATCCGATTCTTGCCAGCCTGGTGCTGCTGTCGCTGTTCGCCTTCTTCGCCAAATTCTGGACGCACAATGGCCAGACACTGGGCATGCAGGCTTGGGGGCTGCGCATCCAGAACGCCGACGGCAGCGCAATCGATCTGTGGCAGGCCCTGCTGCGTTTCGTGGTCGCCATCGGCTCCTGGCTGTTCGCTGGTCTGGGGTTCCTCTGGTTGTTGTGGGACAAGCAGGGACGCACCTGGCACGATATCTACTCCGATAGTCGTGTGGTGCAACTGCCAAAGAATATTCACAAGAAATAGCCCTGAGCAGATGCAAAAAAGCCGGTTCACTGAACCGGCTTTTTCATGCCCCTGATTCGACTCAGCCAGCCCGACGCAACAGCCACACACCAGCCAGCGCACAGATACCAGCCGGCACCAGCACCGCCAGCAGCGGCGAGAAACCGAATACCAGGCTCGAAGGGCCCAGCAGATCCTGGGCGATACGGAAGATGAAGCCCACCAAAACGCCGGTGAATACGCGCTGCCCCAGGGTCACCGAGCGCAGCGGGCCGAAGATGAAGGAAATCGCCATCAACACCAGCGCACCGGTCACCAGCGGCTGCAGCACCTTGGTCCAGAACGCCAGCCAGTAGCGGGCATTGTTCAGGCCCTGCTCACCCAAGTAGTGGATGTATTGCCATAGCCCGGTCACCGACAGCGCCTCGGGCGCCATCACCACGGTGCCGAGCAATTCCGGATTGAGCTCGATGTCCCAACGCTCTTCCGGCTGATTGACCACCTCGGAGCGATCTTCATGCAGCAGCGTGGTCTGCACGTTGCGCAGCATCCAGTGGCTGTCACGGTACTCGGCACGACGAGCGAAACTGGCCGAAAGCAGACGGCGTTCGTCATCGAAGCGGTAACGCGTCACCCCCAGCAGAATGCCATTGGGCTGCACAGCGTTAATGTGTACGTATTCCTGCCCCTGGCGGTGCCACATGCCGCGCTTGGAGCTCTGCGCCGCACCGCCCCCCTGAGCCAGGGCGCGATCTGCCTGGGCCTGGTTTTCGGTCAGCGGCGCGACGTATTCGCCGATCAGAATGCCGGCCAGCATCAGCACCAGCATGGGCTTCATCACTGCCCAGACGATGCGCCCGATGGAGACACCCGCCGCACGCATGATGGTCAGCTCGCTGTTGCTGGCCAACGAACCGAGACCGATCAGGCAGCCGATCAGCGCCGCCATCGGCAGCATCTCGTAAGCGCGACGCGGAGCGGTCAGCAATACGTACCAGAGCGCCTGACCAAGACCGTAATCGCCCTTGTTCAGATCGCCCAATTCGTCGATGAACGCGAACAGCAGTGCCAGGCCCAGAATGATGCCCAGCACTGCCAGAATGGCGAAGAACACCTGGGTACCGATGTAGCGATCCAATTTAGCCATGAGCCACCTCCGACACCGGCGCACGACGACTGGCCCACCACAGACTCAGACGCTCCCAATACAGCAACAACAGGCCGATGGCGAGGAAGATGCCGTGCACCCACCACAATCCCAGCGCTTCGGGCAAACGCCCCTTGTCCAGCGCGCCACGTGCCGCAATCAGCAGGCCGAGGTAAGCCATGTAGAGAAAGATTGCCGGCAATAGCTTGAGGAAGCGGCCCTGGCGCGGGTTGACCTTCGACAGCGGCACGGCCAGCAGGGTGACGATGAACACCAGCAAGGGCAGTGACAGGCGCCATTGCAACTCGGCCTGAAGGCGTGGGTCGTCGCTGCCGAACAGCTCACGCGTCGGCGTCGCCTCGCGCTCGCTGGCTTCGATGGCGACCTCGGGCTTGGGCAGCAATACACCATAAGTGTCGTACTGGATGGCGCGGTAGTCAGCCTCGCCCGGCTCGCCGTCATAGCGATAGCCGTTTTCCAGAATCAGATAGCGACTGCCGTCTTCCTGAATTTCCTGACGGCCACTCTCTGCCACCAGCACGGTAATGCCACGCTCCGAGGTGCCATCGGTGGAGAAGCGCTTCTCCGACATGAATACGCCACGCAGCTCGCTGCGATCAGGCGACAGCTCCTGCGAATAGGTCACCCGTGAACCATCGCGTAGCGACTGAAAACGCCCCGGCACCAGGGTATCGAGCTCGGTCAGGGCATCCTGCTCGTTGAGGATGCGCGACACGCTGGCCACACCTTGTGGCGCCAGGCCCAGGCTCAACCAACCCACCAGCAGGGCGACGATCAACGCTGGCGCCATACTGTAGACAGTGAGGCGCTGCTGACTGATGCCAGTGGCTGACAGCACGGTCATCTCGCTATCCAGATACAGACGACCGTAGGCCAGCAGGAAACCGAGGAACAGGCCAAGCGGCAGGATCAGTTGCAGGAAGCCGGGAATCCGGTAGCCCATGATCAGAAACAGCACGCCGGGATCGAGCACGCCCTGCGCGGCCTGGGCCAGGTATTTGATGAAACGGCCGCTCATGATGATCACCAGCAGCACGGCACTCACCGCACTAAGGGTCACCAGCACTTCACGGGACAGATAACGGAAGACGATCAAACCGGACGCTCCAGGGTTGTCAGGCTCAGGCGCGAGCGCTCACACTAGCCGCACCTACTTGCCGGCCCACCGCAGGGTGGACCCTCGAAAAATGGCGGCCATTATCCGTCAAACCCGACTCTTTGTCTTGGGGACAGCTCACTATGGAATTCCTCGTCAAAAGCACCCGTGCGGAAACCCTGAAAACCGCGACCCTGGTCGTCACCATCGGTGAAGGGCGCAAGCTCGGCGACGCCGCCAAGGCCGTCGACCTGGCCAGTAACGGTGCGCTGAGCGCCGTGCTCAAGCGTGGCGACATCGCTGGCAAGCCAGGCCAGACCCTGCTGCTGCACAGCCTGCCGGGACTGAAAGCCGAACGCGTGCTGCTGGTGGGCTGCGGCAAGGGCGACCTATCCGACCGTCAACTGCGCAAATTGGTTGCAAGCGTGCATGGCGTGCTAAAGGGCCTGGGCGGCGCCGATGCCCTGCTCGCCCTGGGCGAACTCAAGGTCAAGGGCCGCGATACCTATGGCAAGACCCGCCTGATCGTGGAGACCCTGGCCGACGGTACCTACCTGTTCGAGCAGTTCAAGAGCCAGAAGGCCGACCCACGTGCACTGAAGAAAATAACCCTGATCGTCGACAAGGCCGAACTGGCCGCTGCCGAACGCGGCCTGCAGCACGCCCGCGCCATCGCCAGCGGCGTCGCCTTCACCAAGGACCTGGGCAACCTGCCGCCGAACCTCTGCCACCCCAGCTACCTGGCCGAAGAGGCCAAAGCGCTGGGCAAGGCTTACAAGAGCCTCAAGGTAGAGATCCTCGACGAGAAGAAGCTCAAGGAGCTGGGTGCTGGCGCCTTCCTCGCCGTGGCTCAGGGCAGCGAGCAGCCGCCACGGATGATCGTCATGCACTACCAGGGCGGCAAGAAGGATGAGAAACCCTTCGCTCTGGTCGGCAAGGGCATCACCTTCGACACCGGCGGCATCAGCATCAAGCCGGCAGCCGGTATGGACGAGATGAAGTACGACATGTGCGGCGCCGCCAGCGTGCTCGGCACGCTCAAGGCCGTGCTCGAACTGCAACTGCCGATCAACCTGGTGTGCCTGCTGGCCTGTGCCGAGAACATGCCCAGCGGCCGCGCCACCCGCCCCGGCGACATCGTCACCACCATGAGCGGGCAGACCGTGGAGATCCTCAACACCGACGCAGAAGGCCGTCTGGTGCTGTGCGACACCCTGACCTACGCCGAGCGTTTCAAGCCGCAGGCGGTGATCGACATCGCCACCCTCACCGGCGCCTGCATCGTTGCCCTGGGCAGCAACGTCTCCGGCCTGATGGGCAACAACGATGCACTGATCAAGCAGATCCTCAAGGCCGGCGAAAGCGCCGACGACCGCGCCTGGCAACTGCCGCTGCACGACGAGTACCAGGAGCAGCTTGATAGTCCATTTGCGGACATCGCCAATATCGGTGGGCCAAAGGCCGGCACCATCACGGCGGGCTGCTTCCTGTCGCGCTTCGCCAAGAACCTCCACTGGGCGCACCTGGATATCGCCGGCACAGCATGGATCAGTGGCGGCAAGGACAAAGGCGGTACTGGCCGCCCGGTGCCGATGCTGACCCAGTACCTGTTGGATCGCGCCAAGGTCTGATCCAGAATCCGGGCCATGCTCTTGTAGGAGCGGATTCATCCGCGATTTCATCGCGAATGAATCCGCTCCTACGACATCCAGACCACCACCGTCCGACTGTTGAAAAACCGAATGCCCAGAATCGAGTTCTACGTTCTCTCCTCCAACGACGCCGTTGGCCGCTTGCGCGCCGCCTGCCAACTGGCGCTCAAGGCCTGGAGCGCCGGCTTACCGGTATTCATTCGTGGTAGCGACGAGGCGCAGTGCGGCGAACTCGATGAGTTGATGTGGCAATTCAAAGCCGAACGCTTCGTGCCTCATGATCTGCATCGCGATGCGCCACTGTCACCCGTGGCGCTGGGCATCGACGAAGTGCCGAGCACCGAGCAGGGCGTGCTGATCAACCTTGGTAGCAGCCTGTCACCGCATATCGAGCGCTTTTCCCGCATCATCGAGATCGTCAATCAGCAGCCTGAACTGCTCAACGCCTGTCGCGAGAATTTCCGTACCTATCGCCAGCGCGGGTATGATCCGCAACGCGTCGAACTTTAGTGTCCGTGCACGCTCACAACACAAGTCACTACAGCCCCTTTTCTCGCTGCGCCGATAACCATGGACACCCCCAAGCCTCCACAGAAACCTGCTCAGCTGCTGCACGACCTGGAGTCGATTCGCGAGCTGCTGGGCGATAACGGCAGCGAACCGCCGCTGCTGATCGACTCGCTCGACCCGGACAGCATTCCGGTGCTGTCCGACATCGTCAGCGCGCCGCCTGGCCCGCCGCCGCCCTTTCACGCAACGCCGACGCCCAAACCGACACCAGTGCCACAGCCTACGCTGGCGCCAAGCACGCTGCGCGAGCGCATCGAGCCACGCCTGCATGACAGTGCCCGCGATCTGCAACACCTCAATGCCGAGTTGCGCGCCGCCGCTCAGTTGATCCTGCAGGACGTGATCGACGACTTCGTGCCGCAGATCGAGGCCGAACTCAAGCGCCGCCTCGAAGCCCGCCTGCCGCGCCTGCTGCCGCCACGCAAGTAGACGAAGCCGCTACCCAACCGTAAAACTGAACGCGGGTCTGCCATTTCCCTTAGGGCGGGTGCAACCCACCACGCCACGGATGGCGGGTTGCACCCGCCCCACCGCTCAGGACTTATGGCTTGGCGCTCAGAAGCGGTATACTTGTCGGCTTTTCCGATCAGCCGTCAAAGGGTCCCGCCGCGCATGGACAAGACCTACCAGCCGCACGCCATTGAAACCGCCCTGTACCAGAACTGGGAAGCCAAGGGCTACTTCGCCCCGCAAGGCTCGGGCGAGCCCTACACCATCATGATCCCGCCGCCGAACGTCACCGGCAGCCTGCACATGGGCCATGGTTTCAACAACTCGATCATGGATGCGCTGATCCGCTTCCGCCGCATGCAGGGCCGCAATACCCTGTGGCAGCCGGGCACTGACCACGCGGGCATCGCCACGCAGATGGTGGTCGAGCGTCAGCTGGCCGCCGACGGCATTGGCCGACACGATCTGGGCCGCGAGAAATTCCTGGAGAAAGTCTGGGAATGGAAGGAGCAGTCCGGCGGCACGATCACCCGTCAGATTCGTCGCCTGGGTAGCTCGGTGGACTGGTCGCGCGAGCGCTTCACCATGGACGACGGCCTTTCCGAAGCCGTGAAAGAAGCCTTCGTGCGCCTGCACGAGGACGGTCTGATCTATCGCGGCAAGCGCCTGGTCAACTGGGACACCAAGTTCCACACCGCCATCTCCGACCTGGAAGTGGAAAACCACGACGAGAAAGGCTCGCTGTGGAACCTGCGTTACCCGCTGGCTGACGGCAACAAGACCGCCGACGGCAAGGACTACCTGATCGTCGCCACCACCCGTCCGGAAACCATGCTCGGCGACAGCGCCGTGGCCGTGCACCCGGAAGACGAGCGCTACAAGGCGCTGATCGGTAGCTTCGTCGAACTGCCGCTGCTGGGCCGCCGCATTCCGATCATTGCCGATGACTACTGCGACCCCGAGTTCGGCACCGGCTGCGTGAAGATCACCCCGGCGCACGACTTCAATGACTACGAAGTGGGCAAGCGCCACAACCTGCCGCTGATCAACATCTTCGACAAGAACGCCGCTGTGCTGGCTCAGGCCCAGGTGTTCAATATCGACGGTAGCGTCAACGCCGAGATCGATGGCAGCCTGCCAGCCGAATACGCCGGTCTGGACCGCTTCGTCGCGCGCAAGCAGATCGTCGCCGCCTTCGACGCCGCCGGCCTGCTGGAAAAGATCGAAGACCACGCCCTGAAAGTGCCGAAAGGCGATCGCTCCGGCACCGTCATCGAGCCGTGGCTGACCGACCAGTGGTACGTCTCCACCAAGCCGCTGGCCGAGAAAGCCATCGCCGTGGTCGAGAGTGGCGAAATCCAGTTCGTGCCCAAGCAGTACGAAAACATGTACTTCAGCTGGATGCGTGACATCCAGGACTGGTGCATCAGCCGTCAGCTCTGGTGGGGCCACCGCATTCCGGCCTGGTACGACGATGCCGGCAACGTCTACGTCGGCCGCGACGAGGCAGAAGTACGCGCCACGCACAACCTCGGCGATGCCAACCTGCGCCAGGACGAAGACGTGCTGGACACCTGGTTCAGCTCCGGCCTGTGGACCTTCTCCACCCTCGGCTGGCCGCAGCAGACCGATTACCTCAAGACCTTCCACCCCACCGACGTGCTGGTCACCGGCTTCGACATCATCTTCTTCTGGGTCGCCCGGATGATCATGCTGTCGACCCACCTGACCGGGCAGATTCCGTTCAAGACCGTGTACGTGCACGGCCTGGTGCGCGACGGTCAGGGCCAGAAGATGTCCAAGTCGAAAGGTAACGTGCTCGACCCGCTGGACATCGTCGATGGCATCGACCTCGAATCCCTGGTGGCCAAGCGCACCAGCGGCATGATGCAGCCCAAGCTGGCCGAGAAGATCGCCAAGCAGACCCGCGCCGAATTCCCCGACGGTATCGCCGCCTACGGCACCGACGCCCTGCGCTTCACCAACCTGGCGCTGGCTTCCACTGGCCGCGACATCAAGTTCGACATGGGCCGCGTCGAAGGCTACCGCAACTTCTGCAACAAGCTGTGGAACGCCGCCAACTTCGTCATCGAGAACACCGATGACAAGGACACCGGCATCAATGGTGAACCAGTCGAGCTGTCCCCGGTAGACCGCTGGATCATCTCCGCCCTTCAGCGCACCGAGGCTGACGTCACCCGCCACCTCGATGCCTTCCGCTTCGACCTGGCCGCGCAAACCCTGTACGAGTTCATCTGGGACGAGTATTGCGCCTGGTATCTGGAGCTGGTAAAGCCCGTATTGTGGGACGAAAACGCCCCCATCGAGCGCCAGCGCGGTACTCGCCGCACGCTGGTACGCGTGCTGGAAGTGATTCTGCGCCTGGCTCACCCGTTCATGCCCTTCATCACCGAAGAAATCTGGCAACGCATCAAGGCCCAGGCCGGCGTCAGCGGCGAGACCCTGATGCTGCAACCCTGGCCGGTGGCCAATGAGAGCCGCATCGACGCCGCCGCCGAAGGCGACATCGAGTGGGTCAAGCAACTGATGCTCGGCGTGCGCCAGATCCGTGGCGAGATGAAGATCTCCATGGCCAAGCGCATCGACATCATCGTCGCCAACACCTCGGCCTCCGATCTGCGTCGCCTGGCCGACTTCGAGCCGCTGCTCAGCAAGCTGGCCAAGCTGGAGTCGGTGCGTGTGCTGGCAGCAGGTGAAGAAGCGCCGATGTCCGCCACCACGCTGGTCGGCGAGATGGAAGTGCTGGTGCCGATGGCCGGGTTGATCGACAAGGACGCCGAACTGGCACGCCTGGACAAGGAAATCGGTCGTCTGGAAGGCGAAGTACAGCGCGTCGGCGGCAAGCTGAGCAACCAGGGCTTCGTCGCCAAGGCCCCGGCTGAAGTGCTGGACAAGGAACGCGCCAAACTGGCCGAGGCCGAACAGGCCCTGGCCAAGATGGTCGAGCAGCGCGGCAAGATCGCCGCACTCTGATCACTGCGCACCACCGAAAGACCCGCGCCGTAACCGGCGCGGGTTTCTTTTTTGTGGGAAGGGTTTGAACCCTGCTCGTAGGGTGGGCTTCAGCCCACCATCGGTACTTCGCATGGGCTGAACAGCCCCCTGCAAAGCCCGCCCAGTAACACACCCGACCTTTTTACGGAGAGCGCCTCCCAGGCCTCTACCCTTGTTCGATCGATCACCCGGTACACCCATGACTGCCCGTTCCCCCTCCCTGCTCGACGCGTTGCTACCCATTGGCGTACTCGTCGTGCTGCTCAGCCTCTCCGTTTACCTGTTCGGCGACAGCTCCTCCAGCGGCCCGAACCAGATCGCGCTGATGAGCGCCGCCTTCGTCGCCGGCCTGGTCGGCCTGAAGAATGGCCTGCGCTGGGCCGATATCGAGGAAGGCATACTCGCCGGCATCCATATGGCGATGAAGGCCAACCTGATTCTGCTGGCGGTCGGCGCGCTGATTGGCACCTGGATTCTCGCCGGCACGGTGCCGACCATGATCTGGCTGGGCCTGAAGCTGATCAGCGCCGAGTACTTCTACCTCACCAGTTGCCTGATCTGCGCGCTCACCGCACTGTCCATCGGCAGCTCGTGGACGGTGGCCGGCACCCTCGGCATCGGCCTGATGGGCGTGGCAGCCGGCCTGGGGCTGGACCCGGCGATCACCGCCGGAGCGATCATTTCCGGCGCCTACTTCGGCGACAAGCTGTCACCACTGTCGGACACCACCAACCTGGCACCCGCCGCTGCCGGTGCCGATCTGTTCGCGCATATCCGCAACATGCTGCGCACCACTGTGCCGGCACTGCTGATCGCACTGGTGATCTTCTTCACCCTCGGCCAGCAGGCCAGCGCCGAGCATGACACTGGGCGCATCGTCGAGGTGCTGACCGCCCTGGAGGCACAGTTCAACCTGGGCTGGCACCTGCTGCTGCCGGTGGCCTTCCTGCTGCTGCTCGCAGTGCGCCAGTGGGCCGCCTTCCCAGCGGTGTTTCTCGCCGCCCTGCTCGGTGCGGTGTTCGCCGTACTGTTCCAGCCGGAGGTGATGGCGCGCCTGGCGGACCCACAAGCCGGCGCCCTGGCGCCGCTGAAAACGGTATGGAGCGCGTTGTTCGCCGGCTATGAGTCGGCCAGCGGCAACGCCGAACTCGATGGACTGCTGTCCAAGGGCGGCATGGCCAGCATGCTCACCACGGTATGGCTGATCATCTGCGCCATGTGCTTCGGCGGTGTGCTGGAGCGCCTCGGCCTGCTGCAACGCCTGCTGCAGAGCGCCCTGCGCCTGGTACGCAGTGACAGCGGCCTGGTCGCCAGCACCATCACCACCACCATTGGCACCAACATCATCACCGCCGACCAGTACATCGCCCTGGTGCTGCCAGGGCGCATGTACCGCGCCGAATACGAGAAACGCGGCCTGGCGCCGACCAGCCTGTCGCGTGCGCTGGAAGATGGCGGCACTCTGACATCGGTGCTGGTGCCGTGGAACACCTGCGGCGCCTACATGGCCGCGACGCTCGGCGTGGCAACGCTGAGCTACCTGCCGTACTGCTTCTTCAATCTGATCACGCCGGTGCTGGCAATCATCCTCGCCTACCTGCTGCCACCCAAGCCGCAAACTGCCGTTTGATTTCACGCCCGTTCGGGCCGGCCAGTACACCGGCCCGAACTCCTCATTAGGTAGCAAAGCGCTCATCTCTTTGCTCTTTTCGCTATAAAAACCTTCCCTTTTTCCAATTGTTTCAGGCATCTTCACCCGCCTGGCAGCAGCTCTCCGGCACGTCCCACCCCATAAGAATCAGAGCGGAACTCCGAACATGTATGCGTTGATGGCACTCGTCTTCGCCCTCGGCTACCTGTGCATTGCACTCGAACACCCGTTAAAGATCGACAAGGCAGCGTCCGCTCTGCTCACCGCCGTGATCGCCTGGACCCTGCTGGTTCTCGGCGCCGACAGCATCCTGCCATTGCTCGGCACCGGTACGGCCGGAGCCAGCACCAACACCCATCACGTCGTCGAGGAACTGCGCCATCACCTCGGCGAGATTTCCGAGATCCTGTTCTTCCTCATGGGGGCGATGACCATCGTCGAGCTGATCGATGCCCACGAAGGTTTCAAGGTCATCACCGACCGCATCCGTACCCACAAGCGTGTGCACCTGCTGTGGTTGATCGGGCTGATCACCTTCTTCCTGTCTGCCGCGCTGGACAACCTTGCCACGACCATCGTGATGATCTCGCTGCTGCGCAAGCTGATCGCCGACCGTCACGAACGCTGGTTCTATGCCGGTATCGTGGTTATCGCAGCCAACGCCGGCGGCGCCTGGTCGCCGATTGGCGACGTCACCACCACCATGCTGTGGATCGGCAATCAGGTCACCGCCACCGGCATCATCACCAAGCTGTTCCTGCCCAGCCTGATCTGCCTGCTGGTGCCGCTGCTGATCATGAGCTTTCGCCTCAAGGGCGAAGTGGCCGAGCCGCGCATCAAGGAAAGCGCCGAAAGCCGCCGCGACCCAACCACCCCCTTCGAACGCAACCTGGTATTCGGTCTCGGCCTGGGTGCTCTGATCTTCGTGCCGATCTTCAAGACCATCACTCACCTGCCGCCGTACATGGGCATCCTCTTCGGCCTGAGCCTGCTGTGGATCACCACCGAGATCATCCACCGCAGCAAGAACAGCGAAGAGAAAGATCCGCTATCGGTGGTCGGCGTATTGCGCCGTATCGACATCACCAGCGTGCTGTTCTTCCTCGGCATCCTGCTTGCGGTTTCCGCGCTGTCCAGCGCCGGTCACCTGATCCAGGTCGCGACGCTGCTCAAGGACAGCCTGGGTAACGTCTACAGCATCGCCATCTCCATCGGCATGCTTTCGGCCGTGGTGGACAACGTGCCGATGGTCGCCGGGGCCATGAAGATGTATCCGCTGGTCAGCCCCGAAAACCTGGCTGCGGCGGCAGCGCACGAGCTGCCATGGCTGCGTAATTTCGTGGTCGACGGCAACTTCTGGGAAATGCTCGCCTACTGCGCCGGCACCGGCGGCAGCTGCCTGATCATTGGCTCGGCCGCTGGCGTGGCCGCCATGGGCATGGAGAAGATCAACTTCATCTGGTACTTGAAGAAAATCAGCGGCCTGGCCTTCATCGGCTACCTGGCCGGGGCCGTCACCTATATGCTGATGTTCGCCGCCTGATCCCGGTGCGGCGCTCGGATACGTACAGGGAGTCAGCATGCAGACGAGCAAGACCCGCACCAGTTTCTACCGCCGCCTCTACGTCGCCTGGCTGATCGACAGCGGCCAGGCCGTCAGCGTGCCGGCGCTGATGGACGCCACCGGCATGCCTCGACGTACTGCGCAGGACACCCTTGCGGCACTGGCCGAACTGGATATTGACTGCCAGTTCGAGCAGAACGAGGGCGAGCGCAACAACGCCGGCCACTACCAGATTCGCGACTGGGGGCCGATCGACAAACGCTGGATCGCCGCCAACCTGCAGCAGATCAAGACCACGCTCGGTTACCCCTGAGATAATTCTTCCCATACCTCCTGGGAATCGCGATGAATCCGGACTTGCTCTGGGTGCTCGGCCTGCTGGCCGGCGCCGTCACTCTGTTCATCATCGGCAAGCCACGCATGGACGTGGTTGCCCTGCTGGTGCTGGTCGCCCTGCCGCTGACCGGCGTACTCGACCTGCAACAGACGCTGGCCGGTTTCAGCGACGCCAACGTCATCCTCATTGCCGCGCTGTTCGTCATCGGCGACGGCCTGGTGCGCACCGGGATCGCCTACCGCCTGGGCGACTGGCTGGTGGCCAGGGCCGGTAGCAGCGAAACGCGCCTGCTGATTCTGTTGATGCTGGCGGTGGCCGGCCTGGGCTCGGTGATGAGTTCCACTGGCGTGGTGGCGATCTTCATCCCCGTGGTGCTCGGCGTGGCTGCGCGCCTGCGCATCGCCCCGGCGCGACTGATGATGCCACTGGCTTTCGCCGGGCTGATCAGCGGCATGCTGACGCTGGTCGCCACACCGCCAAACCTGGTGGTGCATGCCGAACTGCGCCGCGCCGGGTTGGATGGTTTTGGCTTTTTCGATCTCACGCCCATCGGCCTGGCGGTGCTGGTGCTCGGTGTCGGCTACATGCTGATCGCCCGACGCTGGCTGGTGCGCAAGGACGCTGGTGAGGGAGGCGAGCCGCCGCGCCTGACCCTGGCTGACCTGGCCGAACGCTACCGTCTGAGCGAACGCGAACGGCGCCTGCAGGTACGTGCCGACTCGCCCCTGGCCAATCAGGTGCTCAACGAACTGCAGCTGCGCCGCGAGCACGGCATCAACGTCATCGCCGTCGAGCGCCGCCAGCGCCTGCGCACCCTGTTGCTGATGGCCAGCGGCAATACCCTGCTGGAGCCGGGCGACGTGCTGCTGGTGGATATCGCCAGCCCCACCATCGGCCTGCTCGGCAGCTACCAGGCGCTGGGCCTGGAACCAATGCCGTTACCGCATTCGTATTTCAGCCTGCACGCCCATGAGCTGGGCCTGGCCGAAGTGGCGTTGCCGCCGGAGTCGCAACTGCCGGGCAAGACCATTCAGGAGCTGGGCTTTCGTTCGCGACACAAGCTCAACGTGGTTGGCCTGCGCCGTCAGGGACAGGCCCTGGAAGGCGTGCTGGTGGACGAGAAACTCAAGGCCTCCTACACCCTGCTGGTAGCCGGCGCCTGGCGCGACATCCACCGTTTGCAGGGGCTGAACCGCGATTTTCTGGTGCTCAGCCTGCCGGCGGAAGTGGCCGAGGTGGCGCCTTCTGCGCGCAAGGCCCCCTACGCCCTGCTCAGCCTGGCAGTGATGGTGCTGCTGATGGTCAGCGGCCTGGTGCCCAACGTGCAGGCCGCGCTGATCGCCTGCCTGCTGATGGGCGCGTTCCGCTGCATCGACCTGGACAGCGCCTATCGCGCCATTCATTGGCCGACGCTGATCCTCATCGTCGGCATGCTGCCCTTCGCCCAGGCCTTGCAGCAGACCGGTGGCGTCGAACTGGCCGTGCAGGGCCTGGTGGGCGGCCTGGGCGATGCCGGGCCACGGCTGATTCTCGCCAGCCTGTTCGTGCTTACCGCAGTGATCGGCCTGTTCATCTCCAACACCGCCACCGCGGTGCTGATGGCGCCGGTGGCCATTGCCACGGCGCAGGCGCTGGGCGTCTCGCCACTGCCCTTCGCCATGACCGTTGCCCTGGCTGCCTCGGCCGCGTTCATGACGCCAATTTCTTCGCCAGTAAATACCCTGGTGCTGGGGCCGGGTCAGTACCGCTTCGGCGACTTCGTGCGCATCGGCGTGCCTTTCACCCTGCTGGTGATGATCGTCAGTGTGATGCTGGTACCGCTGATCTTTCCGCTCTGAGACAGCTCACGCCGCACTGCGGAAGAATCGCCGACCGGCGCGGCGCAGCCATCCACCCTCGGAGGTGTCGGCACTGAGCCGGCGCAGGTTGTCATTGATGGCTTCGACGTAATTGCGATCATCGCTGCGGATATGACTGAACAACCAGCGCCCCAACAAGCCCTTGAGCTCATCGGCAATATCCTCGCCGCCGATGAAGCGTTGGCGGTAGTCCTCCACACGCTTGATGAACAGCGCGTGCACCCTTTTGTGTGCCTTGGTGAAGACGTAGCCCGCCTCCTCGAGCATCGCTTCCTCGAAGGCGAAATGTGAAACGGTGTAGTCAATCAACTCGTCGATCACCGTACCCACCTTGACCTTGCTGGCGGTGCGCTGGGCATCGTCCAACTGATTGATCATGGCAACGATACGCTTGTGCTGATCGTCGATGACCGCGATGCCGGTATCGAGGTCGTCGCTCCATTCCAGGTATGTCATGGTGCCTCCTAACTGCTGATCGAAGAGGCGCGCAGTCTAAGGCCGCAGGCGAGTCCCCGATTGACCTGGATCAACACAAGGTCAGCCACTTTATGGCCACTTGCCAGCTTTCATTGATCGCAGCACAGGTCGCTCCCTCGCTTCCATGGGTTACGAGCTGCAAGCAAAGCATGCGAAAATCCTGCGCCCGAACCGCCAGATGCTCGTTCATGCCCCAGCCGCCGAGACGCCCACGCAAGCCCGCCCCCGCCGCCGTGAAAACCGCACCGAGCAAGGGCGAGCTGCATCCGCGCAACCGTCACCAGGGGCGCTACGATTTTCCCGCGCTGATCAAGGCAAGTCCCGAGCTGGGCGACTTCGTCATCACCAATCCCTACGGCAAGCCGAGCATCGACTTCGCCAACCCGGCAGCGGTCAAGGTGTTCAACCGCGCGCTGCTGGCGCAGTACTACGGCATCCGCCACTGGGATATTCCCGACGGTTACCTGTGCCCACCGATCCCGGGGCGCGCCGATTACTTGCACAACCTCGCCGATCTGCTGGCGACTGACAACGATGGGCAGATTCCTCGCGGCGCCATGGTGCGAGCACTGGATATCGGCGTCGGCGCCAACTGCATCTACCCACTGATTGGTCGCTGCGAATATGGCTGGCAGTTCATGGGTGCCGACATTGCCAAGGAAGCACTGGCATCGGCACGTGCCATCGTCGCCGCCAACCCGCAACTGGCCGGCGGCGTCGAGCTGCGCCAACAGACCAATGCCGAGCACATCTTCCTCGGCCTGCTGCAGGCGCAGGAGTACGTCGACCTGAGCCTGTGCAATCCACCCTTCCACGCCAGCGCCGCCGAGGCCACCAGCGGCAGCACGCGCAAGTGGCGCAACCTGGGCAAACTCGACCCCAAGCGCAAGTTGCCGGTGCTCAACTTCGGCGGCCAGGCGGCCGAGCTGTGGTGCCCGGGTGGCGAGGCAGCCTTTCTCAAACGCATGGCCAGCGAAAGCGCGCAGGTGGCCGGGCAGGTGCTGTGGTTCAGCAGCCTGGTGTCCAAAGGCAGCCATGTGGAATTGCTCCAGGGCTGGCTGGCCAAGGCCGGTGCGCTCGAGGTGCGCATCTTAGGCATGTCCCAGGGACAGAAGCAGAGTCGCCTGGTGGCCTGGACGTTCAAGAATGCCGAAGAGCGCAGCACCTGGAGCAAGAGTCGCTGGCGCTGAGACCTGCTGGTGCGCGCGGCGCACCCTACCTGGGCCGACCTTGATACCGAATTGGGCCGTAGGGTGCGCCGTGCGCACCGACCTCTCTACCAGGGCAACCAACCACCCAGCGCCAGGCCCCGCGCAACGCGCTCGCAGCGGCGGTGCGCGCAGCGCACCCTACCTCGGGCCGACCTTGATACCGGGTTAGGCCGTAGGGTGCGCCGTGCGCACCGACCTCTCTACCAGGGCAACCAACCAACCAGCGCCAGGCCCCGCGCAACGCGCTCGCAGCAGCGGTGCGCGCGGCGCACCCTACCTGGGGCCGACCTTGATACCGGGTTAGGCCGTAGGGTGCGCCGTGCGCACCGATCTCCCTACGTGGATAACCAACCACCCAGCGCCAGGCCCCGCGCAACGCGCTCGCAGCGGCGGTGCGCGCGGCGCACCCTACCTGGGGCCGACCTTGATACCGAATTGGGTCGTAGGGTGCGCCGTGCGCACCGATCTCCCTACCAGGGCAACCAGCCACCGAGCACCAGCCACAGCCCGGCCACCGTCATGCTCAACAACGTCACCGGCACGCCGCTGCGCGCATAATCGACGAAGCCAAGCCGGACGCCCTGACGCTTCGCCCCTTCAGCGACGATCAGGTTGACCACGCTGCCAATCAGCAGGAGGTTGCCGGCCAAGGTCGACATCACTGCCAGGCCAATCAGCACCGAATGCGACAGTTCCGGCATCAGGCCCAGCAGCAGCACCACGAACGGCACGTTGCCGATCAGGTTGCCTGCCACCAGGGATGAAGTCGCCAGCGAGATCACGCCCTGCGGCAACAGGCCATGTTCGGCCATCCAGGCGGCGCCCTGCGCCAGTTGCGGCAACTGCAGCGCGGCGCCGCTGACCAGGAACAAGCCGACGAACAGCAACAGCAGGTTCCAGTCCACCCTGTTCACGTAGTCGCGGCTGTCCACCCGCCGCGACACCATCACCAGCACCGCGATCAGCAGCGCCGATAGCTCACGCGGCAGCGCCGTGGCGAACAACGCCAGCAGCGCCAGGCTGGCCAGCAGCGGTTTGAGATAGCTGCGCGCGCCGTAGATATGCTCGACCGGCGTATCGTCAGCGGCAAACGGCCTGGCTTCACCCCAACGATGGCGCCACTGCAGCCAGATCACTGCGTAAACGATGGCCATCGCGACCACAGCAGGTGGCCCGGCCACAGCCACATAACCCCAGAAATCCAGAGCGCCAGCCTGACCAATGAGGATGTTCTGCGGATTGCCGATCAGGCTCGCCGCCGAACCCGCGTTGCACGACAGCGCCAGCGCCAGGAGAAACGGCCGGGGCTCCAGCCCGCGCAGGTGCAGGCTGCGACACAACAGCGGGGTCAGGGCGAAGGCGACGATATCGTTGACCAGCACCGCCGAGAGCAAGCCGCCCAGCAGTACCACGCCGAACAACAGCACTGCCGGGCGCTCGGCATGCTCGGTCAGGTAGCGGTTGAGCCAGGCATACACCCCGGAAAAATCGAACTGCGCGGAAATCAGCATCAGCGCCAACAGCAGCAACAACGCGCCAGGGTCGAGATGATGGGCCGCGTCCTCCATGCTCAGCCCACCGCTCACCAACAACAGAACGGCAGCACAACAGGCGATCCAGCTGCGGTCGATACGCAAGCCGCGGATGCCACCGGCAGCCATGCCCAGATAGGTGAGGACGAACAGGCCGATGGTCAGCCAGGCAGCGAAAGTCATGCGCGATTCACCTGAACAGATGCAGGGGATAAGCCGCGCAATCTAGCGAGCCCGACGCAACACGGGAATAGCACACCGCACTTTTTTACCGCCATCAGGGCCGCACCGGGCAAGCCTTCATCCATGCCTGGTAGACCAGCGACTCACGCTGATGCGGCATCTCGGTCCAGACCCGCTCGGCCAGATCTGGGTTACGCGCCCAATACATGCCAGTGGCTCGACCGCCTACCGCAGTTTCGCCAGTAAGGCCGTTACCAAACCAAGCCGAAGCAGGCCACCCCGTAGCCCGGATGCAATCCGGGGCAGCGGTGCCTGATATTCCCGGATTGCATCCGGGCTACGCATCAGCGAATGAAACTGCGGCTGATCTCGCGAAACAGCTCGGTACCGGCCCGCTCCAGCCACTCGAAGGCGACCATCTCGCGCGAGACGATCACCGCGCCTGCACGCTCCATGCGTGCCAGGCCCAGCGCCTTGTCACGCGGCCGACGCGACCCTACGGCTTCGTCGACCACGAACACCTCACGCCCGGCTGCCAGCAGACCGAGTACCGTCTGCAGCACGCAGACATGCGTTTCCGTGCCACAGACGATGAACTGCTGGCGATCACCACCCGGCAAGTCGAACAGCCCTGCTCCTGCGGTCGCCGAAAAATGAATCTTCTCCCGCAGCCCCTCGCCCGGCAGCAGCTCATGCAGGCCCGCCTCGGTATAGCCCAGGCCCTTGGGGTACTGCTCGGTCGCGATCACCGGGACGTGCAGGCGCTGCGCCACACGCACCAGCCACGAGGCCTGTTCGATCACCGCCGCCCCGCCATCGATAGCCGGCAGCAGTCGCTCCTGCAGGTCGATGACCAACAGGGTGGAGTCCTTCGCTCGCATCAGCATCACTAAGCTCCTTCCTTCACGGCAAAACGCGCGTCGAGCCGGCTGTAGCCCAGGCCGACGCCCTTATGCACCCGCAGCTGCACGGGAATACGTTCCTTCATCGCCTCGACATGGCTGATCACACCGATGGTCTTGCCGCTGGCGTTGAGGTTGTCCAGCGCATCCAGCGCCACCTCCAGCGTCTCGCCGTCGAGGGTGCCAAAGCCCTCATCAAGAAACAGCGAATCGATGCTGGTCTTGTGGCTGACCAGGTCGGACAGCGCCAGCGCCAGCGCCAGACTCACCAGAAAGCTTTCGCCACCGGACAGCGTGCGGCAGTCGCGCGCCACGTCGGCCTGCCAGGTGTCGCACACCTCCAGCTCCAGCTCGCCGCTGCCCTTGCGCGCCAACTGATAACGCCCGTGCAGCCGCGTCAGTTGGCGGTTGGCCAGGTGGATCAGGTGATCGAGGGTCAGCCCCTGGGCGAACTTGCGAAACTTGGCGCCGTCGGCCGAGCCAATCAGGCCGTTGAGTTGTTGCCAGAGGGCGTGCTCCCCCTCCTGCGCGTCGATCTCGGCGAACAGCGCCTGCTGGCTGCTGCGCCGTGCATCGTCGGCCTGCAACTGAGCCCGCAATTCGCCCTGGCGCTGGCTCAGTGCACGCAATTCGCTCTGCAGTAGATGCAGCTGCTCGTCCAATTCGCCAAGCGCCAGCTCGGTCTGCGGCGTGGCGGCGAGCTGCTGGAACTGCGTGTCGGCGGCAGCCAACAGCGTCGATGCCTCGGTCAGGGTTCGCTCCACACCTGCCTGCAACGCCAGCAGGCGCGCGCGCTCATCCTCCTCCAGCAGCGCGGCGAGAAACGCCGCAAGATCGCTGAAAGGACTGGCCGTCAGTGCCTGCAGCCAGTGCTGCTCGGCCTCGCTCGAGCGTTGCTGCAGTTGCTGCAGCACTGTGCGCTGACTCTGCTCGCGACCGCGCAAGGCATCACTTTCACGCTGGGCACTGGCAAGGTCATTGACGGCCTCATTCAACGCCACTTGCGGCTGTGTTGATGGCTCGGGTTCAGCCAGCGTCAGCGCACCTTCGCTATACCAGCGCTGTTGCCAGTGCTCGGCCTGTGCCTCTGCCTCAGCGAGCAGACGCTGCGCCTCACGCTGCTGCTCATGCAGCTGTTGGTCCTGCGCCTGGGCCTGCTGCCAGTCGCGCCATGCATGCTCCTGCTCGTCCAGCCAGGCGCCAGCGTCCGAAGGCAACTCCGTGGCAAAGCCTGCAAGACTGCTCAGCAGCGTCCGCTGGCGGTGCTGCAACTCCTGCTCCAGATGCTGCAGGCGCTCGCCCTGCTCGGTTTGTCGCGCCTGCAGGTTCTCCTCATCACGCGCCAGTAGCGCCTGGCGCTGCTGCGCATCGGCTACGGCATGCTCGGCCACCTCACGGTCACTACGCGCCTGCGCCAGTTGCGCCTGCCCGATCTCGACCGAGGTGAGTCGCGCCTGCAGATGCGTCAGGCTCTGCTCATGCTGGCGCTGCCATTCGCGCAAATCGGCGCCGTCAGTAACCTGCAGGGCCTGCTCGCTCAGTTGCTGCTGCCACTGCGCGTCCTGCTTGGCGGCCTGCTGATTCGCCTGCTCCAGTTGCTGCTGGATCTGAGCGATCTGCGTCGCCAGGCGGGTCAGTTCGTCACGCAGGGTGCCGCCCTGGCTTTCCAGTTGCGCCAGTTCGTTGCGGCACTGCTCCAGCGCCTGGCGCGTGGCGGAGACGTTGAGCGCCTGGTACTGACTGACCGCCGGATGCTCGTGCGAACCACACAACGGGCAGGCTTCGCCCGGCTGCAGCTGGGCGCGGTAGGCTTCCAGATCCTGAATGCGCTGTTCCTGCTCCAGCAGCTTTTCCTTGTCGACCTGCTGTTGCTTGAGCGCCTTGTAACGCTCGCGCAGGCCGGTGATTTCATCGTTCTTGCTGGCGTGCTGCACCTGCAACTGAGCCAGACGCGGGGTCAGCTCGGCGGCCTGGGCGGCCGTTTGCTCACGGACCTGCGCCAGTTGCTCCAGGCGATCCAACGCGCGCCCCTGCACTTGCAGCTGCTGCCAACGCTGACGCAACCCTGCCTCGTCGTCCTCGCCGAGCAATGCCTGCAGTTCGCTCTGCTGCCCGGCTTCGCTGGTACGCGCGGTCTCCAGGCGCTTCAGCGCGTCGGCCTGCTGCGCACCGAGCTGTTCACGCTGGCGCTGCAAGGCAGCGAGCTGTTCTCGCTCCTGCGCCAAGCGTGCGTGCAACGCCTGTTGCTCCTTGAGCAGTTGCCCACGCTGGTCGAACTGCGCGCGCCAGCTGCCAAGCAATTCGCCCAGACGCTCCTGCTGCGGTGCACTGCTCAGACGTGCACGCAGGGTTTCGCGTTGTCTGACCAGCCCCTGCAGCTGCGCCTGACGCAGGCTCAGACATTGCTGGGCATAGCGACTGGCCAGCCAGAGTTGCTGCTGCTCGCGTTCGCTGCTGTGGCGTTGCTGCTGGTGCAGATCATCCAGCGCCTGCTGCGCCTGTTGCCTGTCCTGTTGCACTTGTTGCCAGGCCAGGTACAGCGGCTGCAATCGCGCTGCCGGTTCACTGGCGGCCAGACGCTGCAGTTCACCAGCCGCATCGTGACGCGCCTGTTGGGCCCGCTCCAGTCCCAATCGAGCCTGCTCCCGCTGCTGTTCGGCCTGCTGCAGCGCTTCACGCCAGCGACGCTGGGCCTGCAGAGCTTGCTGCCGGGCCAACAACGGGGTCTCGTCCTGGCTCAGGCGCTGATGCTCGGCCTGCAGTTCGGTGCGCTGCGCCTCGTCCAGCAGTTCCATGCCTTGTGCGCGGCTTTTCAGCAGATTGAGTGCCTGTTCGGCAGCCTTGGTGCGCTCGTAGACCTGCTGGGATATCTGCCCGTAAACCTCGGTGCCGGTCAGCTCCTCCAGCAGCTCCGCGCGCTGGTTGGCATTGGCTTCGAGAAACGCCGCGAAACCGCCCTGGGCCAGCAGCATGGACTTGGTGAAGCGCTCGAAATCCAGGCCGGTCAGCTCGGCGGTCAGGCTTTCCTTCTCGCGAATCTTGTCGGTGAGGATTTCGCCATCGGCGATACGCGCCAGCTCCACCTTCGGTGCCTGCAGCGCGCCGTCCACCTTGTCGCGCGCACGGCGCTGGCTCCAGAAGGCGCGATAGCCCTGCCCCTTGACCTCGAACTCAACCTCGGCCAGGCAGTCGGCGGTGTGCCGCGTCATCAGTTCGTTGCCACTGGCCGACAGCGTGCTCATGCGCGGCGTGCGGTGATACAGGGCCAGGCAGATGGCGTCGAGCAGCGTAGTCTTGCCCGCGCCGGTCGGCCCGGTAATGGCGAACAGGCCACTACCGGCGAAAGGCTCGGAAGCGAAGTCGATCTTCCATTCGCCCTTGAGGGAGTTGAGATTCTTGAGGCGCAGGCTGAGGATTTTCATGCACAGGTCGTAAGCCGTTGGAGGCGGTCATTCTGGCATATCCGCCCCCACGTAAAGGCTCAGTCGCGGCAATAACCCTCGCCGCTGCGCACGGTCAGGCAATTCTGTTTATCCAGCAGCCATTTCATGCCGGTGGCTTCGCCGTCGGTGGCGCTGATGCTCTCCACCACGCCATCGCGCACGAAGACGATCTTCGCCCCCTGCGCACGGCCGACGAAGCGGCGCGGGCCGTCGAGGTTGGCGATGGTCAGACGGTAGTCGGCCGACGTACCACTGATATCCAGGTAGGTACCCTCTGGCCCGTTCCAGCGCCCCAGCCATTGCTCGGTCACCCTGACGTCCTGCTCGCCGGACGACCTGGCGCAGCCGGATAGCAGCAGGGGAACGGCCGCAGCCGCGAGAAGAAAGTGCGCAGTTTTGTGCATGACGCTCTCCACAGGAAGGGTTGCAGCGGTTTCGACCAGTGCCGCACAAGAGCGGTTCAGGCCCAAGCGCTCACAGCATCTCGATACGGTCGCGGCCACTGGCCTTGGCGCGGTACATCGCCTGGTCCGCCCGCTCCATCAGGCTGTCCAGGCTCTCGCCAGGGCGATACTCGGCAATGCCGAAACTGGCGCTCTTGCGTTGCACCCGCTCGAACGAAAAACCGTTGATACGCTTCTGCAGGGCCTGCACAGCCTGCTCTGCATGAGCCGCATCGGTCTCCGGCAGGATGATGAGAAACTCCTCGCCGCCAAGCCGCCCGACCTTGTCCATCACTCGCACGCCATCGCGCAGCAGACCGGCGAACTGGCGCAGCACACTGTCCCCCACCGCATGGCCATGCGTATCGTTGACGCTCTTGAAGTGGTCGATATCGATCAGCACCACCGAAAACGGCGTGCCATAACGATTGGTCCGCGCCACTTCCTCGATCAGAAAACGCAGGGTACGCGAACGATTCCACAGCCCGGTCAGGCTGTCGACACTGGCGCTGAGGGCCAGGCTGTCCTGATGCAGGAACATGTGTTTGTGCGCCTTTTCCAGAAGAAAGGCGCTGAGCAGGCCAAAGGAGAACGAAGCGAGAATCCAGATCAGGTGCAGGCGCTGCATGCCGGGCGTCAGCGAGTGCTCGAGCGTGACCAGCAAAATCGCCGCCAGAGAGAACAACGCGGTAGCCATGGCACGCCTGAGCGTCAGCCCGGAGATGGCGAATGTCCACATCAGGTTGAGATAAATTTCCGGCGCGTAAAAGGCGAAACGCGCTGAGCCGAAATTGAAGTAGAGATTGGACAGCACCGAGATGATGGGCGCGAGTGACAGCAACCCCAGCATCAGCGGCTGCCGACCTGGTTGAAAACTCAGCAGCCCGATAGCCAGCAACGCTACCGGTACCAACAACGCATGCACGATGAACCGCGCGAAGGGCTGATCGGCCTCGACGTTCTGCTCGATGGCGGCATAGATCAGATACAGCGCCATGGTCAGAAAAGCCACGTAGCGAATCTGCGGAATCTTCGCCTGTAGATACCAGCACGCAAACCCCTGCCGAGTCGCATCCGGCACTCCATGCAAAGGGTCAAGCGCACGCAGCAAGGTATTGAACAACGGCACTTCGCTCCCCTGTCGAATGGCCACTATTCACAGCATAGAACGCATGTTGCGTCGAATGCGATGCAGGTTTCGCTCAATCGCCTGTCAAACCACGCCCGCCAGATTGATCCGAGCCTGTGCCTCGTAGCGCGCCCTGAAGTGATCCGTGCTGTAGATCATCGAGCGCCCCAGAAATGACTTCAGAACGCGGCGCCGCTTCATTCGGTACACAAAGCCCGGCACCCAGGCGTACTCGGCACGCACCTGGGCGTCGTACTCGGCGAAACGCTCCGGCGTGGTGCCGAGAATGGCCAGGTCGATATCCACCAGCAACTGCTCATCCGGCTCGCCCGGCGTCGCATCATGCCGGGTGACCATGATCAGTCGTTCGACCCGCGCCAACGTCGCCTGGCCGGCCTGACAGCTCGCGAGCACCCGGATGGCCCAATCCGCGCTCTGGCGCTCGTTGCTCTTGCCACGCACATCGTAGATGGCGTCATGGAACCAGAGCGCAATGGCCACCTCGCCCGGCTGCTGCGCCAAGTGCCGCGCCTGATCGAAATGCATCAGGCATTCGCGCAGGTGTTGCAGCGAGTGATAGTGCCGCTGCGGTTCCTCGTAGGCACGAACGAGTTGTTCGAACAGACCTGGCGGAGGCTGCAGGCCCAGGTCTGACCAGGCGCTGGCCCAGGATGATGGGAGAAGAGTCATTTAGGGTATCGATAGCGCTTGGCCAAGCGAGCGGTTTTGACGCATTTATTATACCGATTCATATTCGGCGGTATTTTTTAGCTCACGCTTCTTTCCACTGAATGACTCAAACAAATATTTGTGGCTGCCAAGGCCATATTCATCCGTTCGTTTTTCATATGATTGAACCCATTCGATTAGGTTATTTAAGTTCTCATCTTGCTCTTCGATGGAATTGAATTTTTCAGGCTCCCAGGGCCTTGAGCGACAGTGAGCAATACATATATCCACCCCTGGATTCAGAAATACAAGCTCCTCGCACTCATTTAGAACAGCTTTGATTATGTTGGCATAACAGCCCTCAACGACCCAGCTATCATGTGACTGTATAAACTTCTTAACATCAGCGATGCTTTCTTTGAGCGGGCGTCGCTCCGCACCGTTATGAAATGCAACTTCATCCAGTGATAAGCGTGCAGCGGATTCTCTAGCGATAATTTTTTTAGAGAGCGTGCTCTTTCCTGAGCCGGCATTTCCAAGAAGTATGAGTTTCATGAGTTTTCTTCTCGATTATCACGATCAAGCCAACGAGCAGGCAAAAGCGTAGCTTCTGACTGCCCAGCGAGCGAAGTTAGCGGCAGTTGAGTGCTGTAATGGACTCTCCCCGCGCCACGATTCCATACCAAGGCGTTGAGGGTTGAACAAGGGGAGAGTTGCCATGAAACGAATTGCAGTTGATCTGGCCAAGTCCGTTTACCAAGTTGCCGAGAGTGTCCGTTCCGGCCGGGTGGTGCAGCGCAAGCGGCTGAACCGAGAGGCGTTATGGCGGTATATACAGGAGCAGGCCGAGCCGGTCGAGTCGGTGATGCAGGCCTGCGGCACTGCGCCTTACTGGGGCGCTTCGCGCAATCGCTCGCTCATCAGGTCACGCGGCTGCATCGATGGAGTCAGCCCGCTGGGTTGAGCGCAGCAGGCGCTTGGCCGGAGTGTCGCAACGGCCGTTCTCGGATTGCATCCGGGCTATGAAGCCTATGCCGCTAGGCCTTGGGCAGCGCTTCCAGCACCTGCCGGTACAACCCCTGCAAACGCAGGGCATCCTCTTCTTCCAATGTCTCTTGCTGCAAGCGTCGGGCGAATACGTCCTCCACGCTCAGTTCGTCCAGCGTTTCCCGCGCTTCGCTGGCCAGGCTGGCCATGGCGTTGCCGCGTTCACGGCGGATGCGCAGCACTTCCACCGGCAGCCCCTCACAGAGTGCGTTGATGCGGCTTTGCAGGTCGCTCAGATAGTCGTCGGTGCTCACTTGCACTTCCAGCCAGACTGGCCGCTGGGGTGTGCCCTGAGCAGCTGCCTCGGCGATGGCGCCTGCCAGCTCCTTGAGCGAGCCGCGCAGGCTGGCCATGGGCTGGAATACCGGCACGGGCAGCGGCGTGATCGATTGCAAGGCAGCGCCGAACTCCAGCAGTAGGACTTCCTTCTGCTGACGCGCCTCGTCGAAGGACAACGCAATCGGTGAGCCGCTGTAGCGGATGTGCTCCAGCCCGCCGACTTTCTGCGGGCGGTGGATATGGCCGAGGGCGATGTAGTCCGCCGGTGGGAAGGCACTGGTGGGGAAGGCCTCCAGACTGCCGACGTAGATCTCGCGCACCGACTCGCTGGCGCTGGCACCAACCGTGGTGAGGTGACCGGTGGCGATGATCGGCAGCGCCTGGCCCAGCTCGTCACGCGTGCTCGACGCCAGCTCGTATAGCGCCCGGTAATGCTCGGCGATGGCCTGTTGCAGCGACTGCTGTTTGTCCTGCGCGCTCTGCCCCGCCTGGCTGGCCAGCACGTCGCGCGGGCGAATGAAGGGAATGGCGCAGAGAACGGCGCCTGGCTGGCCAGTACGATCGTTGAGCAGCAGTACCTGTTCAGCCAGGTCGACGCCCACACCCGGCACCACCTGGGCGCCCAGTTGCGCCAGCAGGCTGCGGCTTTCGCCGAGCATGGCGGGTGAGTCGTGGTTGCCGCCAAGCACCACCAGGGCGCAGCCGGCATCGCGCAGCTCCACCACCAGCCGGTAATACTGCTCGCGGGCGTAACTGGGCGGTGCGCCGGTGTCGAACACATCGCCGGCAATCAGCAAAACATCCACTTCACGTGCCCGCACCTGCTCCAGCAGCCAGGAGCAGAAGGCCTGGTGCTCGGTCTGGCGGGTCTTGCCCATGAAGTGCTGGCCCAGGTGCCAGTCGGAGGTGTGCAGGATGCGCAGGCTCATAGCGGCCAGTCCTGCACTACGATGTGGGTCTTGACCCGCTGCATCTGCGGGAATGCTTCGATGGCCGCGCGCACTTCGCTCAGGCGCGCCATGTTTGGCGCTTCGACCAGCACCAGCATGTCGGTCTCGCCGCTGATACCGCTGCAATGGCGGATTTCCGGGTATTCACGCATGCGCTCGACGTAATCCTGGCAACGGGCGTTCTGGTAGAACAGCTCGAGGAAGGCCTTGACCCCACCTTCGCCCGGCACCGCGACCTGGGCGTGATAGCCGCGAATCACCCCGCTCTCTTCCAGGTGACGAATCCGCTCACTGACTGCCGAACGTGACAGGTTGACCTCACGGGCGATCTGGCTGACGGAGGTACGCGCATCACTGCGCAGCAGGGCGAGGATCTGACGATCGAACTTGTCCACGGGGCTTCTCGGGGCGGCAATCAGGTTGACGTGGGAAACCGCCATTTCGTCGGCAAAAGGCGACACCCTGCAATCAGGCGGCGCTCTACCATGGCGGTATCTGCAAAGGCGTGAGCATACCCCATGAGTCGATTGAACAAGGAATTGGGCCTGCTGCAGGGCATCGCCCTGCTCAGCACCTCGCTGCTCGGCACCGGCATCTTCGTGGTGCCGGCCCTGGCGGCCACGGCGGCGGGCGAAGCGTCGTTATGGGCCTGGATGCTGCTGATCGTCCTGGTACTGCCAGTGGCGTTCACCTTCGCCCAGCTGGGCAAGCGCTTCCCTCATGCCGGCGGCGCGCCGCACCTGATCGGCCGCGCCTTCGGTCTGCGCATGGAAGGGGTCAGCGCCCTGCTGTTTCTCGCCGTGCTGCCGGTCGGTCTGCCGGCGGCTCTGCATATCGCCAGCGGCTTCTGGCTGGCGTTGTTCGATCTCGATCGCAGTGGCCTGTTGCTCATCGAACTGGCCACGCTGGGCGCCATTCTCCTGCTTGGCCAGCGTCCACCGAAAGCATCGGGCATGCTGCAGGGATTGATCGCCGCGGCCATCGTCACCAGCGTGGCGCTGATCTGGTGGGTCGGTGACCTGCCGCGCGCCAGCCAACCACTGCTGCCGGCGATGGAGGGCCAATGGCACCTGCTGCCGACGGCGCTGGGGGTGATGTTCTGGTGCTTCGTCGGTATCGAGGCCTTCACCCATCTGGGCGAGGAGTTCAAACACCCGGAGCGCGACTTTCCGCTGGCGCTGCTGCTCGGCGTGCTGCTGGCGGGCCTGGTGTACTGGGCCTGCTCGGTGGCGGTGCTGAGCTTTACCACCTACGGCGACGTGCACAGCGACACCACCGCCCTGCCCCGTCTGTTCGAACAACTGCTGGGCGAGCAGGCGCGCGTGCTGGTGGCGGTACTCGGTTACCTGGCCTGCTTCGCCTCGATGAACGTGTACATCCAGGGCTTCGCCCGGCTGATCTGGAGCCTGGCCGATGAGGGCCGCCTGCCGGCCAGACTGGCCGTGCGCAACCGCCAGGGCGTACCGGGTAGCGCCTTGCTGCTGGTGGTGATCTGTTGCGCGCTGTGCGCCATGCTCTCGGCCACCTTGAACCTGTCGGTAGACGATTTGATCCGCTATGCCAACGGCAACTTCGTGTTGATCTACCTGTTCAGCATGGCCGCCGGCTGGGTGCTGCTCAGTGGTATCTGGCGCCTGCTGGCCGGACTCAGCGGGCTGCTGTGTGCAGCGGTATTGATGATGCTCGGCAGCGATGCGCTGTATGCCGTTGGGCTGCTCGCCGCGCTGCTGCTGTTCAGTCACCTGCGTGGGAGGCACAAGGCGCTGGCGTAGGGCGGAGCACACCCCTGTGATCCACCGCGAGCCTGATGCTGGACAAAAGGGCGTCATCCACCCAACAGGTGACCGTGAGGCGCATGGGGTTCTATCCTTACCCTGATTTCGCCGAAAGGAAGCCTCATGCGCCGCGTACTCAACGACCTGAAAATCATGATCCTGGCCAACCTGTGGATCGTCCCGGTGGTGGCCGGCCTGGTCTGGGCGCTGTTCCAGTTCGTCGCACCGCCACCGCCGATGAGTGCCAGCATGGCCACCGGCGCCCAAGGCGGTGCCTACCAGCAGTTCGCCGAACGCCTGAAGGAAGAACTGGCCAAGGAAGGATTCGAGCTGAATCTGGTGCCGACCTCTGGCTCGCGCGACAACCTGCAGCGTCTGCTGGCCAAGGACCCGGAAGTGGATATCGCCCTGGTGCAGAGCGGCCTGGAGCGTCAACTGGCCCCCGAAGAACAGCGTCAGCTGGAAAGCCTGGGTGCGATCTATCAGGAGCCCCTGTGGCTGTTCTATCGACGTGACGTGGCGCTGGATCGCATTGCCGATCTGCTGCCACTGCGCCTCGGCCTGGGCGGCGAAGGCAGCGGCACCCGCGCAGCCAGCGATGCCATCCTCGGCGCCAATGCCATCGAGCCCGAACACTATCCCGAAAGCTGGCAGAGCATCGGGGGTGGCAAGGCCGCCCGCGCGCTGATGGCCGGTGAACTGGATGCAGCATTCTTCGTTGGCCCGGCAGAAAACGCCCTGGTGCAACAACTGGCGGCCAACCCGGACATCGCCCTGGCGCACTTTCGTCGCGCCGCCGCCTACGCAGCGCGCTTACCGTTCTTCAATCAGGTGAAGGTCGGTGAAGGTCTGCTGGATCTGGCCAGCAATGCACCTGATCGCGACATCGTCACCCTTTCTCCGGTCGCCACTCTGGTGGTCAATGACGCCTTCAACCCCGGCCTGGTGCCACTGTTTCTCGAGGCCAGTCGCGAAGTGATGCGCGACGGTACCCTGCTCGACGCCGCCGGCACCTTTCCCAGCGCCGAGCCCCGCACCTTCGAACTGCACAAGGATGCCGGACACTACTACGACAAGGGCCTGCCAATCCTGCAGCGCTACCTGCCGTTCCGTATCGCCTCGCTGGCCGACCGCTACATCATTCTGCTGATCCCCTTGATCGTGGTGATGATCCCGCTGTTCAAGGCCGTCGGACCGATCTACCAGTGGCGCATCCGTGCGCGTATCTACCGCTGGTACAAGCACCTGCGCGAAGTCGACCGCAAGCTGCACGCCGGCTCCCTGCCCGACGAGCTGGGCAGCGAGATCGAACGCCTGGAGCAGATGGAAGACGAGCTGGCAGCCGTGGAAGTGCCACTGTCGTACTCCAACGAGTTGTACGAGCTGCACATGCACGTGCGCTACGTGATCGAGCGGCTGCGCGTGTTGCAGCAGCGACGGCATCCGTAGGGTGGATCACGCTTCATCGATCCACCGCAGCGGTGGATGTAAACAGCGACATCCACCCTACGTACTCCAACGAGTTATACGAGCTGCACATGCACGTACGCTACGTGATTGAGCGGCTGCGCGTGTTGCAGCAGCGGCGGCAGCCGTAGGGTGGATCACGCTTCATCGATCCACCACAGCGGTGGATGTAAACAGCGACATCCACCCTACGCGCTGTGGGAGTGGCGTTAGCCGCGACGTGCTGCATGACTTTCAACACCGCTCACGGATACATCCGCACCAGAATCCATCACCCGCTTCGGGTAAACTGCGCCCCTGTTTCATTTGCCCACGAGACCGCCATGCCGATCCGCCACTGCATCGTCCATCTGATCGACAAGAAGCCCGACGGCAGCCCCGCCGTGCTGCACGCTCGCGACAGCGAGCTGGCCACGTCGCAAGCCATGGAGAACCTGCTGGCCGACCTCAACGAGAGCTACAACGCCAAGCAGGGCAAGGCCTGGGGTCTGTTCCACGAAGAATCCGGCGCCTACCCGTTCAGCGGCTGGCTCAAGGCCTATCTCGATGGCGAGCAGGATTTCACCGCCTTCAGCCGTCAGGCCGTCGAACACCTGCAGAAGCTGATGGAGGAATCCAACCTCTCCACCGGCGGCCACGTGCTCTTGGCCCATTACCAGCAGGGCATGACCGACTACCTGGCCATCGCCCTGCTGCACCACAGTGAGGGCGTGGCGGTGACCGACGCGCTGGACGTGACCCCGGCCAAGCACCTGGACCTCGGCCAACTGCACCTGGCCGCACGCATCAACATCAGCGAGTGGCAGAACAACAAGCAATCCAAGCAGTACATCTCCTTCATCAAGGGCAAGAACGGCAAGAAGGTCTCGGACTACTTCCGCGACTTCATCGGCTGCCAGGAGGGCGTCGACGGCCCGGGCGAAACGCGCACCCTGCTCAAGGCCTTCAGCGACTTCGTCGAAAGCGAAGACCTGCCCGAAGAGCAGGCCCGCGAAAAGACCAAGACCCTGGTCGGCTACGCCACCAGCCAGGCCAAGCTCGGCGAGCCGATCACCCTCGACGAGCTCTCCGGCCTGATCGACGAAGAGCGCCCCAAGGCCTTTTATGAACACATCCGCAACAAGGATTACGGCATGGCGCCGGAATTTCCGGCGGACAAACGCACCCTGAGCCAGTTCCAGCGCTTTACCGGCCGTGCCGAGGGGCTGTCGATCAGTTTCGAGGCGCACCTGCTGGGCTCGAAGGTCGAGTATGACGAAGGCCGCGACATGCTGATCATTCGCCAGTTGCCGACCCAGTTGAAAGACCAGCTCAAGCGCCGCCAGGATTGATGCATTTGTAGGGTGGGCCGGGCGGCGATCCGCTCAAGTTTTGTAGGGTGGGCTTCAGCCCACCAAGGAACTCGTCCATGTGGGCGCCCGGCCTACCTTACAAGGCCAAGATCGTTTTGGTGGGCTGAAGCGGATCGCCGCCCGGCCCACCCTACGCCCACGCTACGAGCCACGGGTTGATATGGCAGCATGGCCCGGCGCGGTTTACGCTGACAGGACCGCGCCATCACACAAGGATGCGAAACCATGAAGACGATTCTGCTGATGCTCGCCGCTCTGGCCCTGTGGCAGAACTGGGACAGGGTCGAGCGCTGGATCGACCCGCCCCAGGCGCGTAACGCCAGCGGCGAGGTGGTGCTCTACGCCACGCAGTGGTGTGGCTACTGCGCCAAGACGCGTGAGCTGTTCGCCGAGGACGGCATCGCCTATCGCGAAGTGAATATCGAGACCGATGCCGCCGGTCGCGCTCAGTATCAGGCGCTCGGTGGCCGCGGCGTGCCGGTGATCGACCTGCGCGGGCAGGTCATCCACGGCTACGGCGTACGAGCCATTCGCGCCGCCTACTGACAGGCGGCGCGAGAGGCCTCAGCGCGCCTCGATACGAAAGCCCAAGCGCGGGAAGTGCACATGCACGACGCCGGCGCGCTCATCTTCGCGACGCAGGATCAGCTCGTCGCGCCCGGCATGCAGCAACTCGCCCTGCACCGGGTCGACACCATAGTCCACGGCAGCGATGCTCACCGCCTGGCCAGCTTTGAAGCCATTGGGCTCGACAAAATCCTCTTCCGGCAGCGCTGCCGGAGTCGCCTCATGCGCCACCGTGATTGCCTGCTCACTGCTCATCTCGCTCAACGAGCCATGGCCGAAGCCGAGCACACGACCAAGCCAGGCAGCGACTTCCGGGTAGTCGTCGACCAGCGGCGAGGTAACCGGCGTGCCGCGCAGAAACCACAGGCAATGAGCCACGGAAAAATCGGCGAGCGACGGTTCACCGAAGAGGAAATCGCCCTGCTCGCGTTGCAACTGGCGCTGCAATGCGCCCATCAGTGCAGGCCAATTGTGCTTGGCCTGCTCCAGTGGCAGCCGAGTCGCCGTTCCCCCGGAAAACAGCGCGCCACGGTCGGCGGCGAAGGCCTTGGCGAACTCCGGCGGCACCTTGGCGAAGCGTAGCGCCATCGACTCCGGCTGGAAAACCAGCGCCACGGCATGCTGGAACAACACCGAGTCGGCCCACTGCGCCAGCAGGCTGACATTGAACTCCTGACCTTCGGGCAGCAGCGCCGGGGTGGCCTTCTCGGCTTCCAGGCGGCGAGCGATCAGCGCGGTATCGCAGTAGACATCGGCGCCAACCTGCAGCACCGGCGTCTTGCGGTAGCCGCCGGTCAGCGCGGTGAGATCGGGCTTGGGCATCAGTGGCGGGATCATCACCGAACGCCAGGACAGTTGCTTGAAGCCCAGCATCAGGCGGGCCTTCTCGGCGAACGGCGAGGTCGGGTAGTGATGAAGGATCAACTCATGCATGGCGCGCTCCGCGTCGGATCAAAAGTCCTCAGCTTACCCGCGCGTCACATGCGCGCAACCGTCTCAGGCTGATGAACCGCCATCAACGGCCAGAATGAGCGCCTCTTTGGCGCCTTTGCTCAGGCGCTTGATCGCACGCTCACGGCGCAACGCATCGCCCTTGCCGGCACAGGCTTCGACGTAGGCCAGGGCCAGCGCCGGGCTGGTATGGAAGAACCGGGCGCCCTTGCCACTCTGGTGCTGGGCGAAACGCCTTTGCGGGTCATCGCTGATGCCGCAATACAGCGCGCCATTGGCGGCGCGCACCAGATACACGAACCAGGCTTTTTCGACTGCTGCATTCATCCGCGCGCAGGAAACCACTCTCGCGCCGAGCGCCACAGGCACATGCCGACGAAGTAGGCCGAAGCCAACCACCACAGCCCAAGCAGCCAGAACTGATTGACCGGGTACTGCAGGATCAGTAGCGCGCTGGAGAGCATCCAGACGAAAGTCACGAGGATGTTCAGCGGCATGAACTGGCGTACGCGGAACGGGTGCAGGAACTTCATCTTGGTCAGGGTCAGGCCGGCCAACAGGACGATCACGCCCAGGGTGATCCAGGGATGGACATCAAGGATGAAGAAATACAGCACCACTACGTTCCACGCCGCCGGGAAGCCGACGAAGTAGTTGTCCTTGCTCTTCATGTTCAGGTTGCAGAAGCAGAACAGCGAGGACAGTAGAATCAGGCCCACAGCGAACAACGGCGTGTAATCCGGCAGCGGGATGAAGCGGTAGAGAAAGATCGCGGGGATGAATACGTAGGTGAGGTAGTCGATCACCAGGTCGAGGGTCGAGCCGTCGAAATGCGGCAGCACGCCCTTGACGTCGTAACGGCGCGCCAGCGAGCCGTCCAGACCATCGACCAGCAGCGCCAGGCCGAGCCACAACAGGCATTGCTTGGGTTGGCCGTCGAGCACGGCCAGCAATGCCAGCAGGGCAAGGATCACGCCGCTGGCGGTAACGGCATGGACCCCCCAGGCTTTGGCCTGTTTTACGGCAACGATCAGTTCGGTCACGGCAGGTCTCGATTGGCAGTTGAGGTGCGGCACCCGGTGTGCGCACTCTTTATTGAAGGCTAAGACCGGCTAGCCTACCACTGCGTTCCTTCGCCCGCCTCAGCGCGTGCCGCGAAACTGGGCCAGCCCGCGTGCCGCCTGTCGACGAATGGCAGCCTGAACCGGTGGCGCCCAACCCAGCAGAAGCCCTTTGCCACCTAGCGCCTGACGCGCCCAGCGCCATAGATCGAAGTGATCGCGATGCTCGACGATGAGCCCGTCGCGAAACACGAAGCGCGCCTGAATGTGGTTGACCACCTGACGACCGGTGGCGCTGAAACGGTAGCGTGCGACCCAGCGCGCGCTGCCGGCATGATCGTCGGCGTGTACCGCGTCGAAGGTAAGCGAGAAGTCTTCGGCGCGACTGCACAGCATGCGCCACATATCGCCCGCCTCCGCACCGCGCAGGTCGACGAAGACCGGGTCGGAGAAGCGCACATCCTCGGCGTAACAGCCAGCCATGGTCTCGGCATCGAGCTTTTGGAAGGCGCTGTAGAAACGCTGGATCAATTCGGCGTTGGCGTGGCTCATGGTTCGCTCCTGCGGCGTTGTGATTCGGATTCACCCGCCAACGATGCGATGACATCGGTGCGCACAGCGCACCCTACGGCGCGATGGTGAATGCAGCCTAGTCTGGGCGCAGAAGAAGGGTGTGGCGATTGGCTATAAAGACAACTTTGTGTCAATAATCGCCAACCCCATTCCAGGTCACCGTTATGCTGCGCATCGCCTTGTACGTCTGCCCGCAAACCATCTGTTCCAGCCTGAGCATGGCGCAGGACACCTTCAGCCTGGCCAATCGTCTGGCCGGAGCACCCCGTTTTCAGCTGCAGCGTTTCAGTCTCGATGGCCAACCCGTGCACCTGGAATTCGCGCAGATTCTGGTCGATGGCGGCCTTGAGTTGGCCGAGCAAGCCGACCTGCTGATCGTTCCCGCCACCGGCAGCGTCATCACCCGCACGCTGGAGAGCAACGCCAAACTGCTGCCCTGGCTGGCCCAACGTGACCAGCAACAGGTGGCAAGTCTCTGCAGCAGCGCCTTCCTGCTGGCGGCTGCCGGCCTGCTCGATGGGCGCCAGGCGACCACCCACTGGGCTCTGGCTGATGCCTTCGCCCGGCACTTTCCCCAGGTGAACCTGCGCAGCGATCTGCTGTTGACCGAGGACGGTCCGCTGTTCTGCTCTGGCGGTGCCCAGGCCGGGCTCGACCTGTGCCTGCACCTGATAGCCCTGCATGCCGGCGAATGGCTGGCGCAACAGGTCGCCAGCGCCATGGTGATCGAGCGTCAGCGCGGTACGCAGACGCGTTTCGCCCCGCTGCTACCCAGCAGCGAAGACACATCCCTTGCCCCGCTGCTGACCTGGCTGCGCAAGCATCACGCCGAAGTGATCGATCTCAACCGTCTTGCGCAGCAGGCACACTGTTCGCCACGTACCTTGTTGCGGCGCTTCAAACAGGCCACCGGGCTGACTCCAGGCGATTACCTGCAGCGCCTGCGCATCAGCCAGGCACAGCAGGCGTTGGCCGATTCGGCGCAGTCGCTGGAGCAGGTCGCCAGCCAGGTGGGTTTTGCCGACCGCGCGACCTTCGCCAAGCGCTTCAAGCAGTTGTGCGGGGAAACGCCGGGCGCCTTCCGCAGGCGCATGCAGGGCAAAGGAGCCGCGCCGCCGGGCCCGTAGGTTGCGCCGCGCACACCAATCTGGGGCGCTGGGCATTCGAGAGGGGCTCGGGTCCTCGGTGCGCATGGCGCCCCCTAACTCAAGGCGCATCCCGTGGCCCATGAAAAAGGGAGCCCGAAGGCTCCCTGATCCATGGCGCAATGCCGGCTCAGTGCAGGATCTGGCTGAGGAACAGCTTGGTGCGCTCGTTCTGCGGGTTGGTGAAGAAGGCATTCGGTTCGGCCTCTTCCACGATCTCGCCCTTGTCCATGAAGATCACGCGGTTTGCCACGGTGCGGGCAAAACCCATCTCGTGGGTCACGCAGAGCATGGTCATGCCGTCTTCGGCCAGGCCGATCATGGTGTCCAGAACCTCTTTCACCATCTCCGGGTCGAGGGCCGAGGTCGGCTCGTCGAACAGCATGATCTTCGGCTTCATGCACAGCGCGCGGGCAATCGCCACACGCTGTTGCTGACCGCCGGAGAGTTGCCCCGGAAACTTGTTGGCCTGCTCGGGAATACGCACGCGCTCGAGAAAGTGCATGGCAATTTCCTCGGCCTGACGCTTGGGCATCTTGCGTACCCACATCGGCGCCAGGGTGCAGTTCTGCAGCACGGTGAGATGCGGGAACAGGTTGAAGTGCTGGAACACCATACCCACTTCACGGCGAATCGCTTCGATGTGCTTGAGGTCGCTGGTCAGCTCGGTGCCATCGACCAGGATGCGTCCCTGCTGGTGCTCTTCCAGGCGGTTGATGCAGCGAATGGTGGTGGACTTGCCCGAACCGGACGGGCCGCACAGGACGATGCGCTCGCCCGGCTGCACGCTGAGATTGATGTCCTTGAGCACGTGGAACTGGCCGTACCACTTGTTCACACCCTGCAGCAGGATCATCGGCTCGGCGCTGGGTTGTTTGATTGCTTCACTCATAAATTCACTCCTCTCGAGGGGCTGATCCAGGATTTAGCGAGCTAGAGCCAGGCAAGGCGAAAACAGATGAGGAAGCGCAGCGTACTGTTGTACGTAAGCATTCCGAGAATGTTTTCAACGCCGCCTGGCCTACGCGCAGCAAATACTGATCAGCTCCTAACGCTTGTGGCCGGTATCCAGCTTCCTCTCCAGATGCAGGGAGTAGCGGGACATGCCGAAACAGAAAATCCAGAAGACCAACGCAGCGAACACATAGCCTTCGGTGGCCATACCCAGCCAAGCAGGGTCGGTGGTCGCCTGCTTGATGCTGTTGAGCAGATCGAACAGGCCGATGATGATCACCAGACTGGTGTCCTTGAACAGGGCGATGAAGACGTTGACGATGCCCGGAATCACCAGCTTCAGCGCTTGCGGCAGGATCACCAGGCCCATCATCCGCCAGTAGCCCAGGCCCATGGCCGCAGCCGCCTCATACTGGCCTTTGGGAATGGCCTGCAGACCACCGCGCACCACCTCGGCGATGTAGGCGGACTGGAACAGGATCACCCCGATCAGCGCACGCATCAGCTTGTCGAAATGCATGCCTTCGGGCAGGAACAACGGCAGCATCACCGAGGACATGAACAGCACGGTGATCAACGGCACACCGCGCCAGAACTCGATGAAGGTGACACAGATGACCTTGATCGCCGGCAGGTTGGAACGTCGCCCCAGTGCCAGCAGGATACCCAGCGGCAAGGCGCCGGTGATGCCGACGGAGGCGATCACCAGGGTCAGCATCAGGCCGCCCCACTGGCTGGTGGATACCACGCTCAGGCCGAATACGCCGCCGTGCAGCAGGCACCAGGCGATCACCGGATAGATCACCAGGAAGCCCAGGCCGTAGAACGCCTTGCGCGGCATCTGCGGCACGAACAGCGGCGCCGCACCGACGATTGCCAGCCACAGCGTGGCGTCCACGCGCCAGCGCAGTTCGCTGGGGTAGAAGCCATACATGAACTGACCGAAACGCTGCTGGATGAACACCCAGCATGCGCCTTCTTTCGTGCAGTCGGCGCGGGTGCTGCCCACCCAGTTGGCATCGATGATCGCCCACTGCAGCAGCGGTGGCACCACCAGCCAGATCAGATAAAGCGCGAAGAGGGTCAACAGGCTGTTGAACCAGTTGGAAAAAAGGTTGGCCTTGAGCCAGCCCACCGCACCGACGCTCAGGCGTGGCGGCGGCAGGTCCGGTTTGAATGTATGAGTCTGCATGGCTGCTCCTTACCGCTCAGTCAGCGCGATGCGCTTGTTGTACCAGTTCATCAGCAGGGAAATGCTGATACTGATGGCCAGATACACGCTCATGGTGATGGCGATCACCTCGATGGCCTGCCCGGTCTGGTTGAGCACGGTGCCGGCGAACAGCGAAACCATGTCCGGGTAGCCGATACCGGCGGCCAGGGACGAGTTCTTCGCCAGGTTGAGGTACTGACTGGTCAGCGGCGGAATGATCACGCGCAGTGCCTGCGGGATGATCACCAGGCGCAGGGTGACGCCCGGGCGCAACCCGAGCGAACGTGCCGCCTCCGTCTGACCATGACTGACCGCCATGATCCCGGAGCGAACGTTCTCGGCGATGAAGGCTGCGGTGTAGATGGTCAGTGCCAAGGTCAGCGCCATCAGCTCGGGGATCATCACCCAGCCGCCACGGAAGTTGAAACCGGTCAACTCCGGCACGCTCCACACCAACGGGTTGCCGCCGATCAGCACGGTAAGACCGGGAAGCACCACGATCAGCGCCAGCGAGGTCCACAGCAGCGGGAAGATCTGGCCAGTGGCCTCGCGGCGCTTCTTGGCCCAGCGTCCCAGAGCGATGATGCCGACGATAGTTGCCAGCAGGACCACCGCGAACAGCCCGAAACTCTCCGAAGGGCCAGGCGCCGGCATGTACAGACCGCGACTGTTGAGGAAGAACACCTCACCAACACCCAGGCTCTGCCGAGGGCCAGGCAGGGCGAGAAATACCGCGAAATACCAGAAGAGGATCTGCAGCAGCGGCGGAATGTTGCGGAAAATCTCGATGTAAACGGTGGCCAGCTTGCTGATCAGCCAGTTGGGCGATAGCCGCGCCACCCCCAGCAGAAAGCCGAGGATTGAGGCCAGCACGATACCGATGAAGGACACCAGCAGGGTATTGAGCAAGCCGACCAGGAACACACGGCTGTAGCTGTCGCTTTCCGTGTAGTCGATCAGGTGCTGGGCGATACCGAAGCCGGCGCTGTTATTGAGAAATGCGAAGCCGGAAATGATCCCGCGCTTCTCCAGGTTGGCCTGGGTGTTCTGGAAGAGAAACCAGCCGAGCGCCACAACGGCGATAACGGCAATGATCTGGAAAGCCCAAGCACGCACCTGCGGATCGTTCAGAAGCGATCCTCGCGGGCGCGGGGCATTAGCAGTCGTGTGCATGACAACCCTCATGGAAGCACCGGCCGCACGCAAGCCGGCCGGAGTTCACGTAATCGGAAACGACAGCGGCAGGCCGTAGGCCTGCCGCTGTGGACGGTCAACGCACCGGCGGTGCGTACTGCAGACCACCCTTGTTCCACAGGGCGTTGAGGCCACGCTCGATCTTCAGCTCGCTGCCGGCACCGACGTTACGGTCGAAGGACTCACCGTAGTTACCGACTTGCTTGACGATCTGTACTGCCCAGTCCTTCGGCAGCTTGAGGTCTTTGCCGAACTCACCTTCAGTACCCAGCAGACGGGCTACGTCCGGGTTCTTGGTGTCTTTGGCAGTCGCTTCGACGTTGGCCGAGGTGACACCCAGTTCTTCGGCGTTGACCATGGCGAACAGGGTCCAGCGCACGATGTCGAACCACTCTTCGTCACCCTGGCGCACGACCGGGCCCAGAGGCTCCTTGGAGATGACTTCCGGCAGCACGACATAGTCGTCCGGGTTGGCCAGCTTGATGCGCTGTGCATACAGCTGCGACTGGTCGGAGGTCAGCACGTCGCAACGGCCGGCTTCGACCGACTTGGCGCTCTCGTCGGAGGTATCGTAGGTGATGGGGGTGTACTTCATGCCGTTGGCACGGAAGTAGTCGGAGAGGTTCAGCTCAGTGGTGGTACCGGCCTGGATGCAGACGGTAGCTCCGTCCAGTTCCTTGGCGCTGGAAACGCCCAACTTCTTGTTCACCAGAAAGCCCTGGCCGTCGTAGTAGTTGGTGCCAGTGAAGTTCAGACCCAGTGCGGCGTCGCGCGAGCTGGTCCAGGTGGTATTACGCGACAGGATGTCGACTTCGCCGGACTGCAGCGCGGTGAAGCGCTCCTTGGCGGTCAGCGGGCTGTACTTGACCTTGGTCGCGTCGCCGAAAACCGCAGCTGCGACGGCACGGCAGACATCAACGTCGAGACCCAGGTAGTTGCCTTTTTCATCGGCATAGGAGAAGCCAGGCAGACCGTCACTGATACCGCACTGCACGAAGCCTTTCTTCTGCACTGCATCCAGGGTGGCGCCTGCCTGAGCAAAGCCACTGACACCGAGCACAGCTGCGGTGGTCAGCACAGCCAGGGTGGATTTCACCATCTTCATCAAAAACCTCCAGTTGCTCTTGTTGTGTTGGAGTCTCCGTCCGCCTTCCCCACCCTTTTGAGGCACGCGATCCGCTGGCAGCAACGGTATCGACGAGAAGTTCGAACGTCAGGCAGGAGTCTAGTCGGCTTTACCCTCTGCTGGCCAACTGCTCCCACCCAGCCCATTGATTGAACGGGCCAGAGACGGATCGTCATCCATCCGGGCGATCAACCGCCCCGACGGTCTATTAGGAACCCCACACAGCAGATTCCTGCCTGTTGAGCGGTGCGCAGTGGCACAGTGTTACCGTTAGCGCACCGCGTCGTCAGTTCGAGTGAGACTTAGCAAGCCCCGTACCAGCACATGGCAAATGGCCGGATACGAGAGGGTCAAGGGCAAAAGATTCACCCGTGCGACAACTTATTCACAGATTAGCCAAGCCTTGAACAGGGCGCCGCCCCAAAACAAGGCGCCCGCACCACACTGGAGCTACCAATGACCGCACCCATGATTTTGCAGCCCCCACAATCCGCCGATGCCAGCGTGATCTGGCTGCATGGGCTGGGGGCTGACCGCTACGATTTCCTGCCGGTCGCCGAAATGCTGCAGGAGCGCCTGCCCAGCACACGCTTCATCCTGCCGCAGGCGCCAACCCGCCCGGTCACCATCAACGGTGGCTGGAGCATGCCGAGCTGGTACGACATCCTCGCCATGAGTCCGGCACGCGCCATCGACCAGGCGCAACTGGAGGAGTCCGCCGACCAGGTGATCGCCCTGATCGAAGCCGAGCGCGAAAGCGCCATCGCCCCTGAACGCATCGTCCTGGCGGGCTTCTCCCAGGGTGGTGCGGTGGTACTGCACACGGCCTTCGTGCGTTATCCAGAGGTCCTCGGCGGGGTACTGGCACTCTCGACCTACGCCCCGACCTTCAGCGACGACATGCCGCTGGCGGATACAAAAAGACAACTGCCGGTGCTTTGTTTGCATGGCAGATTCGACGACGTGGTGACACCCGATATGGGGCGTGCCGCGTATGACCGCCTGCACGCCTGTGGGGTGCCGGTGCAATGGCGCGACTACCCGATGGCGCACGAGGTGCTGCCGGAAGAGATTCGCGATATCGCCCAATGGTTGGGCCAACTGCTGGCCGACTGACCGACCCGAGAGATGCACGATAAATGAGCACAGCGCCCCTCATTCGCACACTGCAGGATATCGAACGGATCGAGCGCACCACGCTGAGTGATCGCGACCTGCCCAGCAGCACCTTCGAGCTGATTCGCCGCACGGCGCAGGCCAGTCCCGAGGCAGCGGCGCTGTCGTTCATTATCCAGGGTACGGGAGAGGAAACCCCGCTGCGCCTGAACTATGCCGAACTGCTCGGCAAGATCACCCAGACCGCCAACGCCTTCCACCGCCTGGGCCTGCGTCCTGGAAAGGCGGTGTCCTTCCTGCTGCCCAACCTGCCGCAGACCCACTACACCATCTGGGGTGGCGAGGCGGCCGGCATCGTCAATGCGATCAACCCGCTGCTCGATCCCGAGCACATCGCCGAGCTGATCCACGCGTCGGACTCCGAGCTGCTGGTAACTCTGGCGCCCTTCCCCGGCACCGAGTTGTGGGACAAGGTCGATGCCCTGCGCGATCAGTTGCCAGAGCTGAAAGCGATTCTCTGCGTGGACATGGCCAATTTGTTGCCCGAGCCACAACGCAGCGCGATCAGGGCCCAGCGCGGCCCTTTGCCTGAGGGCGTGCTGGACTTCGATGAAACCATCGCCGCCTGCCCCGCCGACCACCTGGAAAGCGGCCGTGTGATCGCCGCCGACGACGTCGCCAGCTACTTCCACACCGGCGGCACCACCGGTACGCCGAAACTGGCGCCGCACAGCCACGGCAACGAAGTGGCGATGGCCTACAGCATGAACCTGGTGACCCGCTTCGGCGTCGGCGATGTGACGCTTTGCGGCCTGCCGCTGTTCCACGTCAACGGCGTGATCGTCACCGGGCTTACGGCCTTCATCGGCGGCGCGGAAGTGCTGCTGGCCACGCCGCAGGGTTATCGCAATACCACGCTGATCAGCAACTTCTGGAAAGTGATCGCGCGCCACAAGGTCAGCTTCTTCAGTGGTGTTCCCACTATCTATGCCGGCCTACTGCAGATTCCCAGCGAGGGTCATGACCTGTCCTCGCTGAAATACGCCCTGTGCGGCGCCGCGCCGATGCCGGTGGAACTGATCCGCCAGTTCGAGGCCAAGACCGGCCTGACTCTGCTCGAAGGTTACGGCCTGACCGAGGGCACCTGCGGCAGTTGCGCCAACCCACCGGCCGGCGAACGCCGCCCCGGCTCCATCGGCCTGCCCATGCCCTACTGCGAAGTGCGCATCAAGGTACTCGACGAGCAGGGAGGCTATGTCCGGGATGCAGCGCAGGATGAGATCGGCAACCTGTGCATCCGTGGCGCTACGGTGTTCAAGGGCTATCTGCAGGCGAGCAAGAACGCCGGCATCTGGGTCGATGGCGACTGGTTCAACACCGGCGATCTGGGTCGCGTCGATGCCGACGGCTATATCTGGCTGACCGGGCGCAGCAAGGATCTGATCATCCGTGGCGGTCACAACATCGACCCGCAAATGATCGAGGAAGTCCTGCACAAGCACCCCGCCGTGGCCATGGCTGCTGCCGTGGGCAAGCCAGACGAAAAGGCCGGTGAATTGCCGGTGGTCTACGTGCAGCTCAAACCAGGCGCGCAGACCAGCGAAGCCGAGCTGCTGGAACATGCCGCCACCCATATTCCCGAACGCGCTGCTGTGCCCAAGGACGCCTGGATCATCGATGCCATTCCGCTCACTGCGGTGGGCAAGACCTTCAAACCAGCGCTGCGCTTCGATGCCATCGCCCGTGTTTACCAGGCTGCTGTCGATGAGTTGCACCCGGCTGTGCGGGTCGAAGTGCTGAGCGATGACAAGGCCGGTCAATTGGCCCACATCCACCTGCCGAATCAGGATCAGGCATTGGCTGCCTCCATTGGCGAGCGTCTGTCCGGCTACGCGGTGGGCCATCGCATCCACTTCGCAGCGTGATCCAGAGCGCGCAAGGACGCGCACCAGTTAACAGCTTTGCATTTTCGTGCAACCGCTGGTCGGCAGAGCTTCAGGCAAGCATTGCCACGCCTGAAGCCCGGGAATAATGTCGAATGCTATCCGTAGACACGACAGGGAGCGTTGTTGGTGCCCTCAGGCCTATTTGCCCGGCCAGGCACGACGAGATCGCGATGAAACCGGCGCACTGGCAGGCAGACCTGCAGCAAGTTCAACAGTTGCGACTATTTCATAATGTCGCCACCAGCAGCCTGGACCAGTTGCTGCGGGAATTTCGCGCCTGCGAGCTGGAAGCCGGCGAAGTGCTGCTCTCCCCCTTCAATCGCAACCAGCACCTCTATCTGCTGATCGAGGGCCAGTTGCGCGTCTACCTGGGATCACTGGACAACCAGGCCGTCAGCACCCTCGAAGTCGGCGACTGCGCCGGTGAAATCAGCTTCATCGACAACGAACATCCCTCCGCTTATGTGGTGGCTGAACGCCCCTCCATCGTCCTTCGCCTGCACCGCGAGTCCCTGGTGGCGCTGTTCCAGCAATCCCCGCAGATGATGCAGAACCTGCTCGAGCTGCTCTGCGATCGCGTGCGCCAAGGCAACCGGCAGATTCTCGACAGTGAGCAGAACGCCAACGTCGACACCCTCACCGGTTGCTTCAATCGGCGCTGGCTGGAGCACGTGTTCGAGCGCGAGAGCACCCGCTGCGCCTTCAACGATGAACCGCTGTCGCTGCTGATGCTCGATGTCGACCATTTCAAGGCCTACAACGACCAGCACGGCCACCTGGCCGGCGATTACGCCCTGTGTCTGGTGACGCATACCCTGAGCAGCCAGCTGAGGGCCAAGGACAGCCTGATACGTTTCGGTGGCGAGGAGTTCGTCATTCTTCTGCCAGAGATCGCCGATGAGACTGCACGTGGTATCGGTGAACGCCTGCGTATCAGCCTGGAGCAGATCGCCTCCTTCTACTCGCCGGTTGGCGTGCTGCCCGGCGTCACCATCTCCATCGGCCTCGCGCAGATGCGCCATCAGGACAGCCTGCAAAGCCTTATTGCACGTGCCGATACGGCGCTGTACCAGGCCAAGCAACAGGGTCGTAACTGCCTGTGCGGCTGAGCCTTGATCGCCTTGGTGCGCACGGCGCACCCTACCGCAGGGTAAGCCGTGCGCAACGCGTCCCTGCTAGAGTGCCGGCATAACAACACGCCTGGATGGCCACTCATGCGCAAACTGCTGATCGCCCTGCTTCTGCTCGTCCCCCTCTGCGCCCTCGCCGTACTGGGCCTGCCCCGAGTCATCGACGCGCAGATGAACAGCGTCGCCAGCCCGCCACCCTATCCAGCCAGCGCCAGCGCGCAGAAGCTGCACCAGGGGCTGTTCGTCGCCGACCTGCACGACGACGCCCTGCTCTGGGAGCGCGATCTGCTGGAGCGCTACGACTACGGTCACTCCGACCTGCCGCGCATGCTCGAAGGTCGCCTCGGCCTGCAGGTGTTCTCCACCGTGACCAAGACGCCACGCGGGCTGAACATGGAGAGCAACGCCGCCGACAGCGACAACATCACCCTGCTGGCCATGGCCCAGCGCTGGCCACGGGAAACCTGGAACAGCCTGCTGCAGCGCGCGCTGTACCAGGCGCAGAAGCTGCAGGATGCGGCGCACGCCAGCGAAGGCCGCCTGGTGCTGATTCGCAGCCGCGCAGACCTGATCCGTTTCATCGAGGCCTGGAACAGAGACCCGCAACGTGTGGCAGGTCTGCTCGCCACCGAAGGCCTGCAGCCCATCGAGAACCAGCTGGAGAACGTCGATACGCTCTTTGATGCAGGCTTTCGTATCGCCGGCCTGACCCACTTCTTCGATAACGAAGTGGGCGGTTCGGCCCACGGCCTGGCAAAAGGCGGCCTGACCCCGCTGGGGCGCCAGGTGATCGCGCGCCTGGAAGAAAAATCCATGCTGGTGGACCTGGCCCACGCCTCGCGCCCGCTGATCGACGATGTGCTGGCCATGGCCACGCGCCCGGTACTGGTCTCGCACACCGGCGTCGAGGGCACCTGCCCCGGCACGCGCAATCTCAGCGACAAGCACCTGCAAGCCATCGCCGCCACGGGCGGGGTGATCGGTATCGGCTACTGGAGCACCGCCGTTTGCGACACCTCGGTCGCCGCCATCGTCAAAGCCATCCGCTATACGGCGGACAAGGTCGGCGTCGAGCACGTCGCCCTGGGCTCGGACTTCAACGGCACCGTGCATACGCCGTTCGACGTCACCGGCCTGGCGCAAATTACCGAGGGACTGCAAACCGCCGGCTTCGACAATGACGCCATTGCCGCGATCATGGGCGGCAATGTACAGCGCCTGCTGCTGGCCAGCCTGCCGGAGAAATGAGGCCCTGAGCGCACGGTCCTCTTGACAGACGCGAGCGAAGCACTTCGCCACGCCCGCGTCTTGCATTACACTGGCGGGCGTTCACTCCTTAACCAGTCGATGAGAAGCCCGTGCTCAAAGCACTCAAGAAAATGTTCGGCAAAGCCGAAGACGAGCAGCCACAATCAGCGCCGTCACCCGTAACAGCGCCCGCCCAGAGCGGTGACGCAGAGCAGAAGCGTCCCCGCAAGAACAAGCCCGCCCGCACCACCAGCGCGACCGCAGGCGATAGCCCGGCGCAGCAACAGCCCCGCCCGCCCAAGGCCGACAAGCCGCGCCGCGAGCGCCCAGCCAAACCGGTGGATACCTGGAAGCTGGAAGACTTCGTGGTCGAGCCTGCCGAAGGCAAGACGCGCTTCCATGACTTCAAGCTCGCCCCCGAGCTGATGCACGCCATTCATGACCTGGGTTTCCCCTACTGCACGCCGATCCAGGCCGGCGTACTGGGCTACACCCTCAAGGGCCAGGACGCCATTGGCCGCGCCCAGACCGGCACCGGCAAGACCGCAGCCTTCCTGATCTCGATCATCACTCAGTTGCTGCAAACCCCACCGCCGAAAGAGCGCTACATGGGCGAGCCACGCGCGCTGATCATCGCGCCGACCCGCGAACTGGTGGTGCAGATCGCCAAGGACGCTGCCGAGCTGACCAAGTACACCGGCCTCAACGTGATGCAGTTCGTCGGCGGCATGGACTTCGACAAGCAGCTCAAGCAGCTGGAATCGCGCTTCTGCGACATCCTCGTGGCCACGCCGGGCCGCCTGCTGGACTTCAACCAGCGCGGCGAAGTGCACCTGGACATGGTCGAGGTGATGGTGCTGGACGAAGCCGACCGCATGCTCGACATGGGCTTCATCCCACAGGTACGCCAGATCATCCGTCAGACGCCGATGAAAGGTGACCGCCAGACCCTGCTGTTCTCCGCCACCTTCACCGACGACGTGATGAACCTGGCCAAGCAGTGGACGGTCAACCCGGCCATCGTCGAGATCGAGCCGGAGAACGTCGCCAGCGACACCGTCGAGCAGCACGTTTACGCCGTGGCCTCGGCCGATAAATACAAGTTGCTGTACAACCTGATCAGCCAGAATGACTGGACGCGGGTCATGGTCTTCGCCAACCGCAAGGACGAAGTGCGGCGCATCGAAGAGCGCCTGACCCGCGACGGCATCAGTGCCGTGCAGATGTCCGGCGACATTCCCCAGCACAAACGCATTCGCGCCCTGGAAGGTTTCCGCGAAGGCAAGATCCGCGTGATGGTCGCCACTGACGTTGCCGGTCGCGGCATCCACGTCGATGCCATCAGCCACGTGATCAACTTCACTTTGCCGGAAGACCCGGACGATTATGTGCACCGCATCGGCCGTACCGGCCGCGCCGGCAGCAGCGGCACCTCGATCAGCTTCGCTGGCGAGGACGATGCCTTCGCACTGCCGCCGATCGAAACGCTGATCGGCCGCAAGATCCAGTGTGAAATGCCGCCGGACGAACTGCTCAAGCCGGTGCCGCGCAAGCACTGAGCCAGCGCAAGTAGAACCAAGGCGAAGCCGCGAGGCTTCGCCTTTTTCATGCCTGAGCTTCAGTCACCCAAACCCAGCGCCCTGGCCACCCCTGCACCATAAGCGGGATCCGCCTTGCTGCAGTTGCCGATATGGCGCCGTTTGATCTCTGCGGATGCGTCGCCCATCGCCCTGGCCGTGTTCTCGAACAACACCTGCCGCTGCGCCGGGCTCATCAGCCGGAACAGATCCCCCGGCTGCTGAAAGTGGTCATCGTCGACGCGGTGATCCCAATTGGTCGCGCTTCCCTCCAGTGGTAACGGCGGCTCGCGCAGTCCCTGCTGATCCTCCCATTCGCCCTGACTGTTGGGATAATGGGCGATGGTCGAGCCCTGATTGCCGTCGGTGCGCATCTGACCGTCCCGGTGGTAACTGTGGTACGGGCAGCGCGGCGCATTAACCGGGATCAGGTTGAAGTTGACACCCAGCCGATACCGTTGGGCATCGCCGTAGGAGAACAGACGCGCCTGCAACATCTTGTCCGGTGAAAAACCAATGCCCGGTACGACATTGGCAGGCGAGAACGCGGCCTGCTCTACCTCGGCGAAATGGTTGTCCGGGTTGCAATTGAGCTCCAGCACGCCCACCTCGATCAGCGGGTAATTGGCATGCGACCACACCTTGGTCAGATCGAAGGGGTTGTGCGGATGGCGACCGGCCTGCTCCTCGGTCATCACCTGAATACATAACGTCCAGCGCGGATAGTCACCCCGCTCGATGCTCTGGTAGAGATCACGAAGATGGCTTTCACGGTCGGCGCCGATCACGCTGGCCGCCTCGGCGTCGCTGAGGTTTTCGATGCCCTGCTGGCAGCGCAGGTGAAATTTGACCCAGAACCGCTGATTGTCCGCATTGATCAGGCTGAAGGTGTGGCTGCCGAACCCGTGCATGTGCCGGTAGCTACGCGGTATACCGCGTTCACTCATGGTGATGGTGACCTGGTGCAGCGCCTCGGGCAGCAGACTCCAGAAGTCCCAGTTGTTGCTGGCACTGCGCAGGCCGCTACGCGGATCACGCTTGACCGCGTGGTTGAGATCGGGGAAACGCATCGGGTCGCGGAAGAAGAACACCGGGGTGTTGTTGCCGACCAGATCCCAGTTGCCTTCATCGGTATAGAACTTCACCGCAAAACCACGGATATCACGCTCGGCATCGGCGGCGCCACGTTCCCCTGCCACCGTGGAAAAACGCACGAACACCGGTGTCTGCTTGCCTATCGAGGCGAACAGACTGGCGCGGCTGAAACGGCTGATGTCGCCCGTCACGGTGAAGGTGCCATAGGCGCCTGCGCCCTTGGCATGCATGCGCCGCTCGGCAATCACCTCGCGGTCGAAATGGGCGAGTTTCTCGATCAGCCAGATGTCCTGTAGCAGAGCCGGCCCACGCGGCCCTGCAGTCTGAATATTGAGGTTGTCGACCACCGGCGCACCGGTGGCATGGGTCAGCTTCTGTTTGGACATGACAGGTACTCCTCAAGCGAATATGCCGAACGACAGGCGAACGCCAGCCGCCATCGGAATTGATGGCAGCCGACAATTGCGCGCGATGGTTTAGTCCGAGGTCTTCCAGGTCGCAGGCAAGGACAGATCGCCGGAGGCCACATCCCAAACGCTGGAAACGCACAACAGGGGGTTATGCAGATCGGCATTGATCTGCAGCGCAGCAGTGACACCGTCGTAGTTGAACGTTGCCGGGAACCCCACAGCCGCCAGCGGAACGCGAATCTGCGCCGCGTCGTTCTTCACACTCAGGTCATAGCCTGGCGAGTCGATGTACAGCGGCACGCCAGGCCAGGTGGCGGGCAACTTGGGTTTGGCGCCCTCTGGAATGTCCCGCACCTTCAGGCCGCTGGGCCCACAGCTGGGCTCCTTGGTCAGCACCACCCAGTGCGAGTGCCACAGGCCACCGTCGTTGGCCTTGTCACCGTCGCCGTTTTCATCGAGCTGCGGCGTATCGTCGAAGTCCGGGTGCGAGGTCAGCGCCAGGGCAAGAATGCCCGACTCCTGCTCGAATCCCACCGAGCCGCTGTCCAGACTGGTAGGCCAGACGTAGCTGTAGACCTCTGCACCGGCAAAACTGCCATTGGCGGTGGGCAGACGACTACCGGCCTGACCATCGACCAGTTGCTCGAAGACCAGATCGCTGCCCTCTTTGAACACCCGGGTATGCACCAGATCGAAAGCCGCCTCGACCTGCCCGCCCTTTTCGCTGTGGATGCCTTCCGGGCCATGGGCCCAGGCCGGGCTTGCCAGCATGGCCAGCCACGCGCTTAGCGTCACCGTGTTCATAAGCGTCCCTATCCTTGTGCAAGATATTCAGCAGTGGAAATCACGGGTGCGTAGCCGAAGCTGAGCGCCGCCATGAATGCCGCATGCACGTGCTCGGCCGGCACCGTTACACCGTTGAATTGCAGATCGAGCGTGGCACAGGCGTCATGCAGCACCGTGGTGTCGTAGCCGAAATCCACCGCGGCTCGGGTGATGCCATCAACGCACATATGACTCATGTTGCCGACGATCACCACGGCGTCGATGGCGCGCCGATCGAGTATTGCCTTGAGGTCGGTTTCGCGAAACGAGTTGATGTAATGCTTGAGCACCACCGGCTCGTCGCCCTGATTGATGACGCTGGGATGGATATGCGCCCCCTCGCTGTCGGGTCGGAAGAACGGCGCCTCAGCGCTGGTGAACTCATGACGGATGTGCACCACCAGATCGCCGCGCTCACGAAAAGCGGCGATCACCTGCGCCGCCTTCGCGGCGGCGGCCTCGACCTTGCTCAGCGTCCATAGGCCGCCTGGGAAGTAATCGTTCTGGATATCCACGACGATCAGGGCTGTCTTGCTACTCATGGGTCAGTCCTCGAAATGACATTGAAGGCCGTTGATGGTCGATCAGCTACGCAGGAAGGCCAGCATGTCCGCGCCCAGTTGTTCCTTGTGGGTATCGGTGATGCCATGCGGCGCTCCGGGGTAGATGACCAGCTTGGCGTGTGGCACCAGCTTGGCCGAAGCTCTGGCAGCGGCGTCCACAGGCACGATCTGGTCGTCATCGCCATGCAGGATCAACGTCGGGACATCGAACTTCTTCAGGTCATCGCTGAAGTCGGTTTCGGAGAAAGCCTTGATGCAGTCATAGGCATTCTTGTGACCCGCCATCATGCCCTGCATCCAGAACGCGTCGATCACGCCCTGCGAGGGTTTGGCGCCAGGGCGGTTGTAGCCAAAGAACGGCCCACTGGCGACGTCGCGGTAAAGCTGCGAACGATCGGCGAGCGATGCTGCGCGGATGCCATCGAATACCGAGAGTGGCAGACCACCCGGATTGGCCTCGGTCTGCACCATCAAAGGCGGAACAGCGGCGATCAGCCCCGCCTTGGCCACCCGGGCGGTACCATGCCGGCCGATGTAGCGCGCCACCTCGCCACCACCAGTGGAAAAACCGAACAGCGAAGCGCCACGCACATCCAGGTGATCGAGCAGTGCAGCCAGATCATCGGCGTAGGTGTTCATCTCGTTGCCATTCCAGGGCTGGCTGGAGCGTCCATGACCACGCCGGTCATGAGCGATCACCCGATAGCCGTTGCTGGCCAGGAACATCATCTGCGCCTCCCAGCTATCGGAGTTCAGTGGCCAGCCATGGCTGAGCACCACGACCGGGCCGCTGCCCCAGTCCTTGTAATAGATCTGTGTCCCGTCGCGTGTGGTGATGGTGCCCATGGTTCTACGCCCTCCATTCTCGGTTTGCGGATGGGCGGTGCCGGGGCCTGCGCCCCGCACGCAACCGCCCAGGGGTAACAACATCACCGTTGCCAGCGCGGCAGAGCCGAGCAGCAATTGGCGACGTCCGTTATTCAAAGGTTGTTCAGGGTTTTGCGGCATGAGTTGCCCCTCCCTCGGCCGAAGATCGCGGCAGACGCAGCCGCACCAGATTCCAGGTACGCACCTGCTCTTCCCACTCGTCGCCTTCGGCGGGGGTCAATGGCAACGCCAGATTGCTGATCACCATCCAGTCGCCCTGCACCACGCTGCTGGCAGGGAACAGCAAGCCCAACGGGGCTCCGCTGGCGCTGAGGCCCCGGAAACCACCGGCACGTATACGGATCAGCCCCTGTTCATCGAGCCCCAAAAGCTGGTCGACCTGATTGGCCAGCAGCCACAGCAGACCGTCGTGAAACAGCAAACCATCGGCTCCGGGCAAGCTTTCAGCCACCACCTGCAACTTGCCACCAGGCAGCGGCATTCGCAGCAGGCGGCCATCACCCGCGTTGTTGATATAGAGATGGCGCTCGCCCTCATCGAGGGCTAGTCCATTGACGCCAAAGGGCAGAAAGCCCGCCGTCGCGAGGAGCGGATCACGCGACAGCACTTCAAGCGAACAGGGTTTGCAGTGCGTGGCGTCGGCGATTCGATACACTGCGCCCTGGAAGGAGTCGGACACATAAAGATCACCATTGCCGGCGAATACCAGGCCGTTGGGAGCAGGCATGCCACTAGCAGCGAACTCGATCCGATCCTGGCTACCGTCCGGGTTGTCCACCATGCGAGCCGCCGGGGCTGGCGGAACGAGCCGGGGGAAATCGAGCACATCCTCCACCGGGGTGTCCGCAGTGAAATCGGCCAGGATGCGTTGCAGCTTGCCGGCACCGAAATTGAGGATATAGAGCTGGCCGTCGGCATAGCCCAACCCGGTCAGCGGCATGCCGGCGAATGATCGCTGCGCCAGCAGGCCGCCATCGGCTGCGTAGCGAAGCAGTTGATTGTTGCGCTCGGAGGTGGGCTGGCGCATATCGAACGTGCCAACGTAGATTTCGCCGTTGCGTGGGTTGGTTGCCAGGCCTTCGGGGTAGCGCACCCCTGACGGCAACTCAACGAATGGCTCGACCTCGAGCACCTGGGGCCCGAACGGCTGTGCCTGGCTGGCGGCAAACGCACCGGCCAGCACCAGGCATATGCCCAAGCTGCATGTCGACGGACTCATATAGCCTCCCCTCGCGTCGATCCACATCGAACGCTTCTGAAGACTCGTCAGCTCGAACGGCGACTGGCGAGCGTTGAGTCGATGCTCGCCGTAGTGCGTGCTCGCCCACTACGTAAAATCGGCAAATCTCACTGCCCGGCGATTTGCCTGTTTTACGTAGCGCCCCCCTTTGCACGCGTGCAGCCTGAGGGCTCCCCTCCGGCCAGGACGCCACCATGCAACCGCGAATGACACCACGCCAGCGCGCCCGCCAGGCCGCCCATGAGCAATTGCTGCAGCAGGTGCTGGAGCTGCTACCGCTGGCCGGTGGGCGCACGCCACGTCTGACCGAGCTATGTCGAATGGTGGGCGTCAGTGAGCGGACCTTGCGCAGCGCCTTCGTGCATACGCTGGGCATGGCGCCGGCACGTTATCTGCGCCTGCGACGCCTACACCTGCTGCGCGCCGCACTGGCCATAGCCGATGGGCAACAGAGCAGTGTCGCGGCGATTGCACAGCGTTTCGGTTATACCGACTGCGGACGTATGGCCGCGGAGTACTACGGAGTTTTCGGCGAGTATCCCAGTACCACCTTGCAGCGACCGCTCAACGCGGGTTGAGCGGCCCGGCGAGCACGCGGCGACTGCGCAGTGATTGCGACGGCAACTCACCGAAATAGAGCCGGTACAAACCTGCGAAGCGACCGAAATCCCAGACCCCGAAACGGGCACAGATATCGGTGATGGTCTCATTGGCTTGCGCATGCACAATTGCCCGGCGGATCGCATGAAGACGATGCTGCATGAGATAGCGGTGCGGACTCATGCCCAGGTAGCGGGTGAACAGATTGCGTAATGTGCGCTCCGAGGTGCTGCACGCCTGACACAGATCGGACATATGCAGCGGCGCATCCGGTGTCACCTCCAGCAGCTCCAGGGCACGGCGGAGAATCTGCTGATGCCCGGCGTGATTTCGCGGAGCCAGCGTCACCGGCAACAGGCTACGAAACACCAGCGCCATCAACTCTGCCCGCGCTGCACGCTCGGCCGCCGGCACATGCAAGTCCTGCGGCGCACAGTGGTCGATGCGTAACAGACGCAGCGCCAGCCATATCAGCGGCGCCAGATCCTGTTGAGCCACGCAGACCAGGTTGCGGGAAAGAATCGACAGATCGAACTCGTCTTCATGCTGCTGCGCCCAGCGCAATACCAGCTCGCATGACATGGCCACTGTCATCCAGCTCGCTGGCTGGCTGGCATCGATGTGGAACATGGCTTCAGGCACCATCCAGCCGATCAATCGACGGTCGAAGCGCTTGCCGCCCAGTACCGTGCATTCGTGCCGGCTCAGCGGCAGGAAGATATTGAAGAAGCCCGGCAGACCGACGCCACTGTAGACCGTGCCCGCCCCCTCGCGACCGAACATCAGCGCCACGCCATCGAGCTCGACGACACGCAAACGCCAGTCGCGCTGCTGCCGTGAACGCAGCAGATAACGACCCTCTACCCCGTACAAGGCCTCCTCGAACTCATCGAAGTCGGCGCAGATCAACCTGCTCATCTTGCCCCCACAGCAAACGCTAGGCGCTTGGTATAGAACCACCTGGAATCAACAAGAAAAACCAGTGTAGAAGCATTCGCATCCGTTTGCCGTTCCAGTCATCTGCGCATTTCGCTCGCTACCCAATGACGTCTGTGCCTTGCAGCCGAGGCGCCCAGTCCTCGACCTCGGCTTTTTCCAGGCGTCGCTCCAGGGTTCTGCGCCAGGACGGCACCAGCGGCAGGGCCAGGCATTCACGCAACAGCTCGGGCTCCACGCGCTTGTCGAACAACACCGCAGAAAGACGGCTGAGCGACCAATCGACATGAGTGCGCTCCACCACCTGCAGCCGGTCTCCCACGCCAACGACGCCTTCCTGCAGAACCCGGTAATACCAACCGGTACGGCCGGACTGCTGCACCCGCAGCGCCAGGTTGGCAACGCCGAAGCGATCACTCAGTTTCCAGCACGGCATGCGCCCCTGGGAAACCTGCAGCAGGGCCGACCCCGCACGTATGAGGTCGCCCAGACAGACGTCATCTTCGGTCCAGCCCGTGGTGCTGAAATTTTCGCCGAAAGCACCGGGCTGCATCAGCAGTGGATGCTCGCCCAACTCGGCCAGCCAGGCGGCGTAGTGTTCACGCGGATAGTGGTGGATGGCCTTTTCCACGCCGCCATGCACCCGCAGGTCGCCCTGCTCGTCTCCGGCCAGCCCCAGCGTGGTCACCGCCAGTGCTTCCTGGCGTGGCGCCTTGGCAATGCCACTGCGCGAGCCAGGCCGGGTGAAAGGCTCGGCACGGCCGGTCAGCAATGCATCGAGTTGCAGGCTGTTCATGCGGCCTCCGGGGGTTGATGTTCGCGGCAGATCAATTTGGCATCACTTGACTGCAGCGGCTCCTGAGTCAGACCGCAGAACGGCTGGCCATCGACCTTCTGGTGAAAGCGGCAGCTACCACAGAGACCGAAGCCCGGCACATCGGTGTCGCGCTGAATTTCCCGCAGAAGGTCGGTCAGCAGGGTTTTCAACTGCCCGCCACGTGCGCCCAGGCGCTCTTCGCCGGCAGCAAGGAAATCCGGCGGCAGCAGCGTCTGCAGCAGCGCCCAGGCCAGATCGGTGAGCGCCAGGTGCACGCTGCGCTTATCGCGTGCGTCCTGCGTCTTGATGATCAGCCCCTTGCCTTCCAGCGCCTTGAGCGACTGCGACACCGTGCCCTTGGTCAGGCCGAGGTAATCGGTCACCCCCAGCGGTGTATTCGAATAGTGGTTGCAGCGCGCCAGGTACATCAGCGCACTGAGCTGGATGGGCTGCAACTCGGCCAGCAGCGGGTGCTGGCGAAACCAGATACGGGTCAGGCTGGAAAGTCTTTCGAGCAGATCGAAGAGAGTCGTGTCGGTCATGTATCACTCCTGTCGAAACATAGTATCGACTAAACACCATATTGACAAAGATCGATTTGAGCGTAGCCTGTGATTCAGTATCGATTCGATACCAAATTGACGAACAGGAGATTGACCATGACTCAAGCACGCTTCTATCACGCCGGTTGCCCCGTCTGCGTATCGGCCGAACAGACCCTGTTGAACCTGCTGGCTCCAGAGGTGAAGGTGGAGATCGTTCACCTCGGCGAACAGGCCACCCGAGTGGCGGAAGCCGAACAGGCCGGGGTCAAGTCGGTCCCCGCACTGGTGGTCGAAGGCCAGGTACTACACCTGAACTTCGGCGCTTCCATCGACGACCTGAAGTAATCCAGAGCGTGCGAGACGTCCTGCGGCGTCTCGCTCCCCAGCGAGGAGAAACGATATGAAAGTGAATGTTTTCGATACCCACGTACGTACGCGTGACGGCCGCTACTTGCACTTCGATGTACTGATCGAGGGTAACGACCAAGGGCGAGCCAACCAGTTCGCCCAGGACTGGATGGCCGAACGCGGCCTGCAAGGCGACGATATCGAACAAAGCCGCTGCCAGTTCTGCCACAGCGAGCCCGCACACCCCGAAGTCGCTGCGGCCATCGGCAGCAAAGGCTATTTCATCATTCCTCTGCAAGGCTGCTAGGAGACACCCCATGAACGCATATCGTCCCTTGAACTGCGATCTGCACGACTACCTGGAAATTGCCTGCATGCATGGCTATCGCTTGCTGATCGAACGACTCGAAGGTCCGAGCGTCGAGGCCAGGGCGCTGACCACGCGCACGACAGCCAGCAAGGAAGAATTTCTGGTGGTGCAAGGCGACACCGGCCAGCAGGAGCTGCGCCTGGATCGGTTGCTGGCCATCACCCCGCTCAACACCGGCGCCAGCTTCGGCCGGATCGTGCTGGCTGACAGTTACTGCGCCGTCTGAGTGCCTCTCGTCTGCCTGAAACCAGGCCGCATTGCCATCCGAGGATTAATCGCCCATGCCCATCTTTCGACTCACCATCCGCCATGACGATCAGTTGCTTGGGCACTTCGAGTCCGATCTGCCTGCGGCACTGCAGGCCATCCGGAAAATCTCTGCCAGCCTGAGCGAGTCAGGGTACAGTCTCGACCTGCTCGTGGCGCACAGCGAACGGCGCCTGCTGGAAAGTGGCCCTGACGGCGTGCGCATGATCAGCCGGGAGCCACTGTTCGTCCCTGAATCTCTCGAGCAGTACCTAGACAGCGCCCCCTGACGAAATCACCTTGCGGATTGGATAGACGCGGCATGCAGCATTGCGATTACCTGATTATCGGCGCCGGCATTGCCGGCGCTTCGACCGGCTATTTTCTCGCCCGCCACGGCAGGACGCTCCTGCTCGAACGTGAAGCGCAGCCCGGTTATCACGCCACCGGCCGCTCGGCCGCACTGTACACCGTGGCCTACGGCACGCCGCAGGTCCGCGCGCTGACGGCCGCGAGCCGCGCCTTTTATGACGCACCGCCAGCCGGTTTCGCCGAACATCCCTTGCTGGCACCGCGCGGCGAGCTAGTGGTGGATTTCAGCGGTGACGCCGCCGAGTTGCAGCGCCAGTACGCGCAAGCCCGCGAGCATGTCACCGAGGCTCGCCTGCTCGGCGCTGACGAGGCCTGCGCGCTGGTGCCTGTGCTGCGTCGTGAGCGCGTGCATGGCGCACTGTTCGACCCCAGCGCCGCCGATATCGATACTGCAGCGCTGCACCAGGGTTACCTGCGTGGCATCCGCCAGCAAGGCGGAGAGGTTCACTGCAACCGCGAAGTGCTGACGATCACCCGCCACGCTGGCGGCTGGCAGGTGGATTGCGCCGGGCAAAGCTACTACGCGACCGTGCTGATCAATGCCGCCGGTGCCTGGTGCGATGAGATCGCGCACCTGGCCGGGCTGCCCGGCATCGGCCTGCAGCCCAAACGACGTGCGGCCTTCACCTTTGACGGTGCACCGGGCATCGACTGCCAGGCCTGGCCGGCGTTGGTAAGCCTGGATGAGTCCTTCTATTTCAAACCCGATGCCGGCCTGCTGTTGGGCTCACCCGCCAATGCCGACCCGGTGGCGCCGCATGACGTGCAACCGGAAGAGCTGGATATCGCACTGGGCATCCATCAGATCGAGGCACACACCACCCTGCAGATTCGCCGCCCGGCGCACACCTGGGCCGGCCTGCGTAGCTTCGTCGCCGACGGCGATCTGGTCGGCGGCTTCGACACTCACGCCGATGACTTCTTCTGGGTAGCAGCACAGGGCGGCTATGGCATCCAGACCAGCGCAGCCATGGGCCAGGCGTGCGCAGCCTTGATCCGTCGACAGCCGCTGCCGGAACACCTGGTAAAAGCCGGCCTTGACGAGGCGATACTCAGCCCGCGGCGCCTGCTGGGCTGAGCAGTTGGCAGATTCTTAGCCACCAGCGGCCTCGGTTTTTGCGGGCACCTGCCGCTCTCGGCACACTCGACTCCAACCCCGATCCCGCCCTCAGCGATCAGGTAGCAGCCATTCTGCTACGACAGGACCGCCGGGCAGCAGGGTCCGGCGCGGCAGCAGCCAGCAGTACGTTTTCAGCACACGCTGGGGCAGATCCTTGGTTACAGACTCGCAAAGTGTTCGTAGAGTATCGTCGCGCCGACGAGCACCAGCACAACGCCACCGACGATCTCGGCACGCTTGCCGACCAGTTGCCCCAGCATACGCCCTAGCAACATGCCCAATGTCACCATCAGGGTGGTGGCCAGACCGATACAAATTGCTGCGACCACGATGTTCACCTCGACAAAGGCCAGGCTCACGCCAACGGCCAGCGCGTCGATGCTGGTGGCCACGGCAGTGACGAACAAGACCCAGAAGGAATAGCGCGAGGGTTTGTCTTCAGGCGCGTCGTCATCGGCGCCTAGACCGGCATGGATCATGTGCAGACCAAGTCCGACCAGCAGTACGAAGGCGATCCAGTGATTCCATTCAAGAACGAAACGACTGGCCGCCTGGCCGATCAGCCAACCGATGATTGGCGTGAGGGCCTCAATGCAGCCGAAGATCACACCGGCGCGCAGGGCTTCAGCAAAGCGGGGTTTATGCAGACCCGAGCCCTTGCCGATGGCTGCAGCGAAGGCATCCGTCGACATGGCGAAAGACAGAAGAACTAGCGAAAGAGGATTCAAGGGAAACTCCAACCGGGCATGAGTCAACGACAAGTCACTGCGCGCCCGACCAGGCACAGGACAGTCGTTGGTCTCACCAATCCCAGCGGATGCATTGGCCACGGCAGGTTGCCGAGAATGTTGACCAATGCGCCGACGCTAGCGCGACGGCAGGCTACTCCCCAAAGAAGGGCGCAGGGTAACCCCATATGCCCCGAGAAGGAAGTGGCGGCGCGCCAAATTGCTCAGCAGTAGCCGATGCCGCCATCCAGGAATCAGGTCTCCACACCCTGCTCGAGGGGTTTCTCGGACTCCTCCTGCTGCGCCTCGGCGTCTTGCTCCTTCTCGTCCTTACCCAAGGCGCGATTGGTGGACTCCTGCAGAGAGTCCACCTGGCGGTTGACCTCATCGACCACTTCGCCGACCGAGTCGTTGATCAGCGCCTGCGCTTCCTTCTTCGCCTCCTCAGCGAGTTTCTGCGCTGACTGTTCGGCCGCATCGCAGCCGACCAGCGTTATCAACGCCAGGCCCAGTACGGCAGGCGCGAGTCGGTTTTTCCAGTGTGCGTGCATCATGCTTCTCCTGTTTCGAGGGCCCGACCAGACGCTCTGCATGGCCGGTCTAAAGTCCGTGATCAGATCTGCGCGGGCGGCTGGCCGCGGGTCTTGTACAGCGACAGCAGCACGCCACCGATCAGCAGGCCCAGGGTCACACTCAGGGACACCGCCGCCGGGATCTTGCCGATGATGCCGACCAGGAAGATCTTCGCGCCTATGAACACCAGCACCAGCGCTAGCGCGTACTTGAGGTAGGCGAAGCGGTGGATCAGCGCGGCCAGGGCGAAATACAAGGCACGCAGGCCGAGGATGGCGAAGATGTTCGAGGTGTAGACGATGAACGGATCCTGAGTGATGGCGAAGATCGCCGGCACGCTGTCGATGGCGAACACCAGGTCGGCGCACTCGATCAGGATCAGCGCCAGGAACAGCGGCGTTACCCACAGCACGCTGCGGCCCTTGCCATCGTCCTGACGGACGAAGAAGCGCTGGCCATGCAGATTCTCGGTCACGCGCAGGTGTTTGCGCAGGAACTTCACCAGCACGTTGTTCTGCAGATCAGGCGCATCGTCGAGCTTGGAGAACAGCATCTTCACGCCGGTGAAGAACAGGAAGGCGCCGAACACGTAGAGGATCCAGGCGAACTCGTGGATCAGCGCGGCGCCCAGGCCGATCATGATCGCCCGAAGTACCAGCACGCCCATGATTCCCCAGAACAGCACCTTGTGCTGGTACTGCCGTGGAATGGCGAGAAAGCTGAAGATCATGGCCATGAGAAACACGTTGTCCATCGACAGCGATTTCTCGATCAGAAAGCCGGTGAGGTAATCCATGCTGGCGTCGCCGCCCTTCTGGAAGAACACCCAGACGCCGAACAGCAGACCCGCGGTGATGTAGCCAGCGGACAGCAACAGGCTCTCGCGCACACCGATTTCGCGGTTATCGCGATGCAGCACGCCAAGGTCGAAGGCCAGCAGGGAGATGACGACAGCGATGAAGACCAGCCACAACCAGGTGGCCGTGCCGAGGAAATCGGCGAAGAGAAACGGTTCTAGGGCAGTCATGAGCCCCTCCTACAGTCAGATTGAACAGACTGTGATCCGACATCGCGGGGTTAACCGCCAGAGGGGCCCGGTATCACGGGCGCAACGATACTCAGGCCGCGAATGCCGCTCAACGAGACGACTTTTGCAAAGTATTTCATGCCAGGTGATCTGCCTGCGGCGCCAAAGCGCCCGGCCAGAGCGGTAGCCGAGCGTTTTCAGAACAGCCCGAGCTGCCCGTCCACCAGCCGCTCGAACTCGCCTCCGACGAACGGCAGGATGGCATCGGCCACAGGCTTCAACTGGCGACTGATGTAATGTTCGTAGTCCACTGGAGACAGCAGACACTCCAGCGGTTGCGGCCCGCCCGTGGTGATCAGGTAGCTGATCCAGCCGCCGCGCTGGTACTGCAAGGGCCTGCCAAGATGCTGGTTGTGCTCGTCGGCCAGGCGCGCAGCACGCACGTGTGGCGGTACGTTGCGCTGATAGTCATCGAGGCGCCGACGCAGGCGCTTGCGGTAGACCAGTAGCTCGTCCAGCTCGCCCGCCAGGGTGCGTTTGACGTAGTCGCGCACGTAGTCCTCGTAGGCCTGACCGGCGAACACCAGACGGTACAGCTCCTGCTGGAAGCGCTGGGCCAGCGGCGACCAGTCGGTGCGTACCGTCTCCAGCCCCTTGAATACCATTCGTTCGCTGCCATCGACGGCTCGCACCAGGCCGGCGTAGCGTTTTTTGCTGCCCTCTTCGGTGCCACGGATGGTGGGCATGAGAAAACGTCGATAGTGGGTTTCATACTGCAACTCCAGCGCGCTGGTCAGGCCGTATGCCTGCTGCAGATGCTCACGCCACCAGGCGTTGACCTTGCTCACCAAGCCACGACCGATCCGCGCGGCAGCTTCCTCGCCATGTGCACGACCGAGCCAGACGAAGGTGGAGTCGGTATCGCCGTAGATCACCGCATGCCCCTCGGCTTCGATCAGTTCGCGCGTGCGCTTCATGATCTGGTGCCCACGCAGGGTGATCGACGAAGCCAGACGCGGATCGAAGAAGCGGCAGCCGCTGGAACCGAGCACGCCGTAGAACGCGTTCATGATGATCTTCAGAGCCTGTGACAAGGCTGCATTGCCGTCACGCTTGGCCACCTCTCGCCCCTGCCAGACACGCTCGACGATGGCCGGCAGACAATGCCGGGTACGCGAGAAGCGCGCGCCGCGAAAGCCCTCCACCGAGTGTTCGTCATCCGGCTGGTGCAAGCCTTCGACCAGGCCCAGCGGGTCGATCAAAAAGCTGCGGATGATCGACGGATACAGGCTCTTGTAGTCCAGTACCAGCACCGAGTCGTAGAGACCGGGGCGCGAATCCATGACGAAGCCACCGGGGCTGTTTTCGCCGCGAATGTCGCCGAGGTTCGGCGCGACGAAACCCAGGCGATGCATGGGCGGCAGGTACAGGTGGGTGAAGGCGGCCACCGAACCGCCACTGCGGTCGGCCGCCAGGCCGGTGACGCTGGAGCGTTCCAGCAGGAAGGCGAGCAGGTCGGTATGGGCGAAGATGCGCGTGACCAGTTCGCAGTCCTTGAGGTTATAGAGAGCCAGCGCCGGCTTGTCCTCGTCGAACATGCGCTGGATCTCGTCCATCCGCGCATAGGGCGTGCCGATGGCCTTGCCTTCGCCGAGCAGCGTCTGCGCCACCGACTCCAGGCTGAACGACGAGAAGCTCCAGGTCGCCGAGCGCAGCGCTTCGATACCGTCGATGATCAGCCGCCCGGCCGCCTCGGCGAAGTAGTGCTGGCTGCTGTTGTGCTGGCGCCAGCCCATCACGTCGCCGCCACGCCCCAGAATCAGTGGCACCTTGAGTTGCTCGGCGTGTTCACGCAGCACGCGCAGGTCGAACTGCACCAGGTTCCAGCCGATGATGGCGTCCGGATCGTGCCGCTGCAGCCAGTCATTCAGCCGTTCGAGCAGCACCTTGCGGCTGTCGCAGTACTCCAGGTCGAAGTCGACGATGCTGGCATCACCATTGGCCGGGCCGAGCATGTACACCTGGCGCTGGCCGCAACCTTCCAGGGCGATGGAATACAACTCGCCACGGGCGCTGGTCTCGATATCCAGCGACACAAGGCGCAGCGCCGGGCGGTAATCAACGGCGGGCTTGAGCGACTTGCAGAGCAGACTGCCGTCTTCCTGCAAAGCGCCCTCGAAGCTGACGGAGGCGGTGATGAAGCGCTCCATCAGGTAGCGATCCGGCGGACGGATATCGGCCTCGTAAACGTCCACGCCGACCTGACGCAGCTTCTTCTCCAACTGCAGCAGCTGGCGGTACTGGCGGCAGTACAATCCCAGCACCGGGCGATGCTTGAAGTCGCGCAATGCCAGCTCACGCAGCTCGACACCTGGCTCGGTGCGCAGCAGCGGTTCGGCCCAGGCACGCTGCTCGACAGGGATGAAAGCCACCGAGTCCTGGCACGGCAGGCGTATCTGGCGTGGGCCGGCATCGGTGGCCAGCCAGAAGGCCACCTCGGTGCCCTCCGGCGTGTCGCGCCAATGGCGGCTGAGCACAAAGCCTTGCTGGGGTTGCGTCATTGGGATTGGGTCACGGGTTGCACGGCAGATCATGGGCAGCCTGTAGGAGCGGCTTTAGCCGCGAAAGTCGCCGCTAAAGCGCCTCCCACAGGATTAGGCGCCTCAAACTGGCAAGCCATTCTACGCGAGCAGTTACAATGGCGCCTTTTCCGCGGAATAACGCGATGAGCCACACACCTCCCTACGGCATCGGTGATGCGTCCTACCAGGCCGCAGGCGGCATCGACGGCCTGCGCCGACTGGTCGACGACTTCTACCGGCTGATGGACGAACGCCCCGAGGCCGCTTCCCTGCGCGCCCTGCACCCAGCCGACCTGAGCGCCCCGCGCGACAAGCTGGCGTGTTTTCTCAGCGGCTGGCTGGGCGGGCCGCGCCTGTTCGCTGAAAAATACGGCAGCATCAGCATCCCGGCCTTCCATTCGCAATGGCCGATCGATCAGGCGCTGGCCGAAAGCTGGCTGAGCTGCATGGCCGGCGCCGTCGCCCTGCAGGGCTATGCGCCCGCCTTCGCCGACTACCTGCTGATCCAACTGCGCGTGCCCGCCGAACGCTCGGTGCAAGCCAGCCAAAACCGCCACCGCAAGGAAACCTGACATGAATGACGAACTGATCATCGAAGACCTGCAACCCGGCGACGGCAAGGCCGTGGTCAAGGGCGCCCTGATCACCACCCAGTACCGTGGCTGGCTGGAGGACGGCAGCGAGTTCGACTCCTCCTACTCGCGCGGCAAACCCTTCCAGTGCGTGATCGGTAGCGGCCGGGTGATCAAGGGCTGGGACCAGGGTCTTTATTAGTGACAACGCACAACTTGTTACATTTTCCGACGAACGGTAGCTGCATTTATTTACAGTAGCAAAGTCACCACAGCCCGCGTATTTACTAGGTTTTATAAAACATAACCTCCCAAGTTGCTCTGAAAGTTTCATTCTAAAGCAACTTTTTTGCCTCGGAAGTTGAAATAATACTTGACAAAACGCACTTTATAGTTTATAATCATAGATGGATAAATAGAAATTTATTCGCCCCTTCTAGTTCCTTCTAAAGAATTCCTTGTAATACTGCTGTTAACACTAACAGCCCCCCCCTATTCAAATAGTTCCTTATATTTGATATCAAAGCCTCAGGCTTCTTCTACCTGTCTGAGGCAATTTGCCGGCATTACATATTTTCTCCTATCTATGTAAATGTTGGCCCAATTTCTAAAAGCCCCTAATCTATGGGGCTTTTTTATTGCTTAAAATTCGTTATTTGAACAACATTTATCTATTAATAACCTAATGGAGGGAAGACTATTGTCAAAATTTACTAAAAATTGTATTTGGTGTAACACCCAATACGTATTCGAACGAAGCTCTAAGAAGACGTGCAGTGATGCTTGTTCTATAGCGTTTAGGCGTTGGGTAGATGGCCTAAATGTTAATAACACCATTGGCTTTGCTTATTTAGAAGCCATCCAACTGTTTGGGGGAAGCCACCCTAATAGAAAGTATGGGGAAAATGTATGAAACCGACTCAATGCTTTGTGTGCAATAAGCCTCTGACACAGCCAACAACAGGCCGACCACGCACTACTTGCAGTACTTCATGTAGGTTGAGGTTGTTCTACCAGCGCCAGCGAGTAAAAGAATTCCTTGAGAAACTTCTACTTTCCTCAGACAGCAACCAAATAAAAGAAATCGAATCACAATTAACCAGAAAGGAGAATCATCATGTCCATCAGAGATGGTCATCATCAGCGCTTAACCCTCAACCTTCCAACCGGCTTATTCAATCGGTTGAAACGAGCTGATTTAGGAAAATCAATTCCTGCACTGATCACACAACTATTGAAATCTCACCTCACTGACCTAGAGCTGAAAGAGGAATTCTATAAATTGAATAATAGAACCATCAATTAAATTAGATAATTCTTATCGATTAAAACCTTTGCATCCACTAGCAAGGTGAGATACAAAGCCATACGACACAGAGTCACATGGCCATAAGACATGAAGTCCGCTGGCCAACGGACACAGAGTCCGCATAGTAATAATGATATTAGTAATAATGATAATATTAAAAAGAAAGAGCATATGTCTATTTCGCTCGATGCTCTCGCTCATAGACATATTAGCAATAAAGAATAAAAAGCATAAAGCAAAAGCCCGACACTAAATATGACGATATCTAAAAAACCAATTGCAGTTCGCCAATTACATAGAGTCGTGTCCAGGTCTTTTTAGTTTTTATTCTTATTCAACAGCAATAAGAAACATAGATACACGTCAAGATGGCGTACGCACTCCAATCAAAGAGGATTAGAGAATGAAAATTAACTTAAATGAAAGAGCACAGAAAGAACTGATTGAATTACGTACTGTCATGGGAAACCATGCATTCCAACATATTATCAATATTCTGATCAGTGAAGCTCACAAAAACAACGTCGTCCCACTACATGAGGAGAATTCAAAACATGGCAACAGAAGTTTTTGCACAAACTAAAAAAGAAATCGACAGCTATCTGTACGCATACAAGAATATTCTGTCTGCTGTTGGGTTTGTGAACCTATACACTGGCGAGACAATCAAACTGAGTGCAGAGCAAAAAATTATTTGGCTCTACATACTTTCTCAGTACAAGTTCTTCAAAGATGAAGAAAAACTATATTTCGAAAATCAAGCAGATATTGCTTTGGCTTGTGGCGTGTCAGAAAAAACAGTTTCACGCTTTATCAACACCCTATCTGATGCAGTTGATGAAAACGGGAAGAAAGTCGGCAGCGGTTATCTCCAGATCAATCAAACCCGTATATTTGGTGGTCGCAAGTCGAATAGTTACACTCTACTCAGAGACCTAGTGTTGGTACAGCCCGAGAAGGCATCAAATAAGCCCGTAGAAGCGTTTTCAAGCGAATCTAATGCAGACGTAGCACCTATACTAGAAAGCCCCTCTAAAGAGCTTATAGAACGATATATTGAAAATAACAATTCTGCTGGTGAAGAGTGGGCCACGGAATCCATTCCATTCGATGACACACCGGCTTGGATCGTTGATTCAGAGGATGATGGAAGTATTGCAGATGCTAGAGATTATGTAGCAGAGAGTTTGATTGACAATGCAAGCAGGCCGCAAATCCGTTATGAATCGAACGGAAAATCGGCTAATGAGCAGCACGCAGATAAAACCAATCAAACTAATAAGCGAGTAAGCAACGGCTGCGCGCTGTATGAAATTAAAGGGGAGCTACACACGTTAGAAAATGGGCACCTTGTACCGGCATCTGCTATAGACATAGCCTTGTTTGAAACAGGACTACCATTCTAGCCTTATCCTGCTAGTCGCGCTAAAAGTTAAAAAACCACTAAGGAATTTGACTTCGCAAGAAATCAATACCACGGGCAATTATTGCCTACAAATCAACAAGAGAGGATATATAAATATGCAATTTTTCGTATTAAACAATGATGTCATTACTGGTGTTATTCACACGAACATGGAAATGCACCTCAAATCAGCCAGATATATTCCAACTACAAAGGAATCATTGGCGACCTATCAGAAATGGTTGGCAAGCAATCCAAGCCAACAGCCCACCATTGCCGACATTTTCAGCAGCACAAGCAATCCAAGCACTAAAGCCAGTGTTAGCAAGCCATTGAGCAAGCCAGCAGCAAAATCAAATAGAGCAGCACTGACTAAGCAATTTCAACAATTCATTAACAAGCGCTAATCACATAGGAGAAATATAAATGAGTAAAACAATTATCAATAATCAGGAAGTGACTGTTAAGCAACCTACAATGTTTAGCGCTGAGGAACTGAAACGCCTACAGGATGAAGCTTGCCAACAATGGCTCGCAGCTCCAGGGAGTACAACATTCACAATCACAGAATCCAGTTTCATGATTGCCTGTCAGAGAATGGCATCGCTGATCAAGGACGGTTATGAGCACGACACGCACGGCTATCACTCAATCAAGCCATTCATCATTCCGTTTGTTAAGAAACAAGAGGAAATCGACAAAGATTTGGAAGTGGTCAAAGCCAACGTCAAGACAAAATATGAGAATAAGATTCGGGATGAAGTGGAACAGGCGAAAACCAACCTAATCGCACAGCGGCGCGCCACCATTGAAAGAAAAGAAAGGGAAAAACAAGAAAAAGCAGAACAAAAATTGATGGATGAGCTTGAAAAAGAAGCAGCAGAACTGTTCGACAATTACCTGAATTTCAATACCCCCTGAGAACAGAGGGAATCACGGGTAATAACATGGGGGAAACTTAGGGGGATTCATTCTTGAATATCCCTCCCTCCCCTCCTATCACGCCAACAACTAGGCTACAGCCCGCATTCTTTCTGCTATTGCTTGATCTTGTGTTAAGCAAAATCCTCCCCTCTCTGCTTGTTTGTGTTGTGTGTCGGCAGATGCTGTCGTGTCTGGCTCGGCTTTTCTGTACTGATCTACTTGGCCGGCTGGTTAATCCCCTGGGAACCCCTGGATCATCCAAGGCTTCACCCGTTCATCTAGCCGCACCAGTTAGGGTATGCCTAGGCTGGCACACCCTGGCACACCTTCTATCCGTACCATTAAATAGCCCTTTACCACTCATACTGATACATGTACCATTAACCTATCTAAAGTGGCACACCATGGTGGTGTACCTGTTACAGAGGATCGGTCATGTTCATTCGGGCTTATTTGCGTGCATCCACTTCAGAGCAAGATGCTTCCCGTGCCAAGCAACAGTTGATCGACTTCACCAATGAGCGTGGTAAGAAGATCGCCAGCTTCTACACAGAGAACGAATCTGGTGCATCCCTCAAGCGCCCGGAGCTGTTCCGCCTGCTGGATGATTGCCAAGCTGGTGACGTCCTGTTGATAGAGCAGGTAGACCGCCTGAGCCGCCTCACAGATGCCGACTGGCAGCGCCTGCGCACCGAGATAAAGAATCGTGGCGTGCATGTGGTCGCCCTTGACCTCCCCACCAGTCACAGCGCCCTTACAGACGTGACACATGCCGACCAATTCACGGCCCGCATGCTATCGGCCATCAACGATATGCTCCTTGATATGCTGGCTGCTGTTGCCCGCAAGGATTACGAAGACCGTCGCCGCCGTCAGGTTCAGGGCATCGAACAGGCCAAGGCTGATGGCAAATACACTGGCCGTCCGGTTGACGAAGCCCTGCATAAGAAGATCAGTGCATTGCTCAAGGATGGTAAATCCATCCGCACCATCGCTGACCTGCTGGGATGCTCTCCGACTACAGTTCAGAAGGTGCGCAAAGCCACTGTTTAGCCTCATACAGCGCTTTTCTGTCACACCCACCACATAGGCTAAACGCGCTGTAAACGCCTTATAGAGGCCTTATAGAGGCTTTCTACAATCCTGTGATATTTGGGGATTATAAAAAAAGAAGAACGGGAGAGTTATCCACACCGTTAAGCCCGACTCCCGTAACACCAAAGCAGCAGTTTGCTGTGCTCACAGGTGTAATTCCCTGCTGTGATATTTTTCCTGCCCAGTGCAGGGCTTGCACGTTTAGCTGTACCTTTGTTCGCGGGCAATGGGTGGGGGGAGATTATGAAGAAAGGGAAAAAAGAAACCATATTTAGAGTTTGCAAGCTTTGCCAGAGAAGCAGGAAGCTTAGTAGGTCTCACATACTGCCTAGGTCTTTTTATCGGCGGGTAAAGGGGGCCGATCCGCAGATTTACGCCATAACCGCTGGCCCCAATCCGACTGCAAGGCAAACAAATGGCGATCAGATTCAGCATCTGCTTTGCGAGGAGTGCGAGGGTTTCATATGTAAAACATATGAAGACTACGGCACCCAGCTATTTGTCGACCCCACTCAAATAACCGAGAACGCTGATAACGTCTACATACTCAGATTTCAGTATGAAAAATATTACCTGTTTATAATCAGCATCATATGGCGCGCAGCCGTATCAACACTCGACGCATTCAAAGCACTACACCCGCTTGCCTCAGCCGAAAAAGTACTTAGACACTGCCTATTGCGGCACACACTAGAGGCAACCTCTGATACAGATATACGCCTAGATGACTTCATAAAAATCACTACCCTCAGGTTGACGGACCCTACAGGTCAGATACCTCAAGACGTACTCGATAGAATTATGTATGGATTGAACCTAGAGCGAGGCGAGAGTATTGAAGAAGGATTGCATTTTTACCTCGTCATTGATGGCTACTTAATTGTAATAAGCATGTTCCCCCCAAGGTCTGAGACTGCTAAACGCTGGGAGCCGAGAGGAAAGCTACGAAACAGGAAGCATTTAAAGATACCTAAAGTACCGTATTACGAGCTTTCTCAAATACGTGAAGGTATAGAGTCAATAGCCAATGCACGAGACACCAACGGCAGACACCCCAGCTTGTAGACCACCCCGAGCTTTACCATACAGCGAGCATAGAAAGGGGCAGTTTCCTGCCCCCAGCCACTCAGAACTCAAAAGCAAGCTGCGTTCCTGGCGGACGACGCCAGTGCTCGCAAACGCTTTCCCAACGCCCAAAGCGGAAACGGGTGTAGGGATTCACGTGAACAGTTTTGATACGTGAGTGAAGGTGCCGGCGTGGCCGGCGACGACGCTGACGCTGGGTCATTGGACATCTCCTAGAGATAGCCCGACCGGTAGCGGGACGCTCGATTTCCTCGCTTTCCTATTGACCTTTCGGCCGATAACGGCCTAAAAAGGTTGTACGAGGTTGTAGCAATCCTTAGAATCTCGTGCCCCTTTTGCTCCTAGTCGAGTGAAGGTTGTGCAGTCTTTGAGATTGAGTTTCCTAGGCCCGTCTCTTTGACCGCTTCAAGTAAAGCTCTGGCCCGCAAGGGTCAGGGCTTTTTTATTGGCACAAAAAATGCTGCCACTAAAAATTGTCACTGCATCCCGTGCAACTTTCAAGCTATTTTTACTGTACGGCTACACAGTGCTTTTTGACGCTGGTAAACCACCGCTTCCAGTAAACAGGTCTAATACCTCTAGCACTGGTCACATTCGGCGGTAGACGCATAGTAACAGCAATAGCCAGCCAAATTGCACAGAGCACGGCACAGCCGATGAACACACCGCTCAAGCCGGCAGACAGGCAACACAACTCGCTGAACTATCCTGATTACAAGCCCTCCCAGATCAGGACAAAACTCAGTCGCCCATGACGGCGCCACTGCCTCCCGGCGATACCCCTCCCCCAGCCACCCGTCGCACTGGTAGCATCCGGCTATCGCAGGTAACGCACAGGATTGGGCACGATGGATTGGCTAAAGCAGCATTGGAAAGGGACGGCATTGTGGGTCAGTGGTATCGTTGCCACCGTGATCGTCGAAAGAATTATCAGCAGTTTTTTGGATGTCGGGATTTTTCCGAAGGTCTTTTCGATCCTAGCAACACCATTAACCTTACCGCTCTGGCTGGTTGCCGTAATGGGGGTCGCGGTTCTCGCAGGACTCGCCTTATCGGCTCGCATCCTATTGGACGCTCCAAAACTTACTGATGCTCAGCGGCTCATCCTCGTACTGATATCCACGCTCAATCAAAACGGTAGACCCTCCGGCAAAGCCACAATCAGAGTGCTGATGGGCGGGAGCCAACTCTCACAATTGATAGTTGAAGCTGCGGTAGATGTGTTGACCGAAAAAGGCCTTATTGATTGGAATTGGCAATTTGTTGATGAAGCGTACGCAACCCTGACACCCAGAGGCCGTGCGTATCTGTTAAAGACTTGGAATGAGCCGGTGAAAACCCAACCAAAAAACTTGCGCTAAACTGTATTTAGTGTGTAATCATGGCCCCCTGAGAGAAAAGTCTGTAGTCACTCACCGGCAGGGGGCGTTGGTGCAATACCATCGCAAGGGTATGAAGAGTAAGTTGCACGCCCACAGTTCCGTCGAACCTAACTAGAACGCAACGGATACGCCCCAAGGGGTGGAGTAGTTGGGAACCACGCTAGCAAGCCCTGTCAGGGCGCCCCTTTCACGCTAGCGTTCCTGTCATATATCAGGCCAATCGTGTTCTCAATCGCCATGAGAATGTGCGGAAGGTTAGACCTATGGTTACGTCTTAGGCAGGGTGATCCTGTATGGCGTTTCCTGGGGATCGTCTACCTTCCAATGTGTAACTCATCGCCATAAGGGATTGTAGCCATACAGGCAGGCAAGCTTATTCCTCTCCATCTTCATAGAGCCACTGACTAGCCTCACCTTCGTCAATCTCTCCCTGCTGCGCCTGTATGTCGGCTATGGGGGCACTTTGTCGCCGGGGATTTTCGACATCTTTCCGATAGCTCGGCTAGACACGCCTGTTCGCCGTAGCTAGCCTCTAGCCATCGGCGCGCACGTTCTGATGTGTCTTTGAGAGTAAGTCCTCAGCCTAAAGTCCGTGCTGTCTATAGTTTGTCGTTGCAGGGAGCATACCGTGACCCCAAATACTAGAGCATGTATTGCTTATATTACTGCTTGCCTATCCGGCTCAAGGGCATCGTCAATTTATGACTACTCACAGTCGAAGCATATAAATATAAGTGGAACTGTAAGCAATGGAAAAATCAATATCTATGATTACGACAGAGGCTGCCATGTTTCAGGATCACCAACTAGCCTATATGATTACGGCAATAGCGCACACATCCAATTAACAATAAACAACAACAACTTTAAAGGCTACGATTACCACACAAGCAGCCACTTTAGCGGACAAATAAAAGGAAGAGCAATCTCAATTTACGATTACCAAACCTCTTCCCACTATAATTTTACTACTTAAGATTGCATTAACACACCACACACTAACAAAGCCTCACCCAGCGTCAAGCCTTTTATAGGGCAACACATTTAATTGAAATGATTTTTTGCTCTAGTCCTTTCAGGCGAGGGATTCATTTTGAACAATGATCTTGATTTATTAAACTCTCTCGCTCTAGACATAGATAGCGCCATCGATAATGAAAGAGCTGATTTACTGATCATTTTATCTGATCAAATTAATCGTCTTACAAAAGACGAGAAAGCGGGATCTGACAACCTCAGAAGCACTTTAACGTTCTATCTTTCGAATATATATCAGTTCCTTGGGGCGCGCAGTGGTGACATTTGGGAAAACCCTGATTATGCAAATGCGATCATTTGTCACAGAAAGTTTTATAGATTTAAGGAATACACTGAGAATATTTTGCACAAGGTTCAAATCAACCACGCAAATTCTCTTGAATATTTATGCAGGGTATTTGAGGCTATTCCTTTATGGAAGAAAGGCATAGTTAATCCGGGCGAACCGCAAGAGGTTGGGCTATATAGATTGGCAAGCGGACTTTTGAATTTGTCTGGCCACCTCTATGATGACTCACACACCTACTACTATCAGCTCTATTCTTATAAATACTTAAAAGCACTAAAGTCAAAAGGGTTCTTTTATCATTCAGGCATACAGTCTAGTCTTGCAGCAGGAAGCGGCTCTTTAACTTCAAAGTTCCTTGAGCATGTACAGGATTCATTTGATTCCGCCCCCGACTTATTAGGGCACGATTACACGCCAAGACATGCTAAAGAAGAAATGAGATATCGAGCATGGTGTAAAGATAATGTGCTATTTTTGAACCCATTAAATGATCTTGATTCTGCCTGGGTTGTAGATCATGACGTTCTTAGCTTTCCTCCATATAGAACTCCCGTTTCTCAAGGCCCTTATCTCTCTGCATCATTTTCCTCTATGAAAAACGAATTTTGCTATTATCGCCACGTTTTCTATGAAGGAACAACCAAGCAATACAAAAGATTCATCGATAAAGACAAGTACCTTACAGACACTCTAGACGGAGTAATCTATGAGGGTCACATTGAGAAAGTAAAAAGCGCACTAAGAGGATGCTTTAGCGTCTTAGATAAAATATCAAGATTACTTGACAAATATTACAACCTGAACAGCAAGAATATTGCCTTTAATCGCCAGTGGTTTTGTCAACAGAAAATTCTTCAAGATCAAATAAATCCCTTCTTAACGGCACTGTATTGGTTAAGCAAGGACTTCAGTCCGCATGATGGCAATGAACTTAGACCTTCATATTGGCTTGAAGATTCAGCATTTGAGGTCCGCGAACTCAGGAACGAACTTGAGCATGGTTGGGTGCGAGTAGTGAGCGACAAAAAGCACCAAGCAGCGTTTTGGGGAAACGAACATGATTATGCCTATAAGCTCACAAGTTTAGAGCTTATTGAGAAAGGAATGTATGTATTAAAGCAAACAAGGAATGCCCTCATGTATATGTGTCTCGCTATAAATCACACGGAGAAAAACCACCCTAAAAAGGATGATGATATAATCCTAAGCAACGATGTTCCAACTATTAATTAGAATTTTTATAGATTAAAAACAATCACCCTGCATAATACTCTCGGAGAAAAATTTGACCAAAGAAAAATATCAGATTCCGAGAAAAGCAGATTTCATAGGATTCAACAATACTTCTGCACGACCTGAAATGCTTTGATGAAGAGCTTTCTATCGTGGTCGATGGAATTGATAGCCTTACAAAAAATTAGAAGCGCTAGAAATGGATTTTTTTCCTCTACTACCTTAGACCACCGTAGCAACCCTTAGGCAAGAGACTTATACATGAACGACGAATGGATAACTAAAACAGCGCTTGGAGAGTCTCAAGCTAAATTGGCAGAGATATGGTTCACATATTTAGGCTTTCTTACTGTTACAGCGGTATTCCATGGTATAGCTGAGAAGTCCGGAGCTTTGGCTTTGTTGCATTCAAATGGATTTGCTATTTAGCGCTATGGCGATGGGTGATGTTCAAGATTGACAGCCTTATCTGGATACTGTTCCCTAAGGTCAAGCCTGAAATAGGTAAAGAAATAGGAGGCAAAGGCTTTTTTTGGTCTATTTTTATTTCCACCCAGATAGCTTGCTACTCTTATTTTATTTCCATAAAGGCTATCGAAATAATTAACACCATTGGCAGTGCCTAATCCATTCTAATCCTACTTCTGCGTTTGCCTATACACTGCACTTCGTTTAAGTGCGATTATAGACCAGAGAAGCTAGAACAGCGTCAGGAAAGACCATGACGTACGTTAGGTTTCGGAATCTTTACATATGGTGTGTCTAGGTGCTCCTCTTCACCACCGCCATTCATGGCCGACAACACAAGCCCGAAATATCGCTGATATCGAATGTCTGTTTCCGCCTCTGACAGCAAGTCACTTGTGTGGATAGCAGGGACTTCTATAGAAGGGTCAGGATTAACCATGATTATGGTATATGGCTTTTCAAAAAGCCTGTATGCCTCTGTACTGTTGCTCTTGGCCTTCCGCTTCACACCCAAATATTCCCATTCTTCCCTCCCTTCAGTGGTTGTGATACGTCCATCCCTGTCGCATTTGATTGCATACCCGACATCTCTAAGCATGGCATTCAACACAATAGGGTCAGAGTGCATTAATGAGCTTTCTTCCCTCAACACTGTCAAAGATTCACTTACAATAATATCCCCAGTGTTCAGACTTGTAAGCTCTGCTTGCAATGCTTCCCTATCGGCTTTCAGTGCTATGAGTTTGCTTTGAATCTCTGGTAGATCAACAGACAGCGCCAGCACCACCAGCTTGTTAATCTCCGTTGTTGCCTGTGCTATTTCAGCTTCTAAGGTGATTCTACGCTTATCAGTGTTGGATAGGGTTTGTTTTGCCAATGCTCGTTTAAAAGCTCTGTTTGACGTAAGCACTTGCACAAGTTTGATGATGTTTACAGGGATCGATTTATTATTAATACACCCAGCCGTCTTTAAACGATGGTGTGTCAGGCAGCGCATGGCCGCAGGGATTCCATTAACTGAGTGGAACACCATTGACGCCTCACAATGGGCACATTTCACCAATCCGACAAGAAAGTGTTTGTTTGTGCGTTTACGCTCTGTTTTACGCTCTGTTAGAAGTGCCTGAACAAGATGGAATGTTTCAGGCTCTACAATTGCCGGATATACACCATGGATTAAATCTCCTGTACTGTCAGTATTAGCCCATGCTCCAATGGCAGCAGGATTAGTTAGCCACCCCTGAACAGTAGGCCCTGAACATTTAGATAATTTCTCAACACCAGATTGCCTAATTCTTGATGCTATCGAATGTTTGCCAACCCCGGAAATATACCAATCAAATACAAGACGGATTTGCTGTGCCACCTCTTCAATTACATTCCCCTCTGAATCGAGCCAGACGGGCGTATGGCGCTTAATTCTCTCACCACCCTTAGCTTTGGTACGCCTTGCATCATAAGACGCTGATACGCGCTCCGAGAGAGTTTTAGAATACCCATGTGCTGCCTGTATCTTGGCCATAAGCAGAAATATTTGAGAGCCGAGTAAACTTTGCTCGGTGTATTCCTGACCATCGTCGATGGTAATGATGCTCACCCCAGCTCGCAGGATGGGCGCCAGCAAATCGAAAACATCCCAAGTTCCCCGTCTGGTAGCCCTGTCGATTGCCTCCAGTAACACGCAGTCGCCGGCCCGGATCGCCCCAGCTTCGATAGCTTCACGAATTTTTATAAACCCTGATGCAGCCTTACCGGCATGTGTAGAAAAGCCACTCTTAGCTAGGTCCTCAAATGTCAGGTTTGAGCGTGTGTACTCAGGGTGTTGAGCAAGCCACCTGTCTATCAGCTCGGCCTGACGTCGGTAGCTATCGCCTACGGTTTGCCGGAAGCTGGAAAATCGAATGTATGGGACGGCTTGCTTCGTCATACTGTGCGGCCTGAATCAGAGGGGAATCTCCCCAAGGGGAGAGGGGGTACAGAGCATCATGATATCGCAATATCACAAACCTAAAAGCTGGGACCTGGGTCTGATGGGCATGCAGGTCGGTGGCAAACGCAAGCTGCGGGTGCCGGCGCACCTGGGTTATGGCGAGCGCAGCGTCGGCTCCATTCCGCCCAACTCCAACCTGACCTTCGAGATCGAGCTGCTGGAAGTGCTGACCCGCGATGACTGACGCTGCCCTCACCGCCCTGCGCAATCATCTGCTGCAGGCGCTGGAAAATCACCCCGGCGCGGAAACCCGCCGCCTGTTCCATGGCCGTGGTCGCTGCTGGCCGGGGCTGGAGCAGATCACCGTCGACTGGCTGTCAGGTATCGTGCTGGTGATGCTGTTTCGCGAACCCGAAGCGGAGCACCTTGCCGCCCTGTATGAACTGCTGGACGAGCTGACTCGCTCACCGCAGTGGCAGCACAGCGGTGCACGCGGCCTGCTGCTGCAACATCGTCACCGAGAAGGCAGCGAAAGCGAGTGGCTGGCCGGCGAACCGCAGACACAGTGGCAGATCACCGAGCACGACCTGCATTACCTGCTCGACCTGGGCAGCAAGCAGAACAGCGGGCTGTTTCTCGATATGCGCCTAGGACGGCAATGGGTACGGGAAGAAGTACGCGGCAAGCGCGTGCTCAACCTGTTCGCCTATACCTGCGGTTTCTCCGTCGCGGCCATCGCAGGCGGCGCAGAGCGAGTGGTCAACCTGGACATGGCGCGCGCCGCGCTGTCACGCGGGCGCGACAACCATCGCCTGAACGAGCACGACCTGAGTCGGGTGGAGTTTCTCGGCCACGAGCTGTTCAAATCCTGGGGCAAGGTGCGCAAGAGCGGGCCCTATGACCTGGTGATCATCGATCCGCCGACCTTCCAGAAAGGCAGCTTCGCCCTCACCCAGGACTACCGCAAGATCCTGCGCCGCCTGCCAGAGCTGCTGAATGACAATGGCACGGTGCTGGCCTGCGTCAATTCACCGGATATCGGCCCATCATTCCTGATCGACAGCATGGCCGAGGAAGCGCCGCAACTGCACTTCGAACGGCGCCTGGACAACCCGCCGGAGTTTGCGGATATCGACCCGAACAGCGACCTGAAGGCACTGGTGTTCCGGCAGAGTTAACCCTTCGTATCTGTAGCCCGGATGCAATTCGGGGCCGGCAATCCCCGGATTGCATCCGGGCTACGAGCGGGTGGGGCCAACCCCCGTAGGGTGCGCCGTGCGCACCGCCAGCCTACGCCGACAGCCCCCGGTGCGCGCAGCGCACCCTACCGAATGCCCGGGCGCTTGGCCAAACGGCTGAGGTTGGCACGATCCACGCCAGCTCACGCGCCGCGTCGGCCCATTTGCCCTGGCGGCGCACCAAGAACTGTTCGATCAGTATCTTAGGGTGCGCCGTGCGCACCGCCAGCCTACGCCGACAGCCCCAGTGCGCGCAGCGCACCCTACCGAATGCCCGGGCGCTTGGCCAAACGGCTGAGGTTGGCACGATCCACGCCAGCTCACGCGCCGCGTCGGCCCATTTGCCCTGGCGGCGCACCAAGAACTGTTCGATCAGTATCTGTAGGGTGCGCCGTGCGCACCGCCAGCCTACGCCGAAAGCCCCGGTGCGCGCAGCGCACCCTACCGAATGCACAGGCGCTTGGCCAAACGGCTGAGGTTGGCACGATCCACGCCCAGCTCACGCGCAGCGTCGGCCCATTTGCCCTGGCGGCGCACCAAGAACTGTTCGATCAGTATCTGTAGGGTGCGCCGTGCGCACCGCCAGCCTACGCCGACAGCCCCAGTGCGCGCAGCGCACCCTACCGAATGCCCAGGCGCTTGGCCAAACGGCTGAGGTTGGCACGATCCACGCCCAGCTCACGCGCAGCGTCGGCCCATTTGCCCTGATGGCGCGCCAGGCACTGCTCGATCAGCTGGCGCTGGAAAACATCCACCGCCGTACGCAGTTCCAGGCCTGCCGGGGGCAGATCAATGGGCGCCAGTAAGTCGTCGAAGGCAGCCGTCGCCTGGGTCGCCGGCAAATCCAGGTCCTGCACGTCCAGGCTCAGAATGCGCGGACGCTCGCCGTGACGCGCCAGCGCCTTGATCGCCGCACGGCCAATCAGGTGTTCCAGCTCACGCACGTTGCCCGGCCAGTCATGACCGAGCAGCGCCTTCTGCGCCTCAGGACTCAGGCGCAAGCTGCGCAGCCCCAGGCGGGCGCGGTTCTCTTCGAGGAAGTAGCCGGCCAGCAACAGCACATCGCGACCACGCTCGCGCAGCGGCGGCACCGGCAACGGGTAAACGCTCAGGCGGTGATACAGGTCGGCACGAAATCGTCCGGCACGCACCTCAGCCGCCAGGTCGCGGTTGGTGGCGGCGATCACCCGCACGTCGACGCGGTGTTCGCGATCCGAACCGACCCGCTGCAACTGCCCACTCTGCAGCACGCGCAACAGCTTGGCCTGGATCGCCAGCGGCAGCTCGCCCACCTCGTCGAGAAACAGGCTGCCGCCATCGGCCAACTCGAACTTGCCGCTGCGCTCGCTCATGGCCCCGGAAAAGGCGCCACGCACATGACCGAACAGCTCGCTCTCCACCAACGCATCGGGCAACGCCGCACAGTTGATACTGACCAGCGGGCGCTGCGCACGTGGCGAAGCCGCGTGGATCGCCTCAGCCACCAACTCCTTGCCAACCCCGGTCTCGCCAGTGATCAACACGGTGAGCGGGCTGTCACCGACCAGGCGAATCTCGTCCAGCAGCTTGCGCAACGCCGCGCTCTGCCCGACCAGCTCGCGCGGTTGCTGGCGAGCCTGCTTGTACAACTCGGTGAGCTGGCGCTCGGCCTCGACCCGCTGCGCCAGGCCGCTGATGCGCTGGCTGACCTTGACCGTAGCCGCGGCCAGGCTGGCGAACGCATCGAGGCTGTCCAGATCGAGCCGACCAAAGCTGGCTGGGTCGAGTGAGTCAAGGGTCAGCAGGCCCCAGAGCTGCTCGTCCAGATACAACGGGCAGCCCAGGCAATCGTGCACTTCCAGGTGGCCAGGCAGCCCCTCCACCAGACCGTCGTAGGGGTCAGGCAGGCCGCAATCGGCCGCGAAACGGGTCGGCCCGGCGTGCTCCAGTATCGCAGCCAGACGCGGATGCTCGCTGACCCTGAAGCGTCGCCCCAGGGTATCGGGACTCAGCCCTTCAACCGCCAGTGGGACAAGAATTTCGCCGTCGAGTCGCAGCAGCGCCACGGCATCGCAAGGAAAGAGCTGGCGCAGGGCCGCGAGCAGGCGGCGATAACGCTCGCCATCGTCCAGCTCGCGAGACAGATCGGCGACCAGGGGAATAAGCGTTTCCAGCAGAGGATTTGCGGTCATTTCGACTACTCAAAGTCATTATGACCCACACGCGAAGCGAGTCATTAATACAACGAAATAAGCAAGCCGCTGATATTTAAGGATTATTTAATTGGCACGCTTACTGATAGGTATCTATCGCTAACGCTAGCACGCCACAACTGGCCAGACGAGCCACCCCGGCGTCTTTATTTGCCTTGCGGAGATACCCTTATGCTGACCCATACTCAACGCGACCTGATCAAAGCCACCGTGCCCCTGCTGGAAAGCGGCGGCGAGGCGCTGACCACGCACTTTTATCGGATGATGCTCAGCGAACACCCCGAGGTGCGCCCGCTGTTCAACCAGGCTCACCAGGCCAGCGGCGACCAGCCGCGCGCACTGGCAGGCGGCGTGCTGATGTACGCCCGCCATATCGACCGCCTCGAAGCCCTCGGCCCGCTGGTGCGCCAGGTGGTGAACAAACACGTGGCCCTGCAGATTCTCCCCGAGCACTACCCCATCGTTGGCGGCTGCCTGCTGCGCGCGATCCGCGAGGTGCTGGGCGCCGAGATCGCCACCGATGCGGTGATCGAGGCGTGGGCCGTGGCCTACCAGCAACTGGCCGATATTTTCATCGGCGCCGAAGAGCAACTCTATACCGAGAATGCAGCGGCGCCAGGGGGCTGGCGCGGCGCACGCAGCTTCCGCGTGGCGCGCAAGGTGGTCGAGAGCGCCGAGATCACCTCCTTCCACCTGGTGCCGGTCGATGGCGGCACCCTGCTCGACTACCAACCCGGCCAGTACATCGGCATGCGCCTGCTGCTGGACGGCGAAGAAGTGCGCCGCAACTACTCGCTGTCGGCCCTGGCCAACGGTCGCGAGTACCGTATCAGCGTCAAGCGTGAAGTCGGCGGCCGTGTCTCCAATCACCTGCACGATAACGTTCAGATCGGCGACGAACTCGAACTGTTTCCACCGTCTGGCGAGTTTACCCTGAGCGCCTCGGACAAACCGCTGGCCCTGATCAGTGCCGGCGTCGGTATCACCCCAGCGCTGGCCATGCTGGACGCGGCGCGGCACAGCGGCCGTCCCATCCACTTCATCCACTGCGCGCGCAATGCCGAGGTGCATGCTTTCCGCGACTGGGTAGACGCGCACGCCGCCGAACACCCACAGATCCGCCACTACGTTTGCTACAGCGAACCGCGAGACGGCGACCAGGCCGATGCCACCGGTTACCTCAGCCAGGAGTTGCTGGAGCAATGGCTGCCGGCCGAGCGCGATCTGGACGCCTACTTCCTTGGCCCGAAACCCTTCATGGCTCAGGTCAAGCGTCATCTGCAGGCACTGGGCGTTCCCGCCGAGCAAAGCCGCTACGAATTCTTCGGCCCGGCTTCGGCACTGGATAGCTGATCAATCAGGAGGTAAACCATGTATCCGCTCAATCTTCCTGCTGCGCACATTCTTCATCTGTCCAGCCAACTGCTCTGGGGCGGCCTGATTCTGCTGCTCGTCGGGCTGGCGGCAGCCTACGGCCTGGAGAAGCACCTGAATGTGCCGACACTGGTATTGGCCCACAGCCTGACACTGATAGGCCCCAGCGTACTGAAGATCGGCTACGTGCTGCGCCTGATCGCTCAGGAGCGCCTGAACGACAGGGCATGTGCTCATGCAGTTGCTTGATCGCCAGCAGGCCCTGGCCATCGCGCCGCTCTGGCGCCTTGGCTTTCGCCCGTTCTTTCTGGCGGGCGCCCTGTTCGCCCTGCTCGCCGTCGCCCTCTGGGCGGCGGTGCTGCACGGCCTGACAAACCCTGCGGTGCCCGGCGGCCTGTTGGCCTGGCATCGCCACGAAATGCCCTTCGGCTTCGGTCTGGCCATCATCGCCGGCTTTCTGCTCACCGCGGTGCAGAACTGGACGGGACGTCCGGGCCTCAGCGGGTGGCCGTTGGTCGCGCTGTTCGGCTTGTGGCTGGCGGCGCGTCTGGTCTGGTTCACACCCGTTGCGCTGCACCTGCTGATCGCGGTGCAACTGGCCTTTATCGGCCTGTTCATCGCACAGATGGCGCACCAGTTGATCGCAGCAAAACAGCGCAACAACTATCCGATCCTGCTGGTCCTGAGCCTGCTCGCGCTGTGTCAGTCACTCACCCTGATCGGTCTGGCAATGGGTGACGACGACCTGCAACGCCGAGGGGCGTTGGCAGCCCTGTGGCTGATTGCCGTCATGCTGAGCCTGATTGGTGGCCGCGTGATCCCCTTCTTCACTCAACGCGGCCTGGGGCGGGTCGAAGCCTTCGCCGCTCATCCCTGGCTGGACCGTCTGCTGCTGGCCTGCGGTGTGCTGGTCGCCGCCCTGTTCGCCAGCGGGCATAACCTGCACGCCAATCCATGGCTGGCGACGCCCTTCCTCGTGCTGAGCGTGCTGCACGGCCTGCGCCTGTGGCGCTGGTACCTGCGCGGCATCTGGCGTGTGCCGCTGCTGTGGTCGCTGCACCTGGCCTACGCCTGGCTGCTGCTTGCCACGCTCGGCATGACCGCCTGGCACCTGGGCTGGCTGGCGCAACCCAGCCTGGCCAACCACGCGCTGGCGTTGGGTGCGATGGGCGGGCTGATCCTGGCGATGATGGCGCGGGTCAGCCTCGGTCATACCGGCCGTGCATTGCAACCGCCGAAGGCAATGGCCTGGGCCTTCGGCCTGCTCAATCTGGGCGCGTTGATCCGAGTCTCGGCCGGTGGCAGGTGGCTATGGCTGGCAGCGCTTTGCTGGGGCGTGGCCTTTGCCCTGTTCGCCTGGCATTACGCGCCGATGCTGTGCCGCGCGCGGGTGGATGGGCATCCGGGGTGATCGGCGGAAATCTCGGTGCGCACGGCGCACCCTACGGGTAGGGTGCGCCGTGCGCACCGCCCAGGACGCAGCAACCGTAGGGGAGCATGGGCGCAAGCTCAGGATTGAGTACGGGCTACGACTCAATCGACCAGCGTGCAGGCCATCACCAGCGCATCTTCGCGCCCACCCACTGCCGGGTAGTAATCACGCCGACGCCCCACTTCGTTGAAGCCGAAGCGCTCGTACAGGCGATAGGCACTCTGGTTGCTGGCGCGCACTTCGAGGAAGCACTCACGCCCGCCCAGCTCGTACGCCTCTTTCATCAGGTGTTCGAGCAGACGCAAACCAAGGCCACGTCCCTGGCTTTCTGGCTTGACGGTGATATTGAGCAGATGCGCTTCGTCGAGAATCAGGTTGATCACGCCGTGGCCGACCTGCTGATTGCCCTCGAACATCAGCCAGCAGTTATAGGACTTGAGGCTGTCGGTGAAGATGCCGCGCGTCCAGGGATGGCTGAAGGCGGCGTATTCAATTTTCAGCACGGCATCAAGATCCGCCTCGGTCATCGGGCGGAAGGAAATCGCATCGCTCATTGGGCGTAACTCGGGCACAAAGACGGGGGTTCTCAGGAATGAGCAGGGGCTGACCAGCGCTGACGAACGCGTCGCATGGCCTGCCATAGTTCGCGCTTGCGCGCCGGCTCTTCCATCAACAGTTCCAGGCCTGGCATGGCCCAGCAGGCGCCGAGGCCTTCGACCTGCAGCTCGCGGTTGTAGCTGTTTTCATCGCCTTCGCCGGCAAAGCGAATGGCCGGCAGCCCCACCAGCCACAGGCAGGCGCTCGGCTGCTCCTCCAGCCGTGCAGCGACGAAGCTCTGTACGAACTCCAGCGCCGCTTGCGGGCCTTGATCCATATTGCCGCGCACCAGCAGCGGCCAGCGCACCGGCTCGCCGAGCAGTTGCGGGCTGTCCGGCAGGCCGGCTGCGCGTAACAGATCCTTGAGCAGGATGTAGGCTGGGTCGCGGCTCTGGAAAGGCTGGCCGGTGGGCAGTTCCACCAACAGGGCGCAATCGCCGGCACGCAGCAACTGCAGGGAAAACTGCGGCGGCGGAACACTGACGCGAGCCGGTTTTTCCTCGACCGGCTCCGGCTCCGCCACTGGCACTTCGGCCATCACCGCGCGCGGCTGGGCGCCTGGGCGCGGGATCTCGATTTTCGGACGCTCGACTGGCGCCTCACGCACCACTGCAGGCGCGGCGACCACAGGCTCGGGCACAGGCTCGAACACCTCTTCCTGCTGCGGCTCGAGCAGCTCCAGGCGCGACGCCGCCGCAAAGGGCAGTTCGGTACGCGGCAGCCAGGTGGCCACCTGCATGGCATCGAGGTAGGCGCGACGGCGCTGTTCAGGAATCACACGCGCTCCAGAGAGAGGATTTTCAACAGGGGCGGATTGTCGCGTGAAATCACCGGAGCGGGAAGCGTCGCAACGAATTGCGGGCAAACAAAGCGCCCCAGAAAACAAAAACCCCGCAGCTTGCGCAGCGGGGCTTTCGGGGTCACATGAGGTTACTGATCCCAGGGACGATCACCGTGCTCGTCCTTGATGCGGGTGGGCAGGCCCATCACATCCAGGAGCTTGAGGAACGGCTCGGCCGGCAGTTGCTCGACGTTGACCATGCGCTGCGCGTCCCACTCACCACGCGCCACCAACAGGGCGGCGGCGACCGGCGGCACGCCAGCGGTGTAGGAGATGCCCTGGCTGTCGGTCTCGGCGAAGGCTTCTTCGTGGTCAGCCACGTTGTAGATGAACAGCTCGCGCGGCTGGCCATCCTTGGTGCCCTTGACCAGATCGCCGATGCAGGTCTTGCCGGTATAGCCCGGCGCCAGCGAGGCAGGGTCAGGCAGCACAGCCTTGACCACCTTGAGCGGCACCACTTGCAGCCCCTCTGCTGTAGTTACCGGCTGCTCGGAGAGCAGGCCGAGGTTCTTCAACACGGTGAACACGTTGATGTAATGGTCGCCGAAGCTCATCCAGAAGCGGACGTTCGGCACGTCGAGGTGCTTGGACAGCGAGTGCACCTCGTCATGGCCGGTCAGGTACAGGTTCTGTACGCCTACCACAGGCAGGTCATCGGTACGCTTGACCTCGAACATGCTGTTGCGGGTCCACTGGCTGTTCTGCCAGCTGTAGACCGTGCCGGTGAATTCGCGGAAATTGATTTCCGGGTCGAAATTGGTGGCGAAGTACTTGCCGTGCGAACCGGCGTTGACGTCGAGGATGTCGATCGACTCGATCGTGTCGAAGTACTGTTGTTGCGCCAGAGCGGCATAGGAGTTGACCACGCCCGGGTCAAAGCCGACACCGAGGATGGCGGTCACGCCCTTTTCCTGGCATTCGGCCAGGTGCTTCCACTCGTAGTTGCCGTACCACGGCGGGGTTTCACAGATCTTGCTCGGATCTTCGTGGATGGCGGTGTCCAGATAGGCGACGCCGGTGTCGATACAGGCGCGCAGTACGGACATGTTGAGAAACGCCGAGCCGACGTTGATGACGATCTGCGATTCGGTTTCGCGGATCAGTGCCTTGGTCGCTTCCACGTCCAGGGCGTTCAGCGCATAGGCCTTGATCTCGCCGGGCTGCTTGAGACCGCCCTTGGCCTGCACGCTGTCGATGATGGCCTGGCATTTGGAGATGTTGCGCGACGCTATTGCAATGCGACCTAACTCGTCATTGTGTTGCGCGCACTTATGGGCCACCACCTTGGCAACACCTCCTGCACCAATGATCAGAACATTCTTCTTCAATTGTTTCACCTCCTGGGTACTGCGTTTTGGACAATGATTACGTTGGAAATCGTAGGGTGGACGACGCTTCATCCGTCCACCGAACACCTGCGCAATGGTGGATGGGAAAAGCGTCATCCACCCTACGACAAGATCACGACAGACTGGACAGGTAGTCGTCGAAACCAAACTGGCGAGCCACCTCGACACTACCGTCGAGTTGTTTCACCACGATGGACGGCATCTTCAGACCGTTGAACCAGTTCTTCTTGACCATGGTGTACCCGGCCGCGTCGATGAACGACAGGCGATCACCGATCTGCAGCGGCTTGTCGAACTGGTACTCGCCGAAGATATCGCCGGCCAGGCAGGATTTGCCGCACACCATATAGGTGTGTTCGCCATCGTTGGGCGCCATCTTGGCATTGAGGCGGTAGATCAGCAGGTCGAGCATGTGCGCTTCGATGGAGCTGTCGACCACCGCCAGGTGCTTGCCGTTGTACAGGGTGTCGAGCACGGTGACTTCCAGTGAGGCGCTGAGGGTGATCGCCGCTTCACCCGGCTCCAGGTAGACCTGTACACCATACTTTTCGGAGAAGGCTTTAAGGCGCGCACAGAAGGCATCGATCGGGTAGCCCTCGCCGGTGAAGTGAATGCCGCCGCCGAGGCTGACCCACTCGACCTGAGCGATCAGGTGACCGAAGCGCTCCTCGATGGTGGTGAGCATCTTGTCGAACAGCTCGAAGCTGCCATTCTCGCAGTTGTTGTGGAACATGAAGCCGGAAATCTGCCCCATGACCTGCTCGATTTTCGCCGGGTCCCACTCGCCCAGGCGGCTGAACGGCCGCGCCGGGTCGGCCAACAGGTAGTCGGAGCTGCTCACCTGCGGATTGACGCGCAGGCCGCGAATGGTGCCCTCGGTACGTTCTGCGAAGCGTTCGAGCTGGCCGATGGAGTTGAAGATGATCTTGTCGCAGTTGGCGACCATCTCTTCGATCTCGTCGTCGGCCCAGGCCACGCTGTAGGCGTGGGTTTCGCCGGCGAACTTCTGCCGACCGAGCTTCAGCTCATAGAGGGAGGACGAAGTGGTGCCGTCCATGTACTGCTGCATCAGGTCGAACACCGACCAGGTGGCGAAGCATTTCAGCGCCAGCAGCGCCTTGGCACCGGAGTTTTCACGCACGTAGGCGATCTTCTCCAGGTTGACCAGAAGCTTCTGTTTGTCGATGAGGTAGTACGGCGTCTGGATCATCTCGTCGCCCCGGCAAGGTCAATCAATGGAGGTCTTTCGGGCACCTCTAAAAACTACCTGCGTTGCCATCGCTGCGTTAAAAACAGGCTCAAAATGATCATTTACTACTCGTAAAGTCGAACGCGACTCCGACCGTTTTTCGCCTGTTTTTGCCTTGCGCTGAAGGCCTCGCCTACGTTTTTAGAGGTGCCCTTTCAGCCCCCGGGAAAAAGTGGACGCGAATTGTGCCGATAACCGGCGAATATCGAAAGGGCATTGGAGATTTTTTGTACAACCAGCGATGACTGGAGTCTGGATCGGCTGAGCGAAGACCCTACGGCCGAGCGGTTACAGTGATATGACCGGGCACGGCCTGTCCGTCACCTATGCCCCCCGGAGCGGACAAGACTGGCGCGGATCACATTGGCGCAACATCCGCAGCGCTCACTGTTGGCGGAACAGGCTCAGCAGATGCTCGGCGATGGCGCCGCGGATGGTGTCGATGCTCAAACGCGAACAGTGAGCGAGCTTGGCGGGATTGATGCGGTGCAGATGCAGTGATGGCATGCGCGCTTCGTACTCACGCAGATCGCCTTTCACCAGCACGGGCAGAAAATGTTCGCCGCGCGCTCGATAACGCTCGATCAGCAGACGCAAGCCGGCCTGGAACGGTAGTTCGCGCGAGGCAATCAGGCGCGACTCACCTGGCACCTTCAGATACAGGCCGTCGAACCCCACCGTTTCACCCGGCAGGATGTGCACGCCGGTGGGCTCCACCGCATCGGCGGGAATATCGTGAAAGGTGTCATGCCAGGCCATCTCGTCCGGCAGGATGGTGATACCGCCCTGCTCGTCCTGCGGCACCACGAAACTGTAGTTGCTGTAGAGCTTCTCGACATAGCTGGAATAAATGCACAGGCGGTTTTCGAAACGCCGCAGGAAAGCGATGGCCTGGGCACGGTCGGTAATGGCGTGCAGATCCCAGTTCAGATCGCGCTGGTGCTGCAGCTCATGCCAACGGGCATCGACATTCAAGGCAAGGGCAGACATCAGGGGCTCCACAAACAGGTTCACGGCTAACCACGGCAGAAAGCGTGCCACCTCTCCAACCCGGGTTTTCTCGGCTTTTCAAATACTTGCCCGCGTTTCTCACGCACAGCCCGTCCCAATGTGCCGAATAGCGTCACCTGCCTCTGATCGATTCGGACTCAAACCCGGCATCCACCTTGCAGTACAATCGCCGCTTTTAACTTGCCTGGAACCGGCGCCTCGATGATCGATCCCAAGCGCGTATTGCGCGCCCTCGCCGAACACTGGACGTTGCTCGAACCGCTCTGCGAGCGTTTCGACGCCGGCACCCTGAGCCTGGTGGAGCTGCGCGGCCAGCTCACCGCGCAACTGCCCGATGCCACGCCCAGCGACACCACTGCGTTGCTCGACACCTGGATTCGCCTGGACATCCTGGTGCCGGTGGCCAAGAGCCCCAACCGTTTCGAGCTCAACGCGCAGATCCATGATTTTCTCGCCTACCTGCGCCGCGAGCACCGCCTGGGCCTGTGCCTGGAGATCGAAGCCTACCTGCGCCATCTGGAGCGCCTGGCCGGCTATATCCAGGACGCCTTCGAAGTGCGCGATGCCAACGACCTGGCGCGTCAGTTGCGTCTGCTCGACATGCGTGTGCGCGACGTACTGAAGAAACTGGCCAACGACGAACAGGCGCTGGTCAGCGTGGCCGACCGCGCCAAGACCTCGGATCGGCAGATTCCCCTGCGCCAGCGCTATGCCGAAGTGCTGGCCACCTGGGACGAATACGTCGAGCCGATGATCCAGCTGGTCGCCGCCGACGGCGCCTTCGAGCAGGGCGTGCGCCGCGTCGAACAGGTGCTACTGCGCCTGCTCGGCGACCAGCAGCGCCTCGGCCAGTTGGTCGACGATGACCTGCTGCTGCGCACCCACGCGCGCATCCTGGAAATGCAGACCACTGCCCAGCTGACTCTGCGCAAGGCCCGCGAACTGCTGCTGCCGCTGCGCGAGGAAGCGCGCCGGCACAATGCCGTGACCCGAGGCGCGGCGCTGGCACTGTCAGTGATCCGCAAGAAGGGCATCGACGCTGTGCCACAGGCGGCCATGCCGCTGTTCACCCGGCCGCAGAGCAACTTCCTCGGTTCGGCCAGCCAGGTCGAGGCCTACGTCTACGCCCTGGCGCGCTTCGAAGCCAAGCCGGCGCATTTCCCCAAGGCAAGCGGCAGTCGCAAGGGCGGCGCGCCCAAGGCGCCGAAAACCGCGCGGGAAATGATCGAGCGCTGCGAACAGGCGCTGCCGCTGCCGGACCTGATGGCCTGGCTGCTGGAACAGGAGCCGGAAGGCGCTACCGACGAGCTGCTCTACTGGTTCTCGCGCCTATCGCGCGAGTCACGCTTCCAGCGTGAACGCCTGGAGCGCCGCCCGTACCTGACCCGCGAACACGAGGTCAGCCTCAGCTCCTATGCCCTGCTCAAGACTCCGTAGGGTGCGCCGTGCGCACCATAACCGACGACCCGGTGCGCACGGCGCACCCTACGCGGCTCCACTAGCCAACGGATTGCCATGAACATCGATCTAAAAGAAATGACCCAGCTCGCGGCCGCCTTCCGCGACCTGTTCAAGGGCTACCACATCTCGCGCAGCGAGCCGGAGTGCTACGCCCAGCTGTCCAGCATGCAGGACCAGTATCGTGCCCTGTTCCGCGCCCTCGGTTTCGAGCTGGTGTGCGACCCACGCGGCTTCTACTACTTCGTCCCCGAGCAGGTCGCGCCGCAGGTGAACAAGACCGCCCAACGTCTGGCGCTGTTCACCTTCATTCTGGTCGAACACCTCGCCGACCAGGGCCGCGACCCGCTTTCCGTGCTCGACGGCGGCAGCATCGGCCGCGACGAGCTGCCGGCGCTGCTGGAGAAGTACCGCGACCTGTTCCTGCAGGCCGAGGTAACTACTTTCGAGGAGCTGGAAGACAAGATCATCCGCCGCCTCATCCAGCTCGGCTTCGCCGAGGACAGCAACGGCGTGTACCGCTTCCTGCCGCCGATGCACCGCTTCCTCGACGTCTGCCTGTCGGTGCAGCACGACCGCGACCTGGCCGCCAGCCTGCACAGCAGTGACCTGCCGCTGCCGGCGCCGGTGCTGCTGGACGATGACGGCGACGCAACCGCTGTCATCGATATCGAAGAATCCGAGGAAGACGCCTTGGCCCGTGCCATGGCCGAAGAACGCGCCGCACAGGAGATGGACGCATGAGCCAGGAACGCTACGGCATCCGCCGCTTCGCCCTGCTGAATACCGCCGGCTACAGCCTCGGCCTGTTCCCGCTGGAAAACCCGCTGTCGGTCTACGGCGCCAACAACCTGGGCAAGTCCGCCTCAATCAACGCCCTGCAGTTCCCCATCCTGGCGCGCATGTCGGACATGAGCTTCGGCAAGTACAGCCTGGAAGCCTCGCGCAAGTTCTACTTCGCCAGCGACACCAGCTACATCCTCGTCGAAGTCGCCCTGCCCCATGGCCCGCACGTGATCGGTGTGGCCGGTCGCGGCCCGGGTGGTGGCTTCGGTCACCAGTTCTTCGCCTACGCCGGCGAGCTGGATCTGGAGCACTATCAGCACAACGGCACCTGCCTGCGTCAGCGCGAACTGTTCAAGAACCTCGGCCAGGCCGGCATCACCGCCTACGAACTCAAGCCCGACGAACTGCGCCGCCTGCTGGTAGGCGGCCACACCAGCATCCCGCTGGACCTGACCCTGATCCCGCTGCGCTCGACCAGCGAGCAGAGCCTGAAGACCTTCCGCGCGCTGTTCATCAACCTGCTGCACATGCGCGAGATCACTGCGGCGAAACTCAAGCAACTGTTCCTCGATGCCTTCGAGCACAGTCTGCGCTCCGGCAGCGTCGACTACATCGCCGCCACCGAAGAAGCCTTCCGCGATGTACGCCGCATGGAACAGGACTACCAGGCCCTGGTCACCGCCGGCCCGCTGATCGAGGCACTGGCCTCGGGCGTCACTCAGCGCGAGACGTTGCGTGGCAAGCTGCACCGCCTCTCGCCGCTACTCGACAACCTGCTGGGCACCTGGCACGACTACGCCGATGCGCGCAAAGAAGAGCTGGTGATCCAGGCCGAGCATTACCGCAACGAGCAGGACGGCCTGCAGAACGAACAGCGTGGCGGTACCAGTGAGCTGATGCGCCTGGAACGCGAGATCAGCGAGATCCAGCGCTGGCTCGGCGAGCTTTCAGTGCTGAAGAACCGCTTCGCCCTGGTGGACGATGCCAAGGTACTGGAAGAGCAACTGCTCGCCGCCAAGGACGCCCACGATGAACTGGCCGGCGCCCTGGCGCAATCACGCCAGTTCTCCAGCGAAGACCTGGACGAACGCCTGCGCGATCTGGAAAAACGCCTCAAGTCGGTCAAGCAGCAGCTCGATCACGCCGACAACAACAGCTACTCGCGCCTGCGCGAGGAATTCAGCCAGGCCGACGTCGACCGCCTGATGCGCCTGTTCAACGGCCAGTTGTTCAGCCTGCCGCTCGGCGAGAAAGGCATTCAGGCCGAAGGCGACGACTGGGTCAAGGCCGTCGAAGCGGTGCTCGATCGCTTCAAGGGCGATACCTTTGCAGTGCCGGGCCTGTCCATCGACCTCAGCCATATCGAGCCGCCGGCCCTGCAAGCCCTGGCCGACCGCGCCGCCCTGCGTGACCAGAAGGATCGCCTGGAGCGCGAACTCAAGCAGCTCAAGACCCAGCAATCGGTCGCCGCCGACCGCGCCGCCAGCAAGGCCCAGGCCGAGACGCTGTACCAGGCCGTGCTGGATGCACAGAAAGCCCTGGAAGACTTCCGCAAGAGCCAGACCCTGGCCGCCGAGGAGCCGCAGAAACTGGAGCGCCTGGCCGAGCTGGAAGGCGCCCAGGATGAACTCAAGCGTGCCAGCGATGCTTTCGCAGAGCGCGTGCAGCAACTCTCCGCCAAGCTGCAGCTGGTCGGCCGTCAACTGGCCGACCTGGAAGCCAAGGAGCGCACCCTGGAAGACGCCCTGCGCCGTCGCCAATTGCTGCCGGCCGATCTGCCATTCGGCACGCCGTTCATGGAGCCCGTCGACGACAGCCTGGACAACCTGCTGCCGCTGCTCAACGACTACCAGGACACCTGGCAGGCGCTGCAGCGCATCGACGGCCAGATCGAGGCGCTCTACGCCCAGGTCCGCCTTAAAGGGGTGGCCAAGTTCGACAGCGAGGACGACGTCGAGCGCCGCCTGCAACTGCTGGTCAACGCCTACGCCCACCGCCAGGACGAAGCGCTGACCCTGGCCAAGGCGCGCCGTGCAGCGGTCACCGACATCGCCCGTACCCTGCGCAATATCCGCAGCGACTATGACAACCTGGAACACCAGCTGGCGCTGTTCAACCGTGAGATCAACAAGCGCCAGGTCTCCAACCTGCAGAGCTTCCGCATCGTTCTGGCGCCGAACAAGGAAGCCCTGCGCCATATCGACCAGATCATCCACAGTGCCGGCCAGTACGAGGAAGGCGAGACCCTGTCAGTGTTCGACCTGTCGCAATCGGCCGATCAGGACGCGAAGAACGAGGAAGCCAAGGATTACCTGTCGCGCCTGGTGGCGGCCAACGGCAACCAGCTGGGCCTGAAGGACCTGTTCGAACTGGCCTTCGAGATCACCAAAGTGCACGGCCAGCCGATCATCCATACCGACATCGATGGCGCCGCATCCAACGGCACCACCATGACCATCAAGGCGCTGACCAACATGTACCTGTTGCTGCACCTGATGGATCGCGAGCAGGCCGGGCGCGTGCGCCTGCCCTACTACCTCGACGAGGCGGCGGACATCGACGAACGCAACCAGCAGGCGCTGATCGAGACCAGCCTGCAGCTCGGCTTCGTACCGATCCTGGCCTCGGTCAAGCCACAGGTCTCGGCCCACGTGGCCATCGACCTGGAAGGCGGCAGCGGCCCCAACGGCATCTATATCGACGAAGCGGACTGGAAGTTCATCAAGCCGCGCGAAAGTACCAAGGTCGAGGTGCCTCAGCAGGCGGAAGCGGTCGAACCGGCCTGACGACCTGTCGCGGCTAAGAGCCCCTCCCACGGTTCATACACTCGTAGGAGCGGCTTCAGCCGCGAGATTTTAAGAACCAAAAATCAAAGGGCCGCTCAATGCGGCCCCTTTCATTTCCATGGTTTGCAGTCCGTAGGGTGGATGTCGCTTTTCACATCCACCCTGACGGGCAGTGCATCGGTCAAGTGTGGCCCTACTCCAGTACGATCTTCGGTGCCCACTGCATCCAGACATCCTGCGGCTCGTCGAACAGTGCAAACGTCTGCCCCGGCTGCGCCGGCCCACCCATCTCAGGATTGTTCGGCGTGGCGAAGGCGACGCCGCCCTCTAGCAGCGCCTCCAGCGATTCGGTGCGCACCTTCACGCCCTTGAACAGCCCTGCATCGACACCGATGCCACTGGCATTCCAGAAGCGGCTGCCCGAACGGACCAGCGGCGCATATCGCGGTTCGATCAGCACATGAATCAACACGCGATCCGAAGTCGGACCCAGTTCGAAATCCACCACCTTGCCCACCGGCACCTCGCGGTAGCTGACGATCACCCCTGGTTTGATCGAACCACGCCGCGGCGCGCTCAGCACCAGGCGTAAGCCTTCCTCGCGCACGGCCTGATTCGGCGGACTTGCCAATGCGGTGAATTCGGTACGGCGCGCGCCCTTCTGTGCCGAGGGCTGCACTTCAAGATACTGACCGCTGACCAGGGTGCCGAGATTCGCTGCGCGTGTCAGGCTCAGTTCCGGCTTCACCACCCAGAACTGCGTGCCTTCGCGAACGATACGCTCGGCCGCCTGGGTAATTCGCGCCCCTAACACCACGCCGTGCAGATCGTCGGTTAGGCTCATGCTCTCCACAGTGCCAACCTCCAGGCCTTTATAGCGAATCGCCGTACCAGGCTGCAGACCCTCGCCGTTGCTGACCCGAATGCTGATCTGCTGCCCCGATTGCAGCGCACTCTCGCGATTGGCGTAAAGGGTAAAACGCTGCACCCGCCGATCGCTCCTGGCCGCTTGCGGCTGCGGCGTCTCGAAGGCGATGCCACCGGCCAGCAGGGTCTGCAGCGACTCGCTTTTCACCTCCACCCCCGACAGCCCGCCCTTGAGGGTAATGCCACTGGCATTCCAGAAACGGCTCGACGTGTTGACCAGATGGCTGTACTCCGGCTCGATATGCACGCCCAGTACCACCTGGCTGTCGTCACGCGACAACTGAAAGCTCTGTACCGAGCCCACCTTGACCTGCCGGTAAAGGATCGGGCTCCCCACCTCCATCGACCCGAGTGCATCGCTGAATAGCACCAGATGCAAGCCCGGCGCCCCCAGATCCAGCGGCGGCGCCTTGGCCCGGGCCTCGAACTCGCGGCGCGGCGGATTGCCACTCTCGCCAGGGCGAATGGCGATGTAGTTGCCCTTGACCAGCGCCTCCAGACCGGTGATACCGGCCAGCGAGATGGATGGTCTGACCACCCAGAAGTCAGTGCCTTCGACCAAGTAGTCCTCGGTACGCGGATCGAGCATCAGCTCCACCTGAGCACCGCCCAGATCGGCATCGACCTTGAACGTCTTCATATGGCCGACCTGAATGCCCTTGTACATCACCGGCGTGCGTCCCGGCTCCAGCCCCTCGAAGTCGTGAAGCTTCAGCGAGACGCGGATACCCGCCTGTGCGGCGTCATAGTCCTCGTAGAGGCGGAAGGAAATGCTCGGGTCGGTGGCCGGACTGTCCTTGCGGTGCTCAGGCGTGGCAAAGGCGATACCCCCGGCAACGATGCTGGCCAACGACTCGGTACGCACCTTGACCCCAGACAGCCCGGCATCGATCGAAACGCCACTGGCGTTCCAGAAACGTGTGTGCTTACGCACCAGGCTCGCATATTGCGGCTCGATGAACAGCTTTATCTCAACCGTGCTCTGATCTTCGCCCAACACGTAGCTCTTCACCCGGCCGACCTGAATCTGCTTGTAGAACACCGGGCTATCCCTGCTCAACGAGCCCAGGCGCTCGGCCTTGAGCGTCAGATGCAGGCCGGGCACGTCGTCTGCCAGCGGCGGCGCCTCGGGTAATGCCGTGTACTTCCGGGTCGGCTCGCCCTCACCCGGGCTAACCGCGATGTAGTTGCCGGATACCAGTGTTTCCAAACCGGTAATGCCTGCCAGGGTCACGCTCGGCTTGACCAGCCAGAAGCGCGTACCACTGAGCAGATGAGGCTCAGTCTCCTTGTCCATCTCCAGCGTGGCGATCACCCCACGTCGCTCTCCGCTGCGATCGAGCGTCAGCTCGGTGACCTTACCGATCGCGATCCCCTTGAAGATCACCTCGGTCTTGCCGACCTGGATGCCGGAACCGTTCGCGAACAGCACCTGAATTTCAATGCCGGCCTGGGAATAGGCACGCCAGCCCAACCAACCCCCTATCGCCAGCGCGAGCAAGGGCAACACCCAAATGGCTGACCAGTTCGAAGCAGGACGCGTCTTGGCCAGAGGAAGGTCAGTCATGATCGGTTTCCGTGTTATCCCAGATAAGGCGAGGGTCGAAAGTCAGTGCTGCCAGCATGGTCAGTATCACCACACTGGCAAAAGCTGCGGCGCCGGCTCCAGCTTCGATGCTGGCCAGACTGCCAAAATTCACCACCGCCACCAGAATGGCGATGACGAAAATATCGAGCATCGACCAGCGGCCAATCCACTCGATGAAGCGGTACATGAGGATGCGCTGGCGCGCTGACATCGGCTGATGACGCTGCACCGAGTACAACAACAGCGCAATCCCCACCAACTTGAAAGTCGGCACCAGAATGCTGGCGATAAAGACCACCGCCGCAATAGGCAGCATGCCAAAGTGAATGAGCTCCAGTACGCCGCCCATGATGGTCGCAGGCGAACCCTTGCCAAGACTGTTGACTGTCATGATAGGCAGCAGATTAGCTGGGATGTAGAGAATCGCCGACGTCAGCAGCAAGGCCCAGGTTCTGATCAGGCTATTGGGCCGGCGGGCATGAATCTGGCCACCACAGCGGCTGCAGTACTGATGCTTGGCATCAACGTCGGCAGGATTGAGCTGATGGCACTCGTGACAGACCAGCAATCCAGCCTCAATCGCCCGCATGGACATCCTCCCCGGACAAGGCTTCCCAGATCTGATGCGGTGACATGGTCACCTCCAGCCAGACTTGCACCAGCAGCAGCGCGATAAAACAGAACAATCCCAGACCGAGGCTCAGGTCAGCCAGGTCCATCAACTTCACCATAGCCACCAGGATGCCCATCAGGTAGACCTCGAGCATTCCCCACTCACGCATGTCATGGTAGACCCGGTAGAGCAACAGACCGTAGCTACGACCGAAATCCATACGAATACTCAGCAGCACCAGCAGTTGGCAAAGCAACTTGAGCAGCGGAACAGCCATGCTGCTCAGGAACACCACAACAGCGATACCTTGCATGCCGCTTTCATACAGGCCAATCACACCGCTCCAGACGGTGTCCTGCGAGGTCTGACCCAGCAGGTTGAGTTGCATGATCGGCAGGAAGTTGGCTGGGATATAGAGCAGCAGAGCCGTCAGTACCAGTGCCAGGCTACGCCGCACGACATGGTGACGATGGCTGAAAAGCTCATAACCGCAGCGAGGGCACTCGGCACTTTCCCCGTCCCGCAACATCGGCTTGCGCATCAACAGATCGCACTCATGGCAAGCGACCAACTGCTCGATCGGCAAGGATGACAAGGAAGGATCGGGCGGCGAGTCAGACATGAAAGTCCCCTGCAGAATTCGCGCATTCTACCCGAGCGGAGCCAAACGCCGACATACCGTAGGGTGCGCCGTGCGCACCGGCATATCGGCGTCTTGAGCGGTGCGCGCAGCGCGCCCTACGCGAAGCGTTGTTTTCCAGCGCTAAAGAAGAAACCCCAGACCGCGTTGGCGATCTGGGGTTTC